>Ga0180215_1000106_pt1 | contig 125005 bp, 136 predicted proteins | sample eDN3rd37CBELigBY_FD_128871 | JGI IMG/M metagenome (GOLD analysis project Ga0180215, IMG submission 128871) | Enriched backyard soil microbial communities from Emeryville, California, USA - eDNA 3rd pass 37_C BE-Lig BY (version 2) (version 2) | ecosystem: Environmental > Terrestrial > Soil >... | reverse complement strand
CTATGCTCTTGATAGTGATGGAAAGGTCGGAAACATTATTGTTGCCGCACCTACACAAGCACATATTAAGGCTACGATACTTGGTAAAACAGCCCATGCAGGCGTTGCTCCAGAAAAAGGTGTTTCGGCCATTACGATTGCGGCAAAGGCTATCTCAAGAATGCCCTTAGGCCGAATTGATGAAGAAACTACGGCAAATATCGGCCGCTTTGCCGGTGGACAGCAAACAAATATTGTTTGTGATCATGTTGATATATTAGCGGAAGCTCGCTCATTAATTCCTGAAAAAATGGAAGCTCAGGTACAAAAAATGAAGGATGCATTTGAAAGTGCTGCACGAGATATGGGTGGCAAAGCAGAGATAGAAGTACAAGTGATGTACCCAGGCTTTAAATTTTCTGATGGAGACCATGTTGTTGAGGTAGCCAAAAAGGCAGCTGCAAAAATAGGTCGAAGCTGTGAGCTATTACATAGTGGTGGCGGTAGTGATGCTAATGTTATTGCCGGTTTTGGTATTCCAACAGTGAACCTTGCTGTCGGATATGAGGAGATCCATACAACAAATGAACGTATGCCTGTAGAAGAATTATATAAATTAGCTGAGATGACCGTTGCAATTATTGAAGAAGTAGCTGCACAGTGAGTGTAAAATGGCTGATTATCGCTTTTACCCAATAAATGACACAAAACTTTCATAAATTTCACGAGTTCTTCAATAAAGAACAAGAGTGTATTCGTTATGATTGGAATAGTTGTTATTTATTTGTTTAGAGAAAGGGATGCTAGTATGTCAAAATTACTTTACATTACGGCAAATCCAAAAAAAGACGTAACTCAATCAAAGGGTGCACAAATCGGGGAAGTATTTTTAGAGACCTTTCAAAAGGAACGCCCTGATGTTGAAATTGAAAGAATGCATTTGTATGACATGGACATTACAAGAATCGATACGGATTTATTATATGCACGTGCGAAAACGTCATTTATGGGTTATTCAGTGGATCAGCTGACAGAGGCGGAAAGAGAAAAGTTTACAGCAATGCATGCTCTTGCTGACAGGTTCATTGCTGCAGATTACTATGTCTTTGTAACACCAATATGGAATTTAGGTGCTCCAGGAATTCTTAAAGATTTTATGGATAATATGTTTCTAAATCAAAAAACATTCATCACTACGGAGGAGGGGCCAAAAGGGTTATTGACCGGAAGACAAGCCATTCATATCCAGACCCGTGGCGGTATTTATTCAACCGGACCAATGGTTGAATTTGAGATGGGCGATCAATACGTTCGAAAAGCCCTAACCTTCCTTGGTATTGATGTGATGGATACAATTGTTGCGGAGGGCTTGGATCATTTTCCGAAGAGGATTCCTGAGATTATGGAAACGGCGAAGGAGCAAGCAAGAGAAGCGGCCAAAGAAATGGCTGGAAGTGTCATGAAAGCGAAGTAATAAGGTTTTATAGGCCCGCACAAGGCAGCGGGTCTTTTTCGATTTTACATGCTAAAATGAAATGGAGGATTCTTAATGATGTAACCGGAGCCTCAATCCGGAACCTATATAAGGTAGTGCGACGTATGAAAGAAATGTATCCGAAAAAGGGAAGAGTTATTTTACATGTAGATATGAATAGCTTCTATGCATCTGTTGAGATGGCCTTTGATCCTTCCTTAAAAGGGAAGCCCCTCGCCATCGCGGGGAATCCAAAAGAACGAAGAGGAATCATCGTTACATGCAGCTATGAAGCGAGAAAATATGGTGTGAAAACAACGATGCCCATTTGGGAAGCAAAAAAGCTATGTCCGCAGCTAATCGTCATGAGTCCGAACTTTGATCGCTACCGGGCTGCTTCCCATGGGATGTTTGATATCTTGTTTGAATATTCTCAGCTTGTAGAGCCTGTTTCCATTGATGAAGGCTTTGTCGATATCACGGATAGTTTTGAATTAGGATCACCCCTGGAAATTGCAGACAGAATTCAAAAGCAAATTCTTTCACAGCTCGATTTACCATGCAGCATTGGTATTGCCCCCAATCGATTTCTTGCAAAGATGGCTTCTGATATGAAAAAACCGCTCGGTATTACTGTATTACGGAAACGGGATGTGGAGAAGGTATTATGGCCTCTTCCAGTTGTAGAAATGCATGGAGTCGGGAGAAAAACAGCGGAAAAATTAAATACAATCAATGTTTATACAGTTAAGGATTTGGCTAGTGCAAATGATATTCAATTAAAGGCACTGTTAGGAATCAATGGTCTCCGCTTAAAGGAAAGGGCTAATGGTGTTGATGATAGACCGGTTGACCCCGATGCTGCAAATGAATTTAAGAGTGTCGGAAATTCGACTACTTTGCCAAGTGATATTTCGAATCAGCACCAGCTCCTGCTTGTTTTGGAAGGCCTGGCAGAGAAAGTGGCTGCTAGGATGAAGCGAAAAAAAGTATTGGCTGCTTCTATCGGCGTGACGATTCGCTATAAGGACCGTAAGACGATTACGAGGAGTAAAAAGCTGTTAAATCCAATCAGCCAAAAGGATGATATCTATACCGTTAGCAAACAGCTTTTTTTGAAAAACTGGAATGGTGATTCGGTACGGCTTCTTGGTGTAACGGGTGCCGATTTAGTTGAGAAAGAGCAAGCGGTGAAACAGCTCGACATTTTTTCTTATGAGAAGGATGCAAGAAATGAACCATTACTGGAAACGCTTAATATGCTGAGAAATAAATTTGGTCAAGGAATTATTGACCGTGCTGTTGAAAAAGCTCCTACAAAAGACAGACAGGAAAATATTGCATCGGAAACGAGCTTCAGTAAGGATTTTCTCGATTTCTTTTCAGATGAATAATGGTTGACTAATTTTTTAATGGATTTGACACACTAACAGTAGATGTATTATTTGCAAAAAAATGCGGATATTGCTAAAGTAAGATGGTCTTTTTAAGGTTGTATTATTTGGTTAGAAGGGATGTAAAAAGATGACAAAACAACAGTTTGGAGTAATTGGAATGGCGGTAATGGGAAAAAACCTCGCCATGAACATCGAGTCAAGAGGATATTCTGTCTCCATTTACAATCGTTCAAGTGAAAAAACAGATGAAGTCCTTGCTGAAACGAAGGGGAGAAATTTCAAGGGTACTTATTCTATTGAAGAATTCGTTCAGTCACTTGAAACTCCTCGCAAAATTATGCTCATGGTAAAAGCCGGGGCTCCGACAGATGCCACAATTGAGCAGCTGATTCCTCATTTGGATAAAGGGGATATTTTAATAGATGGTGGTAATACGTTCTTCGTCGATACACAGCGCCGCAATAAAAAACTAAGTGATCTTGGTATTCATTTTATTGGAACCGGTGTTTCAGGTGGAGAAGAAGGGGCGTTAAAAGGTCCTTCAATTATGCCTGGCGGTCAAAAGGAAGCCTATGAACTTGTAGCGCCGATATTTAAGGATATTTCCGCGAAGGTAAACGGGGATCCTTGTACAACCTATATTGGGCCGGATGGAGCTGGACATTATGTGAAAATGGTACATAATGGCATTGAATATGGCGATATGCAGCTTATCTGTGAAGCCTACTTCTTATTAAAAAATGTGTTGGGACTCTCTGCTGGAGAGCTTCATGAGGTTTTTGCCGAATGGAATAAAGGCGAGCTTGATAGCTATTTAATTGAAATTACAACTGATATTTTTACAAAAATGGATGATGAAACAGGTAAACCTCTTGTCGATATGATTTTGGATACTGCAGGACAAAAAGGAACAGGAAAGTGGACAAGCCAAAATGCCCTTGATTTAGGTGTGCCGCTTCCAGTTATTACTGAATCTGTATTTGCCCGCTTTATTTCAGCTATGAAGGAAGAACGGGTGGCAGCCAGCAAGCTATTGAGCGGTCCAGAAACAAAGTCATTTAGCGGTGATAAGAAGGCATTTATTGAATCTGTTCGTAAAGCACTGTATATGAGCAAAATTTGTTCATATGCTCAAGGATTTGCACAAATGAGAGCTGCATCTGAAGAATATGACTGGAATCTTCAGTATGGCGATATTGCGATGATTTTCCGCGGCGGATGTATTATTCGAGCACAATTTTTACAAAAGATTAAGGATGCCTATGATCGTGAATCAGGTCTTAAAAATCTTTTACTTGATCCATACTTTAAGGAAATCGTTGAAAGCTACCAGCATGCATTACGCGAAACAATTTCCTTTGCTGTTCAATATGGAATTCCGGTACCTTGCTTCTCATCAGCTATTTCATATTATGACAGCTACCGCACAGCAACACTGCCTGCTAACCTTCTACAGGCACAACGCGATTATTTTGGTGCACATACATATGAGCGAATTGATCGCGAAGGCATTTTCCATACAAATTGGTTGGAATAGACCTAAATGAAAAACCCTCTTTGCTAAGCAAAGAGGGTTTTCTTTGTGTTTTTATTATTGGCAGGTCTCTACGTCTAAATCGCCTATTGGCCACCAGAATAGGCCGTCTCTAGCAAGTAATACATCACTTTCTTTCGGTCCTGCTGAGCCTGATTCATAATTAGGGAATTGTGCTTGTGTCTTTTGCCAATGCTGCGAAATATTATCAACAAAGCTCCAAGATAGGGCCACTTCGTCCCAGTGTGTAAAGTTTGTTGCATCACCGCGCATGCAGTCATATAATAGCTTTTCATAGGCTTCAGGTGTATTAATCCCATCAATACCTGTATTAGCATAGCTTAATTTTACAGGTGTCGCATTCATGTGGTTACCGATTTTCAGCGCGTTTAAATGAAGGGTAATACCTTCCTCAGGTTGAATGTGAATGACGAGCAGGTTCGGATTTAACGTCTGTTCTGTTTTATAGTATAGGTTCATAGGGATGTCCTTAAATTGAATCACGATTTTCGTTGATTTTGATTTCATTCGCTTACCTGTACGAATGTAGAACGGAACGCCTGCCCAACGGAAATTGTCAATTAAGAGCTTGCCAGCTACGAAGGTTTCTGTATTTGATTGAGGATCAACCATTTGTTCATTCCGATAGCCGGGAACCTTTTGACCGTTAACGATTCCTTCCCCGTATTGTCCGCGCACAAAGTATTTACTAACTTTTTCATCCTTTACTGTTCGCATGGCGCGAAGCACCTTCACCTTTTCAGACCGAATTTCTTCCGTGTTAAGTTTTATCGGCGGCTCCATAGCCAAGAGGGCAACCATTTGCAGCATATGGTTTTGCACCATATCACGCAGTGCACCGCTGTTCTCATAATAACGTCCGCGTTCTTCCACACCTAGTGTTTCGCTGGAAGTGATTTGAATATTTGATATATAGCGGTTATTCCATAGCGGCTCAAAAATAGCATTAGAGAAACGGATTACTTCAATGTTTCTGACCATTTCTTTACCTAGATAATGGTCGATACGGTAGATCTCATCTTCAGAGAATGCGGTACGAATTTGATTATTTAATTCTTTCGCAGACTCAAGGTCATGCCCAAAAGGTTTTTCAATAACTAGACGTTTGAATCCTTTTACATTTGTAAGACCGTCTTCGTTTAGATGGGTGGCAATTGTTCCAAAAAATTCTGGAGCCATCGCTAAATAAAAAATACGATTACCGGCTGTTTGATATTGTTCATCCAATTGTACAGCCATTTCTCGCAATACACCGTATGAATCTGAATCTGTTACATCATGTGAATGGTAATAAAAGTGTGAGGCAAATTCATCAATGTTATGATTACCATTGATTGCTACTGACTGAACAGATTTTTTTACATTTTCTTGGAACTGCTCATTGGAAAGTGTTCTTCTTGCAACACCAATGACAGCAAAGTTCTCCGATAGATTTCCTTTCTCGAATAAACGATATAGGGAAGGAAAAAGCTTTCTGTTAGCTAAATCACCTGTTGCACCAAAGATCATGATCAAAGCTGATGGTTTTTCGTTATGTTTCACGATTTGTAAAACCTCTTTTCATTAAAATTGACATCTATTTTAGGGTTTGCTTATTTTACATTTGAAATTCAATCCGAAAAATATGTCTAATGATGCTAAAATTTTATCGATTTCTGTTAAAATACGCAAATGCTTTGTTTTTATTATTTAATGATAGAATGGAATGAATATTCTCATTGTTTCCTTGTTTATTCTAACTTGGCTATAATAATGTAAGTATGGATTGGAGAAAGGAGCTTAAAAGTGGAATTATTTTTTCTTGGTACGGGTGCAGGGGTTCCTGCGAAGCTTAGGAATGTAACAGCTATCGCATTAAAATTATTGGAGGAGCGAGGATCAATCTGGCTTTTTGACTGCGGTGAGGCTACACAGCATCAAATATTACATACATCAATCAAGCCTTCTAGAATTGAAAATATTTTTATTACGCATTTACACGGGGATCATTTATATGGACTTCCAGGACTGCTTGCAAGCCGTTCCTTTCAAGGCGGGGAGTCAAAGGTAACGATATATGGACCTGCGGGCTTAAAAGCATTTGTGGAGACTAGCTTGAGTGTCAGCGGTACTTATTTAAAATATCCATTGGAGATTGTAGAAATTAGTGAAGGAGTTTTGTTTGAGGACGAACAATTCATTGTTGAGGCACGAAAGCTTGAGCATGGAATACCCTCTTACGGCTTTCGAATTATTGAAAAGGATCGTCCGGGTACATTGCTAGTGGATAAGCTAAAAGAGGCCGGAGTTACCCCGGGCCCACTCTATAAAAAAATTAAAGAGGGGATATCTGTCACACTGGAGGATGGGACGATTTTGGAAGCGGCTCGTTTTGTCGGTCCTAAACAAAAGGGAAGAGTGGTTACGATACTGGGGGATACAAGAATTTGTGAAGCAGCACAAGAGCTCGCGCGTAACGCAGACATATTAGTTCATGAAGCTACTTTTGCAAAAGGAGAAGAGGCGTTAGCCTATGACTATTATCATTCAACCACCACCCAGGCTGCAGAAACGGCAAAACATGCGAATGTCAAAACTCTTTGCATTACACATATTAGTTCACGCTACGATCGAAACGCTGCGGAAGAACTGCTGCAGGAGGCTCGTTCCATTTTTTCGAATTCTGAGATTGCAGCTGATTTTAAAAGTATAGCCATTCCTCGTTAGGGGAGTGGCTAAATTTTATTAATATAGTAAAAAGCAATAATTTTCATAAATCGTTTATTGACAATATAAGGCTTTTTCACGTATAATTCCAATTATACTTTATTATCTAAATATAAAATTAGAAGGCTATGAAGAGTGTTTAGTAAGCCATATCTCCCTGTAGATTAGAGAGTCAGCGGCTGGTGGAAGCTGATACAAAGATAATGGTGAGTTTCAGCTTGGAGCTTTTTTTCTTTTACATGTATTGTATGAGAAACGGACAGTTCCGTTATCCAATTGAGTGGAAAGTCAATGCTTTCAAAAAGGGTGGTACCGCGTGTTCTACACGTCCCTTTTAACTGCATTGGCTTTTTTTGTTTAGTCATACTATCTATTTATCTTATAATCTGGAGGAGACAACATTGGAACAGAAAGAACAATGGTCGTCAAAAATTGGCTTTATTCTGGCATCGGCTGGATCAGCAATTGGACTTGGTGCTATTTGGAAGCTGCCATATGTAACGGGTATGAGCGGAGGGGGAGCATTTATTCTTTTATTTGTCCTTCTTTCCCTTTTAATTGGCTTTCCGCTCCTGCTTGCTGAGTTTATCATTGGCCGCAGTACACAAAAGGAAGCTATTTCGGCTTACAAACAGATTGCGCCTGATTCAAAATGGCATTGGATTGGCTATCTTGGGGTTATGACCTGCTTTATTTTATTATCCTTTTATAGTGTTATTGGCGGATGGATTATTCAATATATTGTCTATGGATTTACAGGACAGGTTGGTGGAGGGAATGTAGATTACGAAGCTCTCTTTACGGAGTCTGTATCAAATCCGCTTCTGTCTGTAGGGGCTCAAGCAGTATTCCTGATTATCACGATTGCCGTTGTCGGAAAAGGAATCCAAACAGGAATTGAAAAAGCTAGTAAATTTATGATGCCAGCCCTTTTTATTTTATTTATTGTTTTAATTATTCGCTCCCTGACCCTTGAAAATGCAATGGAGGGTGTATCATTTCTTTTTAATCCGGATTTTAGTAAATTAAATTCTGAAAGCATTTTATTTGCTCTAGGACAGTCATTCTTTTTGTTAAGTGTAGGGGTTTCCGTTATGGTAACGTATAGTTCCTATCTTTCAAAAGGAGAAAGTATTGTTCAGCCTGCCCTGTCGGTTGTAGCCATGAACTTATTTATTTCTATTTTTGCGGGCCTTGCCATTTTTCCGGCCGTTTTCTCGTTAGGGTTTGAACCGGCTGCAGGACCTGGCTTGCTGTTCATTGTCCTTCCGTCAGTCTTTGAAAAAATGGTTTTGGGTAACATTTTCCTATTGATATTCCTAATTTTATTTTTGTTTGCCACACTTACATCAGCGTTTTCTTTACTAGAGATTGTCGTTGCTTCTGTTTCAAGGGGAAAGGGAGGTCGAAATCGACTATCCTGGATCATTGGGATACTCGTATTTGTGGTAGGGATTCCATCGGCGCTATCCTTTGGTGTTTGGTCTGACTTTTCAATCTTTGGGAAAAGCATCTTTGATGCAGCTGACTATCTAGTAAGTAATATATTAATGCCAATCGGGGCATTGTTAATTTCTATTTTTGTTTCCTATAGAATGAAAAAGGCAATTTTAAAAAATGAACTGATTCAAAAGACAAATTATAGTCTTTTGTTTGAAATTTGGTATTTTTTATTACGATATGTTGTACCAATCGTAATCATTGTTGTATTCCTCGACGTTACAAATATCATTTAAAAAAGGTGGACAGTGTCCACCTTTTTTTATCATCTCTGATTTCTTCTTTGTTTCCAGCCTCTTTCATACTGTACAGGTCCTTCAATATCGACACCGAGCTCCCGTGCAGCAGTTCTTGGCCAATAGGGATCACGCAATAATTCCCGTGCAAGTAAAACAAGGTCTGCACGCTCGCTTTGGAGAATTTCCTCCGCCTGAAGCCCTGATGTAATCAGGCCGACAGCACTGGTTGGAATTTCGGCACCGTGCTTTATTTTCTCAGCAAGCGGAACTTGATAGCCTGGATAAATGTTGATTTTTGCCGGCACAATTGCACCTGAACTTACATCGATTAAGTCCACACCCTGATCCTTCATCCAACTGCTGTAAACAACGTAATCTTCAACTGTCAATCCTTCCGGATGATATTCATTGGCGGATACGCGGACAAATAACGGTCCATCCCAAACTGACTTAACTGCCTCGATCACTTCTTTTAAGAAGCGATAACGATTTTCCGGACTTCCGCCATATTCATCACTGCGGTGATTAGCTAAAGGTGATAAAAATTGATTAATTAAATATCCATGTGCACCATGAAGCTCAATGACATCAAAACCAGCTTGTTTCGCACGTTCAGTTGCCTGTTTAAATGCAGTAACAGCAGCGTGAATATCCTCTGTTGTCATTTCCTTTGGTGTTTTACTTTGCTCATCAAAGGGAATAGCAGATGGTGCGAGAATCTCACCTTCCAGTTCTGCTTTTCGCCCTGCATGCCCTAACTGTATACCTGTCTTGGCACCATTCTCTTTGATAAGAGTGGTAAGCTTCAACAGTCCTTCGATATGCTCGTCATCCCAGATTCCTAAATCATAGGGTGAGATTCGGCCTTCCGGTGATACTGCAGTTGCTTCTTGGATGAGTAAGCCCGCTTGACCAACTGCTCTGCTTATGTAATGAGTATAATGCCATGGAGTTACTTTTCCATCTTGGCTGCTGCAAGAATACATACACATTGGTGCCATGACAATCCTATTTTTTAATGTGAGATTTTTAATTGTATAAGGTGTGAATAGTTTGGTAGTTCCCATTTTTTAGAATGCCTCCTTTTCTTCATCAAGCTTAAGTATAACAGCACTGAACAGGAAAAGATAAGCAGAAGCTCTTTGTTGCTATGCCTCTGAATTGTTGTAATATAGAATGGATAAATAGGAAGTAGAGGTGGATACATTTGACAACAGGACGGCTTAGTAATAAAAATATCGTCATTACAGGTGCTTCCAGCGGAATTGGTCTTTCCATTGCGTCCCTTTGTGCAGAAAGAGGAGCTAATTTAGTCCTGCTGGCAAGAAGACTTGATTTACTCGAAGAAATAAAGAAAGATTTAGAAGCCCGCTTTTCCTGCAATGTACTTGTTTATAAACTTGATGTTTCAAATACGGAGGAGGTCAAGGCTGTATTTGCTAAGCTTTTAACTGAGCTTACTACCATTGATGTGCTAGTAAATAACGCGGGCTTTGGCGTCTTTCGTGCAGCTCATGAGGTGTCAATGAAGGATGTAAAAGGAATGTTTGATGTAAATGTTGTTGGGTTAATTGCGTGTACAACGATGGTCCTGCCTTTGATGAGACAACAAAGAAAAGGTCATATTATTAACATCGCCTCACAGGCTGGTAAAATTGCGACACCAAAGTCTAGCGTGTATTCTGCAACAAAGCATGCGGTTCTCGGTTATACGAACAGTCTTAGGATGGAATTATCAGACTTTAATGTGTCTGTAACAGCAGTGAATCCGGGCCCGATTGAAACAAATTTCTTTTCTTTGGCTGATGAGCAGGGGACCTATGTAAAAAGTGTAGAAAAATATATGTTAAAACCTGATTTTGTCGCAAGGAAGGTCGTAGACAGAATGCTGACGAAAACAAGGGAAATCAATCTGCCTAGTTGGATGAATGCGGGCAGCATTCTTTTTGCTCTGTTTCCCGGCTTGTTTGAACGAGTGGGGAAAAAGGTATTAAATAAAAAATAAACGCCTCCATAATAGCTAAAAAAAGTGATGACAAATGGTGTCATCACTTTGTAATGTCTAGAATTATTTTTTGTTTATGGATTGCACCCTTCCAATTTGTCCGTTCGTAAGTCTTACTTTAATTCCGTGTGGGTGGTAGCTTGACTTTGTTAATATATCCTTAACAATCCCGCTGGTTAGTTTTCCCGTTCTTTGATCGGCCTTTAGGACAATATCAACCATTGTCCCGGGAAGGATATCTTTTCTGTTTTGTCCATTCATATTAATGGCCCCCGTTACCGATGGATAGAAATTTCTTTTCCTGTATTATGTAGATACGATATAGCCAAAAGGCTAGTATTGATAAGATGATACCTGAGATATATGGCAAACCAATAGTCATATTAAATAGCCAGCCACCAAGAGGAGGGCCAGCAATTCTTCCCATTGAATCGAAGGAAGAGAGCAAGCCTGTCGTACTGCCGTGCCCTGCTGACGATGTTTTGGTTAGTAAAGCAGACACACTAGGACGGATGACTCCATTTCCAATCCCAAATATTGTTAGATAAATTGCAGCGGTTGTGAAATTATCAACCAATAATATAAGTCCAAAGCCAATGGCTGAAATAATGATTCCGATTTGAATCACGAAGCCCTCTCCAAACCTTTTCGTCATTTTTCCAACTAGCCCACCTTGAACAATTGCACTAGCGAATCCCATGATCATAAAAATATAGCCTAGCTCTGCTGCTCCCAACCCAGCTTTCTCTGCTGCAAAATAGGCAAAGGTTGCTTCTAATCCAGATAGTGATAAGGAGATAAATAATTGCAGAAAATACAAAACGGATTGTGTGCCCTGTATAGCCGCCCACATAGATGATTTTTCATGATTCTTGAAACCTCTATTTTCTTTGGGCAAAGATTCTTTTAATACAAATAAGACAAGGAAAAAGGTGATAAAGGATAAAATTCCTGCAATATAGAATGGCATATTTAAACTCATTTTTGAAAATACACCGCCAATTGCAGGTCCAAAAACAAACCCGAGACCTGTTGCTGCACCAACAACTCCCATTCCCTTACCGCGATCTTCAGCGGATGTGATGTCTGCGACATAAGCCATAACGGTCGGCATATTAGCAGCTGATAAGATTCCTCCTATTACTCGGGCAGCAAATAACATCCAAAGTGCTGATGATAGTCCCATTAGGAAAAAAGAAAGTGCGAGACCTAAAATACCAATCATAATGACCGGCTTTCGGCCAATCCGATCTGATACTCTTCCCCATACTGGTGCAAACAGCAGCTGCATTAGTGAATATACAGCCATCAGCCATCCTAATTCTAAGGGTGATGCTCCGATGTTTTCTGCATAGAAAGGAAGGACAGGGATAATTATTCCAAAACCGACCATAACAAGAAACATGACAGCAAAAAGTATCGGTAATGCTCGTTTACTTTCTAACATATATTTTCACTCCATTTCTCGATAATTATAATGATTATATATATGAATAGTCAATTTTCACTATGTACAAACTGAGGGAGAAAGTTATCCTGTTTTATTAGAAAACAGAATATTGAAATAATATTTTAGGACTACTCTAGCTAATGTTATTATGTTAATCTAATAATGTAGTAACGTACTAAAGTAATATTATATTGGATAAAGGTGGTTTATTAGTATATGAAACGTTCAGCCTTATTTATTTTGGTTATTGCGTCCGTTTTCACGCTTCTTGTTGGATGCTCCAGTTCAGAATCTGGGTCTAAATCTAAAAGTAGTGAAAAAGATAAATTAATCATTGGAATCGATGATACTTTTGCTCCGTTAGGATTCCGTGATGAGAATAATGAAATTGTTGGTTTTGATATTGATATGGCCGAGGCTGCTGCTGAAAAAATGGATGTAGACGTTGAAATCCAGCCAATTGACTGGACAACAAAAGAGACTGAATTAAATAGCGGTCGTATTGATCTTATCTGGAATGGTTATACCATTACAGATGAGCGTAAAGAAAAGGTTCTATTTACAAAGCCTTATTTGAGTAATTCACAAGTAGTTGTTACGTTAGCTGATTCTAAATTATCTAAATTAGATGATTTAGCGGGCAAAAATATTGGAATTCAATCTCTTTCTTCTGCTATTGATGCATTAAATGCACATCCAATTAAAGATAAAATAAATGAATTGACTGAATACAAAACAAATGTACTGGCTCTTAAAGATTTAGTAAATGGTCGTGTTGATGCAGTGGTTATTGATGAAGTTGTCATGAATTATTATATGACTCAAGAAAAAGGAACATATAAATTGTTAGATGAATCACTTGCACCAGAAGAATATGCTGTTGGTGTAAAAAAAGGGAACGAAGAGTTATTAAACAAACTTCAAGCAGCTTTAGATGAAATGAATGAAGATGGAACTTCAGCTAAAATCTCAGAAAAATGGTTTGGTGAAGATAAGGTCTTAAAATAAGTCGTGCAAATATTATATAAAACAGGATTTCCTCTTGGAAACCCTGTTTTGTTTTGGAGGAATCCTTATGTCCTTAGATTATTTAATACAGATAATTAATCCAATGCTTGAAGGGGCACAAACCACGATCCTTTTATTTATTGTTGCGATTGTGGTGTCTATTCCATTTGGTTTTTTACTGACTTTAGCAGTTAGAAGCAGTATTAAGCCTCTTTCTTGGCTTGCTCAAACCTATATTTACGTAATGCGTGGAACCCCGCTTTTATTACAGCTTTTAATTATCACATTTGGTTTACCGATGATTCCGGTCATTGGTGAATATTTGATCCTTGATCGTTTTGTTGCAGCAAGCTTGGGCTTTATTTTGAACTATGCTGCTTATTTTGCAGAAATATTCCGTGGTGGTCTACTCGCTATTGATAAAGGACAATATGAAGCGGCCAAGGTGCTCGGTTTAAATAAATGGCAAACAACGACAAAGGTTGTATTACCACAGATGTTTCGGATTGCATTACCATCTGTCGCTAATGAATCGGTGACGTTAGTTAAAGATACTGCATTACTCTACGCTGTTGCTGTTCCAGAGCTATTGCATTTTGCTCAAACTGCCGTGAATCGTGACTTCACCATTGTGCCATTCTTTGTTGCAGGTATAATCTATTTACTGATGACAGCCGTTTTAACTATGTTCTTTAAATGGCTCGAAAAACGCTTCAAATTTGAATAATAGGGAGTTGAGAACATGGCTATCATTGAAGTATCTGACCTCAAAAAATCATATGGAAATCTCGAAGTACTTAAACGGATTTCCTTCGATATCAATAAAAAAGATGTAGTTGCTGTGATAGGTCCGTCTGGATCGGGTAAAAGTACGATGCTGCGCAGCTTGGTTAATCTTGAGGAAATCAACGGAGGCAGCATTTGTGTATCCGGTGATTATTTGGTCAAGGATGGAGTATATGCAAAGCCGCCTGAAGTCAGAACCATCACGTCAAAAATGGGCATGGTTTTTCAACACTTTAACCTGTTTCCACATCTTACGGTAAAAGAAAATTTAGAACTAGCTCCTAAGCTAGTGAAAAAAGAGAATGCTCTTGATATAGGAAAGAGAAGCATACAATTGATGGAGAAAATTGGTCTTACTGAACGTGCCAATGCTTATCCAGCTAATCTCTCTGGGGGACAAAAGCAGCGGGTAGCCATTGCGCGTGCCCTTATGATGAATCCGGATATTATGCTTTTTGATGAACCTACCTCTGCTTTAGATCCCGAATTAACGGGGGAAGTATTGCAGGTAATGAAGGATCTGGCTGAAGAGCATATGACGATGATTGTTGTCACACATGAAATGGAATTTGCCAAGGAAGTGGCAAATCGTGCCATTTTTATGGACCATGGCGAAATTGTTGAAGCAGGCCATCCATCAGAATTATTTACAAATCCAAAACATGAGCGGACTAAAGCTTTTCTCAATCGCAGCTTGAAATAAATAAGTGCTTGTTCACATCCCAGTAGGATAATGCCTACTGGGATGTTTTTACTTTTAGAGCAAATAAAGTATGATTGGATGTTGCTGTATTACAGGTTAAGGTCTTGTTAACACTATTACTGTAGTCTAATTATCGAAAGCTGGATCTGGTTATCATTTGATTGTTATAGTAAAAACGTATATTTGGTAAAAAAATTATTAATAAATATGTTAAATTTTTAACAATATCATGTATAATAGAGAAGGCGAATTACATAGAGCGTTAATTGTAAAGGACATTTATCACAGTTGAAGCTTTATGGATGAAAAAATTCTTGAAGTGACACAAAAAAAACAAAATTAATACTTTAGGTAAAGGGGAATCGAACATGGCAGAAACAAATACTTTAGAAAAGATTGAGCAGGAATCTCAACTTCTGTCTGCTGGACAAGGAAAGAATGATATTCTTGATCAGCTTTTAAAACCTGAGGTTCAAGATTCTTTAACACAATTAGTGGAACAACTCCCAAAACTCACTGAACTTGTTAATGTTTTAACAAAGTCTTATGATGTTGCCCAGTCACTTGCTACTGATGAAATCTTAAAGAACGATACAGTAGGTGCAATTAAGGAAATTGCTGAGCCTGTAACAGCGACGGTTAAAAATGTAGCTGCAACTGCGATTGAAGCAAAAGATCGTGCGGATGAGAGCACGGAAGTAATTGGTCTTTTCGGGCTGTTGAAAATGCTCAAAGATCCACAAGCGCAAAAATTATTCCGTTTTATTCATGCATTTCTTGAAATTTCTTCACAAAAAAATCAAAAATAATTTCTCGTAAATAGTTAAGGACGGTGGAAATACATGTCAAAACATATTGTAATCTTAGGAGCAGGGTATGGCGGACTTTTATCTGCGTTAACTGTTCGTAAGTATTTAAATAGCCAAGAAGCATATGTAACAGTGATTAACCAATATCCAACACATCAAATTATTACCGAGCTGCACCGTCTTGCAGGCGGAACTACTGGTGAGGGTTCTGTAGCTCTTCCGTTAGATAAGCTGTTAAAAGGAAAGGATATCGACCTGAAAATTGCGAAGGTGGAACGTTTCTCTGTCGATGATAAAAAAGTTTTCCTTTCAGACGGTTCGACGTTAACCTATGATGCTCTTGTTGTTGGTCTAGGAAGCAAAACGGCTTATTTCGGTATCCCTGGACTTGAAGAAAACAGTATGGTGTTAAAATCTGTTGAGGATGCCAATCAGATCCGAGCACATATCGAAGGTCGTATTCGTGAATATGCGAAAACGAAAAATGAAGCAGATGCAACTATTCTAATTGGCGGCGGTGGCTTAACCGGTATTGAATTAGTTGGTGAGCTTGCTGATAACCTTCCAAAGATTGCTAAAGGCTATGGTGTAAATCCAAAGGATATCAAATTGAAACTAGTTGAAGCAGGTCCTAAGGTTCTTCCTGTATTGCCGGATCATTTAATAGAGCGTGCTGTTGCTAGTTTAGAATCACGCGGCGTTGAATTTTTAACAGGGCTTCCTGTTACAAATGTTCAAGGAAATGTTATTGACCTTAAGGATGGAAGCAAAATTACAGCAAATACTTTCGTATGGACCGGCGGTGTGCAGGCTCTTCCAATTGTAGCGGAATCAGGCCTTGAAGTAGACCGCGGTAAAGCGACTGTTAATGAATACCTTCAGTCAAAATCACATAAAGATGTATTTGTGGTAGGAGACTCAGCAGTGGCATTCCCTAAAGAAGGCGGACGCCCATACGCACCAACTGCTCAGAATGCATGGCAGATGGGTGAGCTTGTTGGATACAATCTATACGCATACTTAATGGATAAATCATTCGAAGAATTTGCGCCAATTAACTCTGGTACACTTGCCAGCCTTGGACGTAAAGACGCAGTTGCAGAAATTGGAGGAAATTCTACTCCGCTTAAAGGTCTGCCTGCATCTTTAATGAAAGAAGCAAGTAATGTTCGTTATTTGTCACACATTAAAGGTCTTTTCAGTTTAGCTTATTAATTACAATAAAAACCGCCTTGACGCTTATCTGCGTTAAGGCGGTTTTCTTTTGGCTTTATTTTTCTTTAAAGCTAATCAGTAGCAGACTTGACATAGGATTTTATATTTCTAATTAAATCTTCTTGTACCCTCTCATCAATGGAGAAATGGACTCCATATAGAAAATGATTATATTTGTCTTCTCGCCAGATAATCATTCCATGTACTTGAAACATTGTCTCATTTAATTGAAATCGAACAGATATCTTGACTTGACCCAGTTTGGAAATCGGGATGTTCAAGGGTGTATTTAATTTTAATCCGTTAGGACTTATATCCATCATCGTGGCCATGCCTTCTGAAGTCTCAACAACGTTTCCATTTACTTCTTCAATTGTAAAGATAGCAGGTATAGGAGTGTTAAATGTAAAACGAAATCCTTCATGCCGTTTGAATCGTATCAAATGTTACCAACCCCAATTTAGTAGGTCTATGTGCATCAATATTGAATGCTGAAAAATAGATTGTCATTTCTCGTTTTATTGTATCATATTGATGTGGGTTATTTATTAGCTTAATCAATATAAGTTATGATGATTTTGTCAGCTAACGATTAATTTGGTAACAATGTTACGTTGAATAAATAAGGCTTAAGTCTTATAGTAAATTAAAGCTCAGGGTACCTTTCTATATTAGAAATCCCTGTTAAAATAAAATTGAAAGCAGTAATGAGGCTTGAATGTAATCGTAGAATAAGTCATTCCCTCTGCTTACATTTATGAACCGAGGTGAGTACGGACCATGGAAAGAAAAGTCTATTTAGTTCTTACTGATACCGGCACGCTTTTTACTAGAGTGATAAAGTTTTATACAAAAAAGCCCTACAATCATGCTTCTCTTTCTTTTGATCCTCACTTTTTAGAGCTGTACAGTTTTGGAAGAAAGAGGCCGCGAAACCCATTTACGGGAGGATTTGTTAAGGAAAGTATTCACACCGGTTTGTTAAAGCAAGCGAAATGTGCTATTTATTGCTGTACGATTACAGAGGATCAGTTTTTGAAAATGAACCAATTTATCCAGCAGATAGAGTCACAGAAGGAGCTTTATCGTTATAATTTATTGGGCGTATTTGCCATTCCTTTTAATAAAGAAATTAATCGTGAGTATAGGTTTTTTTGCTCACAATTTGTTTTTACCGTATTAAAGGAGGCACATGTGATTGAGTTATCGAAGCATCCTTCACATGTTACACCAGATGATTTAAAGCAAATACCGCTTTTTCAATTAGTCTATCAAGGTGATTTTGAAGATTATAAACACGCTTCTGAAGTAGAAGAAAATAAAGACAGCCATTTCAACCGTTCCGATTTAGTTAGGTTAGTCAGAAAAAAGCTTAGAATGCTTACACACCCGCTTTAGTAGAACGGATAATTTTGTACCTGCAGCAGTTTAGGTTCCCAAATAGGATTTGGGAGCTTTTTTATTGACGACTGCTTGATTGTCAGGTATGATAAAATTCTTTTGAACTTGTAAAATTTCATTTTTGTACGTTAGCAACTTTTATATTATGAAAAACTTATAAAAGAGGTGTTCTTATGTCGGCCGATCAACGGAAAAAGCTGATTGTTTTAATGATTAATATGTTTATTGCGATAGGAAGCTTTGGTATTGTTATTCCCATTTTACCTGCCTATCTAGAGTCTATTAACCAGGGAGGAACAGCTGCGGGTTTAATGATTGCCATCTTTGCCGGCGCCCAGCTTGTTTGCTCGCCAATTTCTGGAAAATGGACGGATCAATATGGACGAAGAAAAATGATTATATTCGGGCTTATCGGTCTAACCCTTTCAAGCTTTATTTTTTATGGTTTTGATTCGATCTGGTGGCTGTACGCTTCTCGCGTAATTGGTGGAATTGGCTGTGCCTTCCTCGTACCTGCCATTTTTGCCTATGTAGCAGATATTACTACGATGGATCAACGTGCTAAAGGGAACAGTCTAGTATCTGCCGCTATGTCACTGGGGATTGTTATTGGCCCGGGAATCGGGGGCTTCTTAGCTGATTTTGGTTTAAAAGCGCCTCTTTTAATTTCGGCACTTGTCTCACTTGCAGCAGTGATCTTTTCAGTTATTGTCCTGAAAGAAAGTCAAGTCGCTCAGGAGGGCGCTTTAGATCTACCAAAAGAAGAATCAATGGCTAAAAAAATAGTACGGTCTGTTAAAATGCCTTACTTTATCCCGCTCATCATTACTCTTTCCATGAGTTTTGGGTTAATGTCCTATGAATCAGTGCTTGGCCTTTTTGTTGACAATCAGTACGGTGCATCACCACAGGATATTGCTATTATGGTTACATCAACGGGAATTGTTAGTGTGATTGTTCAGCTCTTTGTTGTTGACCGGATTGTCAGCCGCTACGGTGAAGCAACTGTACTGAATATTTTCCTTGGAGTAGCAACGTTGGGATTCCTTCTTTCCTTGCTCGCTTCAAGCTATTGGTTGTTCTTTGGGATTACTCTGTTAATCTTCCTGGCGACTTCCATTCTGCGTCCTGTTTTAAATACGCTTATTTCCAAGCTTGCTGGCAATGAGCAAGGCTTTGCGATGGGGATGAATAATGCCTATATGAGTATTGGAAATGTATTAGGACCAATGCTTGCGGGAATCCTTTATGATGTTGAAATCAGCTATCCATTCATTCTTGGGCTTATTTTATTAGTTCTGACATTAATAACAACTTTTGTTTGGCAGAAGCGTTCCTTCAATCAAAAGTCGATTTTGGGTACTAAATAATTCCTTTTATAGCTTATAACTTGAAGGAGTGTAAAACATAGAAGAACCATTAAGCTGTTTGCTTAATGGTTCTTTTGCTATTCTCATAATGGATTCTAAAAATTCCCATTGAATAAGAACGCATATTCGCTTACAATAATGAATAGAATAATACAGAACAAATGTTCTAAACAATAGTTCACGGAGGATGCGGTTATGATGGATTATAGTAAAATGCCGCAGCAGCAAATTTTATGCGTTGATATGAAAAGCTTTTATGCCAGCTGTTCTGCTGTTATGGAGGGTCTTGATCCGCTTGAATGCTATTTAGCAGTTGTGGGTGATAAAGAAAGGGAAGGCAGTATTGTTCTCGCTGCCTCACCGCGAATGAAAAAGGAGTTTGGCATCAAAACGGGGGCACGAAAGTTTGATATTCCGGATGACCCGCGGATTAAGGTGGTAGAGCCGAGGATGGCTACCTATGTTAGAATTTCGATGGAGATTATCCGTGTTTTCAACCGCTATGTGCCCAAAGAAGCCATTCATGCTTACAGTGTCGATGAAAGCTTTTTAAAGGTGGACGGAGCTGCTAATCTATGGGGAAACGCGGTAACAATTGCAGAAAAAGTCCGGGAGGATATTAAACGGGAATTTCAGCTTCCCTGTGCAGTCGGCATCGGGCCCAATATGCTAATGGCAAAGCTTTGCCTTGATTTAGAGGCGAAAAAACAAGGAGTAGCACAGTGGACGTATGAGGATATTCCGGAGAAGCTATGGCCGCTTTCTCCACTTCGCGATATGTGGGGGATTGGGCGCAGGCTGGAAAAAACTTTGAATGGAATGGGGATTTTTACAGTTGGCCAGCTAGCCCATTATGATTTAGACAAACTTGAGAAGAAGTTTGGTATTATGGGAAACCAGCTTTACCATCATGCATGGGGAATTGACTTGTCGGAAATAGGTGCTCCGATTATGGAGGGGCAGGTTAGCTTTGGGAAAGGCCAAGTGTTAATGCGTGATTATAAAGAAGTGGAAGAAATCAAGTATGTCATATTGGAAATGTGTGAAGAAGTGGCAAAAAGAGCAAGGACTCATCGGAAAGCAGGAAGAACGATCAGCTTTGGTGTCAGCTACAGCCAGGATGAATTTGGAGGCGGCTTTTATCGTTCAAGGACAATTGAACATCCGACAAATGTGACAATGGAGATATACCGTGTCTGCCTTGAGCTTTTTCATGAGCATTATCAAGGGAAAACGGTAAGGAAAATTACGATGGCTCTCAGTAATATCGTTGACGATGTTGACTTTCAGTTAAATTTGTTTGATTTGGATGGCTGGAAAAAGCATAAGCTTGGCTACACAGTTGATAAAATTCGTAATCGTTTCGGTTCTGATGCTCTTTTACGTGCTGTGTCTTATACAGCTGCCGGTACAGCCAGACAGCGGGCAAGGCTTGTTGGAGGGCATAAACAGTAAACCTGGGTAAAAGTAAGAAAGGTGGATAAGTATGATACGTGATCGCGGTCGTATTAAGTGGGTTTCGATGATGCTGCCCGAGCATGTCAAAGTTTTAAGGGAATGGGCAGAAGAAGATACCTTTGAAACGAAAAAAGAATTAGATGAGCAGCAACTAGAAATAATGAATGAAATCATTGCTGAGGCAATGGAATATAACCAGCCCGTTACGATTATTCACTTTCGGGACAGGAAATATGAACTGCTGGTTGGTCAGATCAATAACTGGGATGGTCTGAACGGTCGTCTTCATGTCGTAGATCGTTTTGGAGAGGAGCACCGAATTGAACTGCAAAATATCATGGATGTACAGCAGACAGGTTGAGAAATATGGAAATAACTGTAATGAGTTGAGCCGGTAAAGAGGAGCACTTTAAAAGTAAGGAGGTGTTTTTAGCATGCCAAGAGGAAAAGAACTGGAACAGCTTCCAATGGCCAACACGAGTGCTCCATCAATCGGTGATGACAAGAGTAAATACAACCGGACCAACCTAAGTGGAATGATGAAAGAGGAAAGACCGTCTCCAAGTATGGTGGGAAAGGAAGCAGAAGAAGACCAGGTGTAATAACAGCCTGGTTTTTTTAGATTAGAATGTGTATTACTACGGTCTCTTTCAAAAGTGTGCTACAATCGTCAATATGCTACATCGTAGAAAGGGAGCCGTGAAAGAAATGGAAATAACAATAACAGAGAAGGCAGCAGAGAAAATTTCAGAGTTCCGAAAAGGGAAGCAAGGTTTGTTGAAGCTGAAATATGATGCTGAGGAATGCGGCTGTGTTATGTGCGGCGTAACCAATTTATGGCTCGTAAGCAAATTGGAAGACGACGACTATGCCATTGAAACCCAAAATGGCAGTATCTATGTGGAGAAATCAAAGGAAGTATTTCTTGAAGATAACCTGACAATTGATTTTCATGAAGCAGCGTGTTGCTTCCAATTGAAAAGTCCGAATCAATATCTGAATCCAAGAATGAGTATCTTCGACAAAACCAAATAACAAGTAAGAGGGTGTGCAGATAGCCACCCTCTTACTTTATTCTTTTTTGGAATAAACAAACTCTAGTAAAAATTCATCGATAGCGGCATGGTAGGCCTCTTTATTCTCGTTTAAGGATTGGGCATGTGCGCCATTTTCAGCGAGAAACAGCATTTTGGGGCCAATTTTTCTCTCAAATAGCGCCTCTGACATAGACGGAAGAATATAGGTATCTTGTTTGCTGTGAATAAACAAGATTGGTTTCTTAATCTGGTGGATAACAGAAATAGGGGAAATATCACGTAGTGAGTACCTCTCCCTCATCCGAAGGAAGACGTCTGCAATTGGAAGCAGCGGCTTCGGTGTTAGCTTCATTTCGGTTTTCAGTAAATGAGAGAGCTGCTCTTTAAAATCGGAAAAGGAACAGTCAGAAATGTAAAAATCAGCACCGTCTTCAACCATTCCGGCATATAAGAGCATCGTTGCCGCACCCATGGACTCTCCGTGAATCCCCAGCAGTAAATCAGGACCCTTCTCTTGTTTCAGCCAATTTACAACCGCCTTTAAGTCAAACTTTTCATAATAGCCGTAGCTGGTGGTCTTGCCGCCTGATTCACCATGGCGGCGGTGATCATAGATAACAGCATTAAAGCCTCTTTCAAGGAAAAGATTCATATACTTAACGGAGTTGATTTTATTCTCTGTGACACCATGGGAAATAATAATATAGTGGTTAGATGAATGCGGTTCGACTAAGATCATTTTTAATTCATATCCGAAAGGGGAAGGGATAGTCACTTCTCTTTTAGGTAAATATTGAAACTCATCAGGATTGAAACGTCCGGCATCTTTTTCGCGGGTAAGAATGGAATGGTCGTCTTTTTTCTTTATATACATAATTCGGTTCGTAAAATACACACCAAAAGATGTAAGAAAGAAAATGAACGAAAAAAGAATTCGAAACAGTCTTCTCATCTTTTTCATTTGTATGCCTCCGAGCTTTATTTTCATGATGAGGAAAAACTGGATGCACATTTATTTTATCATCAGAAATTAAGTAAAACAAAAAAACCGCTTACAAGAAGCGGCTTATTGCTCTGAATTTTGCCTTTTAGTTGGATGTATAGCAGTTTCCAAATCTTCAGCAGCAATTGTCTGTTTCACTGTATCCGCAGTTGGCTTCCCTTTTTGGCTGTAGCCCTTTTCACGTTTTTGACTCAATTAATCCATCTCCTTACAAATAGAATACATCTATAACATGGATTAGAAAGAAGGAAATTATTCAGCGGTGGAATGAAGCCGATAAAACGCGCTCTCGATCGGGCTTGAAAGATAAGGGCGAACGAGGTCAATAGCACTGACTAACTTCGTTCCATCTACTCCTGTTTCAATTCCCATCCGCGAAAGCATGTACACGACATCTTCAGTTGCCACATTTCCGGTAGCTCCTTTTGCAAATGGACAGCCGCCCAGACCGCCGGCAGATGTATCAAACCGAACAATACCTGCCTCGAGGGCTGAATAGATATTTGCCAGCCCCATTTTTCGGGTGTCGTGAAAATGAGCTGTAATTAAATGATTTGGAAAATACTCTGTTATTTTAGAAAATAGGGAGTAGCTTTCATGTGGAGCAGCCATTCCGATTGTATCAGCGACACTAAGTTCGTCTACGCCGGCATCGATAAATTGCTGGCAAAGCTTGATTGTATCAGCTTCTACTATTTTTCCCTTGTAGGGGCAGTAAAAAGCGGTTGAAATACAAGCTCGAACAAAATAGCCTTTCCCTTTTAACTCCGTCACAGCGGGTACTAGCTCCTTCATACTCTCAGCTGTCGTTTTGTTACTGTTCCGTTTGTTAAATTCATCGCTTACCCCAACAAATACCGCTACAGCACGGCAAGGCGTCTTCAGTACTAGTTCAATACCTTTACGATTCGGAACAAGAACAATATGTTTCATTTTCGGATTGAGACATGAAGCAAGGATGTCGGATGCATCCCTCATTTGCGGAACCCACTTGGGTGAAACAAAGGAAGTTAGTTCCATTTCTTGCAGGCCTGTTTCCTGCAACCTCTTAATAAAATCTATTTTAATGGCAGTTGGAATAAAGTTTTTCTCATTTTGCAGACCATCACGTGGACCAACTTCAATAATCGTAACTTTTTTTGGTAAATGAAGTGTCATTTTTTTTCCCCCACATCATAATCTCAAGTTAGAAGGCAAATTTTTAACTAAACTATTTTTACTACCACTCTATGAAAGAAAGAATCACCTGATGCATAAGGCAGGCTGCTAGTAATACGAAGGAGTGTGGAGGTTGAGGAATGAAGAGAATTTATTCGTCATTTAAGGAAGCAATAGCGGAGATTAGCGATGGAGCAACATTGATGGTAGGCGGGTTTGGTTTATGCGGAATTCCAGAAAATCTAATTTTGGCATTAGTTGAAAAAAACGTACGGAATTTAACAATCATCTCCAATAATTGTGGAATCGATGACTGGGGTTTAGGTCTGCTTCTTAAAAATCACCAAATAAAAAAGATGATTGGATCCTATGTTGGTGAAAATAAAGAATTTGAAAGACAAGTGCTTTCAGGAGAACTGGATGTAGAGCTGCTGCCACAGGGTACATTGGCTGAAAAAATCAGGGCAGGCGGAGCGGGAATTCCGGCTTTCTATACACCGGCTGGTGTCGGAACCCAAATTGCAGAAGGAAAGGAAATTCGGACGTATTATGGTAAGGAATATTTGCTTGAAGAGGCATTAATGGCAGATTTTAGTATTGTACGGGCGTGGAAAGGTGATAAGCTTGGAAACCTTGTCTATCATAAAACAGCTCGGAATTTTAATCCTATGATGGCTGCAGCTGGCCGGGTGACAATTGCCGAAGTGGAAACACTTGTCGAAGCGGGTGAGCTTGAGGCGGACCAAATTCATACACCCGGAATCTATGTACAAACCATCGTAGAAGGCAAACAGCAAAAGCGAATTGAGCGATTACGGATAAAATAAGAGATGAAATCTTAAGATTAGCAGCACAAGGAGTGATAGGATGCAGCTATGTGAGACTTAGCATAATGAAGGAGAGGAGCAGAACATGACAAATGGGAAAGAAAGTGTACGGGAAAGGATTGCAAGAAGAGCTGAGAAAGAAATTGAAACCGGTTTCTATGTAAACCTGGGGATTGGAATGCCAACGTTAGTGGCTAACTTTATTAGTGAGGATAAACAAGTGGTTCTGCAATCTGAAAACGGTCTCTTAGGCATCGGGCCATATCCAGATGAGCAGGAAGTCGATGCAGATTTAATTAATGCCGGCAAGGAAACGGTGACAGCCATCAAAGGTGCCGCTTATTTTGATAGTGCGGAATCCTTTGCAATGATTCGGGGTGGACATATCGATATCGCGATTCTCGGCGGGATGGAAGTCTCGGAAACAGGAGATTTGGCAAACTGGATGATTCCGGGAAAAATGATAAAAGGAATGGGAGGCGCTATGGATCTGGTTCATGGCGCGAAAAAGGTAATTGTGATTATGGAGCATACAAACAAAAAGGGTGAAGCCAAGATATTAAAAAAATGCAGCCTGCCATTAACAGGACAAAAAGTAGTCAATCGAATTATTACGGACCGTGCTGTTCTAGACGTTACTCCACTCGGTTTAAAGCTGGTAGAAGTGGCGAAGGGTTATACGATTGAAGATATTATTCAGTCAACTGAGCCAAGGTTATTGATTGATGATACTGTGGTCATCGGCGCTTACTAGAAAGCTACACTCAATTTGTCGTTTCTTCCCTGTACAGTCATGTTATAATATGGATATCATCATAAAAAGGGGAATTTGCCATGAAGAAAAGACAAGAGAAAAAAATACAAGCACAAGAAAAACCGGTTACCCTTGGTGATCTCCTGAACGCTGACCTGGTTAATGAACTAAAAGACAGGAAAAAAGAGCTGCAGAATCAAGAGGAGCAAAAGCGGTTAGCGCTGGAGGAACAAAAACGGGAAGAACGAAAATTGAAGGAAAAAAATAAATCATTTGAAGAATTGCTGAATGAAAGTACTGTTAACTGGAAGGATTTTAAATAAAAGAATGCAAAGGAAAAGCTCGAACTTTATTTAAAGTTCGAGCTTTTCCTTTGCTACTATCTGTTATCGATGCGCAGTGTATTTATTTTCCTTTGTATGCTGTTTGATGTAATCTATTTCATCAGCTGTTAAAGCTTTGCTGCTGACGGCACTAATATTTTCTTTTAACTGCTGGGTCGAACTGGCACCGACAATAACAGCAGCAACAGCAGGATGGGCGAGGTCGTATTGAAGAGCAATTTCATTAAACGGACGGCCAAATTGCGCTTGTAATGCTGGGAGCAGCTCTGTAAGTTCAGAAAAGGAGTAATCTAAATAGCCATTTTTCTTTACGGACAGAGATGCTTTTGCCAGCATTTTATCGCTCAACAGTCCCTTAGCCAGCGAGCCACGGCAGACTGCGCTTATTTGGTGCTTTTGCAATAGCAAAAGAGCCTCTTCCTCAGGTCGTCTGTCGAGAAGGCTGTATTGCATCATGACAGAGTCAATCGTTGATTTGGATGCATATTCTCGAATCACATTTGGCCGAATGGAAGAAATCCCGTAATAACGGATAGATCCTTCCTTTTTTAATTCTTCAAATGCTTCAATGGTTTCGTCAATAGGATCATCAATTGTCCCACCGTGCAGCTGATATAAATCGATATATTCCGTATTCAGTCTTGTTAGACTTTTTTTGACAGCTTCCTTTATGTACTCTTTTGACGGATCCCATCGCCATCCATCCTTTGCTTCATTCCAGCGGTTTCCCACCTTTGTTGCAATCACTACTTGTTCACGGACAGATTTGAGTGAAGTGCCGATGATTTTTTCATTTTCACCGAAATCATATAAATCAGCTGTGTCAAAGTAATTAATCCCTTCCTCAAAAGCCGCTCTTATGATTGTTTCAGCCTTATTTGGTTCTGTTCCTAACGACATGCAGCCTAAACCGAGTGTTGATACGAATAAATCCGATTTACCTAAACGTCTTTTCTGCAAATTAAACACCTCCCATCTATTTATAACATATTTTTTTCCTCTAAATAGAGTATGATAACTATAGGTACTGCTAAATTTAAAATAGAACAGGGGTTTAAAAAGATGAGTCTCCTAGAAGAAAAAACGTTAACAACAGAAAAAATATTTTCCGGGAAGGTGATCAATTTACAGGTAGATGAAGTAAAACTGCCAAATGGGAAAACAGCTAAACGGGAAATAATTAAGCATCCCGGTGCTGTCGCGATTATTGCTGTAACAGATGAAAATAAAATTGTGATGGTTGAGCAATTTCGCAAAGCACTTGAAAAGACGATAATTGAAATTCCAGCCGGAAAGCTGGAAAAAGGGGAAGAGCCTCTTGCTTGTGCTAAGCGTGAATTAGAGGAAGAGACAGGCTATGATTGCGAGAGTATAGAACGATTAAATTCTTTCTACACATCTCCGGGCTTTGCTGATGAAATTGTCCATGTTTATCTTGCAAAAGGATTAACGAAGAAAGAAAATGCTGCAGGTCTTGATGAGGATGAATTTGTAAACCTTATGGAATTGACCTTGGATCAAGCTCAGTTAGCAATTAAGGAAGAACGAATTTGTGATGCCAAAACGGTATTTGCCGTTCAATACTTACAGCTTCAAGAGGTGTTGAAAAACTAGATGAATCATTATTATACTGATCTTCATATACATATAGGTAGGACAAAAAGCGGAAGAGCAGTGAAGATTACTGGAGCGAAGAGCTTAACCTTTTCTAATATAATTGCTCATGCTAGAGATAAAAAGGGTCTAAATATGATTGGGATAATCGACTGTCATTCACCGGAAGTGATTTTGGAAATGGAAGAGCATATGGAAGCAGAAGAATTAATCGAGTTACCTGGTGGTGGGCTTAGCTATGGAGGTTTAACAATTATTCCAGGGTCTGAGCTGGAAATTTACGATGAGACCTGTCATGGCCCCATTCATGTCCTGTGTTTTTTCTCAGATATTCCTACAATGAAACGTTTCTCTGATTGGTTAAGCAATCATCTGAAAAATATTCATCTCAGTTCACAACGAATCTATGTAAGTGGGAAAGAGCTGCAGTACACAGTAAAGGAAATGGGTGGATTGTTTATTCCAGCACATGTATTTACACCGTTTAAAAGTCTGTATGGAAAAGGTGTTCAAGAATCCTTAACAGAGGTATTTGATCCTGAATTGATTGATGCAATAGAGCTCGGATTAAGCTCTGATACATATATGGCAGACGGTATTAAAGAGCTTCATTCCTATACATTTTTATCGAATTCAGATGCACATTCACTAGGGAAAATTGCTCGAGAGTATCAAACAATTGCTATGAATGAACCGACCTTTGAGGAACTAAAGAAGGCACTTTCCAATCAGCAGGGCAGGGAAATAGTGGCAAACTATGGATTAGATCCTTTGCTCGGGAAGTACCACCAAACGGCCTGTGAAAAATGTCAGTATCCTTTTGATCCAAATGATGAAAAATGTGCAAACTGTGGTCATCATAAGTATATAAAAGGAGTAGCAGATCGGATAGCAGAGCTCTCTCAAGATTCGAAAAGGCCAGACCGCCCGCCATATATTCACCAAGTTCCGTTGGAATTTATTCCAGGACTTGGACCGAAAATAATGGGAAAATTACTAGACCATTTTGGAACTGAAATGGCTATTTTACACGAAGTATCCAGTGAGCATTTGCAACAGGTTGTCCCGACTGCGATGGCTGAGCGAATTATAGCTGCCCGTACAGGTACCATACAGCTTGCTGCTGGCGGAGCTGGAAAATATGGAAAAATTATCTAGGGTCATCTCTAGTAAATTTCAATAGAATCATCGTCATAGATTGCAGCCTCCTGCATACAATGTAGTAATTGATTGGCAGGAGGAAGCAAATAATGAAGAAAAAAATGTACCAGAACGTTGTTGTCACACATTTACGCGAGCATTCCTCAATCTATCTTTTTGTGATTGTATTATTTTTAATGGGAGTTATTTTTGGTGCTGTAGTTGTCAACAGTTTGAGCTTTAGTCAGAAGGAAGATCTGTATTATTATTTGTCGCAATTTTTTGGACAAGTTTCAAATGGAAAAATAGCGACATCAAATGATTTATTTCTGCAGAGCTTTATGCATAACAGTAAATATATCGGTTTAATAGGTCTTCTGGGAATTTCAATTATTGGGCTTCCTATCATTTTGATACTATTATTTATGAAAGGGATGGTTGTTGGTTTTACGGTCGGATTTCTTGTGAATCAGATGGGCTGGAATGGATTTCTTCTTTCGTTTGTTTCAGTGCTGCCACAAAACTTTCTCATTATCCCTGTCTTTATTGTCACTGCGACTGTCGCGGTTACCATCTCGTTGAAAATGATAAAACGGCAATTTATGAAGAAAATTAGCGAACCTATTTTACCATTGCTGGGGAAATATGTCATGCTGTTTATCGCAGTTGGCTTTTTACTTGCCGTCGCTGCTGGAATCGAAGCCTATTTATCTCCTGCATTAATGAAGACGGTTATTGATTCAGTAGGATAGAAAAAGGTAGTCTATATTAATTGTTATATTATAATAATTTTTGTGTATAGATTGTAATAATTTTAGTTTGACTCCATGCCCTCATCTGCTATAATGAGAATGAACGTGGCGAGGAGGGACCTTCGATATGGAAACTAGAATAGAAAGAATTAAGAAGCAGCTGCACTCATCTAGCTATAAATTAACACCACAACGTGAAGCGACCGTTTGTGTTTTATTGGAGCATGAAGAAGATCATTTAAGTGCTGAAGATGTCTACCTCCTAGTAAAAGAAAAGTCGCCTGAGATAGGTTTAGCAACTGTTTATCGTACATTAGAATTGCTAACAGAATTAAAAATAGTAGATAAAATTAATTTTGGCGATGGTGTTTCTCGTTACGATCTTCGTACAGAAGGAGCAGCGCATTTTCATCATCACCTTGTTTGTATTGAATGTGGATCAGTAGACGAAATTCAACAGGATCTATTGGATGATGTAGAGCAATTGGTAGAGCGTGACTGGAAATTTAAGATAAAAGATCACCGTCTTACGTTTCATGGTATTTGTTATCGTTGTCAGGAAAAAAAGCAGCCAAGCCAAAAATAATTGTAAAACCTTTTCTATTTCGGTTAATAGAAGAGGTTTTTGTTTTTTCTAATGTATAAAACCTGTCCAACATGGCATATGTATGAATATGAATATTTTAGTCAAACTGAAATTCACATAAGCTATTATTGGTGGAGGAAGAGGAAAAACATGAAAACTTGGTTTAAAATGCTGCTAAAAACTTTGAAGGTATTTGTCTTATTTACAGGATGCACAATTCTTTTTTATTATGCTATTATGTGGTTAAATGAGGAATATGCAGAGTACCATCGCTACGATGAGCCAAAAGGCTCAGCCATTAAGGTGACAACTGTAGAAGATAATGACAATTCAGGCTGGTTAGACCGGCTAGTTTTGTTCTATCTAAATGGGGAGTAATGTATAAATGGAAGACCAGTTAAGGGATTTTACCCATTTTTTAATTGTAGAAAAAGGTCTGGCGCAAAATACCATTGTTTCATATGAACGGGATTTAAAGAGCTACATGCACTATATAATGAAGGTTGAGCAGTTGAAAAGCTTTAATGATGTACAGCGTGTTCACATTGTTCACTTTTTAGGGCATTTAAAGGAACAGGGTAAATCATCAAGAACACTGGCAAGGCATGTTGCTTCCATTAGAGCCTTCCATCAATTTTTACTTCGCGAAAAAGTATGCGATCATGACCCATCTGTTCACATTGAGACACCACAGTTAGAAAGGACACTTCCAAAAGTTTTGAGTCTTGAGGAAGTAGAAATTCTGCTTGATTCACCCAATACAAGTGAACATTATGGAATAAGAGATAAGGCGATGCTGGAATTATTGTATGCAACAGGGATTCGTGTCAGCGAGTTAATAGGCTTACAGATGGAAGATGTCCATTTAACCATGGGGTTTGTACGCTGTATTGGAAAAGGGAATAAGGAACGTATAATTCCGATTGGGAAAACAGCGATTGATGCACTTGAACAATACATACAAAAAGGCAGACACCATTTCATTTCAAAAAAACAACAGGATAGTGCTTTATTTTTGAATCATCATGGCAGACAATTAACAAGGCAGGGCTTTTGGAAAATATTAAAAAAGATTGTCCGTGAAGCAGGAATAGAGAAAGAATTGACACCGCATACGTTAAGACATTCATTTGCTACTCATTTATTAGAAAATGGTGCAGATATCCGCGCAGTTCAAGAGATGCTTGGTCATGCGGATATTTCTACTACGCAAATCTATACACATGTAACAAAAACGAGGTTAAAGGATGTTTATAGTCAGTTCCATCCACGTGCTTAATAGATTGAAAGAGTTTGCAAATGTTACGTAGGCTGCCAGAAGAAATGGCGGCTTTTTCTTTACTGATTAACGAATCATAGTAACTAAGCAATTGAAAGGTTATTGCTGGAAAAAGGGGGAATCCTAAGTATACGATTCCTGTAAATAAACAGGTTCAGAAAAAGGAATAAATTCACATATGGAGGTATTAGAATGTCAACGGCTTCATTTAAGTATAAGCGAATCTTTTTAATTGTAATGGATTCAGTGGGAATTGGAGAGGCACCGGATGCTGCACAATTTGGTGATAAAGGTTCACATACATTAGGTCATATTGCTGAGAAAATGAATGGTTTAAACATGCCAAATATGGAGAAGCTTGGCCTCGGATTGATCGAAGAAATTAAAGGAATTAAAAAGGTGGAGACGCCGCTCAGCCTTTATACAAAGATGAAAGAAGCGTCGAACGGAAAAGATACGATGACAGGACACTGGGAAATTATGGGCCTTCATATTGAAACACCATTCCGCGTTTTTCCAAACGGTTTTCCTGCAGAATTGCTATCAGCATTAGAGGAAAAGACAGGCAGGAAAATCATTGGGAACAAGCCGGCAAGTGGAACAGAGATACTCGTGGAGCTTGGGGAAGAGCATATGAAGTCGGGAGCAATGATTGTTTATACATCGGCAGACTCAGTCCTGCAAATTGCGGCACATGAAGAAATTATCCCGCTTGAAGAATTATATGAAATTTGCAAGATTGCCCGCGAGTTGACTCTCGACGAAAAATACATGGTTGGACGTATCATTGCCCGACCATTTGTAGGGCAGCCGGGTGATTTTCAAAGAACGGCAAATCGTCATGACTATGCATTAAAGCCGTTCGGCCGGACAGTTATGAATGAATTAAAGGATGCAGATCTTGACGTTATTGCCATTGGGAAAATAAATGATATTTACGATGGTGAGGGAGTTACCAAGCATTTTCGTACCGTTTCGAATATGGATGGCATGGATAAACTGCTTGAGTCGTTCCAGATCGATTTTACTGGCTTGAGCTTTGTTAACTTAGTTGACTTTGATGCTTTATATGGACATAGACGTGATCCAATTGGCTATGGAAAAGCTCTTGAAGAATTTGATCTTCGTCTTCCGGAAGTGTTTGATAGCATGCGTGATGATGATTTGCTGATTATTACAGCAGATCATGGAAATGATCCAACCCACGCAGGAACAGACCATACCCGTGAATATGTACCGCTGATTGTGTACAACAAGCAAATGAAAGCGGGAAGAGAGCTTCCATTACGAGATACCTTTGCTGATATTGGGGCAACGATAGCAGAGAATTTTGCTGTTAGACTCCCTCAATTTGGAACGAGCTTTTATAAAGAATTAATTAAATAGGAGATGACTCGCACAAAGGAATAGGATTCCTTTGTGTTTTTTTATTTTTCGCCAAAAAAACTTCCATCATTTTACTCCTTTTGTATAAATTTGGTTTTTATGGAAAAAATGAAATTTATAGAAGAATGGAGGGGTTTGTGATGAAACGACTTGTTTCTATTTTGCTTACAATTATGATGTTAACAGCAGTTGCCGTACCGTTTGCTTCCGCGGAAGAAAAGGGTGTTCAATTAGCAGAAAATGTAAAGTCAGCTATCTTAATAGAACGTGATACAGGCAAGGTTTTATATGAGAAAAATAGTAATGAGCAGTTGCCGCCCGCTAGTATGACGAAGATAATGACAATGCTATTGATTATGGAGGCGCTGGATGAAGGGAAGCTCACCATGAATGAGAAAGTTCGAGCGAGCGAATATGCTGCATCCATGGGTGGTTCGCAAATCTTCTTGGAGCCCGGCGAGGAAATGACTGTAAAAGAAATGTTAAAGGGAATTGCCATCGGTTCAGGTAATGATGCATCTGTTGCAATGGCTGAAAGAATTGCGGGTTCAGAAGATGCCTTTGTTGACATGATGAATAAAAAAGCCAAAGAACTAGGACTAAAAGATACAAGGTTTCAAAACACGACGGGTCTGCCTGTTGAGGATCATTTCAGTACGGCCCACGATATGGCTTTAATGGCAAAAGAATTACTGAAGTATGAAGATATCACAAAATTCACCGGAACCTATGAAGCATATTTACGAGAAAATACGGATAAAAAGTTCTGGCTTGTTAATACAAATAAGCTTGTTCGCTTTTATCCAGGTGTAGACGGGTTAAAAACAGGATTTACAAGAGAAGCCATGTATTGTTTAACAGCTACAGCTGAAAAGGATGGAATGCGTGTCATTGCGGTTGTGTTTGGGGCTCCTACCTCTAAGGATCGTAATGCACAAGTAACGAAAATGCTTGATTATGCTTTTAATCAATATAAAACACATCCTATTTTCGAACGAAATCATGTAATGGGTGCCACAAAGGTTAGCAAGGGTCAAAAGAAGAAAGTAGAAATGGTAACAAGTGAGTCTATTTCTATATTAACGAAAAAAGGTGAAACGATTGAGGATATCAAGCAAAAGGTAAGCCTGAAAAAGGATTTAAAGGCTCCTATTAAAAAAGGCGACCAAATTGGCACGCTGACGATAAAGAAAAATGGCGAGACATTGGTTAAGAGTCCGCTGGTAGCCAAAGAAGATATTAATGAAGCTGGATGGTGGGTCTTATTTAAGCGTTCGTTTGGTATCTTTACGAAGAGTGAGTAAGCACAAAGTTTAGCAGCTGAATTGAGCGATACGGTTCAGTGTCGAAAAGAAAAGGGAAGCGTACTTTTTTTAGCGAATGGTCACTAGTTTTGTTTTGGTGAAGGAAATAAAGAAGCATATATCGAATTGACTCACTAGGAAAGAGCACATAAATAAGGAGGCTAACGAATAGTGAGTCTGAACATTGATTTGGAAGTGAAGCAAGACGTCTTATGTATTCGATTGTCCGGAGAACTGGATCACCATTCAGCAGATGAGCTCCGTAAACAGGCAATAAACGCAATAGAAGATCATGATATCCATCATATTATTTTGAATTTAGAACATTTGTCTTTTATGGATAGTTCTGGTTTGGGTGTCATACTGGGACGTTATAAACAAATAAAACAGCTGCATGGCGAGATGGTCGTTTGTGCAATCTCCCCGTCTGTTCAAAGATTATTTGATATGTCAGGCTTATTTAAAATTATTCGTCTTGAGCCTACAGAAGAAAACGCTTTGCAAAGATTGGGGGTTGCCTGAAAATGAAAAATATGATGCAGCTTCAATTTAGTGCACTCAGCCAAAATGAATCGTTTGCTCGAGTAACAGTGGCATCCTTTGTTGCGCAGCTTGATCCAACAATGGATGAATTGACAGAAATTAAAACGGTCGTATCCGAAGCTGTTACAAATGCGATTATTCATGGTTATGAGAGTGATCCAAATGGAATTGTCTATATTTCTGTCTCGCTTGAGGATGCATATGTCGAGTTAAGTATCAAAGATGAAGGCATAGGAATACAGGATGTAGAAGAGGCGCGCCAGCCCCTTTTTACAACAAAGCCTGAATTAGAAAGGTCTGGAATGGGGTTTACGATTATGGAAAATTTTATGGACGACATCGAAGTTAAATCGCAGCCAGGTAAAGGTACCGAGATCCGATTAAGGAAGCATTTATCAACAAGCAAAATGCTTTGTAATTAAGGAGTCCTGCCTATGGATGTGGAGGTTAAATCAGAAAAGAAACAACCTTATTTAAAAGACCATGAAGTGAAGGAATTGATCAAAAAAAGCCAAGATGGGGACCAAAGTGCAAGAGACATGATTGTCCAGAAAAATATGCGGCTTGTCTGGTCTGTCGTGCAGCGTTTTTTAAATCGGGGATATGAACCGGATGATCTCTTTCAAATTGGTTGTATTGGTTTGTTAAAATCTGTTGATAAATTTGATTTATCGTATGATGTAAAATTCTCAACCTATGCCGTTCCGATGATTATTGGAGAAATTCAACGTTTTATTCGTGATGATGGTACAGTTAAAGTAAGTCGTTCATTGAAGGAAATGGGAAATAAAATTCGTAAGGCAAAGGATGAATTATCAAAAAACTTAGGCCGGGTACCAACTGTAAATGAGATATCTGACTTTTTATCAATTCCGGCTGAGGATATTATCATGGCTCAAGAAGCAAGCCGTACACCTTCCTCCATTCACGAAACTGTTTATGAGAATGATGGGGACCCCATTACATTACTTGATCAAATTGATGATGGAAATGAAGGGAAATGGTTTGATAAAATTGCACTTAAAGAAGCGATTCGAGAATTGGAGGATCGCGAACGTTTAATCGTTTATTTGCGTTACTACAAGGATCAAACGCAATCAGAAGTTGCGGTAAGACTCGGGATATCACAGGTCCAGGTATCCAGGCTTGAAAAGAAAATATTGCAGCAAATGAAAGACCGTATGGATATTTAGCTCCATACGGTTTTTCGTAATAATATATACATTGTTGATTTTTGACTCATCTAAGCTGAATAGAAATGAAAAGGCAGGAGAAAACTCGTTTTCTCCTGCCTTTTCATTTCTATTCAGCACCTTTCAGCTGTGCTGAAAGGCGTGTGAAATACATTTCACACGGATGAGTCAAAAATCCTTCCTAACAAAGATATACCAATTATTGGAGGTAATGAGGATTAATTTGTAAGAAATACTAATGAGTAAAGGAAATTGCTGTGTGGGATGTGAGCGAGTTGGAAAAAACGGTTTATATTCGGCTTCGTAACCGTGTATTTGTTCGACCGAATGAGAAGATATATTTGAAGGATATCACTCAAATCATTGCCGAAGATGTGCTGCAAAGACAGTTAAATCAACTCCTTATTTACAGCATATCTGATCAAGACAGAAATATTATCATTATTGATGTAATGAAGGTAATTGCTGAGATAGCCAAATTTGATGCATCCATTGAGGTTCAGGTAGTTGGACCATCACAAACAATTGTGGAGGTAATCTTTAAGAAAAAGAAAGTGTCTCTTTTTTTATTTGTACTCACATGGTTTTTATTATTCTTTGGTTCAATGCTGACCATTATGAATTTTCATGAGGATGTGAGTATGCAAAGTGTACACCAAAAGCTCTATAAAATGATTACAGGTCAAGATAATGAAAAGCCGCTTCTGTTTCAAATTCCCTATTCGATAGGATTAGGTCTTGGGATGATTATTTTCTTTAATCATGTCTTTAAGAAAAGGCTCAATGAAGAACCAAGCCCCCTCGAAGTTGAAATGTTTAACTATCAACAGGATCTCGATCAATACGTAATTATGCATGAAAATAAGGAGAGTAAGAAGAAGCTCCATGATCATTAAACCATTGTTTATCATCTTTCTCGGCTTTGCAGGGGGATTATCAGTAGGGGCTGGATATGTTGCCTTTTTAACCGTGCTTGGCATTATACCACGCCTTACACAATTAACGAAAACGATGAAAATGATTCAACTGTATGAATGGAGTGTCGTGGTTGGTGCTATTGCAGGAACAGTAGCAGTATTACAAAACCCGCATTTTCACTTTTTTCCTTACATTTTAATCATTTTTGGTCTAGCAGGCGGTATCTTTGTGGGTATGATGGCAGGAGCATTAACAGAAGTACTCAATGTCTGGCCTATTTTAGCGAAAAGAATAGGAGTAGACGATAAAATTGCGATTTTATTAATGGCGCTTGTATTTGGAAAAATATTAGGTTCATTATTTCATTGGATGTATTTTGTGGATCAATAGCATAGATACTTTTACCCGAAAGGACATCAAAATATGGATAGTGCAAAACGACGCGTTATTTTAATTACAGATGGAGATAAGTATGCTCGTAAGTCACTTGAAATTGTAGCAAAGGAAATTGGCGGCCGATGTCTCTCTATTTCAAATGGGAATCCATCTGTATTGGATGGTCCTGTTATTGTAAAGCAAATCAAAAAAACAGCCCATGACCCAGTCCTTGTCATGTTTGATGATAGCGGTTTTATTGGTGAGGGTTCTGGCGAAAGGGCATTAAAATATGTTGCAGAACATGAGGATATCGAGGTGCTGGGTGTTATTGCTGTTGCAGCAAATCCAAGGCATGAAGAGTGGACGAGGGTTGATGTATGCATTGATCGTGATGGAGAAATAACTGCTAATGGAGTAGATAAATATGGAATACAAGAAATGGAAATGGGGAAAATTTATGGAGATACCGTTTATTGTCTTGATGAATTAAAGGTTCCGATAATTGTTGGGATTGGGGATATTGGAAAAATGGCTGGAAAGGATCACTTTGAAAAGGGTTCTCCTATTACCCGAAAAGCAGTAGAACTCATTCTGGAAAGGAGTGGTTATGATGGGAACAGAAACAAAGGACAAAACACCAATTTCTGAATCAGTACAGGAAATTGAAAGGTTTATGAAGGAAAACGTCGGGCTGGGAAAAAGCTTCGACTTAGGGGTTAGAAAGTTAAAAATACTAAAAAAGGATGTTCACTTCTATTATGTGAATGGTTTATGTGATACAAGTTTTATTATTGAAATAACCGAACAGCTGGTAAAAATAAATGATAATGAGAAGCTTTCAACAAATTTATTCGATATTGTTGAAAACAGGCTCGTTCACCAATCCGTTACACAGATTAAGACAATGGATGAATTAGTTGATCAGGTTCTTTCCGGCTTAATTTGTGTTGTTGTAGACGGTGTTGGTAAAGGACTTGTGGTTGATGTCCGCTCTTATCCTGGGCGCACGCCGACAGAGCCTGATACTGAAAAAGTCGTCCGTGGGTCACGAGATGGCTTTGTTGAAAATATCATTATCAATACTGCTCTAACAAGAAGAAGAATAAGAGATGAGCGCTTACGGTTTGAAATTATGCGCGTCGGTGAAAGAGGCAAAACGGATATAGCCATCGGTTATATTGACGGAATTGCAGATCAAAATCTGGTTGAAATTATTAGAAAGGAACTCCAGGCTATTAAGATTGATGGATTGACAATGGCAGATAAAACCATTGAGGAGTTTCTGTTAAAACAAGGCTATAATCCTTATCCGCTAGTCCGCTATACCGAGCGTGCAGATGTTGCAGCAACACATCTCTTAGAGGGGCATGTCATTATTTATGTAGATACCTCTCCAAGTGTCATCATTACACCAACAACGATTTTTCATCATATGCAGCATGCAGAGGAATTTCGTCAATCTCCCGGTGTGGGGACATTTGTCCGCTGGGTAAGGTTTTTAGGAATTGCCTCATCCCTTTTTCTATTGCCTATATGGTTTTTATTTATTTTGGAACCGCATCTATTACCTGAAAAAATATCATTTATTGGACCAAATAAGTTAACAAACATTCCAGTTGTTGCACAAATCTTTTTAGCTGATATCGGAATTGAATTTTTACGAATGGCTGCCATCCATACACCGACAGCTTTGTCAAATGCAATGGGTTTAGTTGCAGCAGTTTTAATCGGACAAATTGCTATTGATGTCGGGCTGTTTGTACCGGAAGTTATATTATACATAGCGGTAGTAGCGATAGGGAATTTTGCGACACCAAGCTATGAGCTAAGTATTGCAAATAAGCTCGCACGGCTGTTTATTCTTATCTTGGTTGCAATATTCCATACCCTTGGTTTAGTGGTAGGAGTCACGATTTATTTAATTTTTCTTTCTAGAATTAGATCCTTCAATACACCGTATTTGTGGCCTTTGCTTCCTTTTCATCCAAAGGCGTTTATGCAAATAATAGTCCGCAGGGCTATACCTGGTTCGCAAATTAGACCTAGTATTATTAAAACGCAGAACCGAATCAGACAGCCGCGTCAGTGATGAAACAGAAGCAGGCATGCTTCTGTTTATTGCTGCTCAAGTCTGGACAATATTGCTATAATTATTAGATTATTTAACATATTGCGATTTAAACTATGTTATGATAAAGTATTTTTTAAAATAGTGTGGAATGTAGATATAGATACGCATTGATACAGCTAAGTTATAGGAACGAGGGACGGTTATGTACTATTATGGAACCACCGCAGTAAATGATAAAGGCCATTTAGAAATAGGCGGTGTAGATACAGTAGAATTGGTGAAGGAATATGGAACACCGGTTTATGTTTATGATGTGGCATTAATCAGACAAAGAGCCAGAAGTTTTCGTGAAGCATTTGTTACGAATGGAATCAATGCACAGGTTTCATTCGCTAGTAAGGCTTTTTCAACTGTAGCGATGGTTCAATTGGCAGAGGAAGAAGGACTGTCATTAGATGTTGTATCCGGTGGAGAACTATTCACAGCAGCAGCAGCTGATTTTCCAATGGAACGTGTACATTTTCATGGAAATAATAAAAGCAGAGAAGAACTGGAAATGGCCCTTCAATATAAGATTGGCTATATTGTTGTTGATAACTTTTATGAACTAAGCAGGCTTGAGGAATTATGTGCTGAAAAGAAACAAAAAATGGATGTTGTGCTAAGGGTAACCCCTGGGATTGAAGCACATACACATGATTATATATTAACTGGACAGGAAGATTCAAAATTTGGATTTGGTCTGCAAAATGGACAAACAGAAGAAGCTTTACGAAAAGTGATACAATCTTCATGGTTAGTTGCAGCTGGTATTCACTGTCATATTGGTTCACAAATATTTGAAACGACAGGCTTTACACTTGCCGTCCAGAAGATTTTCGAAAAGCTAAATGAATGGAAAACTAATTTTTCCTTTGAACCGGCTATATTAAACCTTGGTGGAGGCTTTGGTATCCGTTATACAAGTGAGGACGATCCAAAAGCAGCTGCGGATTATGTAGTTGAAATTATTGCTGAAGTGAAAAAGCAGGCTGAAAAATATGCAATGGATGTACCTGAAATTGGAATCGAGCCAGGCCGTTCATTGGTTGGGGATGCCGGCATTACACTATACAAAATTGGATCAAGAAAAGAAGTGCCAAATGTACGAAAGTATCTGGCAGTAGACGGAGGAATGACTGATAATATCAGACCTGCTCTATATCAGGCGAAATATGAGGCTGTTTTGGCAAATAAACCGCTTGAAAAACCGACAGAGGTTGTTTCCATTGCTGGTAAATGCTGTGAATCAGGCGATATGCTGATTTGGGATTTACCATTGCCGGAAACAGATGATCAGGATATATTGGCTGTGTTCTGTACAGGAGCGTACGGCTATTCAATGGCAAACAACTATAACCGAATTCCAAGACCGCCTGTTGTATTTGTTGAAAATGGTAAATCTACTTTAGTTGTGAAAAGAGAAACTTATGAAGATTTAGTAAGGCTGGACCTGTCTCTAAACGAAAAAATAAACGCTAAGCATCTGTAGGATGCTTAGCGTTTATTTTATTTAGAGAAAATGGCTTTAATGGCATCAATAATATTAATAAAGAACTGTTTTAGACTTTCAAGAAAACCTTGTCCTTCTTCGCTTTCAAGATAATTTGTCAGTTTGTCCTTAGCCACTGTCAATTGATCTCCGACTTGATTCCAGTCAATATTTAATTCCTTTAACTTGTTAAAAAGATCAAGTAAGCTCTGAAATTGAGCATCAGTTAACGTAATGCCAAGCTCTTTAGCTGCATTTTCAATAATCGTTCTTAGGTCAGCTTCCGATTCTGGCGGGTTATTAGCCATTTCTTCTTTGATTTTTGTGATGAGGGCAGTTGCCTTATCGGTACCGATTTCGTCACCTAATTCTGCGGATTTGACCATTTCTTCGTTTGCAGCTTGTTTGACATCCTCGGGGATGGCTGTATCTGCTGATACTTCGTATGCTTTAATAATACCTGTTAATGCAGCAGTACCGGAAACCTCAAATGGAGCAGTAATATAGATTTTTGCGTCCTTAACCCCTGCAGTAATGAGGGAGTTTATATACATTTCGTCTGTTACCCAGTTAATATTATTGGTTTCAACCTCTAATCCCGAGTTTTTTTTGGCTACTGTAATAGCGGAAGAGGAAATAGCCCTAGTTCCGATAAGTGATTTAGATACATAGTTTCCTAAATACTGATGTTCCTCTGCATTTGAAACAGTAATAATTGTCGCGTTATCCGGTGCATTCATTTCTGACAGAAGCATATTTTTCTGTTCTTCTGTTAAGTTTTCTCCAAGCGTGATAATTACATCACCTACTGCGACATCAGCAAATCCGCGAAATGGAAAAATAAGCAGGAAAAAAATGAGTAGAGTCGTAATCTTTAAGTTTTTCATGATATCTTCTCCTTGTTTAATCAGGATGATCCATTAAATAGACGAGGCCTTAGGCATAACAGTTTCAGCTTTACATGATTAATTATCAAAAATGCCTATCTGTAGGATATCCAGTTTACAGTAATGCAACACAATCATACGAAACTTTTACGTGAAAGAAAAGGAATTATTTGAAATTGGACATAGAAGCAGGAATTATTTATTATTGTAGGAAACATATGGGTTAATGAAGTTAATTTAATGGAAACGTAATATTTCTGTATCGATTAATGATTGAAAGATGAAGTTAAATTATGTATGATATTATAGTATAAAAAAATAGAGTATTGATTCGTATCGGGGAAAGTAGTTTAAAAATCTTTTGAAATGGTAAAACTAGATTTAATGTTTTATTAATGAGGGATTAATGATGCTAATTCGTTATAAAAAAACTTTTGAAAAAATTGCTATGGGCTTATTATCTTTTATGCCAAATGAAAAGGATATAAAAAAGCTGCAGCAAACCATTAAACAGTATGAATCAGATGAGAATTGGCGCTTGTTCTTATGGAAGGAAGACGAAGATATCATCGGCCTTCTAGGTGGAATATGGATTGATGAAGCCACAATCATCATTCATCATATCTCTGTTAATCCATCACACCGCAGTCAAGGAATCGGAAAGAATATGGTGAAGGCGTTAAAGGAGTTATATCCAAATAAGCATATAACAGCAAATGAAGAAACGAAGGATTTCTTTCATAAATGTGAATAAAAAGAAGGTAGTGGCGTATGCTCACTGCCTTCTATTTGTTTTTTTCTGTTTGGCCTGATTACGTTCTTCGATTACGTTTGTCCGATCTCTTTCCTTATGACGGTGCACGATTTGGTTATTCGTTAAGTCACTTTCTAACAGCCACGCCATTTGTAACTCTTGGCTGCGTTTTTTGCATTGCTCTAGTAATTGATTGGACTGAATAGGAAGATTCATACTTTGGTATTCGTGTCTTTTTTCAATATCGGCTACCCGAGCTCTTATTTGAGTAAGGAGAAGGTTTGAATCAAGTCCGAGTTGTTGGATAAGTACCTCATTTGAAGAGATAATTTGAAAAGCCTTTTTCAATGTGCGAAGTGCACCGTTAAAATTGCCGCGTCTATGATGATAATTGGCAACAGCCAGCTGGATAAGCCCAACCCAGACAGAGTCTTTATTTCTGCTGTCAACTTCCTTCCAATAGTCTTCTAATATTTCATGGCATTCAAAATAGTCGCGATTCCCATGGAAATGTACCATGAAATCAATATATTCCTGTGGAAATGTCATATGCTTTGCTCCCCTCCCCAAGTATAAGTGTATCACAGGTTTATCGTAACAGCTTACCGAATTTACTATTGGATTCATTCTATGTATCCACTATACTAATTAGTAGCTTATCGTAAGAAATGACAGACCCTTGTTAGAACGTATGCTTATCAGCTAATAGTGATATAACAATAATGAAAAGTATTGGTGGAACTCATGCAATATAATGTAAAGATTGATGCATTTGAAGGACCGCTCGATTTACTTCTGCATCTTATCAACCATCTTGAAATTGATATTTATGATATACCGGTTGCAGAAATCACCGAGCAATATTTAATATACATTCATACAATGAAAGAACTGCAGCTGGATGTTGCTAGTGAATTTCTTGTAATGGCAGCGACCTTATTAGAAATTAAAAGTAAAATGCTGCTTCCAAACCATAATCAAGATGGCTTGGACGATGATCTAGCATTGGAAATGGAGCAAGATCCACGCGAAGAACTGGTGGAACGACTGATTGAATATAGAAAATATAAAGACGTAGCTGATGACTTAAAATCACTCGAACAAGAACGGGGCTTGATGTTTACAAAACCGCCGAGCGATTTAACCGAGTATGCCAAAGATGTTGAAGTTGAAATGAAGCCTGAATTAAATGTTTCCTTGTATGATATGCTAGGGGCTCTGCAAAAGCTACTACGGCGAAAAAGACTGCAAAAACCATTGCTAACGAAAATAACCCGTCAGGAGATACCTATTGAACAAAGAATGAAGGAAATTATCAGTGACTTAAGGAATACAAAAGGTCGGATACGGTTTGATGATTTATTTCCTATTCCACACAAGGAACATATTGTTGTGACTTTTTTGGCGGTTTTAGAGTTAATGAAACTAAATGAAATTGTTGTTGAACAGGAGAACAATTTCGCTGAAATCTTTGTTGAAGCGAAAAGGAGCAGATAATAGTGGAGTTAATTAATTGGAAAGGTATCGTAGAAAGCTTGTTGTTTGCAGCTGGTGACGAAGGACTGACTATCAAGCAGATATCTCAAGTTCTTGAAATTGATGAAATACTTGCTGACCAGGTATTACAGGAATTAATTGATGAATACAATGGAAATAAAAATAGAGGGATTACGCTTGTTCAACTTGCAGGCACCTTTCAATTAGCAACGAAGAAGGAGCATGCTGTTTATTTAAAAAAACTGGTCGAGTCCCCGCACACAACGGCATTGTCACAGGCTGCTCTTGAAACTTTAGCGATAATTGCTTACAAACAACCGATTACACGAATTGAAATTGAAGAAATTCGCGGTGTGAAAACAGAAAGACCTCTTCACACGCTGACTTCGAAAGCGTTGATAAAAGAGGTAGGTAGAGCAGAGGGAGCTGGGAGAGCTTATTTATATGGAACGACGAAGGAATTTCTTGATTATTTTGGATTAAAAAGCATTGAAGAGCTTCCGCCGCTACCCGAAAAAGTAGATGATGAATATGTTCAAGAAGAAGCAGATCTATTCTTCGAGCGATTTGAAAGCAAATTTGAAGCTTAGTTTTGCTAACCATTTTTCCGGATATATGGTAAAATGAAATAAAAATTAATTATTTTCCCATTATTCATTATATTACATAAAATATCTTTCGGAAACGGAAAGATGGGGAGGAGTGGTTACTTGCTCATCAAAGGCAGTAGTGGATATGAATTGCAAAAGGAGAAGCCCAATACCTCAGAAGACTTCTTCAATCGAAGTGAATTAGTGATTGAAGAAAATGGAAAAGAACGTGTTTTTCATGTTTTATATCTTCGATATTTTGAAGAAAATATTCAAGAATTCACACCGTTTCAACAGAATCCAATTTTTAATGCTGGAACGAGAGACGTTGAGTTAAAGGATATTGTTGCTTTAGCTTGTTTTATTAAACATCCTGAATATCGCAATCGGAAGCGGGTCTATATCAAAGAACCTGCTGAATTCTCCTTTTGCTTTGAAGGATTGGATGTTGACAAACTGATTGGTTTTTTTCAAAAGCTCGAGGAAAATAAATCAAGTGTTCTTCAGTCTCCACTCGAATTTATTAAGAATTAACGAAAGTCATTTAATAGAGGTGAATTCATTGGGAAATACACTTGTACAGTCTCAAATGATAGACGTGAAGAAATTTCTTGAAACGGCAATAATTGAATTTGAATCTTTTTTGAACGAAGCAACATTGAGTGGGCTTATCCGAGAAAAAGAAGGAAATATCGATTATTATAAAAATATTCTTTCCAATTTACGTAAACTGCTTGTTTTTTGCGAGGAAGGCTTGGAAGCATGCGGGATCATTGTGAAAAATGAACCATTTGCAAAGGCAGCGGCAGAAAAAACGCTTTATCGGATTTATCATCAGTGTATCGAAGAGTTTTTTGCACCAAAAAGTGATGCTTGGTTTGAGGACAGCCGTTCTGCTTATACAGGGAAAAACTCAATCAAATTCAGACAAGAGACACCTGAGAGCATAAAAGCGATATTTAGAAATTTAGAAGGTCAATTCCAAAAGATTCGCGAAGAGCTGGAGTATTACGAAACTGACTACCGTACGAAAATGATTCAATCTAAATAGAGTGTAAGGAAGCCACCCTTAGGGTGGTTTTCTTTTTTGATTTAGAACCTTCCATAAAAAGCAGGCAATAATCTCCTTTTCTATTCATAGGATAGTCACGGAGCATATTAAGGAAGTGGGGGATGCCTGTGGGACAGTTCAATGATTACATTAAAAATGTGATGAAGTGGAATGGTGATTTAGTACAATTCTTAGAATCAGAGCAAGTGGAAAAGGATGCTGAAATATGGAGTCGTTTAGATAACTTTACCAATATTATGGGAAGCATTTCTCAAAGAAACTTGAGTCAAGAGGAACTAGAGAAGATTCAGAGTGAAGTGGAAGAACTTCATCATGAAATGGAAAGATATTTTAACAAGCGTCAGGAAGTTGGAATGGTTTATACGAATGAACCTTTTATAGAAATCGGAAACCATATACTACCCCCTCTTCCTTATGCATATGATGCACTCGAGCCCTATATATCCGAAGAAATTATGAAATTACACCATACAAAACATCATCAATCATATGTTGATGGTTTAAACAAAGCGGAGAAGAACCTTGAAAAGGCAAGAAAAAATGGAGACTTTTCCCTTGTTAAGCATTGGTCAAGGGAGTTGGCCTTTCATGGTTCCGGCCATTACCTCCATACTATTTTTTGGCACAATATGAGTCCAAAAGGTGGCGGAGCTCCAAAAGGGGATTTATTAAAGGAGATTGAAAAGTATTTTGGAAGCTTTGAAGCATTCAAGAAACATTTTAGTGAAGCAGCAAAACAAGTAGAAGGAGTAGGCTGGGCCATTCTAGTTTGGTCACCGAGGTCACGGCATTTAGAAATTCTCCAATCGGAAAGACATATGCTCCTAACACAATGGGATACGATTCCACTTCTAGTATTAGATGTTTGGGAGCATGCTTATTATCTCCAATATAAGAATAACAGGCCAGAGTACGTTGATAAATGGTGGAATATTGTCAGCTGGACAAATGTACAAGAACGTTTTTCAAAGGCAAAGCTGCTAAAATGGAAGCCTTATTAAGAGACACATTTTCTAGACAAAGGTGAAAAGAGCCCTGTTATGTTTGGGCTCTTTTTTGTCATATAAAGGGACTGGCCTAGCATAGACTTGTACTAACGATTAAGGAGAAGAGGGATTGTGGAATGAAATTGTTAAAAATCATACTCGTTTTTATCCTTGTCACCTCAACCATCCTACTGTATCTTCCCTTTAAAACGGAGGCATCTGCTTACGCGAGTGCTAGCAGTGCTGTTTTAATGGAGCAACAGTCAGGAAGGGTTTTATATGAAAAAAAGGCACATCAAGTAAGGAGAATTGCCAGTATTACGAAAATCATGACAGCCATTTTAGCGATTGAATCTGGAAAGTTAAATGAAACAGCAACCGTAAGTGAGAAAGCCGTGCGTGCCGAGGGCTCGTCGATTTATTTGAAACCAGGGGAAAAAATAAAACTGGAGGATCTCGTTTATGGATTAATGCTGCGCTCTGGAAATGATTCTGCTGTTGCCATTGCTGAACATGTCGGCGGAAGTCTCGACGGTTTCGTCTATTTAATGAATCAAAAGGCAGCTGAAATAGGAATGGAGAACACGCACTTTTCCAATCCGCATGGTCTTGATGATCATGAGGATCACTACTCGACTGCTTATGATATGGCTTTGTTAACGAGATATGCGATGATGAATGATACATATAAAAAGATTTCGGGAACAAAAGTACATCGAGCCCCAAATCCGACGGAAAACTGGGACAGGGTTTGGAAAAACAAAAATCGTCTTTTGACTGAATTATATGAGTATACAACTGGAGGGAAGACAGGTTACACAAAAAGGGCTAAAAGAACGCTAGTGTCAACTGCATCAAAAGACGGTCTTGATTTAATTGCAGTGACATTAAATGGACCGGATGATTGGAACGATCATATCAACATGTATGAGCATGGATTTAAACAGTATAAGCTAGTGAAGGTGTTAAAGGAAGGAACAATAAAAGATATTGATGATCCATTTTATAAAAAGAAGGTGTATGTAAAACAGGATATTTTTTATCCAGTGAAAGCAGACGAACGTGATTCCTTCAAGATTGAATATAAGCTTCAGAAGCCAAAAAGAGAATGGCGTGAGAAGGAAACGGAACCGGATGTAGTTGGCAAAGCGATTATTTATTTTGAGAATAAGCCAATTGAAGAAGTCCATCTGTACTATAAGCAGTCAATAAGAAAAGATAAAGAATCATTTTTTGATATCTTTCGTAAACTATTTCTTATTCACATAGGTGTGAAATCAGATGGTTAACATTATTTGGGTTTTGCTAACGCTCATTGGGCTTGTGTTTGCTATGATAAATGGAACAATGGAAGAGGTAAATGAAGCAATATTTAAAGGTGCATCTGAAGCAGTGACGCTGTGCATAGGCTTAATAAGTGTATTGGTATTCTGGCTCGGCATAATGAGAATCGCAGAAGAAGCGGGGTTGCTGACAAAACTGTCGCTTCTATTCCGTCCAATTGTAACCAAAATATTTCCAGAGGTCCCGAAAGATCACCCTGCAATGGGATATATTTTATCGAATATGATGGCAAACCTATTTGGGCTTGGAAATGCAGCGACACCGTTAGGGATTAAGGCAATGGAGGAATTGAAGGAATTAAACGGCGGGAAAAATGAGGCAAGCAGATCAATGGTTACGTTCCTTGCTGTCAACACATCAAGTATTACATTGATTCCAACAACGGTTATTGCAATACGCATGAATTATAATGCGGCTTCTCCAACAGATATTGTTGGTCCAACTCTTATAGCTACATGCATCTCTGCTGTTGGTGGTATATTAATTGACCGATATTTTTATTATCGAAGATCCCGGAAGCGAAAAGGATGATGTGTAATGGAAATTGTGTCGATAATATCCTTATGGTTTATTCCTATTTTGATAGGCTTTATTCTCCTCTATGGAACGTTTAAACGAGTGCCAACATATGAAAGTTTTGTTGAAGGCGGGAAAGAGGGTATTAAAATTGCCGTATCCATTATTCCCTTTTTAGTTGGGATGCTAGTGGCTATTTCCATTTTCCGTGCATCAGGAGCGCTCGAATATTTTATGAACTTTGTTCGTCCGTTTTTAGAAGCAATCGGAGTTCCAGCGGAAATCGCTCCACTTGCACTAATTCGTCCCATTTCTGGGAATGCGGCACTTGGGATGACAAGTGACCTAATTGCTGCACACGGACCAGATTCCTTTATCGGAAGATTAGCAGCTGTTTTACAGGGAAGTACCGATACTACTTTTTATGTGTTAACCGTTTATTTCGGGGCAATCGGAATTAAAAAAATGGGTGATGCCCTAAAAGTCGGACTTCTTGCCGATTTAGTCGGTATTATTGCAGCTATTCTTGTAGTTATTCTAGTATTTTAAAAAAGCACTGACGCTAATTTCATTAAATTAGTGTCAGTGCTTTTTTAATGTTGGCTGTGTTAAGACATAATCTTGATTTTTTAAGCAGGTTGATTGCAGCGAAGTGCCCGGAACGGAAATCAACAACCATATTACAGAGCTCATGTGATAATTTGTCGTTTTGTCTGTACTATTTATCACTTTTATTTTGAAAAAATAATATATTATGGCATAATTCAAGATGAAAGATTTGAAAAATAATTGAAGGAATATATTAGAGGTGACTAGATGGAAAGGCTTCAAAAAGTAATTGCGCATGCTGGTTTTGCATCACGAAGAAAAGCGGAAGAAATGATTCTTGAGGGGAAAGTAAAGGTAAACGGGAAAGTAGTGAGAGAGCTAGGGATAAAGGTGTCCCCATCGGATCGAATTGAAGTAGAAGGGATACCGGTGGAAAAGGAAGAGCCGGTATATTTTCTATTTTATAAGCCGCGCGGGGTTATTTCTAGTGTCCAGGATGAGAAGGGAAGAAAAGCCGTTACAGATTACTTTCCAGAGATAAAACAGCGGATTTATCCGGTGGGCAGATTAGATTACGATACATCAGGCTTATTACTGCTAACGAATGATGGAGAATTTGCCAATCTTCTTATGCATCCAAGGAATGAAATTGAAAAAGAATATATTGCAAAAATTAAAGGTATCCCAACAAGGGAACAAGTTAGGAGTTTGGAAAAGGGAATCATGCTTGAGGACGGAAAAACAGCTCCTGCACGTGCCAAGATGCTCTCGCTTGATAAACGAAAAGGAACCTCAATTATACAATTAACCATTCACGAAGGAAGAAACAGACAAGTCCGCAGAATGTTTGAGGCTATCGGCTGCCCAGTTATGAAGCTTCGACGAGAAAGGTACGCATTTTTGACGCTTCATGGACTGAAAGCTGGGGAAGCAAGAGAGTTGACTGCACATGAAGTAAAGCAGCTCCGTGTGATGGCAGAAAATTCATAGAAGTGTCACAATTGTTTTTGTCGGAAAAACAACATAGAGATGTTGAAAATGATATAATAATTTCAAACTACAAAATTTTCTGATATTATACTAGTAAAGCGTTTAACTTGTTAAATCGAGCTGCTTGGGGAGGGGAAATATATATGAAGAAACGGCGCTTATGGATAAGGACAATTATTCTATCCTTGTTGGTTGTGGCTGTCGGATATTCATTATATGCAAATGCAACAAAAGATAAAGTCCAAAAAGTAGAAATTGGAGAAAAAGCCCCTGATTTTGAACTAGTTGACCTTAATGGTGAAACACATCGATTATCAGACTACAAAGGTCAGGGGGTATTTTTGAATTTCTGGGGTACATTTTGCAAACCGTGTGAGGAAGAATTTCCATATATTGATCATCAGTATGCGCAATTTAAAAATCAAGGGGTTCAAGTATTAGCTGTAAATGTGGGGGAAACAGATTTTGCCGTCAATCAATTTATGCAGCGACATAATTTAACTTTTCCTACCGTCATCGATAAAACAGGCGATGTTCAAACGGCTTATGGGATAAATCCATTACCGATTACCTTCTTAATCGACAAAGAAGGTAAAGTCGTAAAATCCCATACGGGACAATTAACCGAAGCAATGATACACGAGTTTATGAAACAAATACAACCTTGAACATGGGGAGTTTTAAGATATGAATGAGGTAAAATGTGAGTGTGGGCACGTCAATCCGCACGGAACATTGCTGTGTGAGGCGTGCGGAAAACTGCTTAATGAATTGGAGACAGATCAGCAGCTGCTGGATATGAGGTATGAGGGCAGTGCACGGCGCTCTCAGACCTATAATAAGACAATAATTGATAAGATATGGAACTTCTTCTCATCGGTTAAAGTAGGCGTAACCTTGATTATTGTAACGTTGATTGCATCAGCACTCGGGACACTTTTTCCGCAGGAGATGTATATTCCACCTACAATCCCAGCCTCGCAGTATTACAAGGATCAGTATGGGTCACTTGGACAACTATATTATGAACTTGGATTCCATAATTTATACAGTTCATGGTGGTATTTATTGCTCATTGCATCGATAGGGGTCTCACTTGTCATTTGTTCATTAGACCGTGTCGTACCACTTTATCGGGCGTTGAAAACACAAAATGTTACAAGGCATGAAGGATTTTTGAGACGTCAGCGCTTATTTGGCATTTCAAATGGGGAAGGCACAGATGAAAAATTTAATAAAATAAAAGAAAAATTAAAATCGAAGCGATACCGCATCAGGGAGGAAAATGGCAATATCCTCGCTGAAAAAGGCCGATTCTCTAGATGGGGACCATATGTTAACCATATTGGACTTATCATCTTCTTAATCGGCGGAATGCTTCGTTTCGTACCAGGGATGTATGTTGACAAAGTTCTCTGGCTCCGTGAAGGCGAGACAAAGGTTATCCCGGAAACAAAAGGCGAGTACTATTTAAAAAATGATAAATTTGTTCTTGAGGTGTACGATGCCGAGAAGGATGGGAAGGTTTTTGACGCTGCGCTAAAACAGAATGGCATGGTAGCTAAAAATTATCAGTCAAATGTAACACTGTATAAAAAGAAAGGTGATACGATTCCAGGTGAGACACCTGAGCTTGAAAAAGTGAAGGATGAACAGATCCGAGTGAACGAACCTTTAAAATTCGAAAAGTTTGCTGTCTATCAATCTGAATATAAACTAAACCAATTTGATAAAATGACGTTTGCTTTAACAAATAAAGAAACAAATGAAGAGTATGGAACAATGACGGTAGACTTATTACATCCTAAAGAGAAATATGATCTGTCAGAAAATTATTATGTTGAAATGTTAAGCTATTTTCCTGATTTTCAATTTAATGAAGATGGCGAACCCTCGACAAAGTCTAGTGTCCCAAATAATCCTGGCTTTGTTTTTAAAATGGTCACACCGGATAAACCCGAAGGGGAAGTTAGTTTTGTAGCTATCCGTCAAAATATTGAACCTTTTGGTGACAATCAATATAAAATGTCCTTTAGGGGTGTTGAAACGAAAAACGTAACAGGGTTGACAATCAGAAAGGATCTAACCCTTTGGATACTTGCTCTCGGCGGTGCCATTTTTATGCTTGGCGTTATTCAGGGATCCTACTGGAACCATCGTCGAATTTGGATTCGAAAAGTAGGCAAGGAAATATGGGTAGCCGGGCATACAAATAAAAATTGGTATGGACTTAAAAAGGAAATTGCAACAGTGTTAGAGGGAACTGATATTTCAGAGCCTGCTGATCAACTAGATAAAGAAAAGAACGGATAAGGGGGAAATAGGTTGGTTAACCTAAGTAGTAATTTATTATATACGGCTTTCGTTCTCTATTTAGTTGCTCTTGTTTTTTTTGGAGGGGCGATTAGGGACAAGAGAAGTCTTCAAGGCAAGAAAAGCTTAAATCGTTGGGCAAAAATAGGTATTATCCTTACCATTATTGGGTTTGCAGCGCAGCTGGGGTATTTTATTACGCGCTGGATTGCTTCGGGGCACGCACCTGTCAGTAATTTATTCGAGTTTACAACCTTTTTTGGTATGGCACTTATTGGCGCTTTTATTGTCATTTTCTTTATTTATAAAACTCCATTACTTGGTTTATTTACATTGCCGATTGGAATTCTCGTCATAGCATATGCAAGTATGTTTAACAGAAATATTACACCGTTAATTCCTTCATTACAGAGTGATTGGCTACATATTCACGTTACAACTGCTGCTTTAGGTGAAGCGATTCTCGCGATTAGCTTTGCTGCAGGTTTGATTTATCTTGTGAAACATGTTGACCAAACGAAAAAGAGTAAAAGTACATTTTGGCTTGAAATGGTTATGCTGGGGCTAATTTGTGTAGTTGGATTTATTTCGGTAACAACTACCTTTTCATTGATGGACTACAAAGCAGGTTTCCATTGGATTGACAAGGGCGGTGCGGAGGCAGAAGTTGAATATCCAATGCCGGCACTGGTGGGTCCTCATGAAGGAGAGCTCTTGACAAAAGGGAAGTTTGAACCGCTTCTAGATATGCCTGCCATTATCGATGCGAAAAAATTAAATACAGTTATTTGGTCTCTTTCTGCGGGACTAATATTATATGGTCTCATCAGACTAATTGTTAGAAAACGTATTGGTGAGCTGTTGAAACCGTTAACGAAAAATATTAATTCAGATCTTGTTGATGAGATTAGCTATCGGTCAGTATTAATCGGTTTCCCTGTATTTACGTTAGGTGCCTTAATATTTGCCATGATTTGGGCACAGATTGCTTGGACACGCTTTTGGGGATGGGATCCAAAAGAAGTTTGGGCATTGGTTACCTGGCTGTTTTACGCAGCGTTTTTACATTTGCGGCTTTCAAAAGGCTGGCATGGTGAAAAATCTGCTTGGTTAGCCGTTATCGGATTTGTTATTATTATGTTTAACCTTGTAGCCGTAAATCTAGTGATTGTTGGTTTACATTCATATGCAGGTTAATAATAAAAAATATTCTTGCCTCACTTTTTAGTGCAGGCTTTTTTTTAAATAAATTTTTCGTGAAAGCGCATGAAATCATAGAAAAAACCCAATTCTTTATGTACAATAGACTTGCTAGGAGGGTATTCTTTTGGATAAAAACGTGAAGATATTAGTTGTTGATGATGAAGAAAGAATCAGACGCTTATTAAAAATGTATTTGGAAAGAGAAAACTATGTAATTGAAGAAGCAGAAGATGGGAATGAAGCGTTGTCAAAGGCATTGGCTAATGATTATGATGTGATTCTCCTTGATTTAATGATGCCCGGCAAGGATGGGATTGAGGTATGCCGTGAATTACGAGAAAAGAAAGGTACACCTGTCATTATGCTGACGGCCAAAGGCGAAGAGGTAAACAGGGTTCAAGGCTTTGAGGTAGGTACTGACGATTATATCGTGAAACCATTTAGTCCTCGGGAAGTTGTTTTACGGGTAAAGGCATTGTTAAGACGTTCTGTAAAAACAAACTATATTCAAACGGAACCTGTTACAAAAGATATCATTGTTTTTCAGCACTTAACCATTGATAATGATGCGCATCGGGTAATTGCGAATGGTCAAGAAGTCAGCTTAACTCCTAAAGAATATGAGCTGCTCTTTTTCCTTGCGAAATCACCTGATAAAGTATTTGATCGTGAACAATTGTTAAAAGAAGTGTGGCATTATGAATTCTTTGGCGATTTACGTACCGTTGATACACATGTAAAACGCTTACGCGAAAAATTAAATAAAGTTTCTGAGCAGGCAGCTAAAATGATTATTACTGTCTGGGGTGTTGGTTATAAGTTTGAGGTAATAAATGAATGATGTTTTGGCGGAGTGTCGTTGTTAAGCTTTGGTTTACCATTCTTCTCCTTGTTTGTTTTATACTTTTTATCGTTTCCATTATGATCATGGAGTTTTTACAAAATTATTCCTCATCACAAAATGAAGAGAACCTGGTCAATAATGCTGAGAAAATTGCGGAAATTGTCGAAAAATACGATCTTTCTACAGCGTTGGAAATTTCATGGGAATTTGTTGATGATGTTACAAATGCTACGATAGTCCTGAGTCCCGAGGAATATTACATATCACCTGAAAAGGATAATTCAGTAAGTCTTCCTGTTACATACTTTTTTGAGCATAACGATTTAGCCCAGGTGATGAAAGAGAATAAAACAAAAAGTATTGTGACTACTTATTCTGAAGGTTCTCAAAAGTCAGATGCCACCCAGCTTGTCATCATTGGTGTTCCTTTACACCGCCAGGATGGTCAAAACGGTGCTGTCTATATTTATCAGTCGGTAGAAGTTGGAGAAGAAACAGCAAGAGAAACAACAAAATTTATTTTACTGGCTGCAGGAGTGGCCATTATCTTAACCACCTTTTTTGCTTTCTTCTTATCAACAAGGATCAACGCGCCGTTAAGGAAGATGAAGCAGGCTGCGTTTGAGGTAGCACGAGGCAAATTTGATACAAAAGTCCCTATACTAACCCGAGACGAAATTGGGGAATTAGCTACTGCTTTTAATCAAATGGGCAGACAGCTGAAGTTTAATCTTAACGCTTTAAGTCAGGAAAAAGAACTTCTGTCCAGTATATTAAGCGGAATGGTTGATGGAGTCATCACGTTTAATCGTGATGGGACAATCCTAATGACGAATCCACCAGCTGAATTATTTTTACAAAGCTGGTATTTTGAGAAGAAAAATCAAGAAAACAGCTCGGACGCAGTGCCAACGAAAGTAATGGAGTTGTTTGAATTAGCCGTTAGCACCGAGAAAGAGCAGATTGGTGAAATCACACTGCAGGGGCGCTACTGGGTGATGATTGTGAGCCCGCTATACAGTCATAAGAATATCCGCGGGGCTGTTGCTGTTGTAAGAGATATGACGGAAGAACGAACACTCGAAAAAATGAAAAGTGATTTTATTGCCAATGTTTCTCATGAACTGAGAACTCCCATTGCCATGATGCAGGGATACAGTGAAGCGATAGTCGATGATATTGCGGAGTCTCATGAAGAGAAAAGAGAGATGGCTAAGATTATCTATGACGAATCATTGCGAATGGGAAGACTTGTGAATGAACTGCTTGATCTTGCAAGAATGGAATCGGGATATTTCAATTTAATGTTAGATCAGGTGGAAATTGAACCATTTATGGATAAAATCAATCGAAAGTTTCAAGGTTTAGCAAAAGAAAGGAATATTTCTTTATTGTTTGATCGAGATAATGATGAAGAAAGCTTTGAATTTGATTCAGATCGAATTGAGCAGGTATTAACGAATCTAATTGATAATGCGATTCGTCATACACCTGAAGGCGGCTCCGTTGCGATTATCGAACGTAGTGATGAAAGAGGGCTTTATTTTGAAGTAAAAGATAATGGAGCGGGTATCCCTGAAGAAGATTTACCGTTTGTTTTCGAGCGATTTTATAAGGCAGATAAAGCAAGAACACGTGGTCGTTCGGGAACAGGACTTGGGTTAGCCATAGCGAAAAATATCATTGAAGCACACAATGGGCATATAACTGTACAAAGTATTCTTGGAAAAGGGACGACTTTTACATTTAACCTCCCGCGAAATGTGAAAAAAAGCTAAAAATTTGCCGATTACTCTTGATTCACAAGAAACAAAAAGGAAGGAGCTGCTCCTTCCTTTTTTTATCAATAATGTTGATTTTGTCTATTAAAAAACTTGATTAGTAAAATAATCAAGTTTTTTTGTATAAAAGACTCTTTTTCGCCGTATTCTAATAGATGTGTTTTTCCTGTGGTTTCATTCAATCAAAACCAATATGTCGCGAATGGACATAATAAAGGAGTGACATTTATACGTAGTTCTAAATCCAGCAGTAATTTCATAGTGTGAAAAGAGGTACAAGAACAAGGAGGAAAAGAATTGCGAGAATACATAAAACGTTTTTTGATTGCTGGAATAATGGCTGTGTGTGTTAGTTTATTATTTTTAGGTATTAGACACGCGGAAGCTGCCGGCAGCATTAACGAGATGACAGCAGATTGGATGTGGCCGTCTGATGGCGTCATTACCGATTCTTTTGGTACAAGGCAGGGACAGCATATGGGGATTGATATTGCATCATCCCCAGGCACTTCCATCCATGCAGTTGAAAATGGGATTGTCTCTAAATCGTACTACTCTGATACATATGGAAATGTTGTGTTCATTAAGCATGATAATGACTTTGAGACAGTATATGCTCACCTGCAAGCAAGAACAGTTCAAGAGGGTTCAAAGGTAACAAAGGGTGATATCATCGGTCAAATGGGCAGTACAGGAGATTCATCGGGTGTGCACCTTCATTTTGAAGTGCATCAATCACATTGGACCATTGATAAAAAAAATGCCGTTAATCCTATGCTGGCATTGGGAGAGGTAAAGATTGGACAAGCAGTTGCTGCGGTTCATAGGGATCAGCAGGCAATTGAAACAGCTGGACGTCTACTGGATGATACAAACACTGCCTATGTCGTCCAAGCAGGTGATACATTATATTCGATAGCAAAAAAACTAAATATGAGTGTTACAGATTTGAAAGCAAAAAATGGTCTTAGAAATGACCTAATTATGCCGCAGCAGAAGTTAAATCTGAAATAAAACGAAAAGAACAAAAGGACAAGCTGTCTTTTTGTTCTTTTTCATGTTGTTCACCCTTTATAGAGAATTTTGTCGAAAAAGTGGCGGTAATAAAGTTTTAATTGCAAAATTTGTGCTGGCATATTCACAAGGGAGCAATCCCTTAGTATAATTGAGTTGTAAAAATTAAATAAGATCTATCTTCGGGGCAGGGTGAAATTCCCGACCGACGGTGATGAGATTACATTCTCTAAGCCCGTGAGCCTGATTTTTAGGCAGGATTTGGTGCAATTCCAAAGCCGACAGTACAGTCTGGATGGGAGAAGATGGAGGTTTGGCAGCATTCAAAAAATTAATATATTTGAATGCCTATTAAGCATACCTTCTAACAAAAATTCTCCCTCAAGTGATTAACACTTGGGGTTTTTTAATGGAATTTTTAACAGGTATACTGGCTAAACCTGCTTCTTTGGAGATGATGGATCCAAAAGAAGGAGAGAAAGTAAAATGGGTAAAAGTCAGAACAAGGTAAAAGCATTAGTGTCAATTGCTATGTTAAGCAGCATAGCGTACGTTTTAATGTTGGTGAATTTTCCAATTCCTCCATTTCCAAACTTTTTGAAAATTGACTTCAGTGATCTTCCAGCATTGATTGGAGCATTAATTTTTGGACCGGTGGCAGGTATATTAGTTGAATTACTTAAAAATGTCCTTGATTACTTTATGACAGGCAGTGAAACAGGTGTCCCTGTTGGACATTTGGCAAACTTTATTGCGGGACTACTCTTTATTCTTCCAACCTATTATATCTATAGTAAAATGAAAACGAAAAAAGGTATGACAGTTGCCTTAATTGTAGGGTCAGTATTAATGTCAGCTATCATGAGTGTTCTGAACTATTATATTATCTTACCGGCCTATACATTTTTCCTTAATTGGCCGGCAATGAGTGCAACAGAAATACGTCAATATATTGTTGCGGGTATCCTCCCGTTTAATTTAATAAAGGGATTGGCAATGTCAATCGTATTTATGCTTCTATTCACAAAAATGGGCACATGGTTAAAGAAACAAGCCTCCTATAATGAGTATAAAATTTAAATAAATTAGTATAGATGAAAAAAGCACCTTTTTGGGTGCTTTTTATTATGTAAATAAAAGGGAGATAAGACGGAGGATTAAACCGCTATCAAAAAAAGCCCACCTGAAAATCAGGGGGCTTTTTTGTATTATTATTATTATTCGAATTTAGTTGCGTCTCCCTCAAATGGCTCATCTGCAACTTTAATTGAATCTGTAGGACAGCCATCAAATGCATCCATCATATCATCAATTAATACATCAGGAATTTCGACAACACCTTGGTTGTCATCAAGTGTTACGAATGCAATACCTTCATCATCATAATCATAAATGTCTGGTGCTGCTGCTCCACATGCTCCACATGCAATACATGTTTCTTTGTCTACGATAGTATATTTTGCCATTAATAAAACCTCCCAAAAAATTTAAGCTTTTTTATTGTTATCGTCTAAACGAAATATTTCAACGATAAACTTTTTCTATTCCCTATTGTAAAGCTGTATGAAAAACTTTTCAATAGAAAAAATATTGAGAATACCATTTAAGCTTTTTTATTATGAAAAATGCGGAACATATATTATAATAACTAGTTCCACTATTTCATGATATGATGAAAAAGGACATAATTCTGTGATTTGGATTACATGACTCAGAAAAATGTCAGAAAAAGAAAATATATGGTGATGTTATGAAGCTGACCTTTAAACAAATGATTATTCTATTTTGTTTACATAAACTACAGGGCGAACGCACAATATATTCCATTTATCATTTATTACATGGAAAAAAGTCATCGCAAACCATTCAGGATGCCCATCTATTTCATTTAACCGCTTTATTCCAAACAGATACGAATTTGAGCAGACAACAATTAGAAAAGACAGTAGCCGAATTGTTGCATGTGCAGCTAATTACTGAGATAGCAGATCAGCATTATGCAGTAACACCAGAAGGCGAACGGCAGCTAATAGAATCGCTAGCGGAAACACCTATTCCACAGCATGTAAATGGATGGAAATGCCAAAGAACTGCGATTGTTTTTTGGGAAAGATTATCCCTAGCTGTTCAGGTTATCTCGTATTTAAAGAAACGTGATTCAAAATATATCCCTGTTCAAAGAAAAGAAGATACACTTTTGTGGATGAAAAGTTTTCTCCAACAAAACAGTTTGAATAGAGATTTGCTCGGAACACAGCTGTATGAAGAATTGGTTATGTGCTTAGAAAGCGAAACTTCAATAGTGCCTGATTACCTAGTCATAAGACTGAGTGGGTTTCGTTCCATCGGTTTAACTGAATCACAGGCTGCACAACATTTCCGAATGGAATTAGCCTATTACCATTATCATTTTTTGAGTATTCTTCATTTTATAATCGAACGTATTGAAGCTAATCCGAAGCAATACCCAATTCTGCATTCCTTTTTGGTTAATCAACAGAAACATAACTTAACCAATTCAACGGAAAAAACCTATGCCTTATTAAGACAAGGAAAATCCGTTACTGATATTATGGCCATTCGCGGCTTAAAAAAAAGCACAATTGAAGATCATCTTGTTGAATTAGCGTTAAATTTACAAAGCTTTTCAATTGATCCTTATGTATCAATTGAAAAACAGGAATTAATCAAAAAAGCTGCCATACTAAAACAAACAAAGCAGCTAAAGCAGATTCGCAGCGTTGTTGAAAATGCTGATTACTTCGAAATAAGACTTGTATTGGCAAAGTATGGTGAAGAATTATGATGTTGGAAAATTATTTAACAAAATATTTTCAATACTCCTCGTTTCGTCCGGGTCAAAAGGAAGTCATAAGTTCAGTTCTTGATGGTTTTCATACGATGGCCATGCTGCCAACCGGTACAGGTAAATCACTATGTTATCAATTGCCGGGATATCTTCTGCCAGGGCAGGTACTGGTTGTTTCCCCGCTATTATCTTTAATGCAGGACCAAGTGGAGCAGATGAAAATGAATGGTGAAAAAAGTGTGGTTGCGATTAATTCTTTTCTTTCCGGCATAGAAAGAAAAAAAGTCTTAAACCAATTAGAACAGTATAAATTTATCTTTATTTCACCTGAAACATTAGCGAATGACCACATGATTAATAGCCTAAAGCGTTTAAACATTTCTTTATTTGTCATTGATGAAGCTCATTGTATTTCACAGTGGGGGTATGATTTTCGCCCGGATTATATCAAACTCGGTACTGTTCGCAAAAGCCTCGGTCAGCCGTTGACATTGGCCTTAACGGCAACCGCAACCAAAAAAGTAATTCAAGATATTATCCAAACGCTGGAGCTTGACCATTGTAAAAAAGTGCTGTCTTCGGTTGATCGGCCTAATATTGCTTTAGCAGTTCGAAATCTTGAACGTTATCAGGAAAAATGGGAATTATTATATGAATATGTTTCGAAATTCGAAAACCCAGGTATTGTTTATTTTTCAAGTAAAAGAATGGCAGAGCAAGCGGTTGCTTTTTTACAGAATAAAGGAATCTCTAAGGTGATGGCCTATCATGGAGGAATGGATCAAGAGTCCAGAATATTAATTCAGCAGCAATTCCTGCATAATCAGCTTGATATTATCTGTGCAACAAGTGCATTTGGGATGGGCATAAATAAAGAAAATATTCGTTTTGTTATCCATTTTCATATGCCGCAGCAAATGGAGTCCTATCTGCAGGAAATAGGTCGGGCCGGAAGAGATGGAAGACCAAGTATTGCTGTGCTTTTATATTCCGCTGGAGATGAGCAACTGGCATATCAGCTAGCGGAGTCAGAAATTCCCTCACCCGAACAAATTGATTGGTTAGCTGAGATGATAAAAGACTCAAAGGGACGATCCATTTATCAGATACCATTTGAGGATGAATGGCAACGGATGGGCGGATTTACGGAAATTCAATGGCGGATGCTATGTGATTACCTATTAAAGACTGAGGAAACAAATGATCTGGATCAGGTGTTCATTGACTATAAAGAAGAGTTAGATAAGAGAAGACAGCTAAAGCGGAATAGGATTTTATCCATGACCAGCTGGAGCAACTCTAAAAGCTGCAGAAGAGAGAAAATCCTGGAATATTTTGGAGAAGATGAGCATGTAGGCCAAAAGCCGGAGAGCTGTTGTGATATTTGTGGATTGGAATGGAGTAAATTTGATAAATCGCCAATTTCCGCCAAGAATAATGGCGAATTTAGTTGGAAACAGCGGTTGACTGATATATTATTAAATTAATAGAAATAGCGAAATCTATATACATTAAAAAGCTATAAGAGAGCTGAAAAGATGAATAAAAAGTATCATGATCTTATTGAAGAGGTTACAGATAAGCAGTTGTTTCAATCTTTATTCTTAACACAGATTCTACTATTACTGTGCTCATTTATTTTCGGTTTTTTTTTATTTGATAGCCTTTCTGATTTTTTCGAGCTATTTAGTTGGAATGATCCAAATATTTATTGGATTGGTGGTACAGCAGGACTTTCTGTATTTTTCTTGGATTTATTTTTAATGAAAGTTTTACCAACTAAGTATTACGATGATGGCGGATTAAATAGCCGGCTTTTTCAAGGCAGACCGCTATATCAAGTGGCCTTCATAGCTGCTGTTGTTTCAATAACTGAAGAAATCTTATTTCGTGGTGTCATCCAAACACATTTTGGTTTGATTGTATCAAGCCTTGTTTTCGCACTTGTTCATTACCGCTATTTATTTAATTGGTTTCTCTTTGTCAATGTAACAGGATTAAGCTTTTTGATTGGTTATCTTTATCTCCGTACAGAAAATATTCTCGTAACGATTTTTATGCACTTTATTATTGATTTTTTACTGGGATGTGTCATTAAATACAATTTTGCAAAGAAACAAACTGAATAGGAAGGGACATTCAATGAATAAAGAAGATCCATACAGAGATCAGGCAGAAAGGCTGCGGCAAAGGATAAAACCGGTGGGATTTGAAGAGGGAAAGGCTGTCGATAGAGAGGAGTTGCCTCCAAGAAGCCGGGTTCATCAACAAAAAAGAAAAAAGACCAAATGGAAGCTAAAATATCCAGTCATTCGTTTACTTGTGCTTTTCTTCATTCTGCTGCCGATTACCATCTTTAGTATATACTCAACAGTGGCAAAAAATAAAATTGGTCATACAGAGCCGGCTGTCGGTGAATCTACGGATGGTTTTGAGTTTATTGATATAGATAATCCAGAAGATACGAAAAGTACTAACGAGGAATCTCCTAAAGAGGAATCCACTAAAGAGGAAGAAAACAGTCAAACAGCTGATGAGGGAGAAGGGGAGGATTCCGAATCACTTGAAGCTGATCCAAAAGCCGGTGAAATGGATGAAAGCCTAAGACAACAGGATAGTAATGAGCCAACAACAGATATTTCTTCTTTGTTGGAAGAGAGTAGGAACGATGCAAATCATTCTAATCAAAAGGATACGGTTTATCATACTGTAAAACCAGGTGAAACTATTTTCAGAATTTCAATGATGTATTACAAGTCGAAAGAAGGTATTGATACAATAAGGGAGACGAATGGTCTTTCCTCAAATGAAATAAAAGTTGGGCAGGTCCTTACGATTCCGTTTAACAAGTAAACTGGTTGAGCTTTTTTATTCATATATCTCCGGACAAGTTCATAGATTGTTATGGGAAGGCGGGGATCGTATGGAGTCATCAATTAGGATGCTTGATGAAAGAACGGATCAAGCGACAAGGAAAATGCTGCAAAAGGTAGTAGAGAGAAAACAAAAATTTGATTACTTAACACGCTTACACTTAATGGTTATGTGGAGTACAGTACTGATCACCTTTATCTATTTTGTTTTTCTTTATTTCACAACGATTAGTCCTTTTTCCTATTCTTTTGCTGCGCTTTTCTCAAATTTTGTCAATCATTCAAGTAATTTATTCATGCTTATCGTTATTTTCGGTTTGTATGGGCTGATGAATGTATACAGGCAGAAGCGAGATAAAGCAGAAAAGGAATTTCATGCATTGCGCTGTGAAATTATTGATAAGAGTAAAGACCTGTGGAAGAAGGAAGATGCATGGAATAATCGGCATCTTGTATTTGAAATGATGAAACAGAATTATGATATTAATTTATATCATGAAAACAAATAAGAGCAGATATCTGCTCTTATTTGTTTTCAGCTTTAACACGATACGTTAGAATATTTTCTTTTGATTTCTCTCGTCTTTAAGGATTTCTACTGCTTCACGGAAACGTTGGGAATGAACTACTTCCCTTTCTCTTAGAAAGCGGAGACTATCATTTATATCAGGATCATCACTCATATTGATAAGCCACTGATAGGTTGCTCTTGCCTTTTCTTCGGCGGCAATATCTTCATAAAGATCCGCTATAGGATCTCCTTTTGCTTGAATATAGGTCGCAGTCCATGGAATTCCTGCTGCATTATGATAAAAAAGTGCCTTGTCATGGTCTGCATAATGGCCATCTAAACCAGCGGCCTTCATTTGCTCAGGAGTGGCATCTTTCGTTAGTTTGTAGACCATTGTAGCAATCATTTCTAAATGGGCAAATTCCTCGGTACCAATATCGGTTAGGAGACCAACCACTTTATCTGGAATAGAGTATCGTTGGTTTAAGTAGCGAAGAGCAGCAGCTAATTCACCGTCTGCACCGCCGTATTGCTCAATTAAAAATTTCGCCAGCATGGGATTACATGTACTTACCCGGACTGGATATTGTAATTTTTTTTCGTAAATCCACATTCTATTTGATTCCTCCTTTGTGCGAGATTCACAATCTGCGCAAGGCGTCTCCACTTCCTAAATAAACGAGCTGCGGGGGCAAGGCGTCTCCACTTCCTAGACTTGCCATGGCCATGGTGGGTCATCCCAGTTCCAGGGACATCCGGAATAGCTGTTCCCAAATTGCTGTAGTGGTCCATATTTACTTTCAATGGCCTTTTTTAACCTCTTCCGTTCTGAAGCACATTGATTAAATTGATTTATCGCCTCTACATCATCATTATGAGTATCTAAATACAAAGTAAGCTCAACGAGAACAAAATCAACAGCTTGAAGTTGTTCAAGTAATTGATAATATTCCGGAGGCAATTGTTTCATCCTTTAAATCCTCCTTTAGCGATTTCATATGGGCTGTAGTAGGGGTCATAAAAAGCCTTCCAAAGTGTTCCTGCACGCAATGCCTCCATAGGTGTAAATTGCTCTAGACCTGGGGGCTGAAATCCAATATATAATTGAGGAGGAGTAGAATATCTTTTAGTTATCATTGGCTTACATGGGTCAAACGGGCTTATATATGGATGATAAAACTTTGTGTTTGTGAACATACAATCCCTCCTTCGTATGCGTCTTTAAATCATATGAAGGATAACTGATTCTATGTACCTTTTTTGTTAGTCAGCCGCAATCAATTTTTTTAGTATTTATCGTCATTTATGGTATGATTTCAAATGATTGGAATAGTCGTGCTGGAATACAGATTCAATACGGTTGGGGGATTTATGGTAATAATTATTGTAATACTAATATGTTTTTTACTAGGATTAGGACTGCTACTGTATATGTACAGAGAGGCATTTGCAAATAGAGTGGTCTGCCATCAGTTAGAGTTTGCTGATTTTCCTGAGAGTTTTGGTAAAGTTAACCTTTTCTTTATTTCCGATGTCCATCGTAGAAAGATATCTGAAAAAATAATTGAACAGGTCCAAGGAAAAGTAGATATTGTTATTATCGGTGGTGATATAACGGAAAAGGGTGTTCCACTAGATAGAGTAAAGGAAAACATTCTTCTATTAAAAAAACTTGGACCGGTTATTTTTGTGTGGGGAAATAATGATTATGAAATGGACATTCCGCTTTTAAACTCACTATTTACTAGTCTTGATGTAAAGGTACTTGTTAATCGTTCCCTTTTCTTTGAGTCAGAGCAGGGAGAGCGTTTTTTCATTCTTGGTGTGGATGATTTAAGCACCAATCGAGCAGATATTGATCAAGCGTTAATTGAAACAGATAAGAATAGCTTTAAAATTTTAGTGAGCCATAATCCGGATGTAGCAAGGAAGATTCAATCAAATCATGGAATTAGTCTCATGTTATCAGGGCATACACATGGTGGACAGATTCACATCCTTGGTTTTAGCCTGTACGAGAAAGGTAGACTAAAAAAAGAGAAGAACCGCGTTAGTTTAATTAGTAATGGTTATGGGACTACAGGGGTTCCGCTTCGCTTAGGTGCAAAAGCAGAAACACATCTTTTAACCATTCAACACTGCGGCAAAGCCAAATGATTTCGAAATGATTTTTTATTTGGAGTTAGATATTATTATGCTTCAATAAAAGTAGACGACTCACAAAAGGTGCATTTTTTCATACACTACATTAAGAGTTTGTTCACGGTAGGGGGCATAATCATGCGCTTAGAACGATTGAATGCTAATAAAATTAAAATATTTTTATCTCTTGATGACTTATTTGACAGAGGTTTAACAAAAGATGATATATGGAAGGATTCACTAAAATGGCACCAGCTTTTTCATGATATGCTTGAGGAAGCAAGTGAAACCTTTGATGTCGATATACAAGGTTCTGTTGCGGTAGAAATTTTTTCAATGCAGTCACAAGGTATGGTTATGATTGTAACCGTGGAAGAACAGGAGGAAGATGTCTTCGGAGACAGCTTTATTGATATGCAAGTGACAATGGAGGGGAATGTTGAGATTCTGTTTGAAATAGAAGATTTTGAGCATGTTATTCAATTGGCCAAACGATTAGCAATCATCGGTTTTTCGGGTGGAACTTTATACTCAATGAACAATGCTTATTATTTTTTAGTTGATAATGTTTGTTCAGACATTCAGACTCAAATTGTAGCGATAATGGCGGAATTTGGAAACCCATCTTTTATAAGTATTCATGTTATTCAGGAATATGGGAAAATGATCATGAAGGAAAATGCCGTAAGTCAAATTATGACGTACTTTCCTTAAACAAACTTCCATTTAGGGGGGTTTTTCCTTCATGATAACGATGGTAAAGGTTTAAAATCCCCCACTTGTGTTCTGGTTAATCTTTCAGAAAGTGGGGGATTTATCGTATAGGTATTCAGTACATAGGTAAGGGTATATTGAAAAAATTCATAAAATTTAAAATAAACAATTTTTCTTCTTGCATAAACGGTACAAAGGATATACTATTTTTTTAAGATAACAACAATTGTTTGCTTTTTAGGAGGTTTACAAATGGTAGCCGATAATAGTAAAGAAAATAGAATACAAGAAGAGAAACATGACATATTAAAATCCACGCAAACTGTCATTCACAAAGCTCTTGAAAAGCTTGGATATCCCGAAGAGGTATTTGAGCTTCTAAAGGAACCCATTCGCATGATGACTGTCAAGATTCCGGTGCGTATGGATGATGGTTCAACGAAAATCTTTACAGGCTACCGGGCCCAGCATAATGATGCAGTAGGTCCGACAAAGGGTGGTATCCGTTTTCATCCAACTGTATCGGAAAATGAAGTAAAAGCACTTTCGATATGGATGAGTTTAAAATGTGGAATTGTTGATCTTCCTTATGGCGGTGGAAAAGGGGGAATTGTATGTGATCCGAGGGATATGTCATTTCGGGAATTGGAACGTCTGAGCCGTGGCTATGTAAGAGCAATCAGTCAGATTGTCGGCCCGACAAAGGATATTCCAGCCCCAGATGTATTTACAAACTCGCAAATTATGGCCTGGATGATGGATGAATATAGTCGAATTGACGAATTTAATTCACCGGGATTTATAACAGGGAAACCGCTTGTACTGGGAGGATCACATGGGCGTGAATCTGCTACTGCAAAAGGAGTTACGATTTGCATTCGTGAAGCAGCAAAGAAAAAAGGAATAGAATTAAACGGTGCCCGCGTAATTGTACAGGGCTTTGGAAACGCCGGAAGTTTTCTATCAAAGTTTATGAATGATGCAGGTGCGAAAGTAATTGGAATTTCTGACGCATATGGGGCGCTTTACGATCCGGATGGTCTTGATATAGATTATTTACTTGACCGTAGAGATAGTTTTGGCACCGTAACAAAGCTGTTTAACCATACAATTACCAATCAGGAATTATTGGAAAAGGATTGTGATATTCTTGTTCCAGCAGCAATAGAAAATCAAATTACTGAACAGAATGCACATAATATTCATGCGAAAATTGTGGTCGAGGCTGCAAACGGACCCACAACTTTAGAAGCTACCGAAATTTTAACCAATCGAGGGATCCTTCTTGTTCCAGATGTGTTAGCGTCATCTGGGGGTGTGACAGTATCGTACTTTGAATGGGTTCAAAATAATCAGGGCTTTTATTGGACTGAAGAAGAAGTGGCTGAAAGGCTAGAAAAAGTAATGGTAAAAGCCTTTACGAATATATATGAAACGGCTCAAAATCGTCGTATCGATATGAGGCTGGCTGCCTACATGGTAGGTGTAAGAAAAATGGCTGAAGCCTCCAGATATCGTGGATGGGTCTAATATAAAACGTGGTTGACCTTCTCAGCTTCACCCAGGCAGGATTGAATGATAAATAATGATATAATATTGAAACTTTTCATTAAAACTCCTATCATAATAAAGATAGGAGTTTATTTTATTACCATATTATTTATTGGATATGTTTGTTTAGGAGTGAACAAAGGATGAAGCAGGAAGAGGTTATTGTTATAGGCGGCGGTCCATGTGGATTGGCTGCAGCCATTGCGTTACAAGAAGTGGGGATCACACCGCTGGTTATAGAAAAAGGAAATATTGTGAATGCTATTTATCATTATCCGACACATCAAACGTTTTTTAGCTCTAGTGATAAATTAGAAATCGGTGATGTAGCATTTATCACCGAAACACGTAAAGCGAATCGAAGTCAAGCCCTCGCTTATTATCGAGAGGTTGTAAAAAGAAAAAAGGTTCGTGTAAATGCGTTTGAAAAAGTGTTGGATGTTAAAAAAAATCATTCCGGATTTTTTGTATCAACTGATAAGGAACAATATGAAACGTCATCCGTGGTAATCGCAACAGGTTATTATGACCATCCTAATTTTATGAGAGTGCCAGGGGAAGAACTACCAAAGGTCTCCCACTATTTTAAAGAAGCACACCCATACTTTGATAAAGACGTCGTTGTTATTGGATTAAAGAACTCTGGTGTCGACGCAACGCTCGAACTTGTAAAGGCTGGCGCAAGAGTGACAGTCTTATACCGTGGCAGTGAATATTCACCTAAGATCAAGCCATGGATTCTGCCGGAATTTGAAGGGCATGTTCGTAATGAGCGGATTCAAATGGTGTGGGAGTCCGTTGTAAAAGAAATAACAGAAACTACGTTGACATATGTGAAAGATGGTAAGGAATACACCATCAAAAATGATTTCGTATTTGCTATGACAGGGTACCATCCTGACAAGGACTTTTTGAAAAAGATGGGTGTAATGATTGATTCTGAAACCGGACGTCCTCACTATAATGAGGAAACGATGGAAACGAATGTAGAAGGTATATTTATCGCAGGTGTGATTGCTGCAGGAAATGAAGCTAATGAGATTTTTATTGAAAATGGACGTTTTCATGGCGGGAAAATTGCCGAAGCATTAAAGAAAATGGAATCCCAATCGATGTCGTAAATGATTAAAAAAAGGTCCTTTTATGGAAAAGGACCTTTTTTGTTATCTTATTTTTATTGAAACATATACTCAATTTTTTTGATATCATCTGTAACGGCTAAGGCAATCAATAGTTTAATTCTTGCTTTTTGACCATTTAGGCCGTTTGAAAAAATGACTCCAAGCTGTTTTAAATTAGATCCTCCACCTTCATAGGAATAAGTATCCTCTACAATTCCATTAAAGCAGCGTGAAACAAGAACAATTGGGATATTTTCCTGCAGCAGGCTCATGATTCCATCAATGGTTGCAGGAGGGAGATTTCCTTGGCCAAGGGCTTCAATTACAATTCCGTCATACTTAAGCTCTTTAATAGCATAAAATAGGGAGGAGTCCATTCCTGCATGGGCTTTTAATAAGGCTACGCGCTTGGAAATATCATCAATCTGGTAATATTCCAGTTCTAGAGGAGAATGGTGAAAAATGATTCCTCGTTTTGTGACAATGCCGATAGGACCATATTGCGGGCTTTGGAAAGTAGAGACATTGCTCGTATGAGTTTTAGTCACATTGCTTGCCGTATGTATTTCATCATTTAATACTACTAGTACTCCTTTATTTTTTGCATCATCGCAGGAGGCCACTCTGATGGAAGAAATGACATTATATAACCCATCTGAGCCAATTTCATTACTAGATCTCATAGCCCCGGTGACAATGATTGGAAAGGTTGATTCAGTCGTTAAATCAAGGAAATAGGCGGATTCCTCCAGTGTATCGGTTCCGTGAGTAATGACAACTCCATCAATCCCCCGTTCGCTATATTGCTCGATCATTGCTTTTAAGAGCAGCATTTCTTTTATGGTAATATGTGGAGATGGTAATTGAAACGGTTCTTCGATAATTAGTTCTCCTAAATCGGTTAATTCCTTCGTATGCTGTGTAATCGGATTATGACCTGTTGGTTTAACAACACCGGTTTCATCCTCGCTCATCGAAATAGTACCGCCGGTGTGAATAATTAAGATTTTTTTAGACATAAAAAAAGCCTCCAAAGTAATGATGGTATAAACTCCAATAAACGAATGGTGTAAGTATTAATATTTTTACAAAATATTCCTATTGAGTGAAATAGGTCATTTTCAATATGATCATATCATGATAGGATTAAGGAAAATAGATTGAAAAGAGGACGGCTAATGCTGGGAATATTATCAGCCGGGATTGCACCTGGTTTAGCCTTATTATGTTATTTTTACTTAAAGGACCGCTTTGGTGTCGAACCCATCTCGATGGTTATTAGGACATTTTTATTCGGCTCACTTCTTGTATTTCCCATAATGTTTATTCAATATGTACTGGAAACGGAAAATATAATCCATTCTAGCTTAGTTGATGCATTCCTATCGACAAGTTTGCTTGAAGAGTTTTTTAAATGGTTTATTGTCTACTATACAGCATTTCTCCACTTTCATTTTGATGAGCCATATGATGGAATTGTATATGGTGCTTCCGTTTCACTTGGATTCGCAACCACTGAGAATATTTTATATTTGGTTGCGAATGGGCTTGAATTTGCTCTTGGTCGTGCGCTGCTGCCTGTTTCAAGCCATGCTCTGTTCGGTGTTATTATGGGTTATTATTTAGGAAAAGGAAAGTTTTCACTCTCCTCTAACCGAAAATGGCTCATCCTATCCTTTCTCATACCCTTTTTGTTACATGGAATCTATGATTATATTCTCCTTTCACAAGCTAACTGGGTGTATATTATGCTTCCGTTTATGATATTTCTTTGGTGGCTAGGTTTAAGGAAAGTAAAAAAAGCTCATACATTAAGTGCAAAATATGCTGAGATGCAAAAAGCCTTTCATTCCTGTGAATGAAGGGTTTTTTTGTATTTTTTCACCTTAAAGTAAATTTACTGTATAAAAACCCAATTAATACAAAAAATACGACTAATATGAGAATGATTTACAACTGGGGGTAGTAGAACTATGAAAAGAATAATATTACAATCAAAGCTCATTGTCCTTTTCTCTATATTCTTATTTATTGTCCCGTCTCAAGACAAAGTACATGCTTTTTCCAATCAAGTCATTCAACAAGGGGCAGTTGGGGATGACGTGATCGAGCTCCAATCTCGTCTGCAATTTTTAGGCTTCTATAACGGCAAAATTGATGGCGTCTTTGGATGGGGTACATATTGGGCATTAAGGAATTTTCAATATGAGTTTGGTCTTCCAATTGACGGGCTAGCTGGAAAGGATACAAAGAATAAACTTGTTAAAGCTTCCAAATACAATCAGCAATTTGTAAAAGAGCAAATTAATAAGGGAAATAAATTTACGCACTACGGTGGAACAGATTTAAATAAACAAAAACAACCGGCTAAAGCGCCTGCAGGGAATAAACAAGAAAATCAAGCACCGGCTAAGCAGACACCTGCCCAGCCGTCACCTAAGCCTCAGGCACAGCCGAAACCACAAGCAAATACACAACAAAACACACAGCCAAAACCGGCGGCACCACAGGGTGGTAATAAACCGACAGCGACAAATGTTCCGAACGGTTTCTCTCAAAATGATATTCAGTTAATGGCCAATGCTGTTTACGGAGAAGCAAGAGGTGAACCGTATATCGGCCAAGTGGCAGTTGCTTCGGTAATTTTGAACAGGGTGAACAGTGCATCTTTCCCTAATACTGTATCCGGCGTCATTTTTGAACCGCGTGCATTTACAGCTGTTGCAGATGGACAAATATGGCTTACACCAAATGAGACTGCCAAAAAGGCAGTGCTAGATGCTATTAATGGCTGGGATCCAACTGGTAATGCGATTTATTATTTTAATCCTGCAACGGCGACAAGCGGATGGATTTGGTCACGACCGCAAATTAAACAGATTGGTAAGCATATATTCTGCAAATAAAAGAGGTGAGTACATTGTTTAGAGGAATTCTGATCGGAGTATTATCATTAGGTGTTGCAGGTACTGCATTATGGGGTTATCAGGAGCATCGGGAGAAAAATGCTGTATTACTAAATGCAGAGAATAACTATCAAAGAGCATTCCATGATTTATCCTATCAAGTGGATTTATTACATGATAAGATTGGCACTACACTGGCGATGAATTCACGTGAGTCTTTATCGCCGGCCCTTGCAGAGGTATGGAAAATAACCTCCCAAGCGCATAATGATGTCGGGCAACTGCCATTAACCCTTCTTCCGTTCAATAAAACAGAAGAGTTTTTATCAAAAATTGGTGATTTTAGCTACCAGGCTACTATACGCGACCTCAATAAGGATCCGTTAAACGATGAAGAGTACAAAGCGCTGAAGGAATTATATGGTCAATCAGAAGAAATCCAAAATGAATTAAGAAATGTGCAGCATATGGCGTTGGAAAATAATCTGCGCTGGATGGATGTGGAGCTGGCTTTAGCAACAGGGAAAGAAACGGCAGATAATACGATTATTGATGGCTTTAAAACGGTTGAAAAAGCGGTGGACAGCTATGGTGAAACTGATTTTGGTCCTGCGTTTGTCAATATGCAAAAGAATGATGACGGTTTTAATAAATTAGAGGGCAAAAATATCTCTAAAGAAGAAGCCGTCAAAATCGCAAAAAAGTATGCCAATTTAGGAGATAATGTAAAAGTTGACGTAACAAAAAACGGTGATGGTTCTCATTATGAGTTTTACAGTGTCTCTCTTGAAGATAAAAAGACAAATCAAATAGCCAATATGGATATAACGAAAAAAGGCGGATATCCAATTTGGTATATCCTGTCAAGGGATGTAAATGAACAAAAAATCAGCTTGAATGAAGCAGCAAATAAGGCGCTTCAATTTCTAAAGGATAATGGCTTCAAGAACTTGGAACTGTTTGAAAGTGCTCAATATGAAAATCTTGGAGTGTTCACGTTTGTGAAAGCTGAAAATGGAGTTAGAATTTATCCTGAATCGGTGAAAATGAAGGTTGCACTTGATAACGGTCAAATTGTTGGTGTTTCGGAAGAAGATTATTTAAAATCGGTTAATGAAAAGCGAAATATAGCAAAACCGACACTTACGATGGACGATGCTAGGAAGAAAATAAATCCACAGGTAAAAGTAATGAACGATGGCTTAGCTGTCATTATGAATGATATGAACAAAGAAGTGTTATGCTATGAATTTATGGGGACACTTGACTCGGATACGTATCGAATTTTTATAAATGCGGAATCGGGTATAGAAGAAAAAGTTGAGAAAATGAAAAATGCAGAGCCTATATATGAAAAAGTAGTATAAAAAGCACACAAGAAGAAGCTGCGTGCTCCGATTATTTCTTTCAGGATGCTTAAAGCATATGTAAAGGATGAATGGAGTACGCAATTTTTTTGTTTTAGATTTTAACTGATGAAACGTATTCTTTTTATTGCACCAACATAATAGAGCATGGCATAATTTACATATTGGATAGTATGGAAAGAAAGAGTGATCATATGTTAACAATAGGGAACTCACTCATGTTAGAACCGAAATATTCAGAGAAAATGGAAAAATATAAGTGCAGACTAGTTGAGAGAAAGGATAATATTCTTTATATTGATTATCCGATAAATGTTAAGACTAACCGGACTACATTTCTAGTTGATGGAACACAGCTACGGGTTTCATTTGTAGAAGGAAAATCCGGCTATCAGTTTGAAACAGAGATACTAGGCAGAATGGTACAGGGAATTCCCATGATGATGCTTCTTTATCCCGGTGATGACCTTGTGATAAAAGTTCAAAGACGTGAATTTGTCAGGATCGATACGTCTGTAGATGTTGCTATCCATCCTCTTGATAAGGAATTCCAGCCCTTTACGACAATAACGGAGGATATTAGTGCCGGCGGTTCATTGGTTGTTTTAAATCATTCAGTAAATATGAATCCGGGAATGAAAATTAGGACCGTTTTTGTTTTACCGATGCAAAATGGTGATATTCATTACATGGATATGGTAAGTACTGTTGTAAGAGTCTTAAAAAAGAAAGGGACGAATCAGGACTTATTTTCAATTTTATTTAAGGATGTGACACCCCTGCAAAGACAGCAGCTGCTTCGATTTACTTTTGACAGGCAATTAGCCTTGAAGAAAAAAGGAATAGAGCTAGGCGAATAATAGCCCTATGTTAATCCCATAATAGAAATATATTAACAAGACGTGGGGATGTATAGGATGAAACTAGTTGAGAGATTGCTATTAAAAATGATTATCATACAGCTTGTCTTCTTGCTTTTAACGCAGGTTTTTTTTCATAAATTTAATTCATTTCCTGAGCTTCAGCAAATTGCGCAATACGAAGGAGTTTCAGAAGATGACTTAACCGAATTTTTAGAAACCTTTTCCAGTAAATAAATTGCAGGGGCTTTCCCTGCTTTTTTGAATTGTCCAACAAAGGGTCCTTAGGCAACACGGTATGATCTGCATATGGTAAAATAGGATTGTTAAGGAGATAAAGTTCTTCAATTAGTAACTAGTTCAAAAGCATACAGGAGGAAATATGAAGGATAAAATATCAATCGCCATTGATGGCCCTGCTGCAGCAGGAAAAAGTACAGTCGCTAAAAGAGTAGCTGAAAACCTGTCTTATATATATATTGATACTGGGGCGATGTATAGAGCATTAACCTATAAGGCAATTGTTCTTGAAGTAGATCTTGAGAATGAGAATGAACTGAGCCAACTATTAGCTGAAACCAAAATAGACTTAATTCCAGAAAAGGGCGGCCAGTCTATTTATTTAAATGGAGAAAATGTAACAGAGGAAATTCGGACTTCAAAGGTTACCAACTCAGTTTCCATTGTAGCGCGTCATCAGTTGGTACGAAATGAATTAACTAAAAGACAGCAAATACTTGCAGCTAATGGTGGAGTTGTTATGGATGGCCGTGATATTGGTACACATGTTTTACCGAATGCAGAGGTAAAGGTGTTTTTACTTGCATCTGTAGAAGAAAGGGCTAAAAGAAGGCATGCAGAAAATCTTTCAAAAGGTTACCCATCTGACTTAATGCAGCTGCAAAAGGAGATAGAACAACGGGACAAGCTTGATTCAGAGAGGGAAATTGCTCCGTTAAAGAAAGCAGTTGATGCAATAGAGATTGATACAACATCTTTAGAGATTGAGCAGGTTGTCGAGAAGATCATGGAACTGGTAAAAGAAAGGATAAGATAGCGTTGAATTTGTATCCATTGGGTCGCACGATTGTTAATATTGTTTTGTTTCCAATTTATCAGTTTAAAGTAATTGGTAAAGAAAATGTACCTGCCGATGGCGGTGTTTTGCTTTGTTGTAATCATATTCATAATTTTGATCCAGAGGTTGTTGGAATTACCTCACCTAGACCTATTCATTTTATGGCAAAAGAAGAGCTGTTTTCTGTCCCTGTTCTTGGTAAAATACTTCCACATATCAATGCTTTTCCTGTTAAAAGAGGGTTTAGTGATCGGGGTGCTTTACGAAAAGGATTAGATGTATTAAATGATGGGAAGGTTTTAGGTCTCTTTCCGGAAGGTACGAGAAGTAAAACTGGGGAATTAGGTAAGGGTCTTGCAGGAGCTGGTTTTTTTGCTTTACGCTCTCAAGCCCATATTGTCCCTTGTGCGATTATTGGACCGTATAAGCCTTTCAAAAGATTGAAAGTAGTTTATGGGAAACCGATTCAGATGGATGAATACAGAAATAATAAAGCTTCTGCTGAACAAGTCACAGAAGTAATTATGAATGAAATTAAACAGCTCATCACAGCCCATACGTAATTCATCTTGCTTGACAAAAAGAGTCATTTATAAGAAGTTTATAAAAAGAGATTTTTTTTGAAAATTCTTTCGATGGAATTTTTGTGCTTCTTTATGACAGATAGCAAAAATGAAAAATAATATTCTAAAGCAAGTTCTGCGGACTAAGGAGGAATACATATGTCAGAGGAAATGAATCAAGTAGAGGTTAAGTATTTTGAGGTTGGAGATACTGTTCGCGGTATCGTAACAAAGGTAGAAGAAAAACAGGTCATTGTTGAAATTCCTGAAAGTAAACTCGATGGAATTATTCCAATCAGTGAATTATCAAGTCTTCATATCGAAAAAGCAAGTGATGTAGCAGCGGAAGGTGATGCACTTGATCTCCAAGTATTAAAGGTTGAAGAAGAGGCTTTAATTTTATCAAAACGCAAAGTAGATGCAGAAAAAGCCTGGGATCAGCTTGTTGTTAGGTTTGAAAAAGGAGAAATTTTTGAAGCTGAAATTAAAGATGTTGTCAAAGGCGGACTAGTGGTTGATCTTGGGGTTCGCGGATTCGTACCAGCCTCTTTAGTAGAATCACACTTCGTAGAGGATTTTTCTGACTATAAAGGGAGAACACTTACTTTTAAAATTGTTGAGCTTGATAAAGATAAAAACCGTATTATTCTATCCCACCGTGCTGTATTAGAGGAAGAGAAAGGAAAACAAAAGAAGCAGTTATTAGCTTCTTTGCAGGCGGGTCAAGTGCTTGAAGGAACTGTACAAAGAATTACAGATTTTGGTGCATTTGTTGATATTGGCGGTATTGATGGACTTGTTCATATTTCTCAATTATCCTATCAACATGTAGAGAAACCATCAGACGTAGTGGAGGAAGGACAAAAGGTTCAAGTTAAAGTATTGAGTGTTGATCAAGACAACGAAAGAATCTCCTTATCAATTAAAGAAACATTGCCTGGACCTTGGACAAATATCGCTGATAAAGCACCGAAAGGAGCTATTTTAGACGGTGAAGTGAAGCGTCTTGTTTCGTACGGTGCATTTGTTGAAGTATTCCCTGGTGTGGAAGGGCTTGTGCATATTTCACAAATTTCCCATAAGCATATCGGTTCACCACATGAAGTATTAAGCGATGGTGAGAAACTAAAGGTTAAAGTCCTTGATGTTAACGAAGCAGACCAGCGTCTATCATTAAGCATTAAAGAATTAGAAGAAAACGTTGCGGAAGTGACTGATTATGAGCTTCCTGAAGAATCAAAAGGTTTCCAATTAGGTGATATGATTGGTGACCAGTTAAAGAATCTGAAAAAATAATGGTGATATAAATTGTCCAGATCAAGAAGAAAATGGGATCATATTCAGCATGCCCTTACGACCGGGCAGGAAAGAGTAACCGGTTTGGACGACATTGTTTTTATTCACCAAAGTCTGCCTGATACTGGAATCAGTCAAATTTCATTGGATACTAAAATTGGCGAACTTACTGTAAGTTCGCCAATTTTTATCAATGCTATGACAGGCGGCGGCGGTGAAAGAACAATGCGAATTAATCGGGATTTGGCAGTGGCTGCAAAGGAATTCGGGATGATTATGGCTGTCGGTTCACAAATGTCTGCCTTGAAAAATGCAGATGAGGAAAAAACCTACACAATTGTCCGAAAGGAAAATCCCAAGGGCATCATTATTGGAAATCTTGGCAGTGAAGCAACCGTCGAAGAAGCTAAAAGAGCCGTTGATATGATAGAAGCGAATATGCTTCAAATACATCTAAACGTTATCCAGGAACTGACAATGCCAGAAGGAGAACGGGATTTTACCGGTGCACTCAAGCGGATTGAATCCATTGTAAAGGGGATTGGCTTACCTGTAATCGTCAAGGAAGTTGGTTTTGGCATGAACCAGACTGTTGTAAAAAGTCTTGCCTCCATTGGGGTAAAGGCCGTGGATGTTGGCGGGTTTGGCGGAACAAACTTTGCTAAAATTGAAAACGAGCGGAGGCAGAGAATGCTCAGCTTTTTTAACGATTGGGGAATCCCAACTGCAGCAGCTCTTGCTGAAGCAAAAAATAGCGGAACCTCCATTGATATTATCAGTTCCGGCGGAATCCAAACCAGCCTGGATATTGCTAAATCGATTGCTCTTGGAGCCAATCTAGTTGGGATAGCAGGCTATTTCCTTAAAATATTGGTTAAAGAGGGGCTTGAGGGATTGTTCGAAGAAATGAAGCTTCTTCATGAAGAATTGGCTCTTATTATGACGGCTGTTGGAGCGAAAACCATTTCTGACTTACAAAACGCACCGCTTGTAATCAGTGGAAAAACCCATCATTGGCTTGTGGAACGCAATATTGATACGAAACAATATAATCAAAGATTTATAAAGAAAACAAGCTCCCATTGATGGGAGCTTGTTTTCTTTATAGGTCCTTATTGTCGTTCAATCTTCTTGCTTCTTCAGGACTTTGTAATTTTGTTGCACCAGGATAGTGGAGTGCTTGATCCCTATCAGACTCAACACGTCCACTGTTCTTTAATTTTTTCTCTTGACGGTCTCTTCCCATAATGTAATTGACACCTCCTCTCTTTAAGATGGTACATGTCTCTAGGATTATGCATGTATACATGAATCTTTTCCGATAGCATAGCGGGAAATCGAATACAGAAACGATTAAAGTTGTTCAACTTTAGCCATAATGGAAAGGATAGGGGGTGCAAAAAATGGATGGTTTATTATTTTATTGGCTATTTTGGTGTGGATGGATTATTACAACCTTTTTTTATCCAAAAACGCATCCTGACCGCCTGCTTTTTTCAGTATGGATATTAACAGCTATTATATTATCAACTGCTTCTATAACCATATTGGGATATGAAATAAATGGGACAGGGCTGTTTATTGTGCTGTCAATTTACATCTGGGCAGCCCATTTACCAACCAAAAAACTGCTTTACTTTTTTGTTTCTTCCTTTATCTTAATGCTGACATCTGTTTGCTTTCTTTTATTCGAGCTGTTTGATCCAATCTGGATCGTCATTAAACGAGAATGGCTTTTAGCTATCCTTGTTGCTTGTGTAGCAATCCTCCTGCATTCCGATAAACATCAAAGAATTCTTGCTGTACTGCTCGGAATGGTTCAAAGTGACATACTTTATTCCTTTATTTTAAAGGGCTATTCCTTTTCATATCCGATTGCAGAATTATATGCACTCGATGCATTGGCCTTGGCAGCAGCATTATTAGTAGGCTGGAACACGCTAGAATTTGTTGTGAGTTATTTTGAAAGAAATATGCATTCTATAGAAAAGGAGAAACAAAAACTAACATGAATGAATATACTTACCCGATTATCTTAGGTATGACCGTTGGAACATTGACGAGAATCTATATGCTTCGAACAGACTATCGTCAGTATCCGACCTATTTGCATGGAAAAATAATCCACATTGCACTTGGATTCATTGCTGCAGGATTGGGTACGGTGGCGGTACCTTCTATAATGGAGGAGGATTTTGCTGCAATTACCTTTTTAACTTTAGCCGCTTCACAATTCCGTGAAGTTCGCAATATGGAACGAAACACATTAACGGAGCTTGACAGCTATGAAATGGTTCCGCGTGGTAAAACCTATATTGAAGGAATAGCCGTTGCCTTTGAAAGCCGGAACTATTTAGTCATTTTCACTTCGCTGCTCTCTACTTTAGGTTATTTAGTATTTAACATTTGGGTTGGTTTAATTGTCGCCTTTATTTCGCTGTTGATTTCAAGAAAATTAATGGCTGGAAGCAAGATTGAAGACATTGTAGATATTACATATGTTGAGCCAAGATTCGATGGAGCGGGGCTTTACGTGGACAATATTTATATAATGAACATTGGGTTACCTGCCAGGCAGGAGGAAGTACTTCGATATGGAATGGGTTTTATTTTAAAACCGAAAAATTTCAATTCACGGTCTACGATTGCTAATTTAGGACAAAGACAGGCGATTCTTCATGATGTTTCTACCGCATTGGGTGTCTACAGGGATTCAGGCACACCAGCGTTAGTTCCGCTTGCCAAAAGAGATTTGGATGATGGAAGAGTCGCCATTTTTGTCCTACCGCAGGAAAAAGATATTCAAAAAGCGATAGCCATTATCGGAGCTGTTCCAACATTAGAGAATGCCATTCGTATGCCAAAAGAGAGAAAAGTGGAAACGGAAGGAAGTAATACAGTATGAATATTGAAAAATATATTCTGGCCGTGGTTACAACAAACCCGAAAAGAGTACCAAGTGGGGCAACTGTGTTTGTTTGCGAAAATAAAGAAGAAATGGATTATTATGCAGCAAATCTAGAAGCGATACTGGATGGGATTGCACATGCTATAACAGATGAAGTCTATATCATTGTGAAACATTGATATTACACTTTTCCTTTGATAAACTAGTAAAGTTAAGCCTGTCTAATTAATGGAAATATATTCCGATACATAAAAATAGGAGTTTAACATATAGAGGAGGGTGATATTTATGGTAAAGCCGGTTATTGCCATTGTGGGACGTCCGAACGTTGGTAAATCCACTATTTTTAACCGAATCGTCGGTGAGCGAATCTCGATTGTAGAAGATATCCCGGGTGTAACAAGAGATCGAATATACAGCTCTGGTGAGTGGTTAAATCATGATTTTAATATTATTGATACAGGTGGTATCGATCTCGGGGATGAGCCCTTTTTAGAACAAATTCGTCAACAGGCTGAAATAGCTATTGATGAGGCAGATGTGATTATCTTTTTGACTAATGGAAGAGAAGGGGTTACCTCAGCAGATGAAGAGGTAGCGAAAATTCTATATAAAGCAAAAAAACCTGTTGTTTTAGCTGTGAATAAAATTGACAATCCTGAAATGCGTGATCAAATTTATGATTTTTATGCATTAGGCTTCGGGGAACCATTTCCTATCTCTGGATCCCATGGGCTAGGTTTGGGGGATTTATTGGATGAAGCGGCTAAGCATTTTCCAAAAAGAGACACAAAGGATTATGAAGATGATACCATCTGTTTTTCTTTAATTGGCCGACCGAATGTAGGAAAGTCATCACTGGTTAATGCCATTTTGGGTGAAGAGCGTGTAATTGTCAGTGACATATCTGGAACAACACGAGATGCAATTGATTCCTCTGTAACCTATAACGGACAGAAATATGTCATCATTGATACTGCTGGGATGAGGAAAAAGGGTAAGGTTTATGAAACAACGGAGAAATACAGTGTTTTACGTGCCTTACGTGCCATTGAACGATCCGATGTAGTCCTTGTCGTTATCAATGCAGAGGAAGGGATTATTGAGCAGGATAAAAAAATTGCCGGTTATGCCCATGAAGCAGGACGGGCTGTAGTAATTGTTGTGAATAAATGGGATGCTGTTGAAAAAGACGAAAAAACAATGAAAGATTTTGAACAGAAAATTCGTGAACATTTTCTGTTCTTGGATTATGCACCGATTGTATTCTTGTCAGCTAAAACGAAAAAACGGATTCATACATTAATGCCAATGATTGATTTAGCGAGTGAAAATCATGCTAGACGAGTCGAAACAAGTATTCTGAATGATGTTATTATGGATGCTGTTGCAATGAATCCGACTCCTACAGATAAAGGAAGACGTTTGAAGATTTATTATACGACTCAAGTTGCTGTAAAGCCCCCAACTTTTGTTGTTTTTGTAAATGAACCTGAATTACTTCATTTTTCTTATGAACGATTCTTGGAGAATCGAATCAGGGATGCATTTGGCTTTGAAGGGACGCCGATCAAAATTTACCCTCGTGAAAGAAAGTAAAAACTGATCTAAAGGTTGTGAGCATATGCAGCGTAAACATGAAAAGGTAGCAGTTATTGGAGCAGGAAGCTGGGGAACTGCTTTGGCAATGGTACTTGCTGATAACGGACATGAAGTTCGGTTATGGGGGCATAAATCTGCTCAAATAGAAGAAATCAATACACTCCATACAAATAAAAAATATCTTCCGGAAGTGGTCCTGCAGGATTCTATTATTGGATATTCCAGCTTGGCTGAAGCTTTGTCCGAAGTGGACATTATGGTGCTTGCAGTTCCAACGAAAGCGATTCGTGAAGTATTAAGAAATATTAGTGAAATACAGAGTGGACCGCTTACCATTGTCCATGTAAGCAAAGGGATTGAACCTGATACATTACTAAGAATCTCAGAGATGATTGAGCAAGAAATGCCGCCGCATTTAATCAGCAATATAGTTGTGTTATCCGGCCCAAGTCATGCGGAGGAAGTAAGTGTTAGGCAGCCTACAACAGTTGCGGTTTCCTCAAAGGATATGGAGGCAGCGGAACAAATTCAAGATTTATTTATTAATCATCATTTCCGAGTTTATACGAACCCAGATATTGTCGGGGTTGAAATAGGCGGAGCATTGAAAAATATTATTGCACTTGCTGCAGGTATTTCAGATGGTCTCGGTTATGGTGATAATGCAAAGGCAGCCTTAATGACGAGGGGTCTTGCAGAAATTTCCCGACTTGGAACCAAAATGGGCGCAAGTCCCTTGACCTTTTCTGGTTTAGCAGGGATTGGTGATTTGATTGTTACGTGTACAAGTGTCCACTCACGAAATTGGCGTGCCGGAAACCTGTTAGGAAAAGGTAAAAACCTGCAGGAAGTACTGGATAATATGGGAATGGTTGTAGAAGGGGTCAGAACGACAAAAGCAGCATTTCAGTTAGCGCAAAAATATCATGTAAATATGCCAATTGCAAACGCTCTTTATGATGTATTGTTTAACGGAGTAGATGCCAAGGATGCGGTTGATTCCTTAATGGGAAGAATGAAAACACATGAAATGGAAGATTTAGCAAATGTTCTTGTTGGACGTTTACAAGACGAATAATAATATTTCACTTCTTTAGGCGTTCGAGGATACGAATCGTCTTGGCCTCGAATAAAATGCAATCGAAGCAACCTAGTGTATTGAACAAGCGTGTGTGGGTTTCATTTAGTCACTAGTAGAGCCTGCATAAAGAATTTGCCCCAATTCTTTATGCAGGTCTTTTTTTCTTTTATTAAAATTACAGAAAAAACTAAAAATATATAAAAATAATTCGTTCTTGTGATATAATACTTCTCGAATAAAGGAGTGGATACGATGTCACCTGCGTTAATGAAGATGTGGATTTCCCTTACTTCAATGGGGTTTATGTTTGTTTCTATTGTTTTAATTTTTCTAAGCCGATATAAATTAAAACAAGGTGTTCTAAAAGCTATTTCTGCTGTAGTTGCGTACATGTTATTAGCGTTATCTGGCCTTATCATGTTTTTAGTTGTATTTAGTGGACCAACAGATGCATAAAGTTCTTAGACTTAAAGGGTTGATAATATGAAAAGAAGTTTTGTCGTTTTTTTGTTGAGTGTATTCGTCATGGTGATGTTATCAGGGTGTATGTATCCTGAGGACAAGCTCGCACAGAATCAAGTGCCTTATCAAGATCAGGTTGAATCAGTACAAGCGGCTGTAACACAATTTAAGGATGAAAACGGAGGAATTTTACCAATAAAGAATTCTGAAGAGACAACTCCTATTTATCAAAAATATCTAATTGATTTTAAAAAAATTGCTCCAAAGTATATGGCAGAACCGCCGGGAAATGCCTTTGAAAGTGGTGGTGTATTTCAATACGTAATCGTTAATGCAGAAAATGACCCAACGGTGAAAATATTTGATCTAAGGGTTTCTGAATTGATTAGTGAATTGAATATGCGAATTAAAGTTCAAGGCTATCCTCCATATAAAGAGAAAGTAGCAGAGGGTGTATACACCCTTGATTATGAAAAGCTCGGGTATGAGGAGGAACCGTTTGTGGCTAGTCCATATACGAATAAAAAACTTCCATTTGTGATTAATGGGCAGGCTGAAATATTTGTTGATTACCGTATGGATTTAGCTGATGCGTTGAGAAAAGGAGAAACTGAGTACCAGTCTGGTGAAGATATTCGCGATATTTTACTTAAGGACTCCGTATTTGTTCCAGCCTATTCATTACCCTATACAATAGACAGTGAAACGAAAGAGCCTATCTTTTTGTTAACGAATTAGTCATAACCCTTCTTTTACAAAATATATTGTAGGAGAAGGGTATTTTTATTCCCTCAGTTTTAAAAGACAAAGAAACCATTCTACTCATTTCAGCAATGAACGTATCCTTTACTGCTATGTGTATGCAAAAACTTCTTCTTCTTTAAGAGGAATGAGTCAATAAGAGTGCAGGAAAACTAGTAAATTTTATCGCAAGGAGGTTAAAAAATATAAAACTGTCATATTGATGTAGGACAACATCATAAATATATATTGTCATAAAATAATTAATAGGATAATAACTATCCACTAACGCAGGGATTCGGGAGGGGATCACTTGGAAAAGGTAGATATTTTTAAGGATATTGCCGAGAGAACGGGCGGTGATATTTATTTTGGAGTGGTTGGTGCAGTTCGTACAGGGAAATCCACTTTTATTAAAAAATTTATGGAATTGGTTGTATTGCCAAACATGAATAATGAAGCCGAACGCGCTCGTACCCAAGATGAGTTACCTCAAAGTGCAGCTGGGAAAACGATTATGACTACAGAGCCGAAATTTGTACCAAATCAAGCTGCAACCGTTCATGTTGGAGAGGGGTTAGATGTAAATATCCGCTTGGTTGATTGTGTGGGTTATACAGTGCCAGGAGCCAAGGGCTATGAGGATGAAAATGGTCCCCGAATGATTACAACTCCATGGTATGAGGAACCAATCCCATTCCATGAAGCAGCGGAAATAGGCACAAGAAAGGTTATTCAAGAGCATTCCACCATTGGTGTTGTGATTACAACAGATGGAACAATAGGCGAGATACCAAGGAGCAATTATATTGAAGCGGAAGAGCGGGTCATAAATGAGCTTAAAGAGGTTGGAAAACCATTTATCATGATTATCAATAGTGTTCAGCCGCATCATCCAAATACGGAAAGTCTACGTGAAGAGCTGTCTGAGAAATACGATATTCCAGTGTTAGCGATGAGTGTAGAAGGAATGAGAGAATCAGATGTTCTTAGTGTGATGAGAGAAGCCTTGTATGAGTTCCCGGTCCTTGAGGTAAATGTGAATCTTCCGAGCTGGGTTATGGTATTGCGAGAAAATCATTGGTTACGTGAAAGCTACCAGGAGGCTGTGAAAGAAACGGTTAAAGATATTAAACGGCTTCGCGATGTAGATAGAGTAGTTCATCACTTTAGCGATTTTGAATTTATCGATCGGGCAAGTCTTGCGGGAATTGAAATGGGGCAGGGCGTTGCGGAGATTGATTTATATGCACCAGATGATTTATATGATGATATTTTAAAAGAGATTGTCGGTGTAGAAATTCGTGGAAAGGATCATCTGCTTGAATTAATGCAGGATTTTGCCCATGCAAAAGCTGAATATGATGTAGTGGCTGAAGCGCTGAAAATGGTTAAACAAACAGGCTATGGGATTGCGGCACCTTCACTTGCAGACATGAGTCTGGATGAACCGGAAATCATCCGCCAGGGCTCCCGGTTTGGTGTGAGGTTAAAGGCGGTTGCACCATCTATCCATATGATTAAAGTGGATGTAGAAAGCGAATTTGCTCCAATCATCGGAACGGAAAAGCAAAGTGAAGAACTTGTTCGATACTTAATGCAGGATTTTGAAGATGATCCATTATCCATTTGGAGTTCAGATATATTTGGCAGAAGCTTAAGCTCGATTGTTAGGGAGGGTATTCAGGCGAAATTATCATTAATGCCTGAAAATGCCCGTTATAAATTAAAAGAAACCCTCGAACGAATTATAAATGAAGGCTCAGGCGGTTTAATTGCGATAATCCTGTAAGGACTCTCTTCTTAGAGAGTTCTTTTTTTGTCAAATACTCAAGTGAAACCGCGTGACCCATGGAATAATAAGGGTTTGTATCTGCTTGTTCATGGCCATACTTGTTAGAGGAATAGCAACAATTCATAATCTTTTTTCGAATATTTGTCATAAATATCAAAGAGTATGTGCATGATAAGAATTTTTCTTGCTAACCGTATATGATTATGATAACCTTTTATCAGAATTACTGTTATTCATGCTCTAACCCTTGTAAATAAAGGACTTTTTGCCAAAAAACAGTTGAAATATTCTATTCGTTGATTTAAGATTAGGCTTGTTATAAAAAATAAGCCGCAACGTATAGAAATGGCATATTTTGTTTACAAATGTATGTAAGAAACAATTTAGAAAGTTTAGGTAATCTTGGGAGGAGGTGACTGGCATGAACAAAACAGAACTTATTAACGCAGTTGCTGAAGCAAGCGAGCTTTCAAAAAAGGATGCAACTAAAGCAGTTGATGCCGTTTTTGATTCTATCTTAAATGCATTAAAAGATGGAGATAAAGTACAACTAATTGGTTTTGGAAACTTTGAGGTTCGTGAGCGTGCTGCTCGTAAAGGACGTAATCCTCAAACTGGTGATGAAATCGAAATTGCTGCAAGCAAAGTTCCTGCATTTAAACCAGGTAAAGCGCTTAAAGATGCAGTTAAATAATTACATAAAGTGCTTATAAAGAACCGCGAGAAATTCGCGGTTCTTTATATGAATGGAACGATTTATCAATAGTAGATCGGCTGCCTATCTTTCCTAATTGCAAAACAACTTCTCTGTCTTGTTATTCCCCTTATTTTTCCCCTAATATTAAATCAATAAGTATGCTAATATAAAGAGTAAAAGACTTACGATAAGGAATATACGCTTTCATAAAATGAAAAGGGTATTTTCTTGGTGCACAGATTAGTTTTTAAGATAGAATTTAGGAGGAAATACAAATGTCAAATGTGAATCGTACCCAAATCGAGGAAGCGGTACGTTTAATACTAGAAGCAATCGGTGAAGACCCAAATCGAGAAGGATTACTCGATACCCCGAAAAGGGTCGCAAAAATGTATGAAGAAGTATTTAGTGGACTAGATCAGGATCCAAAGGAACATTTTGAAACGATCTTTGGTGAGGATCATGAAGAATTGGTATTAGTTAAGGATATACCTTTTTATTCCATGTGCGAACATCATTTGGTTCCTTTCTTTGGAAAAGCTCATGTTGCCTATATACCACGCAATGGGAAAGTTACCGGATTAAGTAAGCTTGCCCGTGCAGTAGAAGCTGTTGCCAAAAGACCGCAGCTGCAGGAAAGAATTACGTCTACTATTGCAGACAGCATACACGAAACATTAGAGCCTTATGGTGTGATGGTTGTGATTGAAGCAGAACATATGTGTATGACCATGCGAGGGGTTAAAAAGCCGGGATCCAAAACGGTAACATCTGCTGTCCGGGGCACTTTTTTAAATGATGCTGCGGCAAGGGCAGAGGTTCTATCGCTAATAAAAGATTAACCCGATACCAATGGGTGTTTGAATAAATAACATGGATTAGAATAGTTTAAACGTATGGATATTATTTATGGAGAGGCGTGATAAACCGATGGATGAAAATAAGGCGTCTGTGAGCGAATATGTAATCATTAAAGCAAAACAAGATGGTGTAAATGTTATTGGATTGACAAGGGGATCCGATACTAGATTTCATCATTCTGAGAAATTGGATAGAGGGGAAGTTATGATTGCGCAGTTTACAGAGCATACTTCCGCTATTAAAGTTCGTGGAGAGGCACTGATTAAGACTGCATACGGTGACATAGAAAGTGAAGGAAAGAATAGTCATATCGATAAATGATCATTTTAGCGTTCGACTGAATGAAAAGTACAATTGATTTACATAAATGACCATTTTAAGTGTGCCAAAATCTTTACATTTATGATATAATTAGGCCTGCTTATTGCTTTTTTAATCTTGTAAAGAAACAAATTATTGAAAAGTAACCAGACAACCGAGAAAGATAAGTTGGGGAAATAAGGGTGATAGGATTGCGTGAAATTGTAGAAAAATTAACTCATACAAAGGAAAGGATAGAAAAGTACGTTTTCCATCCTTATTTACGTGAATATATTATTCCGCCAGTGATTGATGAGGATAAACTGCTTATTCTTATTTCTATTGTCGATCAACTCGAACTTTCCCCGCATGAAAAAGATATATATGTTTCAGCCATTATGCTGATGCATGTAGCTTTAGATACACATGATCAAGTAACAAACACCCTTGTGGACGAAAAAAATATCAAGGTCAGGCAGCTTACGGTTCTTGCCGGTGATTACTACAGCGGTTTGTACTATAAATTTTTGGCAAGCATAGAGGATGTACATGTCATCAAAGAATTATCCGAAGGTGTTAAAAATATAAATGAACATAAGGTGCTCATTTATCACAAAGATCAGGACGACCTTCACACAATTATGAATAGCGTGAAGATGATTGAGTTTTCGTTAATTGACAAATTAATAACCTACTTCGGAGTAAAGGAATGCTATGAAAGTGCATCGAATTGGCTGTTAGTAAAACGGCTGATGAAAGAAAAAAAGCGCTATAATGATACTGGCTCATCTGTTGTTTTTGATGCATTAGAACGTTTCTTCTCAAAAAATCTACGGGAAAAGACGACAGAACAACAGGATGTTATGCAACTATATGACAGCTATATTGACTATTCAATACAATTGATGAGCAAAGGAATGAAGCAAGTTCTACCTTTTAATAAGTTATTTGAAGAACGAATGATGAAAATAATCAAGGATCATTCTCCAAGAGAAAAATCATTTGTGGAAGAAGGATACTGACATGCAGCAAACAAAAGAAGAAAAGGTCCATCATGTTTTCGAAAAGATATACGATCATTATGATAAAATGAATTCGGTAATAAGTTTTAAACAGCATGTTAAATGGCGTTCTGATATCATGAAAATGATGAATGTTCAAAAAGGTTCAAAAGCGCTGGATGTGTGTTGTGGAACGGCAGATTGGACAATCGCTCTTGCTGAAGCGGTCGGTCCTGAAGGTGAAGTCATTGGTCTTGACTTTAGTCAGAATATGCTTAAGGTAGGTAGAGAAAAGGTTCGTCACCTGCAGCAGGTTGAGCTTGTTCATGGGAATGCGATGGAACTGCCTTTTCCTGATAATTCCTTCGACTATGTTACAATTGGCTTTGGGTTAAGAAATGTCCCTGATGTTATGCAGGTATTAAAGGAAATGCACCGGGTGGTGAGACCCGGCGGGATGGTTGTATGTCTTGAAACATCGCAGCCGACATTATTTGGCTTTAAGCAATTATATTATTTTTACTTCCGTTTTATTATGCCTTTATTTGGAAAGTTATTTGCAAAAAGCTACCAGGAATATTCTTGGCTTCAGGAATCTGCCCGAAGCTTTCCAGGCATGAAAGAGCTGGCAAATATGTTTAGAACTGCTGGATTAGTAGAGGTTTCCTATAAGCCATATACAGGCGGGGCAGCTGCTGTCCATATTGGAAAAAAACAAAATAAATAGATGTTTCTGTTTGTCAAATCTAGCTTAGGTGTTTGTTGATTATTTAATCATAAGCCAACACGGCAGACTCCTTGTGCTACTTATTAGCAGACAGGGTTACAGCAAGGTGGATACGGATATGAAATTTAAAATGATGTATTCATTTTTAAATCATGATATTGATATCGTTGAAGGCGCATTAGAGGAAGCTGTATACGCAGATTCAGCTTTAATTCAAGAAGCTTCATTGCATTTATTACAGGCCGGGGGAAAACGTATACGTCCCCTCTTTGTTTTACTAGCTGCAAAGTTTGGCACATATGATATTCATACAATTAAAAAAGTAGCAGTTGCTCTTGAATTAATTCATGCCGCTTCTTTAATCCATGATGATGTCATTGATGATGCGGAGATTCGGAGAGGAAAGCTAACTGTAAAGGCCAAATGGGATAATCGAATCGCTATGTATACTGGTGATTATATTTTTGCCCGTTCACTTGAACTAATGACAGAAATCGATAAGGCAGATGCGCATAAAATTTTAGCTGATACTATGGTTGAATTAGTCATTGGTGAAATTGAACAAATGAAGGATAAATACCGTTTTGACCAAAATTTGAAGGATTACTTACGGAGAATTAAAAGAAAAACAGCACTTCTAATTTCGACCAGCTGTGTGCTTGGTGCTATTTGCGCTGATGTTGAAAAGAGCCTCCAAATGAAGTTGGCACGATTTGGCTATTATGTTGGAATGTCTTATCAAATTATTGATGATATTCTTGATTTCACCGGTACTGAAAAAGAATTGGGAAAGCCTGCAGGCGGTGACTTGCTTCAGGGTAATATTACTCTTCCAGTATTATTTGCTATGGAGGATATTTCCATTCGCAAAGAAATTATGAAAGTACATGAAAATATGCCGCGAAAAGAAATGGATACTATTATCAACTTGATTATTCGCTCAGGGGCTATTGATAGAGCAAGACAGGTGAGCAATCAATATTTGGATAAGGCGTTGGTAATAGTAGAAGAACTTCCACAAAACCAAGCGAAAACAGCGTTAAAAAGTATTGCAAAATACATTGGGAAACGAAGATTTTAAGAAGTTGCGAATATTTCAAAAAAATGATATTATTTCCATGGGTTGTCTTATTTGAGAACTTTTCTCGAAAGGATATCTACTATACATAATGTAATAGGGGATGAGTTCATGGAAAGAACATTTTTAATGGTAAAGCCTGATGGAGTACAACGTAATTTAATTGGAGAGATCGTTTCTCGTTTTGAAAAAAAGGGGTTTCAGCTTGTTGGCGGTAAGTTAATGAGTATCTCTACAGAATTAGCTGAGGAGCATTATGGTGAACATAAAGAGCGCCCATTTTTTGGAGAGTTAGTTGACTTCATCACTTCTGGTCCTGTATTTGCAATGGTGTGGGAAGGCGAAAACGTAATTGCAACAGCACGTCAAATGATGGGTTCAACAAATCCAAAGGATGCTGCACCAGGAACAATTCGTGGAGATTTTGGTGTAACGGTTGGGAAAAATGTGATTCACGGCTCTGATTCACCAGAAAGCGCAGTTCGTGAAATTGGAATTTTCTTTAACGAAAATGAAGTAGTAGAATATAAAAAATTAATGAATGAATGGATTAACTAAAAACACTTGCATACGCAGGTGTTTTTTTTGTAAACGCGTCCAATCTCTTATATCCCCTCATTTTAATATTTGAATAACTTTTTTTAGACAATTTAAACAAAATAGTCTCCAATTTCAGCATTTTCCGCTATACTAAGGTTATCCTAGAAGAGGAGTATGCATATGTCTGGTGATTACGAACAATTTATTTATCAAGTAAAAACAAAAACAGGAATAGATCTTGCTCTCTATAAAGAAGCGCAAATGAAACGAAGATTAACTTCTTTGTATGAAAAAAAGGGGTACAACTCTTTTGAGGAATATTTTTCAGCTATTAATCGTAATCACGAGCTATTGAATGAATTTCTTGATCGTATCACGATCAATGTTTCAGAATTTTACCGGAATTACAAGAGATGGGAAATACTTGAAAAGGATATTTTGCCCAAAATCATACAAAGGACGAAAAGACCCAAATTATGGAGTGCAGCGTGTTCATCTGGAGAAGAGCCTTATACTATGGTCATGATGATGGCGAAATTTTTACCACTTTCCGATATTAGGATTTTAGCAACGGATATTGATGAAAATATACTGGCAAGAGCAAAGCTGGGAGTCTATCCTGAGCGTTCACTTCAGGAAGCTCCGGAAGAAATGAAAAGAAAATTTTTCACTAAAGAGGGCAGCTTCTATAAAGTGTCTGATGAGGTTAAACAGGCAGTAACGTTTAAAAAACATAATTTACTATCAGATTCCTTTGGCGGACCCTATGATCTAATTGTCTGTCGAAATGTATTGATATATTTCACTGAGGAAGCAAAAGAGCTTCTTTATCAGAAGTTTGCCAAAAGCTTAAACCCAGAGGGCATCCTTTTTGTGGGCAGTACGGAACAAATCTTTAATGCAGGTAAATATGGATTTGAAGTAGAGGATACTTTTTTTTATAAAAAGAGCCTTTAAAAAAAATAATAGAATAGCATCAAGTTAATTTATGAAATAAGTTAAAGGGCAATTTATCCTATCAATTTTTAAAAACTTACTATTCTAATTTTTGTTGGTATGTTATATTGATACATAATCCTTTAACGAGTTGAAGGGAGAAAGAGGAAATGAGATATTTAACAGCCGGGGAATCACATGGACCCCAATTAACGACAATTATTGAAGGTTTACCTGCGGGAATGCCTCTATTGCAAGAAGATATAAATGTTCAACTTGCTAGAAGACAAAAAGGTCATGGCCGTGGACGAAGAATGCAAATTGAAACAGATACAGCAAGGATTACTAGCGGAGTTAGACATGGTTTAACACTTGGATCACCGGTAGCACTTGTTGTGGAAAACAATGATTGGAAGCACTGGACCAAAATTATGGGTGCTGAGCCGATGGATGAAAACGCAGAGGAAGTAAAAAGAAAGGTCACGCGTCCTCGTCCGGGACATGCTGATTTAAATGGTGCTATAAAATACGGTCATCGTGATATGAGAAATGTATTGGAACGTTCCTCTGCAAGAGAAACAACCGTAAGAGTGGCTGCGGGTGCAGTGGCGAAAAAATTACTTTCATTGCTTGGCATTGAAGTTGCCTCACATGTTGTGGAAATTGGCGGTGTAAAATCAACCGTATCAACATATGAGTCCATTCAAGATTTGAGAGAAATTACTGAAAATTCACCTGTTCGCTGTCTTGATCCTGAAGCCGAAAAGGAAATGATGCAAGCCATTGATACAGCAAAAACAAACGGCGATTCAATTGGCGGTATTGTTGAGGTTATAGTAGAAGGAATGCCTGCGGGTGTTGGAAGCTATGTTCACTATGATCGTAAGCTGGATGCAAAGCTTGCAGCAGCCATATGCAGCATCAATGCATTTAAAGGTGTTGAATTTGGTATTGGATTTGAAGCAGCACACAAACCAGGCAGTGAAGTACATGATGAAATTGTATGGGATGAAGAAGCAGGCTATACTCGGAAAACAAACCGTCTCGGCGGTCTTGAGGGCGGGATGTCAACAGGAATGCCGCTGGTCATTAGAGGTGTTATGAAGCCGATCCCAACACTTTATAAACCATTACAAAGTGTTGATATTGATACTAAAGAACCATTTTCTGCAAGTGTAGAGCGTTCTGACAGCTGTGCAGTTCCAGCAGCCTCAGTAGTGGCAGAAAATGTAGTGGCTTGGGAACTTGCTCAAGCAATAATTGATCAATTCTATAGCGATCGTTTTGATGCATTAAAACAAAATATTGAAGAACATCGTCAACATGCGAGGGAATTCTAATGATTGAACATGTTGTAAAGACGCCTTTGAAATCGTATCCTGTCTACATTGGTAATGGTGTAATCGAGCAGCTGCCTATTTTTATTAAAGAAAAGCAGGCGGTTGTTACAAAAATTCTCATCATTACGGACGAGACAGTAGGGGATCTCTACCTTACAACCATTCTCAAATCGCTTGATGATTTTCAGGTTGAAGTAATGAGGGTACCGAGCGGTGAGAAGGCGAAGACCTTTGAAATCTATTATGACTGTTTAACATTTGCATTGCAGAAGAAATTAGATCGACATTCGGTTATTCTTGCCTTAGGCGGAGGTGCTGTTGGTGATTTATCCGGCTTCGTTGCAGCTACTTTTATGAGAGGGATTCGGTTTATCCAAATCCCAACCACGATTTTGGCTCATGACAGTGCCGTTGGTGGAAAAGTAGCCATCAATCACCCTGAAGGGAAGAATATGATTGGAGCATTTTATCAACCGGAAGCAGTTATTTATGATATCAGCTTCTTGACGAGCCTGCCTTTGCATGAGAAGCGTTCAGGATTTGCTGAAGTCATTAAACATGGTCTTATTCAGGATTTAGCCTTTTATCATTGGCTTAAGGATGAGATTTCCTCGTTAGAAGACATTAGTGAGGATAAAATGGTCCGTTTTTTAGCTAGGGGCATTGAGATAAAAAGTGCAATTGTAGCAGAGGATGAAAAGGAGACCGGGGTACGCGCCTATTTGAATTTTGGCCATACGCTTGGTCATGCAATTGAAGCTGAAATGGGTTATGGAAAAATGACTCATGGTGAAGGCGTACTAATTGGAATGCTGTTTGCACTCCAGTTAAGTAAAAAATATGCGGGTCTTGAATTCGACATAAACAGCTTATATGAATGGGTACAAAAGCTTGGATATCAAACAAATGTACCTGAAGGTTTATCATATGAGAGATTAATTGAACGGATGAAGGGCGATAAGAAATCAGTAGGACAACAAATTAGAATGGTGCTGCTGAATGATATAGGTTCACCTGCCATTTATGAATTATCAGAAAATGAAATACTTTTTGAATTGAATCATTTTTAATCCAAGGGGGGAGAATCAGTGATCCGCGGTGTAAGAGGCGCAATTACAGTCCAAGTAAATACGGAAAAAGAAATTATGCAGGCAACAGATCGTTTACTACATAGTATGATTGTTGAAAATGAGATTGCGCCCGAGGATGTTGCATCTGTATTTATCTCTGTTACAGATGATATTACAGAAGCATTTCCTGCTAAAGTGCTACGTTCATTAGATGGATGGAGCTATGTACCGGTTATGTGCATGAAGGAGATTACAGTATCGAATGCTTTAGAGAAATGTATCCGTGTTATGATACATGTAAATACGGGCAAAAGTCAGCAGGAAATTAACCATATCTATTTAGAAAATGCGGTCGTTTTAAGACCAGATTTAGCCAATAATAATAAGTAATAATCTTTGAACGAGGTGTATATTGTTATGAAATGGAAAGAACAGTTGTTATCATTAGCTCCTTACAAACCAGGCAGACCCATTGAATCAGTCAAAAAAGAGTATGGTCTTGAAAAGGTTGTGAAACTGGCATCAAATGAGAATCCATTCGGGACCTCTGAAAAAGTTGTTGCTGCTTTACAAACAGCTCTTTCATCGTTTGCGATTTATCCTGATGGGTATGCAACGAACTTACGTACTGCAGTAGCTGAGTTTTTGAAAGTAGACGAAGAGCAGCTCATTTTCGGAAATGGTGCAGATAATTTAATTCAAATTGTATCTCGTGCTTTTCTGACTCCAGGTAAAAATACGGTTATGGCAAGCCCATCCTTTTCACAATATAAGCACAATGCCATCATAGATGGAGCAGAAATTAGGGAAATTCCGTTAATAGACGGTGAACATGATCTTGATGCCATGCTGCAGGCAATTGATGATAACACGGCTGTAGTTTGGGTATGCAGTCCGAACAATCCGACTGGTGTTCATATTTCAAAAGAAAAAATCACATCATTCCTTGACAAGTTACCTAAAGAAACGTTGGTTGTCATTGATGATGCATACCATGATTATGTTGTAGCAGATGATTTTTATAATGCAGTAGAATTTGTGAAGGAATACAATAATTTAATCGTATTAAGAACATTTTCTAAAATATATGGTATTGCTAGTTTACGTGTCGGATATGGCGTAGCACATCAAGATATCATTCGTGTTTTAGAACCAGCGAGAGAGCCTTTCAATGTTAATACATTAGGTCAAATTGCTGCAGTAGCGGCGCTTTCAGACCAGGATTATGTTAATGATTGCAGACGAAAAAACCGCGAAGGAATGGCACAGTTTGAGCTATTCTGCGAAGAGCATAAGCTGCAATATTTTCCATCACAGGCTAACTTCATATTAATTGATTTTGGTACGAACGGGGATGAAGTATTCCAATACTTGCTTGAGAAGGGCTATATCGTCCGTTCCGGTAATGCATTAGGATATGCTACATCTGTTAGAGTAACGGTAGGATCTGAAGAAGAGAACAACGGTGTGATTGAGGCTATGAAGCAATATTTACAAGAGGTTCGTGTTAAAACGAATTAATCTGAATATAACCGGTCAAATAGATAAATAAACAATGCGATAGATAAGGGGATGATCCGATTTGAAAGGCCGTGTATTTGTGATTGGCTTGGGCCTTATTGGCGGTTCTCTCGCATTGTGTATCAAGGGGCAGCATCATGACTGTTATCTTACAGGATTTGACATCAATGAAGAACAGGGGAAATTGGCAAAAATGCTGGGTGTTGTCGACTGTATCGCAGACAGCATTGAAGAAGGGGCAAAGGATGCTGATTTAATTTTAATAACGACACCTGTACAAGTGACTGAGAGAATTTTGGATCTTCTTGCAGACATGCCGTTGAAGGAAACGGTACTTGTCAGTGATGCAGGAAGTACAAAAGCTGAGATTGTTAAGCGTGCTGAAAAATTAACTGAAAAAGGTATTACCTTTATCGGAGGCCACCCAATGGCTGGATCCCATAAAAGTGGTGTATCCGCTGCTAGAGGGCTGCTGTTTGAAAATGCTTTTTATCTCTTAACCCCTGAGAAACATATTGCAGAGGAAAAGGTCAATCTGTTGAAAGATTGGCTGAAAGGAACGAAAGCAAAATTTATTGTGACATCGCCGGAGGAACATGATTATTTAACAGGTGTTATTAGTCATTTCCCGCATATTATTGCAGCTTCATTAGTCCATCAGGCTGAAAAGACAAGTCACGACCAAAATTTGGTGACTAGATTGGCGGCGGGAGGCTTTCGCGATATCACAAGGATTGCTTCTAGCAGTCCGACAATGTGGAGAGATATTCTCCTCCATAATAAAGAGATTTTGCTTCAGCTGCTGTCAGATTGGCAGCAGGAAATGAAAGAGGTTGCCGCGATGCTTGAAGAGCAGGATGGCGAAAAAATCTTCCAATATTTTGAAAAGGCTAAGAAATTCAGAGATGAATTGCCTCAAAAACAAATGGGGGCAATCCCTGCTTTTTATGATTTATTCGTGGATGTGCCAGATTATCCGGGGGTTGTATCGGAAATTACCGGCTACCTGGCTAAAGAAGAAATCAGTATTACGAATATTCAAATTAGAGAAACTCGGGAAGACATTATTGGAGTTCTTGTCATAAGCTTTCAAACAGAGCAGGATCGTCTTCGAGCGAAGGCATGTATTGAGCATTATACAAGCTTTGAAACTTCAATAGGTCCTTAAATATTGATTGAGACAAAGAGGGGGAAAAGATGGGTAAACATACATTACAAACAAATATTACTTCATTACAGGGGGACATTATTGTTCCCGGTGATAAATCTATTTCCCATCGTTCCGTTATGTTTGGTGCTGTGGCAGAAGGTGTGACAACTGTTACAGGTTTTTTAATGGGTGAAGATTGTTTAAGTACAGTTTCATGCTTCAGGCAACTTGGAGTAGAAATTGAAGAAAAAAATGATCAAATGGTTATCCATGGTAAAGGCTGGGCTGGGCTAAAGGAGCCTAGTGAGGTGTTAAATGTTGGCAATTCTGGCACAACGATCAGACTTATGATGGGGATTTTAGCCGGGCGCAATTTTCATGCCACATTGATTGGTGATGAATCAATCGGCAAAAGACCGATGACAAGAGTGACAAAGCCTCTCGGTCAAATGGGGGCAAAAATAGATGGAAGACAACATGGCGAGTATACGCCATTATCTATTCGTGGGGGCGGAATTTCAGGTATTGAATATCATGCACCCGTAGCCAGTGCGCAAGTTAAGTCATCTATTTTACTTGCCGGTCTTCAGGCAGAGGGTATAACAACCGTTGTTGAACCTGAAAAATCAAGAGACCATACTGAACGAATGATAAGACAGTTTGGCGGTACAGTGGATGAAAAAGGTTTGTCTGTATCGGTTCGAGGCGGACAACCATTAAAAGGAACGGAAATACAAGTTCCTGGAGATATTTCCTCGGCAGCCTTTTTTCTTGTAGCTGGTGCGATTGTCCCTAACAGCTGTATTACGTTAAAGAATGTCGGATTAAACCCAACGAGAACGGGGATCATTGATGTAATGAAGGCAATGGGCGCAGATATTACAATTGAGGAGACAGCTGAAGAGCAGTTTGAGCCAATAGGGGATATTACAATAAAGACCTCTCATCTAAAAGGAACGACAATCGGTGGAGAATTGATTCCACGTTTGATTGATGAGCTTCCAATTATTGCATTACTTGCAACACAAGCAGAAGGCGAGACCATTATACGTGATGCTCATGAATTAAAAGTGAAAGAAACAAATCGGATTGATACAGTAGTAAATGAACTGTCGAAGCTGGGTGCATCCATCACAGCAACCGATGACGGAATGGTTATTCATGGAGATGATAAGGATAAGTTTACAGGCGGCGTTGTATCAAGCCATGGGGATCATCGCATCGGCATGATGTTAGCAGTAGCTGCGTTAATTTGTAAAGAAGAAGTAAGCTTAGAACACAAAGAAGCTATCTCTGTTTCGTACCCGCAATTTTTTGCTGATTTAGAAAAATTAATGTAAATGAAAGTATAAAAAACTGCAGATCCTGCAGTTTTTTATTTTTGTTTCTATAGTAATTAGAAACTTTTTCATCATGCGTTTGTTTTTTATGAATATTTCCTTGATCAGCCTCATATTTTGACTTATGACAGTTATAGAGGTGAGCATATGGCGTATATAATTAGAAATGTAAGGATGTTAAAAAATGGACAACTTACCCGGACAAGCCTTATTATTAAACAAAATAGGATATCATCAATAAAGCCACACTTGAAAATGTGTATTAACTCTTTCGTTTATGAGACAATGTAAACAGAGAATAATACAAAATTTAAACATTAATGAAAACATAATAGTATTTTACAATCAAGCGATCGTAACGCTTTTTATTGGAAAGGGTCTAAATTATGGAATCAGTAAATAAAATCATTACACAATTAGAGAATGGTTATCATGAAGAAGCTTTAAGAGGCTATAAAAAAATATTACAAGCTGGAACAAACGAAGAGAGATTTCTCTTAGGTGAAGAACTTTTTCAATACGGGTTTCTTGAAGAAGCAAAAAGTTTATTCTGCCGTCTGCTTGAAATCTATCCAGAAGAAGGTGAGATTCTTGTGTTACTGGCAGAAACACTAATCGAACTTGGAAAGGAAGAAGAAGCGATTCTAGAGCTGGAGAAAATAAATGAGCTTGATTCTAGTTACCCAGAATCGCTAGTGTTATTGGCCGACCTATATCAAATGCAAGGTCTTTATGAGGTTAGTGAGCAAAAGCTGCTTAAAGCGAAGAAACTGCTGCCAGATGAAGTTATTATTGATTTTGCTCTTGGAGAGCTATATGCAGAGGAAGGTAAATTTGTCCAGGCGATAAATTGTTATGAACGCGTCCTAAAAACAAAGACAGAAATAGGCGGTGTAGATGTTAACCAACGAATGGCTGACGCAATTAGTGCTGGAGGGGCATTCGAGGACGCACTTCCCTATTATGAAAAAGCTTTAGATAATAAATTAGAGATTAATACACTCTTCAACTATGGGTTTACAGCCTTACAAGCAGGTTTTAACGGCAAAGCGATAGAAAAATTTCTTGAGTTAAAAGAACTTGACCCTGAATATTATTCTCTCTATATTAATTTAGCCCGAGCTTATGAAAGAGAAGAGGATTCGGAAAAAGGCTATCAAATATTAAAAGAAGGAATTCAATTTGATGAGTTTAATAAGGATTTATATTTTTATGCCGGCAAATTGGCATTAAAGACAGGAAAAGAGGAAGAAGCTGAAAAAATGTTCAGAGACGCACTGGCACTTGATCCAGAGTTGACTGAAGCGGCCTTAACATTAAATAAACTTTTACTACATCAAGAACGTTGGGAGGATGTACTTGAAATCGTTCGTATAATGGAAGAGGGAGATGAAGTAGAGACAAAATTCTTTTGGGATGCTGCTGTAGCCCATCAAAACCTGGAAAATTATTCACAGGCATTAAACTGCTATGAAAACGCATATAATTTTTATAAAGACACACAAGACTTCTTAGTGGATTATGGATATTTTCTAATTGAAGAAGGAAAAAGAGAGCGGGCTGTCGAAATTTTTAATAAGTTAGTGAGTATTGATCCAAGCAATGAAGAATATCAAGATGTATTGCAAAGACTAACAGATGACGTTGGATAATTAGAATAAAATTTGCTGAAAGCAGAGGAGGGAATCACACATGAACGCCCCTGTATCTGTCAATGAGAAAAAGGAATTTATTCGTTGGTTTCTCAATCATTATCAATTAAAGAGACGTGAATGTGTCTGGATCCTGAACTATTTAATGAGTCATGACCAGCTCATGGAAAAGGTACACTTCGTTGAACAAGCTCAATTTTGCCCGCGGGGAATTGTCATGTCAACTCATTGTGTAGATGATGTCCCATTTCGTTTCTATAAGGAAAATGTAATGACAACAGATGCGGAAAAATCATTTCATGACATACGTTTAAATCGAGAGGAAGATATTTTTATTCAACTCAATTTTCACGCTTCCTTTCAGGCTCCGCAATTTGCAGCTGTCCTTGAAGAAAATCCCTATATGCCGAAGAATCTGCAACTAAGTGAAAAAGAACGGTCGATGGCAGAAGACTTTCTTACCTCTAGTATTAGAAGATTTCAGAAAGAAAAGCTATTCCAACAGATTGATGAGGCTTTAGATAATAATGATGAAGCTGCTTTTAAGCAGTTAACTGAACAGTTAAAAAAATTTAATGCATAGCAATCCAAGACCTGTATCAAACAGGTCTTTTATTTTTGTCCAAAAATATTATCAAGCATAAAATTGGTTGACCTGGTGGTCTTCTAGACTTTTATTTTCAACATGTTAGAATAAAAGGAAATGGGAAGAAATGGAGTGGGAAAGATGAAATGGACAAGCGAAGATATTGATATGTATTTGAAGGCAAAGGAGTATGTAGATACAATCGTGTTACCATTATTTCCAATTGCACTTGATGAACGAATTAAGAAAACGGCTGAGATGACAGAGTTTATCAATCTGCTGTCAATTCAGTTAGAAAGGCAGTTTCGTGGAAGATTAATTATGCTTCCAGGATTTAACTATTTAAAATCAATTAACAAAGAAGAGGTACTAACAGACCTTTTAAAATGGGAAAAGGAATTTTTGGATAAGGGCTTTAAACATATTGTCTATTTAACCTCTGATAGTGATTGGAAGCTTGAGGAAGCAAAAATGACCGGCTCTCTGATTTGGCTGCCAACGATTCCGCTCGGGCAAATGGACCAGCAATACCGCAATACTATTTTGAAAGACCAACTGCAACAGCTCATTACATTATTTGTACAAAAATGGGAAAAACAAGAATAATAGTGATAAAAATCAATTTTATATTTTCTGATTATATTGACCTTACTGAAATATTGATATATTATTGGTATGTCCTAGTATGAAAATTGTGTTAATTTAAAATTGTTTTAAAGGGGGGGGAGAAATATGAGCAAAAATCATGTGTCTAGACGTCAATTCCTAAATTATACATTAACAGGTGTGGGTGGATTCATGGCTGCAGGAATGCTAATGCCAATGGTCCGTTTTGCTGTTGATCCTGTATTAAAGCATACAGGTACAAGTGATTTTATTGCAACGCCACAGAAGGTTAGTGAGATTACTAATGTTCCTACACGGGTTGACTTCTCTTTCACGCAGAAGGATGCTTGGTATGAGTCAGAGGTAACAAATTCAGCATGGATTTATAAAGACGATAAAGGCGAGATTATTGCCCTTTCTCCAGTATGTAAACATTTAGGCTGTACGGTTGACTGGAATACGGACAAGGCTAATCCGGATCAGTTTTATTGTCCTTGCCATGGTGGGCGATATACGAAAGATGGTACAAACGTTCCAGGTACACCGCCAACTGCACCATTGGATGTCTTTCCACTTAAAGAAAAAGACGGCTTCCTGTATTTAGGTAAAGCTGAACCGCGAAAGGGGGCGTAATCAGTGTTAAACAAAATTTATGATTGGGTAGATGAACGTTTAGACATTACGCCTTTGTGGCGGGATATTGCTGACCATGAAGTTCCGGAGCACGTAAACCCGGCACATCATTTCTCGGCATTTGTCTATTGTTTTGGGGGATTAACATTTTTTATTACTGTCATTCAAATTTTATCTGGTATGTTTTTAACCATGTATTATGTTCCAGATATTAAAAACGCATGGGAATCTGTTTATTACTTACAAAATGAAGTTGCTTTTGGACAAATTGTCAGAGGAATGCATCACTGGGGAGCAAGCTTAGTTATTGTCATGATGTTTTTACATACGTTGCGTGTTTTCTTCCAAGGTGCATACAAAAAGCCTCGTGAATTAAACTGGATTGTTGGTGTGTTAATTTTCTTTGTTATGCTTGGTCTTGGTCTTACTGGATATTTACTGCCTTGGGATATGAAAGCGCTATTTGCGACAAAGGTTACCATTCAAATCGTTGAATCAGTACCATTTATAGGGGAATATCTGAAGATTTTATTAGCAGGAAGTTCTGATATTGTTGGTGCACAAACGATTTCCCGTTTCTTTGCGATTCACGTATTCTTCCTGCCTGCAGCGTTGTTCGCCTTAATGGCAGCTCACTTTATGATGATTCGTAAACAAGGTATTTCAGGTCCATTGTAATTATAATTTTGTTTTTATTATTACTTAAAAGGAGGGAGACTATTCATGCATCGTGGAAAAGGAATGAAGTTCGTAGGCGATTCGCGTGTGCCTGCGAAGGAACACAGAAAACCGAATATTCCAAAAGATTATTCGGAATATCCTGGTAAAACAGAAGCTTTCTGGCCAAACTTTTTATTAAAAGAATGGATGGTAGGTGCGGTTTTTCTTATTGGCTTCTTATGTTTAACAGTTGCGCATCCGTCTCCATTAGAAAAGATTGCAGATCCTAGTGATACTGGTTATATACCTATGCCAGACTGGTACTTCTTATTCTTATATCAATTATTAAAATACAGCTATGCATCTGGTCCTTATAACTTAATCGGTGCACTTGTAATACCAGGCTTAGCATTTGGTGCGTTACTATTAGCGCCGTTTATTGACCGCGGCCCTGAAAGACGTCCAGCAAAACGTCCGTTAGCAACGGGCTTTATGCTATTAGCTCTTGCAGGTATAACGTATTTAACTTGGGAATCTGTTGCTACTCATGACTGGGAGGCAGCAGCAGAGCAAGGAAAAATTGTTGCTGAGGCTGATATTGATACTTCATCTGAAGGCTATCAAATCTTTGAAGCAAATGGTTGTGTAAGCTGTCACGGAAATCAACTTGAAGGTGGGGCAGCGGCTCCTGCTTTAATTGATACAGGCTTATCTCCTGATGAAGTTGCAGATATTGCTAAGAACGGTTCTCCAAGTGGAAAAATGCCTCCAGGTATGTTCAAGGGTACTGATGAAGAATTAACAAAGTTAGCAGAGTTTATTTCAAGTGTGAAAAGTAAATAATAAATAATGAAAAAGCCGGCGAAATATTCGTCGGCTTTTTCATTATTTTAATTATTATTGAACCCCAATTGCCTATGTTAAGATAGAGAGGTGAAATGTTTGGAAAGAGAGGGAAAGATTATGAAATGGATGTATCCAATCTTAGGGAGTCGTCAGTTTTTATGGATTTTACTGGTGATTAATATTCTTGGGACAGTGTACGGATATATTTGGTATGGATGGCAATTAGCAGATACACCAGCCAAATTTCTGATATTTGTTCCAGACAGTCCAACAGCTAGTCTATTTTTTGTTTTTGTGCTTATTGCCTTCCTAATGAAGACAAACTGGCCATTAATTGAAGCGCTGGCTGTTGTCACCCTGTTAAAGTATGGTGTTTGGGCTGTTGTAATGAATTTTCTTGTTTTTTTTGTTGGGGGAGAGCTTTCTATTACGGCTTGGATGCTTATCCTTTCACATGCTGGTATGGCCATTCAAGGACTTTTATATGCACCTTTTTATCGCATAAAAATTTGGCATTTAGTTGTAACCGGAATTTGGACTTTGCATAATGATGTTATCGATTATGTCTTCTTTATGCTTCCTCGTTATAGTATGCTTGATCAATACATACCCGAAATAGGATATTTTACTTTTTGGCTAAGTATCTTTTCTCTGTTTGCTGCATATCTGACAGGAGTGAGAAAAAGTCGTTATGAATTAAAGATCTAAATTGAGATAGGTCTAACCTTGTCCCATTTCTCATACATTGTTAGTAATGAGGGGGGACACGCATGGGATCCAAGCTATGGATTATAATTTTATTATGTTTTCTTTTATTATCTACAAATGTTTCAGCTAATGACGATACGGCGCCAATCGATCAGCTTAATGCTTTATCGAATGAGGCACTTCAATTAACAAAATCTCAAAGATATGAGGATGCTAAAAAGATATTAGAAGCTTTTTCTGATAAATTTTCATCTGTAACAGTAAAGGAAAACACCTTTACAATGGATGAATTGCGAATTGTCACCATTGCTCATAATGAGGCGATTGAAGCGACAACAAATGTTTCGATGAATCCAGATGAAAGAATTAATCGAGTAACCAAATTCCGTTTGGTAATTGATGCCATTTCCTCGACGAAGCACCCTCTTTGGACGAAAATGGAAGATCCGATGTTAGCAGTTTTTGATGATGTAAAGGAAGCTGCTTTTAATGGTGATCAAGAAGCTTTCAACAAAAGTCTCAATTCCTTTTTATCATTATATGAAATTATTAATCCAAGTATGAAGCTAGACATATCATCAGAGAGGTTTCAAAAGCTTGATACAAGAATCAAATTTATTGATCATTATAGACAGGATGTCTTTTCGCAGCAGAATTCGATGAAGGAACTGCTCATACTTGAGACAGACCTACAAAGTATTTTTGATGATTGGGCTGCGGACGAGACAGATCCATCGTTGTGGTGGGTAATCATTTCAACGGGGAGTATCATAATCGTTACATTATCCTACGTTGGATGGAGAAAATATGTAGGGGAAAAAGAAAGAAGAAAAAATCGCTCCAGATAAGTAAAGTTTGGCAAGGAAACACCCCATTCTTTTTTTGTAACAGCTAATTGTTTGACATGGAATCATAAGAACTCTTACAATAATAGATAACAGGTATCATGTTGAATGGAGGAAATCAAAAATTGTTTTTAATCTATTTTGCGATCATTATTATCATTCCAATCTGGGCGCAGTTTCGAGTGAAAAAAACGTATTCCAAATACTCAAATGTAGCTTCGTCCTCCCATATGAGAGGTGCTGAAGTAGCAAGGAGAATTCTCGATGAAAATGGACTTTACAATGTAAATATTGAAGAGGTCCGAGGCACTCTATCAGATCACTATGATCCTAGATCAAAGACGGTTCGACTGTCATCAGAAAACTTTCATGGACATTCGATAGCTGCTGCTGCAGTCGCGGCGCACGAAGTCGGCCATGCGATTCAGGATAAGGAAGCATATAGTTTTTTACGCTTACGACATAGTTTAGTACCAGTTGCCAATATTGGTTCTAATTTTTCTTGGATATTAATTATTATCGGGATGCTGCTTGGCATGAGTAACTTTGTTTTACTTGGTATTGTTTTCATGGCTGCTGCAGTTTTATTCCAGCTTGTCACTCTTCCGGTTGAATTTAATGCTTCGAGCCGTGCAATGGATCAATGTGTGGCTCTCGGTGTTATCCGAAATGACGAAGAACGAGAAACAAGAAAAGTATTAAGTGCAGCTGCACTGACATACGTAGCTGCCGCAGCAATTGCCGTGTTGGAATTAGTTCGTTTAATACTAATTTATACGGGTATGCAAAATGACGATTAAAAAAGGATTTAGACTTCGGTCTAAATCCTTTTTTTGTCTGGACAAGCTGCCTCTTATATTTTTTAGTGCATGATGGGCTTTTTATTTTCATCTAATGTGAAGCCTTCCCCGATTACATCGTGAACAATGCTTACAGAAACGAATGCATGTGGGTCAACCTCCATAATGACACTTTTTAAGCGGACGATTTCATTTTTCGCAACAACACAGTATAATACTTCCCGATCCTGTTTTGTATAGGAACCATATCCCTTTAAAACCGTAACCCCTCTGCCCATTTCCTGTAGAATTTTATCTGCTATGGCATCATTATGCTCAGAGATAATCATAGCTCCTCTTGCTGAGTAAGCTCCCTCTTGCATAAAATCAATCACTCTTGCGGAGATAAAGACTAATACAAGGGTATACATTGCTTCGTGATAATCTAAATAAAAGAGTAAGGATAAGGTGATGACAACAGCATCAAAGATAAACATTGTTTTGCCCATGCTCCAGCCGATATATTTATGTACGAGACGTGCAATAATATCAACACCGCCTGTAGTGCCGCCAAAACGAAAGATAATCCCTAGACCTACACCAATCGAAACCCCTGCGAACAAGGCAGCTAAGGTCATATCATCCTTCAGCGGCATATTAATCTGATATCTTTGAAAAATCCAGAGAAATACAGAAACGGCTACTGTTCCAATAATGGTATAGAATAAAGAATTTCGGCCGAGAATTTTCCAGCCGACAAAAAATAAAGGGATATTTAATAGTAAATTCACATAGGAAGGATCCCATTTAAATAGAAAATAGAGAAGAAGTGTTATACCGGTAAAACCGCCTTCTGCTAAATTGTTTTGCATATTGAAATGAACAATGCCAAAAGAATATATACAAGCCCCTAAGAGAATAAAGAGAATACTTTTTAATTTTATGCTAAAAGCCATATTTTTTCCTCCGCTTCCAAATTAGACCTCAAAGCGATTATAATTATATAGGAAAAGTAATAAGGGAACAAATACATGAAAGTTTTGAAAAAAAGAAAAACATTTGTCAAAATGACTCAGTTTAGCTAACATGAAAGAAGAGTGAAATGTAACCCAACCAGTACAGAGGTGATATTTTTGTCTAATCATAAAACCATGAAAGACCTTCAAAAGGAAGTAGATGTCTATATTAGTCAATTTAAAGAAGGCTATTTCAGTCCGTTGGCCATGACAGCTAGGATGACAGAGGAGTTAGGCGAATTAGCAAGAGAGATTAATCATTATTATGGTGAAAAACCGAAAAAAGTTTCTGAAAAAGAAAATACAGTTGAAGAAGAACTTGGTGATTTGTTATTTGTCCTGATTTGTTTTGCAAATTCCTTACATATAGATCTTGAAGAAGCTCATAATCGGGTGATGAATAAATTTAATACTCGGGACAAAGATCGCTGGACAAAAATCGATAAATAAGAAAGAGGAGAATGGAATGGAAAAAATAAAAATTATCATTGCAGGACCGCGTGGCAGAATGGGATCTGAAGCAGTTAAACTTGTTGAAAGAACAGAGCATTTTGAATTAATCGCAGCCGTTGATCATAAGCACGGGGGCAAGCTTTTAAATGAGGTAGAAGGTGTTTCTGCATTGCCGGTGCCGGTATTTGCAGACATAACCGAATGTTTATCTGAAGTTAAGGCAGATGTTCTCATTGATTTAACTACGCCGGAAATAGGTATGCATCATACGAAGACTGCATTGGAGTTTGGTGTTCGTCCAGTAGTTGGTACAACCGGTTTTACAAAAGAAAATCTAGCAGAACTAGAGGAGCTTTGCAGAGATAAAGAAACAGGCTGTATTATTGCACCAAACTTTGCATTAGGTGCTGTGTTAATGATGAAATTCTCACAGCTTGCAGGGAGATACTTTCAGGATGTGGAGATTATCGAATTACATCATGATAAGAAGCTGGACGCACCTTCAGGAACAGCAGTTAAAACAGCTGAGATGATTGCTCAGGTTAGAGAGGAAAAATCACAAGGGCATCCTGATGAAAAAGAAACACTACAAGGTGCAAGAGGGGCTGATTTTTCAGGTATGCATATTCACTCTGTCCGTTTACCTGGTTTAATCGCGCATCAACAGGTGATGTTTGGAGCAGATGGACAAACCTTGACAATCCGGCATGATTCCTATGACAGGGTTTCGTTTATGTCAGGAGTGAAGTTAGCAGTTGATACGGTAATGAATCTTACTACACTTGTGTATGGATTAGAAAATATTATTGAGTAAAGCGAGGAAAAACATAATGAATATCGCATTAATCGCCCATGATAAGAAAAAGGATGATATGATTCGTTTTACAACAGCCTATCAATATATTTTACAAGAGCACACATTATTTGCAACCGGTACAACGGGCCAAAAAATAATGGATGCAACTGGACTTTCAATCCATCGCTTTCAGTCTGGACCATTTGGCGGAGACCAGGAAATTGGCGCTATGATTGCAAACAACAAAATGGATATGGTCTTTTTCTTTCGTGACCCGTTAACAGCGCAGCCTCATGAGCCGGACGTAACGGCATTAATTCGGCTGTGCGATGTGTATGCTGTACCGCTTGCAACAAATATGGGTACAGGAGAGGTATTAGTCAGAGGTTTGGAGAGAAATGATCTATCTTGGCGCAATATTGTCAGAGGTCAGGCACCAATCACCGAATCAGAATGATTGCTTTAAAGGGAAAATGTATTTATTATTTTTATTGTTTTACATAATGTATTGTAGCTTTACAAAAAGCACAGTGTATGAAGGATTTATGAGGAGAAAAGGTATATGAAAACGAAATTAAAAATTGGCATTACCTGTTACCCAACTGTTGGTGGTTCAGGTGTTATAGCAACAGAACTGGGTAAAATGCTGGCAGAAAAGGGTCATAGTATTCATTTTATTTCATCCAGCCTGCCTTTTAGACTGAAGAAGATGTATCATAATATTTATTATCATCAAGTAGAGGTAAATCAATATTCTGTTTTCCAATACCCGCCCTATGATATTGCACTTGCAAGTAAAATGGCAGAAGTGATTAAACGAGAAAAACTAGATTTACTTCATGTCCATTATGCTATTCCTCATGCTGTATGTGCGATTTTAGCGAAACAAATGTCAGGGAGAGACATAAAAATTGTGACAACTTTACATGGGACAGATATTACTGTACTTGGTTATGATGCATCTTTAACAGATGCCATACGATTTGGGATTGAAGAGTCTGATGCGGTAACAGCCGTGTCTCACTCTTTAATTTCAGAAACCTATGATCTTGTAAAGCCCAAAAATGCAATCCAGCCAGTCTATAATTTTATCGATGAAAGGGTATATCATAAGATCCCGACATGTCATTTAAAGGAAGAATATGAAATAAATGTTCATGAGAAGGTTGTTATTCATGTCTCAAACTTTCGAAACGTCAAGCGAGTTCCAGATGTAGTAAGGGCCTTTGCTAAAATAGTTGCTCGGATACCTGCCAAGCTGTTACTTGTTGGAGACGGGCCGGAATTTTCAATTGTCAGCCAGCTTGTCGAGAAATTACAGATACAGGAGCATGTTTTATTTCTTGGAAAGCAGGACAATCTCGAGGAACTTTATTCCATTAGTGATCTTATGCTTTTGCTATCAGAAAAAGAAAGCTTTGGGCTGGTTGCTCTTGAAGCAATGGCCTGCGGGGTGCCTTGTATTGGGACAAATATTGGCGGCATTCCCGAAGTGATTCAAGACGGGGTAAATGGTTTTTTATGTGAGTTAGGTAATATCGAACATGTAGCTGAGAAGGCTGTTCAACTCCTAAAAAACGAAGAAATGCATAGACAGTTTTCGCAGAATTCCATTCGTATTGTAAATGAACATTTTCGAGCTGAAACGATTGTTGAACAATATGAACAAATTTATTATCAATTATTGAAAAGTGGTGAAGTGGGATGATGCCGATTTTTAAAAGAGCCATCCCTCTTTTTGAGAGAATTGAAGAAGCCGGTTTTGAAGCCTATTTTGTAGGCGGGTGTGTTCGTGATTACATTCTGGGTAAAGAAATTGCTGATGTCGATATAGCAACCTCAGCTACACCACAAGAGGTGAAGCGGATTTTTCAAAAGACAATCGACGTCGGTATTGAACATGGAACGGTTGTTGTATTATGGGAAAAGGAATCGTATGAGCTTACAACTTTTCGTACAGATGGAGAATACAATGATTTTCGCAGACCTAGTGATGTAACCTTTATTCGTAGCCTGGAAGAGGATTTAAAGCGCCGGGATTTTACGATGAATAGCATCGCCATGAACAAGGAAGGTCAAATCATTGATCCATTTTGTGGTCAGGCAGCGATTAAAGATAGGATCATTGAAACGGTCGGTTCAGCAGCAGAGCGTTTTCATGAAGATGCCTTAAGGATGATGAGAGCTGTCCGTTTTGTAAGCCAATTATCCTTTTCAATTGAACAGAAAACCTTTTTTGCATTAAAGGAAAATGCCAATCTGTTAGAAAATATTGCAATAGAACGAAAAACCGTAGAGTTTGAGAAATTACTTCAAGGTGAAAATCGTAAGGCTGCTTTTCAGCTTTTACTTGATTCCGGGTTGTTTCAATTTTTGCCAGGCATGAGAAATCAAGAAAAGGCCTTGGTCCAAATGCTTCAGTATGATGTTGAGGAATTATCATTAAGTGAAATGTGGTCTTTTCTGTTATGTTTAATGGAAATTCAAGTCGATGCTGCTGACAGGTTTTTAAGGCAATGGAAGCTGCCGGTAAAAAAAATAAAGCAGGTTAAATCAATAACAAGCTGGTTACAGTACAGGCTGCAATCACAGTGGAATACGGAAAGCTTATATATGGCTGGCCTCCAGTATGCTTTGCCTGCTGAAAGGCTTTTTAATATTTTTAACCATCAGCCATTAATACAATCTTTACATAATGTTAGAGAGCGACATGAAAATCTTGTCATTAAGGATCGTCAAGAACTAGATGTGAGCGGGTATGACTTAATTGAGTGGAACGGTCAAAAAGGCGGACCATGGGTCAAAGAAACACTAGAAAAAGTAGAGAAAGCTGTTTTAACTGGTGAAGTTGATAATAGAAGAGAATCAATAAGGGAGTGGCTGTTTAAGTGGAATCAGAGTTAAGAAAACGACTGCTTGATGCTTTTACCAACAGCAACGAGGATTTTTTGTCCGGTCAGTATTTAGCTGAGTTAATCGGCTGTTCCAGAACGGCAGTCTGGAAGCATATTGAAGAACTCCGCAAGGAAGGCTTTGAGCTCGAAGCAGTTAGACGTAAAGGATACCGAATTGTGAAGGTGCCGGAAAAAATAACAGCTAATGAGGTTCGGCTTGGCCTGATGACAAAAAGGCTCGGTCAAAATATACACTATGAGGAAAGCGTAGATTCCACGCAGAAAATTGCCCTGCAGCTAAGTCTTGACGGTGTTCCTGAAGGCACGGTTGTCATTGCAGAAGAACAAACTAGTGGGCGGGGCAGAATGGCCCGTACCTGGTTCTCTCCAAAATACACAGGTGTATGGATGAGTGTCATCCTCCGTCCTAACCTTTTACCGCAAAAGGCGCCGCAATTAACCTTGGTAACGGCTGTGGCAGTTGTACAGGCGATTGAGGAAATAGCTTCTTTAAAGCCGCAAATAAAATGGCCAAATGATATTCTCATCAATGGCAAAAAGATTACTGGAATCTTAACAGAGCTGCAGGCAGAAAGTGATCGAATTAATTCCGTAATTATTGGAATTGGAATGAACGTCAATCAGGAGTTAGAGGGATATCCTGAAGAACTCCGCACGATTGCGACCTCATTAAGAATTGAAACAGGTAAAGTTATAAACCGGGCTGAATTAATCAAATTGGTATTAGCCAAGCTTGAATATCTTTATGATCTTTATTTAACAGAAGGCTTCTATCCTATAAAACAATTATGGGAAAGCTATGCAGTCAGTATTGGGAAGATGATTACGGCCAGGATGCTACAAGGTGACTTATACGGTAAAGCGCTAGGAATAACAGATGACGGCGCTTTGATGATGGAGGATGAGACGGGTAAAGTCCATTTGGTATATTCTGCTGATATAGAGATGTAGTGACAAAGATAGACAAATTATTGCGAAAATTGTATATTGTTATAGTCAAAAATAAATTACATCTGTTATAATTTCTTATGGGCGGTATCATTGTTGTGAACTGCACCAATGCAAGAAAAATGAATCAATAATAATATCTGCCTAGATCCGAAAAAATGGACCAGGACAGAGGGATAAAACACGTAATTTACATTTAAAATCCTTCTGCTTGCGTAGAAGGATTTTTTATATATCTGCAAACGTGTTATGCCTCTTCCTAACAGGAGGAAATGGAATGAAGCAAACAACTGACTTTTTGAAAATGAAGAAAAACGGTGAAGCTATTGCAATGATTACTGCTTATGATTTTCCATCAGCAAAGCATGCAGAGCAAGCAGAGGCGGATGTCATTCTTGTTGGTGATTCTCTGGGAATGGTTGTACTGGGATATGATTCAACAATACCTGTTACTGTAGAGGATATGATCCACCATACGAAGGCAGTAAAAAGAGGTGCGAAGAATACATTCACAATCGTTGATCTACCATTTGCAAGCTATCATTTATCAACGAGAGACACCCTATTGACAAGCACAAGAATGATGCAGGAAGCATGCGCAAATGCAGTAAAGCTTGAAGGCGCTGATGGTGTGCTTGAACATATTAAAGCCTTGACACAAGCTGGTATTCCAGTATGCTCTCATCTTGGTTTAACTCCGCAATCTGTTGGCGTTTTAGGCGGTTATAAAGTACAGGGGAAAGATGCAGAAGCAGCAAGAAAACTGATAGAGGACGCTAAGAAATGTGAAGAAGCTGGCGCCTTTATGATTGTATTGGAATGTGTGCCAAAACAATTAGCAACGAAAATAAGCAGTCTGCTTTCCATTCCGACAATTGGAATCGGTGCAGGAGACGGAACCGATGGACAAGTTCTTGTTTATCATGATGTGGCTGGCTATGGTGTTGAACGTGTGGCAAAATTTGTGAAACAGTATTGCTCTATAGACGGTGTAGCTATAGAAGGGCTTAAACAGTATGTCAAAGAAGTAAAATCAAGGGAATTTCCTAGTGAGAAGCATAGCTACACAATGGCTGAGGAAGAGTTGCAAACTCTTTATGGTGGTAAATAATGAGAGTTATTACAACCATTTCTGAACTAAAGGAAGCCATACAGGCTGAAAAATCTCAGCAAAATACAATTGGTTTTGTACCAACAATGGGCTATCTCCACGAAGGACACCGTGCCCTATTAAAGAAAGCACGGCAGGAGAATCAAATCGTTGTCCTAAGTATTTTTGTGAATCCATTACAATTTGGACCAAATGAAGACCTAGAGACATACCCAAGAGATTTTGAACAGGATCAAAAGGTAGCAGGCGAAGAAGGAGTAGATATTATTTTTTATCCTTCTGTAACTGAAATGTACCCAAATGAACTTTCCGTTACAATGACAGTCAATAAAAGGACGGATGTCTTATGCGGTGAATCTCGTCCAGGACATTTCGATGGGGTTGTAGCTGTCGTGACAAAGCTGTTTCATCTTGTACAGCCTGATAAGGCCTATTTTGGAAAAAAGGATGCACAGCAGCTAGCTATTATTGACGGGCTTGTGAATGATTATAATTTTCCATTGCAAATTGTTCCAGTGGATACGGTCAGGGAACATGATGGCCTGGCGAAAAGCTCACGGAATGTTTATTTAACGGAAAAAGAACGTGCAGAAGCACCTGCACTATATAGCAGTCTATTAATGGCTGTTGACCTAATTAAAGCCGGTGAAGATAATCCGGAAAGTATAGTCAATGCAATTACAGACAGAATCAAAACGGAAACGTCCGGGGAAATTGATTATATTAGTATTTTAACCTATCCGGGTCTAGAAAATATGGAAATAATTAAGGGCAGGTATATCATTGCTTTGGCCGTTAAATTTACAAAAGCACGTTTAATAGATAATGTTATTTTAGTAGAAGAATAGGAGGAAGCCGTATGTTTCGCACCATGATGAATGGTAAAATCCATCGTGCAACGGTTACAGAAGCAAATTTAAATTACGTTGGAAGTATCACAATCGATTCAGATATTATCGATGCGGTTGGAATGGTTGGAAATGAAAAGGTGCAGATTGTTAATAACAATAACGGTGCACGCTTTGAAACATACATTATTCCAGGTCAAAGAGGTACGGGAACAATTTGCTTAAATGGTGCTGCAGCGCGTCTAGTACAGCCTGGAGATACCGTAATCATAATTTCTTATGCCCTAGTACATGAGGACAAGGTAGCTGCACATACTCCAAAAGTGGCTATCATGGGTGAGGGTAATCGGATTAAAGAACTAATCCATGCTGAACCGGAAATGACTATTATGTAATTTTGTGAGCTGACTCTAATGAGTCAGCTTTTCATATTTGATAAAATATGATACGGTTTAACAATATAAAAAGTGTAGACCACATTCTAGTTTGATCTGGAAACGGAATGTTTGAGGTGTAATTAAATGAGTAATAAATATGTAGTGATTGATCTGGAAACAACGGGGAATTCAGTAAAAAAAGGAGATAGAATTATTCAGTTTGCAGCAGTTGTGATTGAAAACAATACAATAGTAGAGCAGTTTTCATCATTGCTTAATCCTGGACACCCTATACCTATATTTATTGAAGAATTAACTGGACTATCAGATGAGATGGTAAAGGATGCACCTGAATTTGCTGAGATTGCCCCAAAAGTAATCGAAATGCTGAATGATGCATTTTTTGTCGCTCACAATGTGCTTTTTGATTTATCCTTTTTACAGGAAGAATTAATTATGGCTGGCTATGAAGGATTTTATGGTCCTGTTCTTGATACGGTTGAAATGGCAAGAATTATCCTTCCATCAAGTGACAGCTATAAATTATCGGACCTTGCATTACAAGAAGGTCTACATCACGATAGACCACATCAAGCCGATAGTGACGCATATGTAACGAGTGAACTTTTACTTATCTTATTTGATCGCCTGCGAGATCTTCCGCTACAAACGATTAAGCAGCTTCATCATCTATCAGGTGGTTTAAAAAGTGATTTAATTGATATATTGGAAGAAATAATAATCGATAGGGAAAAACTGATTGAAAACGTTCCGAACAACCTTGAAGAGTATCGTGGCATTTGTATTAAAAAATCCCCTCATGAAAGAGTTGTCCAGGAAAGAAATTCAGTTACGTATCCCTTACATGATTATGATAAAGAAGCCCTATTGAAAAAAGCTTTTCCAGCCTTCGAGTCAAGACAGGGACAGTATCAAATGATGGATATTGTCTATCATTCTTTTCAGCATGAACGGCATGCAATGGTTGAAGCTGGTACTGGTGTGGGCAAGTCATTTGCCTATTTATTACCTGCACTTTTCACTGCCGTAGAAAGCCGTGAGCCAGTCATTATTAGTACGTATACGACTCAGCTTCAGGAGCAGCTGCTGCAAAAGGATATACCGCTATTAGCAAAGGCTGTCGATTTTTCTTTTCAAACTGTATTAATGAAGGGGAAAAGTCATTATATTAGCATTGAGAAGTTTGCAAAACTCATGTTGGAAGACGAAGATAATTACGATACTACGTTAACGAAAATGCAAATTCTGGTTTGGCTGACGGAAACCGTAACGGGTGATCGTGATGAGCTAAATCTATCAAGCGGTGGAAGGTTATTCTGGCATAGAATCAAACAGGATGAAAGTGTCTTTAATCGAAATAAATCGATGGAAACTAGAGACTTTTACTTGAATATGCGTGAAAAAGCGCAAAAAGCTGACATCATTATTACCAATCACAGCATGCTGCTATCTAGTCTTGCAGCAGATAAACCGCTGCTTCCACAGTCAGATTATATTATTATTGATGAAGGACATCATTTTGAAAAGGTTTCAGGGAAATATTTTGGCAGCAAATTGGATTATGCCTCTACTCGATTTTTTCTTCAGCAAATGGGCTTATCCGAGCAGAAAATGCTGGCCCATAAAATAGAAAAAATATTGCAAACAAATGATGGAAGCTACGTTGGCTTGCTTCATACACAGAAACTGAATGAAATCATGTCAGAATTATTATTTGCTATGGATGAAATGTTTTCCATTCTTGCCATGATAGCAAAAAATAGTGTAAAAAATAGGCTCCAAGGTAAAGTCAATTGTCCATTCCATTTTGATATGACGAAGGAAGCAAAGGCCTTTCAAGCAAAGGCAGAGCATTTTTTATTTCTGTTAACGGATTTTGCGAAGGAGATAACAGCTCGTTTTGAAGTGTTGAAAAGAGGGAATGACAAGGACTTGCTGCAAAAATCAATTATGCATGAAACAGCATCATGGCTGGAGGATAGTGAAAAACTAAGGCAGTGTTTAAGGAAAATCATCCATCAAAATACATCTGAAGATGTTTCTTGGATTGATGTCGATACTCGTTCCTGGCAAAACAGAACCACCCTGTATTCGCAGCCTGTTTCTGTTTCAAGGCAGCTTAGAGAAAATTTATTTCAAGCAAAAAAGAGTGTGATTATAACCTCAGCCACCTTATCCGTAAAGGGTTCATTCAACTATACAGCACATGCTCTTGGCTTACATACTGAGCCCTGTCATTATGAGCAGATTCCCTCACCCTTTGATTATGGGAAGCAGGTACAGCTTATCATTTCGAACGACCTGCCGGAGGTAAATACTGTTCCACTACAGGAGTATGTTTCTGCGATATCGGCCCATATTATTTCGATTGCAGAAGCAACAAATGGACGCTTGCTGATTTTATTTACCTCATATGATATGCTCCGCAAAACATATGAGCTAATAAAGGAAAGTGGTTTTTTGCAGGAATATTCCATACTAGCACAAGGAATTACTGGTGGCAGCAGAACAAGGCTTGTGAAAAATTTTCAACGTTTTGACAAAGCGATTCTACTTGGAACAAGCAGTTTTTGGGAAGGAATAGATATTCCAGGTGAGGATCTTTCATGTCTCATTATGGTCAGATTGCCTTTCTCTCCGCCAGATGAACCATTGGCAGAGGCTAAATGTGACAATGTCAAAAAAAATGGAGGGAATCCGTTTTATGATTATTCCTTGCCGGAAGCTGTGCTGCGGTTTAAGCAAGGCTTTGGTCGGCTCATAAGAACAAAAAATGACAAAGGCATCATGATTTTGTTTGATCGTCGGATTGTGTCAACACAGTATGGAAAGGTTTTTCTTGATTCATTACCAGAGGTAAAAGCAAAGAAAATGAACATCGATGATACGGTTCATTTCATTCATAAATGGCTGTAACATCAACAGTCTGATTGATAAAGTCATTCCATAAAAAAGGGCTGCTGTTAAGCAGCCTAAAAGGACGGTTTGAACTAGAATAAATTTAATTAAAAATTGAACTAATTTACATGTAAGCTGTTATAATAATTCATAAGGCTATCCTGTTTCGTTATTTTAACCTTCATAAAGTGACGATATAAGTAGTAAATTTTGTCGAGAGTGAGGAGATATTTCAATCTAAGGCTGTCGTTACATCTTTCGTACATAAAAAGAAAGGAATGCGCCTGAATTTTTCAGTGCACTTTCGTTAGATAAAGAGTGATAACATGAAAAAGTGGTTGGTCATTTTAAGTATTTTATTCATAGCAGTAATCATAACGGCTGCTGCAATTTATTTATCTGCTGTTAAACCTGTTAAACAGGCAGAGGAAGCAGCTGTGCATAAAGCAATAGAAGCTACAGATATAGCAGAAGTTACTGAATTTAGCTTATATAATGGAGAAGAAACCTATTATGTTGTACAGGGAGAAAATAATAAAGGGACAAAACTAATTGCCTGGATACCAGAAAAGAAAGGGAAGATCATCGTTAAAAAATCATCTGATGGACTTTCCCGTGATCAGGCAATAAAAAAGGTCCTAGCTGAAATGAATTCCCCTGAAATTATCTCTGTTAAGTTAGGCATGGAAAATGGTATTCCGCTCTGGGAAATCCATTCTCGTACAAAAGAAAACCTGTTGAATTATCATTCCATCGTTTTTGAAACAGGGGAATGGCTGAAGAAAATTGAAAATTTCTAAGGGAAAATCTGTTACCATAGCAGATCACATATATTCATGATAGAAGGAGAAGGAAACAAATGGAAGCGAAACTGGCTGGAAGAGTAAAATCATTAACTCCATCAACTACATTAGCGATTACGGCTAAAGCAAAAGAACTAAAAGCAGCAGGTCATGATGTCATAGGTCTTGGTGCCGGTGAACCTGATTTTAATACTCCTCAGCATATTATTGATGCAGCTGTAAGATCAATGAATGAGGGTCACACAAAATATACTCCGTCTGCTGGATTGCCTGCTTTAAAAGAAGAAATTGCAAAGAAGTTCAAGAGAGACCAAGGTATAGATTATGATGTAACAGAAATAATGGTGGCTAGTGGTGCTAAACATGCACTTTATACGTTATTCCAAGTTCTTCTGGATGACGGTGATGAGGTCATTATCCCAACTCCATATTGGGTCAGCTACCCAGAGCAAGTAAAGCTGGCTGGTGGTGTACCTGTATATGTGGAGGGATATGAAAGCAATCAATTTAAAATAACCCCTGAGCAGCTTGCTGAAGTAATTACGGATAGAACGAAAGCTGTAATTATCAACTCGCCAAGCAACCCAACAGGTATGATTTATACAAAAGAAGAGCTATCAGCACTCGGTGAACTTTGTTTAGCTAAAAATGTGCTGATTGTTTCTGACGAAATTTATGAAAAACTAATTTATGGCGGAAATGAACATATCTCAATAGCACAAATTTCACCTGAATTAAAAGAACAAACAATCATCATCAACGGGGTTTCCAAATCTCATTCTATGACCGGCTGGAGAATTGGTTACGCTGCAGGAAATAAAGTAATTATTAAAGCAATGACAAACCTTGCGAGTCACAGTACATCAAATCCGACAACAACAGCTCAATATGGTGCCATTGCGGCCTATAGCGGATCACAGGATGATGTTGAAATGATGCGTAAAGCGTTTGAAGAGCGTTTAAATATCATTTATGATCAATTAGTACAAATTCCTGGGATTACTTGTATTAAACCACAGGGTGCTTTTTATCTTTTCCCTAATGCACAAAAGGCTGCTGAACTTACAGGCTATAGTAGTGTTGATGAATTATCAACTGCATTGCTTAATGACGCAAAGGTTGCGGTAATTCCAGGCTCTGGTTTTGGAGCTCCAGAAAATATCCGCTTATCCTATGCAACATCACTTGAAGTATTAGAGCAAGCAGTTGCTCGTATCAAGGAATTTGTCGAAAAGAATTCAAAATAAGCAACCGTTTATCTAGAAGATAAAAAAGGCGATAAAACCTTGAGTTTTTCGCCTTTTTTTGTTTAAATCCGCTTATTTTACACTTTATGCACCGATTTGCTTGTCATTGAGGGGAAAGGTATAATTAAATACGATACATAGTTGATTTTTATAGTTTCTGGAGGGAACATGTAACGTGATTAAAACAACAATCGCTGAAGTTAATAAATATGTTGATCAGGAAGTAACGATAGGTGTTTGGGTAGCAAACAAACGCTCAAGTGGAAAGATAGCCTTTTTACAGCTGCGTGATGGAACAGGCTTTATCCAAGGTGTCATTACAAAGGCAGAGGTACCTGAAGAGGTTTTCCAAACAGCCAAATCCATTACACAAGAGTCCTCATTATATGTAACTGGTGTTGTACAAAAGGATGAACGTTCCCCGTTTGGATATGAACTGCATGTTAATGGAATTGAAGTAATTCATCATTCCGTTGATTATCCAATCACGCCAAAGGAGCATGGAACAGAGTTTTTAATGGATCACCGCCATTTATGGCTCCGTTCCAAACGGCAGCATGCTGTAATGAAAATTCGTAACGAGATTATCCGTGCCACCTATGAATTTTTCAATAACAATGGTTTTGTGAAGGTTGATCCTCCCATCTTAACGGGAAGTGCACCGGAAGGTACAACAGAATTGTTTGCAACAAAATACTTTGATGAAGATGCTTATTTATCACAAAGCGGACAATTGTACATGGAAGCAGCGGCAATGGCATTAGGTAAAGTATTTTCATTTGGCCCAACCTTTAGAGCTGAAAAATCAAAAACACGCCGCCATTTAATTGAGTTTTGGATGATTGAGCCTGAAATGGCCTTTTGCGAATTCGATGACAATCTAAAGGTACAGGAAGACTATGTCTCCTATATTGTTCAGTCGGTATTGAAAAATTGCCATCTTGAATTAACAACACTTGGCCGGGATGTAAGTAAGCTAGAGAAAATAACTGCGCCATTTCCGCGAATCACCTATGATGATGCACTTACGCTGTTACATGAAAAAGGGTTTAATGATATTGTGTGGGGGGATGATTTTGGTGCTCCGCATGAAACGGCCATTGCAGAAAGCTATGAGAAGCCGGTCTTTATCACACATTATCCAACATCATTAAAACCATTCTATATGCAGCCTGATGCAAATAGAGAAGAGGTCGTACTGTGTGCCGACTTGATTGCCCCGGAAGGTTATGGGGAAATTATTGGCGGTTCTCAGCGTGTTCATGATGCAGAATTGCTGAAAAAACGATTGGAGGAGCATCAATTAAATTTAGATGCTTATAAATGGTATTTAGAGCTTCGTCAATATGGATCTGTCCCACATTCGGGCTTTGGACTTGGTCTGGAAAGAACAGTTGCATGGATAAGTGGTGTTGAACACGTCCGTGAAACAATTCCATTCCCTCGTCTATTAAACCGTCTTTACCCATAAAATATAGCTATGTTAAACGGAAAAATCCGCAACGAAATAGTGCGGATTTTTTCATTTAGGCAGGTCTCTCTTAATTTGGTAAAGCTCCCTGTCATTCACCTTACTTACGTAAATACTTCATGATATACTAATAAGGAGGTGTTCATTACATGAGTAAAATTGATTTATTAAATTGGCTTAAGGAAGGCCAGATTACGATTCCGACCGTCCTGTTAACACAATATAAAGAAATGAAATTAAATGAGCACGAGCTTGTGCTTCTACTGCAAATGATCTCTTTTATTGAAAAAGGAAATGAATTCCCTACTCCTGCTGAGCTCTCTTCCACTATGACAATTTCCGTTTCCGAATGCTCGGAACTATTACGAAAGTTAATTCAAAAGGGATTTATTGAAATAAATGATGGATTTACAAGTGATGGAATTCGTTATGAAAAGTATTCGATTGAGCCGCTTTGGGAAAAATGTATCGATTACTTTTTACTACAGCAAAAACGAGAAGAGGTTCATGCGACTCAACAAGAGGAAACAGATTTATATACTAGTTTTGAACAGGAATTCGGTAGACCCTTGTCACCGTTCGAATGTGAGACACTTGCTATGTGGCTTGATGATGACCATCATGATGCAGTTATCATTAAATCTGCGCTTAGGGAGGCAGTCATTTCAGGTAAATTAAATTTTCGTTATATTGATCGTATACTTTTCGAATGGAAGAAAAATGGAATTAAAACAATTGAGCAGGCTAAAAGCTATGGCCAAAAATTTAGGCAGCATCAGCAGAAAAATAAACCAAAAGAACCTGCAAAAAATACTGGTTCACTCCCATTCTATAACTGGCTTGAAAACTAATTCTTTATCGGCATACTTGGGGATTTCCTATTACTATTAATTAAGTGAAAGGTCTAATAGGTTGAAAAAATGTTAAATAAGAGTCAAATTAGGTTTTGTTTAGATAAGATGGGGGAAATGTTTCCCGACGCACATTGTGAATTGAATCATGCCAATCCATTTGAGCTAGTCATTGCCGTTGCTCTGTCAGCTCAGTGTACGGATGTATTGGTTAATAAAGTAACAAAAGGGCTGTTTGAGAAGTATAAAACTCCTGAGGACTACATAAATGTTCCCCTTGAGGAGCTGGAGCAGGATATTCGTTCTATTGGTTTATACAGGAATAAAGCGAAAAATATTCAAAAGCTTTGTAGGATGTTACTTGACCATTATCATGGAGAGGTGCCGAGAAATCGTGATGAACTAATCAATTTACCTGGTGTAGGCAGAAAAACAGCGAATGTCGTGGTATCAGTTGCATTTGATATCCCTGCGATTGCGGTTGATACACATGTTGAACGAGTCAGTAAAAGGCTAGGCTTTTGCCGTTATAAAGATTCCGTACTGGAAGTAGAAAAAACATTAATGAAAAAGGTTCCGCAGGAAGAATGGTCCGTTACGCATCACCGAATGATTTTCTTTGGGAGATATCACTGCAAAGCACAAAATCCTCAATGTCCATCATGTCCTTTATTGGAATTATGCCGTGAAGGGAAGAAACGCATGAAGGGAAAGGAGGTTTCCTAATGGGGCAGCTGCTTTCCTTTCCTGTTGAATGGTCCAGGTTCTCAATCCAAATAAATAACAGCTTGCAGGAAATACAGGATCATGAATTTCAAGCACATTTCCCGTTGTTATATGATGCAGCATACATCCAAGGATGTGATATGCTGAAACCATGGCAAATGTCCGCTAGCACGGTACTAGAAGTGCTTAAGCAATGGGAAATCATTAAAGCTGATTTACATGAAACGTTTTCTATCCGGGATCAAGCAGGTACGGTAGAGCCGATGAAAAAGGGGATAGGACTGTTTCTTGAGCTCCTCTATTGGTGTAATGGTTCACCAGTTTTATGGAAAATCAACAAAGAGGTAGTTCTTGAAAATAAACCGGTGAATTGGGAAGAAAGACTTGATTTTATCCTATCCTATCCAAATAAGTACCATTCATATATTCAATTAACAGAGCTAATTGTGGAAATGGAAAAAATATTTGTAAAACAGCAGATAATCATGAATCAAAAAAAGCGTCTAAAAGCTGACTAACAGCTTTAGACGCTTTTTCTATATTGATTACTTATTGGACTGGTGCCGGGCTATTGCTTTGGGTTCCAGGCTGCTGATTGTCAATCGGGACGTCAACATCCTCAGCAGCATCATCAGGGGATGGAGGGGTTTGACCTGGATTGGTTTGATTGTTCCCATTCCCGTTATTCCCATTGTTTCCATTTGCATTCCCATTCCCATTATTGCCGTTCTCATTTCCATTATTATTTTCTGAATTTCCATTAGTGTTTCCAGGGTTTGTACCATTATTGTTTTCGTTATCGTCTTCCAAATCTTCTTGATTCTGCTGGTCCGTACCAGGGATAGTCACGCTTGTTGTAGCAGGGTTACTTTGCTGGTCATCTCTCACAGCAATGACCTTGAATGTATAGGTACCACCGGGCTCTGGATTAGACATTCGTAGCCCAGTTTCGGATGTAGTACTCAATGCTTGTTCAGCACCGCCATTAAGCGATACAGAAACCTTATATTGAGTAGCATCTTCACCGCCTGACCATGACAAGACAATTTCATTGGTTTGTTCTTCATAAACGGCGGAGACACCAGAAGGACCTGCTAGTTTTTTATATTTAGTTGACACTGCACTCGGTGCATTTCCTTTAACAGCATATTCATAAATCACTTGACTGTCAGGCGTATAGTCACTGGCAAGCTTTGCTGGTCTTGAACCTTTTTCCACTCTTACTTTTGTAACTGTCTTTGGAACCGTAAAATCAGCTGTTTTTTTGCCTTCTGAGACATATTCCATTAAGTTACTGAAAATTCTCATTGCAATTTGTTGATCTTTTCCTGGAAGTATGGCATTTTTTCGTTCTTCATAGCCAGTCCAGATGGCCGCTGTATAATTGGTTGAATATCCGACAAACCATGCATCAGGTACAGCGCCATTTGATGTGATACCAAATTTTTTCATTTCATCATTTGAGTAGTTAGTGGTTCCTGTCTTTCCGGCTACAGGAAGTCCCGGTACATTTGCCCGCTGACCTGTACCATAAGATGCCGTTAGGACGCTTTTCAACATATCACTTATCATAAAAGCAGTATAATCGCTCATTGCGACTTCTGTTTTTGGTGCCATATTAATTTTCGTACCGTCGCGGAATTCAATTTCCTTTACGGAATGCGGCTCAGTATAATAGCCGTTATTCCCAAATGCACTATAGGCTCCGGCCATTTGCAGGGAAGTAACACCATTTTTAAGACCGCCAATTGCATTTGATTCAACCATTTCCTCTAGATTTAGACCAAGTTCATTTGCAAATTCATGTGCCCGCTCTAAACCAACCTCCTGTAAGGCCTTTAGGGCTGGAACATTTCTTGATCGGGCGAGTGCTTCCCGCATGGATAACGGACCTAAATTCTTATGATCCCAGTTATTAATCGTTTGACCGGTAGAATATTTATAGGGTTCGTCAACAATGGTTTCATACGTTCCCCATTTTAAATATTCAATAGCTGGAGCATAATCAAGTACCGGTTTAATCGTTGAACCTGGTTGTCGTGGAACAGAGGTTGCATAATTTAAGCCGAAATCAATATCCTTATTTCGATTGCCTCCAAGTGCTCGTATCTCGCCAGTTTTCGTATCTAATAGGGTGATGCCAGCCTGAAATTTATCATCAGGGAATGGTACAATTTCGTTTTCATACATAATTTGATCGACATAGTCCTGTGCCTTTGTATCAAGTGTTGAATAAACCTTTAAACCATCTGTGTATACATTCAATTCAGGATATTTGTCCTCGATTTCTTTTATTACCTGACCAATAAAGGAATCATAAGGAATATCGCCTTGTTGCGTACGTTCCTCTTCTTTGACAAGTGAATCAGTGACAGAAGCAGCCTGTGCCTCCTTCATTTCACTTTCAGAAATATAACCATGCTGGTTCATTAAAGAAAGCACAACATTTCTACGTTTTTCTGCTCTATCCGGATGGTCAAATGGGTTATAATTATTAGGGCTTTGCGGCATTCCTGCAAGCAATGCTGCCTCAGGAAGGGTTAATTCACTCAAATCCTTTCCAAAATAGACTTGTGAGGCAGTCCCAATTCCAGTCGTTCTTTCCGACATAAACACTTTATTAACGTATAACTCGAAAATTTCCTCTTTTGTATACTTTCGTTCTAGCTGAATGGATAACCATGCTTCCTGTGCTTTACGGGATATCGTTTTGTCAGCTGTTAAAAAGTAGTTCTTTACTACCTGTTGAGTGATGGTACTTGCACCCTCAGCTCCAAAGCCTTGTGTAAAGTTAGCAATGACGGCTGCCCCTAAACGAATTGGATCGACCCCGTGATGTTTGAAAAAACGTGAGTCTTCTGTAGCGATCACGGCATCTCTGACAAGTTCAGGAATATCCTCATACTCAACATATTCAAGTCGTTGTGTCCCGATTTCGGTGACTAATTTTCCATCTGTATCGTAAATTTCCGAAGGTATTGCCGCTTTTAATGTATTTGTATCAAGCTTTGGTGCGTCTTTTACCATGAAAGCAAACGTAGCTGCCCCGCCAATT
>Ga0180215_1000105_pt1 | contig 125347 bp, 119 predicted proteins | sample eDN3rd37CBELigBY_FD_128871 | JGI IMG/M metagenome (GOLD analysis project Ga0180215, IMG submission 128871) | Enriched backyard soil microbial communities from Emeryville, California, USA - eDNA 3rd pass 37_C BE-Lig BY (version 2) (version 2) | ecosystem: Environmental > Terrestrial > Soil >... | reverse complement strand
TTTGGTAACACGTCTATACCATTAGAATAGGTTTTTTTATGCGCAAAAACCAGACATTATTTACTAATAAGTTAAATGTTGTCCGAACAATATGGTTTGTTACAAATGTTTGCAAAGCTAGTGCCTTATTATGCGTAAATCGCCCTGTTTTCACACCCTAAGGGAACTCCAGTACCTTATTCGGTACAAATGGGGTGTTTTATAGCTTAAAATGATGCAATAGCGCACTACAGTTCCGTTAAGACCTGAGATTGTACGAAAAACAGCAGAATAGCGCACTTCAGTTCCGTTTAGGTAAGAGAGCGCTCAGCTCCCCAGCGCACGATGTTTCGCTGTATGAGAGCGATTCGTAGGCCACAGGGGCCAGATCTAATTTTAGTGTGTGAATAAAAAAAGGAACTTCCGTGGAAGTCCCTCAGTACGACGAAAGGCTTATGGCAGTAGATAGAGCAGGATGGCAAAGTAGTGCAGGATCGAACCGGCAAGCACGAACAGATGCCAGACGAAATGGTGGAACTGGAATCCGCGCCAGACATAGAATATGGCACCGACGGAATATAGAACCCCTCCTGTCACAAGAAGCGTGATGCCTTCTGCTGGGACGATCGCGGTCAGTGGCTTCCACGCGACAACGATCAGCCATCCCATCAAGACGTATAGCACGGTCGACAGATATAGGAACCGCTTCACGAAGAAGACCTTGAAGACGATGCCTAATGCCGTCAGTCCCCACATAATCCCGAACAGAGACCAGCCGAGCGGTCCGCGTAGTGCAGTTAGGAGGAATGGTGTATAGGTTCCCGCGATAAACACGTAGATAGCGGAATGGTCGAATATATCGAAGATATGCTTCGTTCGTCCTTCAGGGAAGCTATGGACGAGGGTAGAGCTCAGATATAGAAGCAGCATCGTCGCCCCGAAGATAGAGAAGCTGACGACATGCCAAGCTGTACCGTGAATAGCAGCCATGACGATCAGAACGGGTAGTCCACCTAGACTAAGGGCTGCGCCTACGCCGTGGCTGATCGCGTGAGAGATCTCTTCTTTGAACGTGTAGACATGTGTATTGGCCATAACCGCCAACACCTCGATTCAGGGTATTCTATTGCACTTATCTATATTATACTACATAAGCTTCACGAACCGTGAAATATATTGCGTACGGGAACGCGAAGGATTGACGATATCATGAACGAATCGTGAACGTGTCCGTATAGGAAAACATACTGGATATTCTCGTGAGATTGTCGAAGTATGTCCGCCAAAGCCTTGCTACAAGCGAAATTCTTGACCTTATCATCCCCTTCAATTATAGTGGGTATGATACAAGGTAGGTAATAATCGAGATAACATGCTACTTAAATCGGGGTGAAAAGCAATGACGGAGTCGATCTATGTAGGAGTCGACGTCGGAGGAACTTCCATAAAACTAGGGCTCGTGAACGGGGAAGGAAACTTGCTCGGAACGTTCGAAGGACCCACTGGTACAGAAGCGGGCTCGGAGGTTGTCCTGCAGAACATCACGGAATATGTCAGGAAGCTCGTCGATCAATCGGACTATGACTGGGGACAAGTAGCGGGCTGCGGGCTCGGCTTCCCAGGCTTCATGGATATGTCGAGCGGTATCGTCAGATTCGCCCCTAATCTAAGATGGACAAACGTTCCTGTTAGGGAACCGTTAGAACATATATTGCAAAAACCAGTGCGTATAAACAACGATGCTAACGTCGCTGCTTTAGGTGAAGCGTGGGCAGGAGCGGGCAAGGGAATCGATGATCTCGTCTTACTGACGCTTGGTACAGGAGTCGGTGGGGGAATCATCGCCGCTGGTAAGATTCATGAAGGGTATAACGGGATGGCTGGTGAGCTCGGTCATATCCAGATCGTGCCTGATCTAGAGGCGATCAGATGCGGCTGTGGTCAGAAAGGGTGTCTGGAGACGGTATCATCAGCTACTGGCATCGTCCGGATGGCGCAGGATGCATTAGAGCGTGGCGAGAAGACGGCGCTCGGGATGGAGCCAGAAGTAAGTGCCAAGGCTGTTCTAGATGCCGCGCGTGCGGGAGATGAAGTGGCGATCCGAATCGTGACGCGCGCAGGCTATTATCTGGGACGGACGATGAGTATGCTGGCGGTGATCTTGAATCCGCAGCGTTTCATCGTTGGTGGCGGTGTATCGCAGGCGGGAGATATCCTATTCGGACCGATCCGCGAAGCGTTCGCCAAGTATACACCTCCAGCGATCCAAGAAGGTATCGATATCGTACCGGCTGTTCTGGGTAATCAAGCAGGCGTTGTTGGTGCGGCAGGTCTGTTGTTACGAAGTTAGGTGTCGAAGCTAGTTATAGATATGGCGATGGCAGCCGTGGAAGATTACCGATTGCGGTGTCGCTAGTATACGAATGAGTAGTTAGGGCGTCCGTCATAACGAGTGGCTACACGGTATACGGCCGCGCATGGAACGACTTGGTATAGCCGTATAGCGAATAAGTCGATGAAGGATGGCCTCACACCGCTCTTGATCTGGTATACTGGAGATATCGTTGTTCGCTTAATGAGTCTGTATGGGGAGGTGACATCCCATGACACAGTTACAAAGCTCCGCTAATCTGGTCATCATCACAGGGATGTCCGGGGCTGGTAAGACAATCGCAGTACAGTGTTTGGAGGATCTCGGATATTTCTGTGTGGATAATCTACCACCCGTCCTGATCCCTAAGTTCGCGGAGTTAATCGATCAATCTCGCGGCAATATCGAGAAAGTCGCCCTCGTCATCGACCTTCGGGGTCGGGAATTCTTCACAGCGCTGAATGAAGCGTTGCTAGAGCTACAAGATAACACAACGATCCACTATGAGATCCTGTTCCTCGATGCGACCGATTCGGTGCTCGTCCAGCGGTATAAGGAGAGTCGGCGTCGGCATCCACTTGCTACAAGCGGGCTGCCGCTGGATGGGATCCAGCAGGAGCGTAAGCTGCTAGAAGAGCTGAAGGGTATGGCGACACAAGTGATCGATACGAGTCATATTAAGCCGGCGCAGCTGAAGGCTTCGATCATCGGGCGCTTCAGTCAGATGGAACGGAATAAGATTCAAGTGAATATCATGTCATTTGGATTCAAATACGGTATCCCGATCGATGCTGATCTGATATTCGATGTAAGATTTTTGCCGAATCCGCACTATATCGACCAACTTCGTCCCAAGACCGGTATGGATCATGAGGTTTATGACTACGTGATGAAGTGGTCGGATACACAGATCTTTCTGAATAAGCTGTTAGATCTATTACAATATCTCATTCCTCAATATAACAAGGAGGGCAAAAGCCAGGTCGTGATCGGCATCGGTTGTACGGGCGGCAAGCATCGCTCTGTCGCGATCGCCGAATATCTCTGCAAGACGATCGGCAGCGGAGAAGCTGCTGCAGCTCAAGTTACACACCGTGATGCTGCTCGTGATCATCGATAAGAGGTGAGTAGGAGTCATGGGTAAAGATCACAAGGGTAGTGATCTGCCGCGCATAGCGGTGATAGGAGGGGGAACCGGGCTCTCGGTTATGTTACGCGGGCTGAAGCAGCTGCCGCTGGATATTACGGCGATCGTAACCGTGGCGGATGACGGAGGAAGCTCGGGTGTACTTCGTTCTGAGATGCAGATCCCACCGCCGGGTGATATACGCAACGTTCTATTAGCACTAGCAGATGTGGAACCGATGCTCTCTAAGGTGTTCGAGCATCGGTTCCACGCTGGATCGAGCCTCGCGGGACATAGTCTGGGTAATCTTATCTTAGCTGCGATGAAGGAGATTACGGGGGATTTCGTCACCGGGGTGAAGGAGCTTAGCAAGGTGTTGGCGGTGAGAGGACGCGTATTACCCGCAAGCGCTCAGCCGATCGAGCTGATCGCTGAGTATGAGGATGGAAGCATCGTCGTAGGGGAGTCACAGATCCCGAAGCTAGGCAAGCCGATCAGACAAGTCCGCATAGCGCCGGAAGATGCGGTTCCGCTAGACGAGGCGGTCCAAGCAGTGTTGGAGGCAGACGCCATCATCTTAGGGCCGGGAAGTCTATATACGAGCATCATCCCGAACTTGATGGTACCGGGTATCGCATCTGCAGTAGTCCGCTCTGACGCAGTGAAGATCTTCGTCTGTAATGTGATGACACAGCCAGGCGAGACGGATCACTATAGCGTAGGGGATCATGTGAAGGCGATCAATCTGCATGTCCCGGGGCTGTCATTCGATTACATCGTGGTGAATAACGGACCTATATCGCAAGAGGTGTTGGATCGGTACGCGGAGGAAGGGGCTGTTCCTGTACGTCTTGACTCGGATGTACTGGACGATACCGGTTCGGTCATCATCGCGGATCGGCTAGTCTTGTACCGCACGTACTTACGCCATGATACGGATCGATTAAGCAACCATATACTGCAGATCGTTCATTCCTGGTTATCAAGGAAGGGGTGATGGGGGATGTCATTTGCAGCACATACCAAGAAAGAACTTACGATGATCGACGCCGGTCAGGCCTGCTGCGAACGTGCCGAGCTTGCTGCGTTGATCCGCATGATCGGAACCGTACAGCTGACGGGCAAGCGTGTCGTGCTGGATGTGTCTACCGAGAATGCCGCGATCGCTAGGCGAATATTCACGCTGATCAAGAAATTATACGGTATCCAGTCAGAGCTACTCGTTCGTAAGAAGATGCGTCTCAAGAAGAATAATATCTATATCGTTCGTGTGCCGCGAGGGGTCCAGGAGATGTTATCTTCACTGAAGATCGTCTCGGAAGGATTCGTCTTCGAATCAGGGATCGATGAGGAGCTTGTTCGGAAGGAATGTGATCGAAGAGCCTATCTTCGGGGAGCGTTCTTAGCCGGCGGTTCAGTGAATAATCCAGAGGGATCGTCCTATCATCTGGAGATCGCCTCCATGTACGAGGAGCATTGTGAGGCGCTGTGCGGCTTGATCAACCGCTACGGCTTGAACGCGAGGTGTATCGAGCGGAAGAAAGGATTCGTCTTGTATCTGAAGGAAGGCGAGAAGATCATCGATTTCCTCAGTCTGATCGGTGCTCACCAAGCGTTGCTGAAGTTCGAGGATGTGCGGATCATGCGGGATATGCGCAACTCCGTGAATCGCATCGTGAACTGTGAGACGGCGAATCTGAACAAGACGATCGGAGCATCGATGCGGCAGATCGAGAATATCAAGCTGCTGGAGCAAGAGCTAGGCCTCGAGCAGCTGCCGGAGAAGCTTCGTGAGGTTGCGGTTATCAGGCTGCAGCATCCCGATCTGAATCTGAAGGAAGTTGGGGAGATGCTGAAGGGTAATGTCAGCAAATCCGGTGTAAACCACCGTCTGCGCAAACTAGATGAGCTTGCGAACAAGGTGCGCAATGGACTAAAATAGGCATGAAAGGGTATATATTCTATCGGGCTAGAGGAATGCTTCTAGTGTAGACAATGGAATAATGATATAATATTTTCGTACTCTTACGGCAATAAAGTCTCTAAAGGACTTCATATGGTTAAGTATAAAGTATCCTCATGTTATCGTAATGTTATCGAATCAAAATAATTGGTCTAGGGGGAAGGTTGATATGGCGAATTGCCCTGTCGTAGTGAAACTGAAAACAGGACTCCATGCTCGACCAGCTGCACTGTTCGTTCAAGAAGCGAATAAATTCTCTTCTGAGGTATTTGTGGAAAAAGACGAGAAGAAAGTGAATGCGAAGAGCATCATGGGGATCATGAGCTTGGCGATCAGCTCTGGCACAGAGGTGAACATCATCGCGGAAGGTGCGGATGCTGAGCAAGCTGTCAAGGCGCTCGTAGCGTTAGTGAGCAAGGAAGAGATCGAGAATCATTAAGATGAGCCCTTATCTTTAAGATTATGTATGAAAGCGTCATCTTCTGTTGTGATAGATGGCGTTTTTTGCATGCTTATATCGTGATCATGATATTAGCCGGTTATCAGTATGATGCAGGCGATCGTAAAGAAGCAGCTGTGACGAATTCGCATTCATCACAGCTGCTTCTTGTTACTACACTTCAACACACTTCTCACTTCAGCTTATCTTCTTGAGAAGCTTCTGAGATGATAGCGGCTTACAGCTTCTCGATGACTTTATCCACTAGGCCGTATTCCTTCGCTTCATAGGCACTCATGAAGTAATCGCGGTCGGTATCCTTCTCAACCCGTTCGAGCGGTTGACCGGAACGCTCAGCTAGTATGCGGTTCAGATGCTCGCGCATCTTGATGATCCGCTTGGCACGGATCTCGATATCGCTTGCCTGACCTTCGGCGCCGCCGAGTGGTTGGTGAATCATCACTTCACTGTTCGGCAAGGCGAATCGCTTGCCCTTCGCACCTGCTGTCAGTAAGAATGCCCCCATCGAAGCCGCCATCCCTACGCAGATCGTCGATACGTCAGGCTTGATGTACTGCATCGTGTCATAGATCGCCATACCAGCTGTGATCGAGCCGCCAGGGCTGTTGATGTATAGACTGATGTCCTTGTCAGGATCTTCAGCAGCTAGGAACAGCATCTGTGCGATGATCGAGTTGGCAACGGCGTCGTTCACAGGCGAGCCGAGGAAGATGATGCGGTCTTTCAACAGACGAGAATAGATGTCGTAAGCTCGTTCTCCACGATTCGTCTGCTCCACAACCATAGGTATGATCCCACTCATGACATGTTGCCTCCTTATATATAGGGTTCTTAGTATGTTCTAAGTATCGAACTACTCTTATCATAACGGAAAAAGATATCAAAGGTCAAGGAAGGTCAAACAATGATCAAAAAAAATAAAGTGGCGCGCTCGCGAGGAATTGAACCTCGATCTCAGGCTCCGGAGGCCTACGTCATATCCATTGGACCACGAGCGCATATATAGAGAAGCAAAAGTAATTATATGATATGACGTCTGAAAATGCAAGCGGAATGATCTGGTGATGTGGCACCATCACCGCTGCATGCTCCGATAAAAAAATAGTTCCCATCGGTCTACATGGTGTGGTAGACTTTGACTAAAATGATAGTTCGATATATCTATCCTAATAAAGTGGTGAAATTCAGTGATTTGGCATCATCGTCATACGCATATCGGAAGGGTCGTCAAGAGCTATCTCTTCATCTTGAAGCTAACGTACAAGAAGCAAAAGCTGCACACCTCGCTCCTATTCCTGCTGACGATCGTAGAGGGGCTGGTTCCCCCTGCGTATATCAGAGCGACCGGATTCTTAGTCGAGAGCATCGAGAGCTATCTCTTGGAAGGGACAGCGAAGACGAATATCCTCGTCTACGCCATCCTGAGCATCATCGGCATATTCCTGCTTCAACATATCGTGCAGTTCGGATCAGAGCTAACCAGGTCCTATCTGAATATGAAGGTTTCTGCTGAGCTGCAGCGACAAGTTCTGAATAAGGCTCAGGCTGTCGACTTATCCTACTTCGATCGAGAAGATTCGTATAATAAGCTCCACCGGGCGAATCAAGTGTTCGGCAACAAGATCATCAATATCTACCAGAGTATGTTCAGCATATGTGCAACGATCGTCACGGTCGCAGGCTATATCGCGATCCTACTGGAAGCGAGCGTCGTTATCTTCCTCATCCTTCTCTGTGTACTCGTGCCGTCGATATATCTGAAGATGAGACGATCTCGGGAGAACTACGAAGTCCATTACCATGACCTCACCCCGGTGGAGCGGGAGCGGGATTACTATGAGCGGCTACTAACGAATGTTCCAGTATACAAGGAGAGGCGAGTGTTCCGGTTGTTCGGGCTGCTGCATGATCGCTGGCTTCACCTACAGCAGCAATCAAGAGCGCTTATCCTGAAGAATACAGCGAAGGAGATACGAACCACCTACTACGTCCAGATCCTGAATATCATCACCTATGCCATCACGCTCATCATCTTATGCTCATTCGTGATCATGCAGCGCATCCAGATCGCATCCTTCGTCATGCTGACGCAGACGATCACGAGAGTCCAATCTGACATCGAAGGGTGGGTCGAGGATTGGCGCACGCTATATCGTGAAGGCTTGTACGTACAGGATCTAGTCGAGTTCCTCGAAGAGCCGATCCGCGAGCGCCGGAAGGATGATCAACAACCGATGGAGTTTCCGAGCGCCATACATAGCATCCAGTTCCATGACGTGTCGTTCAAGTATTCCGATCGCGATCCGTGGTCGCTCGCGAATGTGTCGTTCACGGTGCAGGAAGGGGAAACGATCGCGATCATCGGAGAGAATGGCTCAGGGAAGACGACGCTCATCAAGCTGCTAGCAGGGATGTATGCACCCACAAGAGGGAAGATCGAGGTCGGTGGGATCGATTATGCGAAGCTGAATATGGAGGACATCCGCAAGCGTGTGAGCGCGGTCTTCCAGCACCATACGAACATACAGCTGACAGTAAGAGAATCGATCGGGCTCGGGGATTCAGAGCATGTACATGACATGAAGCGGATCAAGCAGGTCGTGTCCGAGGTCGGGTTAGACAGTGTGATCGCTCGTCTTCCTGATCAGTATGAGACGTATCTCTCGAGAGACTTTGGTGGTGTACAGCTATCTGGGGGACAGTGGCAGCGGCTTGCATTTGCCCGATGCTTGATGAAGGACGCTCCGATCCTCGTGTTAGATGAGCCGACTTCGGCGTTAGATCCACTGGCTGAGCTTAAGCTTCTCAGTGAGTTCAAGCGCATGGCGGGCGGTCGCACGACGTTCTTCGTCACGCATCGCATCGGCTCCGCGAAGATCGCAGATCGCATCCTCGTGATGGATGGCGGTAGGGCTGTTGAGTTCGGGACGCATGAGGAATTGATGACTATACAAGGACGTTATCACGCGCTGTTCGTACAACAGGCGAAGTGGTACGCATAGAAGGAACGGTATAGATATGAAGACTTATCGACATGTGATTAGGCTGATACGATATGGATGGAAGGCGGGCCCGTTCATCATGATGATGGTGGTTGCCTTGAATATGTTATTAGGGATCGCGCCTACGCTAGAGCTATGGTTGACAGAGCGGCTCATCACGGAGTTCGGGCAGATTGACCGGGAGAAGTGGTTCATACTTGTCTTACCTTGGGTGGCGGCTCTTATCGTGGTGAAATTCTCGGCAGTAGGATTAGAGCAGCTGGGGGAATGGTTTCAGGCGAACTTTCGAGAGTCGCTGAAGCTCGTCATCAAGCGGGACATATTCCGCAAGACGCATCGTACGAGCTATGAGCAGTTCGAGGCGCCGGGCTATCAGAACCAGCTGAGTCGTTCGATCGATGGGATGGAAGGGGTGTATGGCGGCCTCATCTTCCAAGTGTTCAAAGTCATCGAAGCACTGGTCGTAGTTATCGGTCTGTGCTGGATCATCATGAAGGTGCACTGGGCCGTCCCGCTCATCGTGCTGCTCGGCAGCTTACCGGTCATAAGAGCACAGACGCAGTTCAATGAGAGCATGTATGCGACGGATGTGGAGCAGACGACGGACTATCGGGTGATGAGCTATGTAAGAGGTCTGCTCTTGAATAAAGACGCTTCGATGGAGGTTCGCATCTTCGGCTTCGGGGATTACCTGATCCAGAAGTGGAGCCGATTAAGAAGTGTCACTTATGGGAACATCTTGCGGATCGAGGCGAGGCTAGGGCTGAAGCTAATCGCATATAAAGGTGTTCACTTGGTTGCGTTCGGCGGGAGTCTGTTATGGCTACTGTATCAATTATTACAAGGACATGTCAGTCTAGCAGAATCGATCGTGGTCGTCTTCGCGCTCGTCCAGCTACAAGAGCGATGGGAGTGGTGCGTCAGATGGAGCGGGTGGATACATGAGGATTATAATCGGCTCGTGAAGGATCTATTCGCGTTCTTGGACTTGGAGGAGACGAAAGGACGGGACCAGGTAGAGAAGCAGGAGGTGACGAAGGGACGGGACCAGGTAGAGAAGCAGGAGGTGACGAAGGGACGGGGAAGGGATCGAGATCGGTTAATGAATGGTGATGATGTGGGAGGTGTGAGGATACGATTCGATGATGTGTCATTCGCTTATCCCGGTGCCGAACGGGATGTGCTGAAGCATATCCAACTAGACATCCGTGAAGGTGAGAAGGTGATGATCGTCGGCGAGAATGGCTCAGGGAAGACGACGCTTATCAAGCTGCTACTAGGCTTCTATACGCCTTCTAGCGGCAGCATCACGGTGAATGATCGCGATCTGCGGGAGGACCCGTCGGTCGTCTGGCGCCAAGTGTCTGTCCTCTATCAAGATTTCGTTCGCTATCATCTGCGGCTGCGAGATAATATCGGCTTCGGTCATGTGGAACGTATCGATGATCTCACATATATCAGGGAAGGCGTGATGAAGTATGGTGCAGACCAGGTCCTACAGCGTCTTGATCGGGATGTGGAGCGTTACCTTGGACCAACGTTCGGTGGGGGCGATCTGTCTGGCGGGCAATGGCAGAAGGTGGCCACTGCGAGAGCATTCATCCGAGGATCAGAGCTTATCGTCCTGGATGAACCGACGGCGGCGTTAGATCCGAACTCGGAGAGCGAGCTATATGAGCAGTTCATCGAGCATTCGCATGGAAAGACAGCGATCATCATCTCCCACAGGCTCGGCATCGCACGGTTTGCTGACCGGATCATCGTGCTGAAGGACGGGGAGATCGTCGAGGAAGGCTCGCACGATCGTTTACTCCGTAACAGAGGCGAGTACTACGAGATGTGGACGAGGCAGGCGAGCTTGTATCAGCGAGAGGCGGCGCAGGGCACTGAGGTGGTGTGAGTATGATTATTAAATTCTTAAAGGAATAGAAAATCACGATATAAAAAAATGGCGTTGACAATGTTGAGTGTTTTTTGGTACTTTTTATATAACAGAGTAGATTTTTGCTTCCTGATATCGTTTTTGGTAGGAAACGTATATCCCATATGTTACCCCAAGATTGCAGACCTACTCTTTTCTCAATGTAAGTAGTAGAAGTAAGTAGTAGAAGTTGACGGAAGAATATCTATTGTCTTGACGTTATTCCTAGATTTTGCATCCTGCAATAAGACCATAATCACTGTTAATGACTTGAATGACACAGGGAGAATACACTTTGTTATTGTTTTATCCTGTACATTTATCTTAATGACCACTTATTGTCGAATCCCCTTCGAGGAGCTTCGCAAACAACCAGCTATTCCCTCACAGTAGAACGAGGAAGTGAGCCGAAGTTACTGGACTTAAAACGATTCGTTGTCGTCATATGCTTCTTCGTGATATAGGAAGGAGTATTATAAGTGTAAACGGAGTTCATAGAAAACGTTACATAGTATAATCCTGATACAGGACTACCAATATATTACCTGCATATGCAAAGGGGGCAAATAATAACGGAATCTCTGGACGGCAATTACGTCATTAATGGATGATCGTATCTCTTCTTGATGGATATGTAATCGATGGAGCCGGTTCTACTAGATAATCGCCCGAGCAATATTGTGCACTAAGATCATGATAATGTACCGCGTATTTGAGTAAATTGCATAAATCAGAATCGTTGATCTAACAAGCTTTTAAACTTATTCCTGGAGCGATGATGGCCTCTGGTAATCTCAACGAAGGTAAGGCCGCGCGTTGGATGTCAGCTACGATAGAACCGATAAATAAGCAAATTAAAAAAGCAAAAGTTCATGTAGTTATTGCATATAATCACAGACATGAAACAGAATTACTGGGGTCTGAAGAGCACTTTGCGCCGATTTGTGTTCAGGAACATTCTTATCTCAATGATAGCTATGATCCGAAGTCTGAAAAACTCAAATATGTCTGGCCGAGAGAATGTGAAAGTTGTCGATAAGCACACCATTCAATTTCTCAGAAGGTCTGTATGGTTAGGATCACAAACCAGATCTCAGAAAGTTAACGGCTCCAGCACGCGGATCAGCGCGTTGGAAAGAGATTGCAAAAGAACGATCAGCAGTTGAACAAGTGAATTCGTATCTCAAAGAAATCTTTCAGCTCAACAATCTGCGATATTGAACGGGCATTAGAGCTAAGGTTCATTCTGAACTGATCATTTAATCTACTATAGCAACAAGCTTGTGTATGGTCGTTTAAGTCGTCGTCTGAATGAACAAGCAGTAATTTTAAAAGCCAAATCATTAATATTCGGCCAGACTATACTTCTGTATCTATGCATATGAAAATAATAATATTAATTATTTGATAGATTGGAGGTAAGCTAATTGGTAAAACTCCCTCCTTCAATAAACGGTGATCTGAACATAATGGAAAACAACACTCGGGAAAAACTTTATTTGCATTTACGCGATGTAATTTACAGAGACATACTGTTCTTAACAAAAGATCGTAACCTTGCCGAAGATGTTGTCCATGATTCATTTATAAAAGTGATTTTAAATTATAATAAATTGGAAAACAGAACTAAAATAATTGGATGGATGAAAACTATTGGAAGGAATACTGCTTATGACTTATTAAAGAAAAACTTAAAATATAGCAGTATGTCCAGCATTGAGATTGTTGAAAACACTGATTATCAATATAACATTTTAGAAAAAACGGTTGAAATTAATATAGAAAACAAAATGCGTGATGAAATGCTATACGAAGCATTAAGTATGATAAAACCTAACTACCAAAGAGCTTTATACCTGTTCTATTTTCAAGAAAGGTCATATAAGGAAATTTCTAGGGATTTGAATATTACCGAACAAGCATTGGCACAATTATTAGTAAGAGCTCGTAATAGTTTGCAAAAACATTATTTAAGAAAATGGACAAATAAATAAGTATTAAAGTTTAGACAAATTCATATGTATGATCTTAAACGACAATGGAGAATAAGAACAAAAAGGATTTTAAAACTTGTAATGATTTGATTAAAATATCGTCGTGTTATGATTAATTCTATCGTTCTATATAAACATTGAGTATTACAGTTTATATTTATTAAAAAATTCAACACCACTTAATGATGAAGGTGGTAAAATGCATTATATTTTCAAAATTATGAAAGGTGGCAATATGATAATGCCAGTCCAAGAATTACTCTTATTTTTTTTAAGTGGCGCTGTATTGTTTATAGTTCTTCATTATACTATGAAGAGATTGCTAAAAATTAAGCAGAGAAAGGTATACAAAGATTATAATGAGAAACTTTATATAATCTTCAGGGTAATTATGCTTATCTGCGCAGGTATGATCTGGATTAACTATTTAACTTTCCAGTTTATATGGTTTCAGTCGTTGATTTCAATGGTATTACTAATACTTGCACTTATTATTAGTGCCATCATGGCATTCAGGTATGCAGAAGATCGAAATGTTTATAAAATAATTATCATCCATATCATTTTTTTTACTGTTCTTTATTTGGTTTATAGATATATATTTCATTGGGCAGATTTCTTCTAAATTGAAAGACTAATTCAATCATGTGTGATTAATCAATCATCATTTTTTCGTCCATAACACTTCATCTGCGAAGGGACAGCCCGATATTTTTCCGGAAAGCGTATTGCACTATACTTCTACTTGGACAATGTTATCGACAAGCTTTCTGCAATGCCAGTCGAAGATGATAAAGAGATACAATATTCCTTTCTGCATGCGGGCGTAGGTAATATCGATTCCCAGACTTGGTTGGGACGAATGATCTTAAAATTCCTTAGCAGATAAGGATGAAGCAGATTCGGATTCGGTTAAATCGTATACACGCCTATCAGAAGCATCAGCCAATAGATCTTCTACAGATTGCGGAAAATCTTACCTGATGGTAAAGCTTCCTCCTCCCCCGTTTTGGTAAATCAAAGCGTAAAATTAAACTCAAGCTTTCTTGAATCGTCCTTCAAGTTAACCCATTCTTCATGGCATCCATCGTGGCTAAATAGATAATCTTTCGAAGCGAATTATCTGTCGGATAAGCTGTTTTTGTTTTAATGACTTTTCTAAGTTGTCGATGATAACCTTCAACTGTGTTTGTTTTGACCACTTACACAAAATAAAGAATCTTGGTTGTGAAAGCGGTTTTCAAAAATGAGCATGCCTAAGAACCCAAACCGGACTGGCTTTTATAAATATGTAAGGATTAATGGTTACGCAGCTGGTACTGACTCAAGCCATTGCTGAATTGCCACTGGCTTTGCAAACAACATCCGATGAAAGTAACAAACGCCATATATAGTAAAATTCTCTTAAGGTCAATATTCAGTTGATGCGTGATGGTTTATGCAATTGTTATTATATATCACCATTGAATAATTTTACCATTCACACTCTCTGGGAATTTGGAAAAAGGTCAACGTCAGCATAAGCATAGACGCGTCCACCCATAATGTGGAATATATTCAACTAGTATACAGTGATCTGTTGCGCTTTTAGCTTTCTTGAGTGTTTTCGGGGGCGTCCCGGTTTCCCTTTTTTCCTTCGTCCCTTTGAGGGGCGTGTAGGCTTTCGGTTGAGTTCTTCGACGAATGCCTCCCATTTGTAAAACCAGTAGTGCCGCATCGTTTTTAAGACGGTCCATACGTCCTGATTGGTTTGCGCTTCCTCTTTAATCAATTGACTTAAACCATAAGCGATCAGAGCGATATAAATCTGGCTCCATACCGCTTCTGGTTTGTGGTTGAACAATTTTTTGATCCGCAAATGGCTCTTGATCCATTTGAAAAACAGTTCAATGAACCAGCGACTTTTGTAGATCTCAGCGATCTCTTCGGCGGTGTGCTGAACTAGTTGTTTGCGAATACGCCTTGCAGTGCAAAGGTCAACGCTATGATCTAAAGATATGACGATAACCGCGATTTATAGAGGTAAGAGTAGTGACAGTTCTCGACCTTACGACAGAAGAGATGAGTTTCCATGAGGTGAGTCCGAATCAGGGGGCATAGTATCTCTATCTTTGTTAGATCCCGAGATGACGTAGAGACCGTGCTGTTCCGACATGAACCAACTACAGCACCCAGGAGTCCAAGTCGGGACAAATGTGACTTGCATTCATGATATATTTGGCATACAATATTAGTGTAATAACGGAACATGTTCTTTTTTTTTTCACCCATGTGGGACTCATTTTGTTAGGTAGGGACGGTCCGTGTCCCGTGGTAATCGAGGACGATGATATCTGATCTAATAGCGCATACTGATCCTGATGAGAATGAAGAGTGAGGAGACCCCCAATGAGGCGGATAATCGACATCCAGAAGCAGCTGCTACCGGATATGACGGATATCTTGAAGAAGCGGTATACGGTACTGAAGTCGATCATGGTATCTGGCACGGTCGGCCGACGTACGCTAGCTTCGTCACTCGGGATGACGGAACGAGTGTTGCGTGCAGAGGTGGATTTCCTCAAGAGCCAAGGCCTCGTATCCATCACATCAGCAGGCATGCAGATCTCCTCTGCGGGGACGAAGCTGCTAGACGATATCGAACCGTTCATCAAGGACTTATTCGGCCTGACTGAGATGGAAGATCAGATCCGTCAAGTATACGGCTTGAAGCAAGTCGTCATCGTGCCGGGAGATTCCGAACAGTCCCCGCATACGAAGCGTGAGCTTGGCCTAGCAGGTGCTCAGGCACTTCGCAAAGCTGCGCGAGATGGCGACGTGATCGGCGTAACCGGCGGTTCGACGCTAGCTGAGGTGGCGAATCTACTGACATTCCATTCATCGGATCCGACGTGTATGTTCGTGCCGGCCCGTGGTGGCCTAGGAGAGAACGTCGAGATGCAGGCGAACATGATCGCATCGACCATGGCGAAGCGAACGGGTGGTCAGTATCGGTTACTGCACGTACCTGACCATCTAGGTGATGAGGCCTATCAGTCGCTGATGTCAGATCCGAATATCCAAGAGATCGTAGCGGTGATCAGGCAGGCTCGTATCGTCATACATGGGATCGGTAACGCTATGACCATGGCTCGAAGACGTAAGGCTGCTCCAGAGACAGTCGCACTGCTTCAACAAGAAGGGGCACATGCAGAGGCGTTCGGATACTACTTCGACCGACAGGGCAACGTCGTACATAAGATGCCTACGGTCGGTCTCAAGCTAGAGGATATCATGCAGACAGAGATTGTCATCGGCGTAGCTGGAGGAAGCAGCAAGTCTGAGGCGATCGAAGCGATCTTGAAGTTTGGGCATGAAGATATTCTCGTAACAGATGAAGCGGCAGCACAAATTATCGTTAGCCGTATTTAATTTAGATGTTGATTGGCAAAGCTGTATAATGGATCAGCTTCGTCATTCAAAATATATATTCTATGATGAATAATAAGGAGGAAATTCAACATGGTAAAAGTAGGGATTAATGGTTTTGGTCGTATCGGCCGTAACGTATTCCGCGCAGCACTGAACAACCCGGAGGTCGACATCGTCGCGATCAACGATCTGACTGACGTGAAGACGTTAGCTCATCTGCTCCGTTATGACTCGACACATGGTCGTCTGGACGCAACGGTTGAGGCTGGCGAAGGCGCTCTAATCGTCAACGGCAAGTCTGTAAAGGTATTCGCTGAACGCGATCCAGGTGCTCTTCCTTGGTCTGAGTACGGCGTTGAGATCGTCGTGGAATCAACAGGTATCTTCACAGCGAAGGAGAAAGCCGAAGCGCATCTGAAAGGCGGCGCGAAGAAGGTTATCATCTCCGCACCTGCAACGAACGAAGATATCACGATCGTTATGGGCGTTAACGAAGATAAGTACGATCCAGCTAGCCATACGGTCATCTCTAACGCTTCTTGCACAACGAACTGTCTCGCTCCTTTCGCGAAAGTGCTGCATGAGAAGTTCGGTATCGTGAAGGGCATGATGTCCACGATCCACTCGTACACGAACGACCAGAACGTGCTTGACCTGCCGCATAAGGATCTTCGTCGTGCGCGTGCAGCTGCTGAGAATATCATCCCTTCGACGACAGGTGCAGCGAAAGCCGTATCTCTCGTATTACCAGAACTGAAAGGTAAGCTGAACGGCATGGCATTCCGCGTACCGACTCCTAACGTTTCCGTAACTGACCTCGTCGTAGAGCTGTCGAAGAACGTGACGGTAGACGAAGTGAATGCAGCACTGAGTGAAGCTGCGAACGGCCCGCTTAAGGGTATCATGAACTACTCGGAAGAGCCGCTTGTATCGAGCGACTACAACAGCGACCCTGCATCCTCGACGATCGATTCCCTGTCGACGATGGTTGTCGGCGACAATCTCGTGAAAGTTGTATCCTGGTACGATAACGAGTGGGGCTACTCCAACCGTGTAGTAGACCTTGCAGCTTACATCGCAAGCAAAGGCCTGTAATCCATCACTGAGCTGAACATGCGTGACATGATCATAGCTAGACTATAGATGAATGCAAGAAATAGAGGGGGGAACTCCTCTATTTCCCTCGTTATGCACATACGAAAGGGGTACGCATATGAACAAGAAGAGTGTACGAGATGTTGATGTATCGGGTAAGAAAGTATTCGTCCGCGTCGATTTTAATGTACCGCTTCGCGAAGGTGTGATCACCGACGATACACGGATTCGCGAGACGCTGCCAACGATCCAATATCTCATCGAGCAAGGTGCGAAGGTCATCCTAGCCAGCCATCTGGGACGTCCGAAAGGCCAGTTCGTGGATGAGTTCCGTCTGACTCCGGTAGCAGGTCGTCTGTCTGAACTGCTCGGCAAGTCAGTCGTTAAGGTTGATGAAGCGATCGGTGAAGCGGTCCAAGCAGAAGTTAATAAGTTATCGAACGGCGATGTTCTGCTGCTTGAGAACGTTCGGTTCTACCCAGGCGAAGAGAAGAACGATCCGGAGTTCGCGAAGGCACTCGCAAGCCTCGCGGATCTCTATGTGAATGATGCATTCGGTGCAGCGCACCGCGCACATGCTTCCACAGAAGGCATCGCGCATCACCTGCCAGCTGTATCGGGTCTGCTCATGGAGAAGGAGATTCGTGTATTAGGTAAAGCACTTAGAGACCCTGAGCGTCCATTCACGGCGATCATCGGCGGTGCGAAGGTGAAGGACAAGATCGGTGTGATCGAGAATCTGCTGAACCTGGCGGATAATATTCTGCTAGGTGGCGGAATCTCTTATACATTCTTCAAGGCTCAAGGCTATGAGATCGGACAATCACTCGTAGATAACGAGAAGCTGGATCTCGCACTGGGCTTCATCGAGAAGGCGAAGGAAAAAGGCGTGAAGCTGTATCTGCCTGTTGATATCGTCGTCGCGGATGACTTCAGCGCAGATGCGAACACGAACATCGTAGGTGTAGATGGAATCCCGGCTGCTTGGGAAGGCGTCGACATCGGTCCTAAGACGCGTGAGATCTATGCGGATGTCATCAAGAACTCTAAGCTAGTCGTATGGAACGGTCCGATGGGTGTGTTCGAGATCGACAAGTTCGCGGGCGGTACGAAGGCTGTCGCACAAGCATGTGCAGAGACAGATGGCTATACCGTACTAGGCGGAGGAGATTCCGCAGCAGCGGCTGAGAAGTTCAAGCTTGCTGATCAGATGGATCATATCTCCACTGGTGGCGGAGCTTCGCTCGAATTCATGGAAGGCAAGGCACTGCCTGGCGTCGTCGCACTTCAAGATAAGTAAGGCTGGTGTGCGGCTCTGGGTGAGTTGCAGATACGACTTCATAGGTCATCAGAGACGAATAAGCTAGTGTGCATCTAACCAGATGTATGATAGGAATAAGTTCGATATTAGGTAAGGGAGTGAAAGAAAGCATGCGAACACCGATCATAGCAGGCAACTGGAAAATGTTCAAAACGGTCGAGCAGGCCGTATCCTTCGTTCAGAGTGTCAAAGGTCAAGCAGAGGTCGAAGGCGTAGAAAGCGTCATCTGCGCTCCTTTCACATCCTTGCCGTCTCTAGTCGAAGCGGTGAAAGGCACGAAGCTGAAGGTAGGCGCGCAGAATATGCACTGGGAAGAAAGCGGTGCGTATACGGGTGAGATCAGCGGTGAGATGCTGAAGGACCTCGGCGTCGACTATGTCATCATCGGCCACTCGGAGCGTCGGGCATACTTCGCAGAGACGGATGAGACTGTGAATAAGAAAGTGCATGCGGCATTCAAGTACGGCATCACACCGATCATCTGCGTAGGAGAGAACTTGGAGGAGAGAGAAGGCGGCAAGACGAAGGATGTCTGCCGTGTTCAGACCGAAGCTGCCCTACAAGGCCTTAGCTCCGATCAAGTAGCGCAGACCGTGATCGCGTATGAGCCGATCTGGGCGATCGGTACGGGCAAGTCGTCGACTGCTGACGATGCGAATGAAGTGATCAGCTATATTCGCGAGCGTGTCGCTGCTGGTTATGGTAGTGAGGCAGCGGAGAAGCTTCGCATCCAGTATGGCGGCAGTGTGAAGCCGAACAACATCCGTGAGTATATGGGGCAGTCGGATATCGATGGTGCGTTGGTTGGCGGAGCGAGCCTCGAGCCTACCTCATATATCCAGCTCGTCGAGGGGGCTAAGTAAGATGGCAGCACCGAAGCCTGTAGCACTGATCATCCTGGACGGATTCGGATTACGCGAGGAGACCGCATATAACGCAGTCGCACAAGCGAACAAGCCGAACTTCGATCGTTACTGGAGCGAATATCCGCATACGACACTAACCGCAGATGGTGAGGCGGTAGGTCTACCAGAGGGTCAGATGGGGAACTCAGAAGTCGGTCACTTGAATATCGGCGCAGGCCGCATCGTGTATCAGGATCTGACGCGGATCTCGAAGTCGATCCGTGAGGGAGATTTCGGGCAGAATGAGACGCTGCTCGGCGCGATCCAGCATGCGAAGATGAAGGGCAAGAAGCTTCATCTGTACGGCTTGCTGTCGGATGGCGGTGTTCATAGCCATATTAGTCATCTGTATGCATTACTCGATCTATGTAAGAAGCAGAACTTCAGCGACGTGTATATCCATGCATTCTTGGATGGACGCGATGTTGCTCCGGATTCGGCAAGATATTTCATGGAGCAGCTGACGGGTTATATACAGGAGATGGGCGTCGGTCATATCGCGACGGTTCAAGGCCGTTACTATGCGATGGATCGCGATAAGCGTTGGGATCGGGTAGAGAAGTCTTACCGCGCGATGGTATACGGTGAAGGTCCGCAAGCGACCGATCCGGTGAAGGCGATCGAAGAATCGTACGCACAGTCTGTCTATGATGAATTCGTATTACCTACCGTTATCGTGAAGGAAGACGGCAAGCCTGTCGGTACAGTAGAGTCGGAAGACTCGGTCATCTTCTTCAACTTCCGCCCTGACCGTGCGATCCAGCTATCACTTGTCTTCACGAACGATGATTTCCGAGATTTCGACCGTGGAGCGAGTCGTCCGACCAATCTGCACTTCGTCTGTCTGACGATGTTCAGTGAGAGTGTCGGTGGCTATGTTGCATATAAGCCGAAAAATCTGGATAATACATTAGGAGAGGTTGTCGCCCAGCAAGGATTGAAGCAGCTCCGAATCGCTGAGACGGAGAAATATCCGCACGTCACGTTCTTCTTCAGTGGCGGTCGTGATGTAGAGCTTCCGGGTGAGACACGGATCTTGATCAACAGTCCGAAGGTGGCAACATATGACCTGCAGCCTGAGATGAGCGCTTACGAAGTGGCGGAGGCGTGTGTGAAGGAGATCGAGGCAGAACGCCATGATGTGATCATCCTGAACTTCGCGAATCCGGACATGGTCGGTCACTCCGGCAAGCTGGAGCCGACGATCAAGGCGGTGGAAGCGACTGACGAGTGCCTCGGTAAAGTCGTCGATGCCGTGATCGCGAAAGGCGGCGTCGCTGTCATCATGGCGGATCATGGTAACTCTGAGACGCTGCTCGATGAGCAAGGTCGTCCGCATACCGCACATACGACGAATCCGGTACCGTTCATCGTCACGGATAAGAATGTGCAGCTACGCCATGATGGCATACTAGCAGATGTCGCGCCGACGATCCTGAAGCTGATGAATGTAGCGCAGCCTGCTGAGATGACGGGTAAGCCAGTGGTCAAGGGTTAATGATCGAGGGCTAGCGAGTAAGAGCTAGTGAGGTAAGGGCTAATAAGTAGGGGCTCATGAGTAAGGGCTAGTGAGTGAGAGCTCGTAAGTAGGGGCTCATGAGTAAGGGATAGTAAGTAACAGTTAGTGAGTGAGCTAGGGAGTAAGGGCTAGTAAGTAAGAGTTAGTGGATAAGCCCCAGTGAGTAAGAGCTAGTGAGGTAAGGGCTCGTAAGAGCTAGTGATGGCTGGCTTCTCTTGAGAGGATGCACAGCTTGAGCTAGATCGAGTCAGAGGGTATGACACATCAGTGAACATGAGTCTTGTACGAGCCGTACAATTCATGGATATATGAGATTTTGACGAATAGGAGTGATTCGAAGATGACGATTATATCTGATATCTACGCACGCGAGGTACTTGATTCTCGCGGCAACCCTACTGTTGAGGTAGAAGTACTGCTCGAATCCGGTGCACAAGGCCGTGCGATCGTGCCTTCCGGCGCCTCTACTGGCGCATATGAAGCGGTAGAGCTTCGCGATGGCGACAACGCTCGCTATCTCGGTAAGGGTGTACTTAAGGCAGTTAGTAATGTGAACGAGATCATCGCACCGGAGATCATTGGCTGGGATGCGCTCGATCAAGTCGGCATCGACCAGAAGATGATCGAGATCGACGGTACGCCGAACAAGGGCAAGCTTGGCGCGAACGCGATCCTCGCCGTATCGATGGCTGTCGCTCGTGCTGCTGCTGATGCAGTAGGCGTTCCGCTCTATGTATACCTTGGCGGATTCAATGCGAAGACGTTGCCCGTACCGATGATGAACATCGTGAACGGCGGAGCACACGCTGACAACAACGTCGACGTACAAGAGTTCATGGTACTTCCTGTAGGTGCAGAGAACTTCGCTGAAGCACTTCGCACAGGCGCTGAGATCTTCCACAGCCTGAAGTCCGTACTGAAGGCGAAAGGCCTGAACACAGCTGTTGGCGATGAAGGCGGATTCGCACCTAACCTAGGCTCGAACGAAGAAGCGCTCTCGACGATCATCGAAGCGATCGAGAAAGCAGGCTATAAGCCAGGCGTTGATGTCATGCTAGGCATGGACGTCGCTTCGACGGAGTTCTACAAAGACGGCAAGTATCATCTCGAAGGCGAAGGCAAGTCCTTCACTTCTGCTGAATTCGTCGATTTCTTGGCAGGACTTGTCGAGAAGTACCCGATCATCTCGATCGAAGACGGCTGTGCTGAGGACGACTGGGAAGGCTGGAAGCTGCTGACGGATCGCCTGGGCGGTAAAGTGCAGCTTGTCGGCGACGACTTGTTCGTTACGAACACAGAGCGCCTCTCCGACGGTATCGAGAAGGGCGTAGGTAACTCGATCCTCGTCAAGGTGAACCAGATCGGTACACTGACTGAGACGTTCGATGCGATCGAGATGGCGAAGCGCGCAGGCTACACAGCGGTTATCTCCCACCGTTCCGGTGAGAGTGAAGACAGCACGATCGCGGACATCGCGGTGGCAACGAACGCTGGCCAGATCAAGACGGGTGCTCCATCCCGTACAGACCGCGTAGCGAAGTACAATCAGTTGCTTCGCATCGAGGATGAGCTGGGTAGTGTTGCTCAATACGGCGGTCGCGCTGCGTTCTACAACTTGAAGTAAGATCGACTCGGGTTACTAACGAGTGATGAGACAAGCCCGTACGCAGAGCTGATGCCTGTGTGCGGGCTTTCGTATCTGGACAGCATAGGTGAGGCTTGAATAATCGATATACAGTTATTGTTGCGAATGTCAGGTTAATTATGCTACAATATCTCTGTTGTCTGTATAGATGTTTGGGAGGTTTTACAGTGGATATCGCAGTGAAGATCCTATTAGTGATCGTTTCCTTAGCATTAATACTCGTCGTTCTGTTGCAGAAGGGTAAGAGCGCTGGCTTGTCAGGAGCGATCAGCGGTGGTGCAGAGCATCTGTTCGGTAAGCAGAAGGCTCGTGGCTTGGACTTGCTTCTTTCCCGTTCGACGGTTGTACTTGGCACGGTGTTCGTCATACTGTGTGTTATAGCGTCTTTCGTAGTTGAAGCCGGTTGATCGAGTGTTGATTGGATTGCATATGAATGGTCTATACTAAACGGCAGGATGATGTTCCTGTCGTTTTTTTATACCCAGACCGTATGGAAGAAGGTGCCACTTAACCGATGGATACCGAGTGGAAATCTACAGAACCTTTCTATCTAGAGGGATCTGGATCGCGCAGACGTGTAAGCATCATGCTCATCCATGGCTTTACTGGAAACCCTGGTGACTGTCGCAGGCTGGGACGACACCTTCATCACGAAGGGTATACCGTGCAAGCGATCCGGCTACCGGGGCATGGTACGACACCTGAGGCGATGAAGGAGACTCGCTGGGAAGATTGGTGGCAGCATACGCTTGAGCGCTATGACGAGTTAGTCGAGGTGACGCCGAGCAAGCTCGTCATCCCTGTCGGATTCTCGATGGGTGGGCTGCTAGCGCTAAAGCTATCACTTCACCGACCCGTCGCCGGTGTCGTGTCATTGGCAGCACCGATCTATCTGCAGGATCGCCGCGTGTGGCTAGCAGGGCTCGTCAAGCATGTGAAGCCGTATATTCACAAGCAGCCTGCGATCAGTGAATATCTGGCGATGGAACGATGTGCTTATGCGAAGACGCCGCTAGCTTGTGTAGAGAGCCTCAATAAGCATATACGCATCATGAAGCGGCGGCTCGCCGAGGTGCGCGCTCCGCTGTTCATCGGACAAGGTCTAACGGATCGGACGGTGCGACCTGAGAGTGCGGGCTATATCTACCGGACCGTTTCGTCTAAGCATAAGCTGTTGCGATACTATCCAGATAGTTCCCATGCGATCCTAGCCGACGTTCGGCGGGATGAAGTATATCGAGATGTGGCACAATTTGTGTATGACGTGATGGCTGAGGCAAGCGCATATGGACGTGAGGCTGCCTGCGAAGCAATAGATGGCGCCGGTGAAGCATCTACGTTCTCGGAGCGAGGCGTGGAGCCGACGATGGTCTAACGTATGGCGGGATCTGCGGGGTGGAAGGTAAGAATGTATGGGGCATGGTTAGTGAATGTTGCAGGGTAGTACAATTGATTCATAATATATGGAAAGTTGAAATGAGGTGATGATCATCGTTACAGGTCAGCAAGTGCTGGAATTTATGCGTGAGACGGCGTATAAGCCTATGACGTATCAGGAGCTGGAGAAGCACTTCGAGATTGAGGGTGCGGAAGAGTTCAAGGAGTTTCTGAAGTTATTAAATGATCTGGAGCAAAGTGGGGAGATCCTGCGAACGAGGTCAGGGGACCGATACGGTGTTCCGGAGAGAATGAATCTGTTGCGTGGTCGACTGCAGACGCATCCGAAGGGGTTCGGGTTCCTCATACCGGAGGACAGGGAGCATCCAGATGTATATATTCATGCGAATGATATGCTAAGTGCGATGAACGGTGATACGGTGCTCGTCAGAGTAACGTCCAAAGGATCGGCCGGTGGTCGGTTGGAGGGGGAAGTCGTACGCATCGTCTCACGGGCGAATACGGAGGTCGTCGGCACGTTCCAGAGCTTCGAGAGCTATGGCTTCGTCATCGTGGATGATAAACGGATCGTGAAGGATATCTTCGTGCCGCAGGAAGCGATGAATGGGGCGGTTGAAGGGCAGAAGGTCGTCGTCAAGATCGTGAAATATCCGGAAGGTCGGTCGCTTGCGCAGGGTGAGGTGGTTGAGATTCTGGGTCACAAGAATGACCCGGGTGTGGACATCCTGTCGATCATACGGAAGCATCGCTTGCCGGAGGCTTTCCCAGAAGATGTGATGGAGGAAGCGGTGCAGGCTCCGGATACGATCACGGAACAGGATCTTGTAGGTCGTCGTGATCTGCGCGGCAAGAAGATCGTCACGATCGACGGTGAGGATGCGAAGGATCTGGACGATGCGGTGCATGTTGAGCGTCTGCCGAATGGTGGATACAGGCTGGGCGTACACATCGCCGACGTCGGATACTATGTCCGAGAGAGCTCGAAGCTGGATCAGGAAGCGTATAATCGCGGCTGTAGCGTGTACTTAGTCGACCGGGTGATCCCGATGCTGCCACATCGTCTGTCGAACGGCACATGTAGCCTGAATCCGAATGTGGATCGTCTGACGCTGTCGTGTGAGATGGAGTTCGATGAGAAGGCGAGGGTCGTGAAGCACGATATCTATACGAGTGTGATCCGGACTGTTCAGCGGATGACGTATACGAATGTGCGGAAGATCCTAACGGAAGAGGATCCCGAGCTGATGGAACGGTATCAGGATCTGGTCGAGGATTTCCGTCTGATGGAGGAGCTGGCGATGAAGCTGCGCGGTGCAAGGATGGCGCGTGGTGCGATCGACTTCGACTTCGCTGAGGCGAAGGTGCTTGTCGATGAGGAAGGGAAGCCGACCGACATCGTGAAGCGGGAGCGTACGGTAGCGGAGCAGATCATCGAAGAGTTCATGCTAGCGGCGAATGAGACGGTGGCGGAGCATTTCTTCTGGCTGAAGGTGCCGTTCCTGTATCGGATCCATGAAGACCCGGACAGCGAGAAGATGATGAACTTCATGCAGTTTATCAGCAACTTCGGATATGTCGTGCGGGGCAAGGGCAATCGTGTGCATCCGCGTGCGCTACAGTCGCTGCTCGAGGAGATTCAAGGCGCGCGTGAAGAGACCGTCATCAGTACGATGATGCTGCGATCGATGAAGCAGGCGAAGTATGATGCGGAGAGCCGCGGGCACTTCGGACTAGCAGCGGAGTTCTACTCGCACTTCACATCCCCGATCCGCCGTTATCCGGACCTCGTCATCCATCGGATCATCCGTGAGGTGGTCGAAGCAGGCGGACAGCTGAGCGACGCTCGCGAGGAATATCTGGCGAGTCGTATGCAGGAGATCGCGGATCATTCGAGTGAGCGGGAGCGGGTAGCCGTCGAAGCGGAGCGCGACACGGAAGCGCTGAAGAAGGCCGAGTATATGCTCGACAAGGTCGGCGAGGAATTCGACGGCATCATCAGCAGTGTGACGAGCTTCGGGATGTTCGTCGAGCTCGACAACACGGTCGAGGGCTTGATTCGCTTAAGCTTCTTGACGGATGATTACTATCATTTCCATGAGATGCAGATGGCGCTCATCGGGGAGAGGACGTCGAAAATCTATCGGATCGGTGATGAAGTTCGGGTACGGGTGGCGCGTGTGAATATGGATGAGCATACGATCGACTTCGAGCTCGTCGAGTCACAGCGTAGGCAGGAAGTGCCGCATGTCATCTTCGCTGCGAAGAAGGGTCACAAGGGCGCAGGTGGCGGTCGTGGTGGCGGCTCGCGTGGTCAGCGTGGTCGTGGCGCGTCCTTCGGCAGCGACGCAGGACGTGGTGGCCGAGGTGGCCAGCCTGGACGGAATGGTGGATCGTCAGGTAGCGATGGTGCAGCTGCAGGTGCGGGTGCTAATGCCGGAGTGGACTTCTGGGGCTTCAGCAGTGGTGGTGGCAGTGGCGGTAAACGCGGCGGTCACGGCGGCGGCTCTGGTTCTGGTTCTGGTGCTGGTCGGTCATCTGACGGTCGGACAGGCGGCGGCGCTGGCGGCGCGGGCAAGGGCCCGCGTCGAGGCGACAGTGGATATGCTGGTGCTGGTGGCGCGGGCAAGGGCGGTAAGCCAGCGAAGTCTGGTAAGCCTGGGAAGAGCAGTAGCAGTGGCAAGTCGACCGATGTGGCGGCGAAAGGTAGCAAATTCGGCAAAGGCGACGGTAAACCCGGTGGCGGGAAGAGTAAGAAAGCGAAGAGCAAGCGTACGTAGTGGGTGCGTGAGGTGCGGTGAGGAGTGGGGCTTGGGCTGCGGTGCGGGGTCAGTAGGCTAGGTCTGCGCGATGCGGGGTCAAGGGACCAGGCTGCCATGCGCCACTACCGAGCGAAGCTCCGAGTGTGTGGTGATCGGCGTCGTATGGTGGTATTCAACCACATGTGAGGAGTGAGGTGAGGTGCGGGGCTTGGGCTGCGGTCCGGGGGCGGTGACGCGATAGGACCAGAGTCCATGTTCCCGCAGTCTGGTCCATCCCGCGACTTTGGCATAGTGTCTGAACAGCTTGTCTGCGTCGAAGATACGTGAGGGATAGGCGCTGCGATGCGATAATGCGGGGGCGATGACGGGGGTTGATGATGCGACCGTTACGGTGCTATGAAGCCGTCGTTATCGATGAAGTAGGTTCTTGATTTCGCACATTGAAGTTGATACAATACAGTGTACTTGACGCGTGCTACGGTACGATATTCCGTATGGATGTGGATGCGGGAAGGATCGGATGTTCGAGTTTACTGTGCTGTGGTCTAACGGACTGAGGAGCCCTTATTTGGTGAAATAATGGGCTCCTGAGAATCTAACGGATCCAGATGACATTATCAGACGATTTTGGGCTCGAAATGCTCTCATATGGGGTCATTAGTGTCTGTGGGGACCTTTAGATCTGAAAATGAACCTTTTATGCTCGATTAGTGTCTCCTCGATCCGTTAGAAATTGAAAAACGCGTGGTTGAGCCACTATCTGATCAAGTAAACAGTGCAGCGCGGCTAGATCAGAGCAAAATCCATGATGTAACGCGAAGTCTACAGAGTGATGTTCCATGGGAAAGGAAGTGAATGCGACGTGGGGAAGAAGCATGATGGGAAGCAGCTGTCACAGAATAAGAAGGCGGGCTTCGACTACTTCATCGAAGAAACGTATGAGGCGGGCATCGTCCTAACCGGTACGGAGATCAAGTCGCTTCGCAACGGTAGAGCGAATATGGTTGATAGCTTCGCGACGATTCGCAACGGGGAAGCCTTCCTACACAATATGCATATCAGCCCTTTCGAACAAGGGAATCGCAACAACCCGACCGATCCGACGAGGACGCGGAAGCTGCTCCTGAAGAAGGTGGAGATTCGCAAGCTTATCGGTGCTTCGAAGCAGGAAGGCTATACATTAGTGCCGTTGAAGGTTTACTTGAAGAATGGTTTTGCGAAAGTATTGATCGGACTAGGTAAAGGGAAGAAGCAGTACGATAAGCGTGATGTATCAGCGAAGCGGGATGCAGATCGTCAGATACAGCGTGCACTACGCGAGAAGCAGAAGGTCGCTAGATGATCAGCTAACGTGGATGCCTACGTGACGAATGTTTCGCGGTGTGAATAATTGACGGCCTGAAGGAAAGTTGAGTACGCTGTCTCTCGTTCCAATTCGCAACTAAGCTACCATCAATCTTCGCACATAAGTGAAGCAGCATATGATATACTATCTATGTAGCAGACAATTGAATAACAGCTGCGACACTCGAATGACCAGAGAACCGTTTGCCGCGTGTAATCTTATATGATACGGGGGCGTTTTGGATTCGACGTGGGTAGTTCGAGCATGAGTAGCGGGTAGTGGGGCAGCGTCCACTATAAAACGCGAATGCCAATTTAAACGGCAAACAACAACCAACTTACGCAGTAGCAGCCTAAGAAACTGCTCTCGTGCTTCTACCCAGCATCGCCCATGTGCCGGGATAGGGGCTCAACTTTAGTGGGCTACGCTGTCTGATCTCCGTCTGGGGTCAGCTGAAGAAGACAATCAGACTAGCCTATTGAGTAGCGGGTGACTTGGCAGCTCTCTAGGCGAAACCTTCTCGAGTCACTACACCCGTAGAAGCTTATGTGCCGTTATCTTCGGACAGGGGTTCGATTCCCCTCGCCTCCATTAAAAAAAGAAGTCCCGACGAATGTCGGGGCTTCTTTTTTTAATGGAGCTGCAGGAGGGGTCGAACCCGGGGTTCAGTCCCGCGCGCAGGGAGCGAGAGGTGTTGCTACGGAGGATCGACATCAGCGGACGAGCACGGCATCGATATCTACCTTAGTGTATTGCTTCGTCGAGCTTGCATCTGTGTGGAGTTAATCTAGATATCGATACATCGGTGTCTTCATAGGTTACAAGTGAATTTACCCCGCATACAGGACAACATGAAGTTTCAACCCCGTTTGACACTGATATTACTTTTATCTCTGAATCAGCAATTCTTTCTATTCCACGGAGTATACTCTACAAAATTGTTAGAGCAGATGATAAAATATGACAAGATGCTGTCATCTCCTAATTTAGACGAAAGGATAATTGAATAAGAAAAGAAGACTGGTTGCTTTTTTATCCACTAGTAATACTGACACTTTTGATAACGTTGGGCGGGATTTCAACTGTGTTCCGAATCGACGATTGGGGAGTTGAGCTAAACAATTTACAAGCTAGCAACATTCCTCCCGTTGTCGTCGATGATGGCCAGGATGATGATAGTACGAATGATACTGAAGAGTTTATTCAGCAGGCAAAGACGATGGTTGAAGATACGGTGGATAAGCTTGATCCTTGGCAAATGCAAGAACTGATGGGTGGTCTGTTGACTGCAATGGGATCAGGTGCGCGTTAGTCCGAAAGGGGCCTGATGGCGGTGTAGATGTACTTGCACATCGCGATGCATTTGGATTTGAGAAGCCCATCATCATGGTGCAGGTGAAACATCGGAATTCATCGAGTAATGGAGCAGAAGTTCAACAATTGCTTGGAGCCAATCCCATGGATGCCAGCAGTATCTTCGTTTCAACAGGTGGATACACGGCTTCTGCCAGAACAGTGGCTCAACAAAATGGAGTAAAGCTGTTAGATCTTAGTGAGTTGGTTCAATATGTCTGTGAATGGTATGAGAAGCTCCCAATTGCATCTCAGCAGTTAGTACCGTTACAGAAGGTGTATGTACCATTGACAGGATAGAGCCTTAAGTTTACAGGTGATGTTTAGAGTGAATAATGTAATGTAGTAGCTGTACAGAAGTGAGGTGATAACCTTGATAACAAGTCGGACGAAAGAATATCTTCGAAGCTTAGTAAACGAGCTGAGGGTGCTCACTGCAGAGACCGAATGGACAGAATTCAAGCATAATAACAAAGACCCTAGAGAAATTGGGGAGTATATCTCCGCGCTTAGTAACGGGGCTGCGCTACATGGTAAGAGTCACGGTTATATGGTGTGGGGATTGGATGATGAAACTCATGAAATTGTAGGGACGAACTTCAACCCAAGGACTGAGAAAATAGGGAATGAAGAGCTGGAAAGCTGGTTGCTTAGGCTGCTCTCACCTCGTATTATGTTCGTATTTCATGAAGTTGATACGGATAAAGGTAAAGTAGTTATACTTGAAATTGAGAGGGCATCGGGCAAACCAGTACAATTCCACGGTGTCGAATACATCAGAATCGGCTCATATAAGAAGAATCTTAAAGAGTACCCAGATAAAGAGCGCGAATTGTGGCGTGTTTTCGATTACGTCCCCTTTGAGGATGCGGTAGCAGCGGAGCATGTATCGGATTCTGATGTTCTAAAAGTACTGGACTATCCATCGTATTTCGAATTGCTCGATGTAGCCCTGCCAGAAGACAGAAAACGAATTCTGGAAAGGCTCTCCGAGGATTCTATGATAACTCGATGTAACGCTGGCGGATGGAACATAACCAACCTCGGTGCGATCCTATTCGCCAAGAAGCTTTCTAACTTCAAACATTTAAGCCGTAAATCTGTTCGCGTGATTGTGTATAGTGGCAAGGACAGGATTGAGACACAGCGGGAGCAAGAAGGGTCAAAAGGCTATGCATCGGGATTCGAAGGACTAATAGGATTCATCGACAATTTGTTGCCCCGTAACGAAGTAATCGGCAAAGCACTAAGAAGAGATGTGCCGATGTATCCAGAGTTAGCAGTTCGTGAGCTGGTTGCAAATGCAATCGTGCATCAAGACTTCTCATTACGCGGTACTGGACCCATGATTGAAATGTTCTCTGATCGAATGGAAATTACGAATCCTGGTGTCCCACTTGTCAAAACGGAGAGGTTCTTGGATAGCCCGCCTAGATCGAGAAACGAAGCGTTAGCATCATTTCTGCGCCGTGTAGGAGTATGTGAAGAGCGGGGAAGCGGGTTCGACAAAGTCGTTTCACAAACTGAGTTCTATCAGCTTCCTGCGCCCGTTGTTGAGGTGACCGAAGAACATACGAGAGTTACGTTGTTCACGCATAAACCATTTAATCAGATGGAGCGGGAAGAGCGGATTAGAGCTTGTTACTTACATGCATGCCTAAGACATGTTATGAAGGAGTACATGACGAATGCAAGCCTGCGCCAACGGTTTGGCATGGACGATAAGGAGATCTCAAGTGCGTCTAGGGTGATTAGAGACACTATCGATGCGGGACTAATAAGGCCAAAAGATTCTTCAACAGCCCCTAGACACATGAAGTATGTTCCGTATTGGGCATAAAGCAGTTATTTAACTTGCGCGTAACTTGCACGTAACTTGCACGTAACTTGCACGAAGTCATCATTGCGAGCTTGAATAACATGGTTAGATACTGGAGAAGCTTGTTGTAGTGCGGGTTTGTGGAATTGCAGTGCATTCACATTTAACTTGCAGGTAACTTGCAAGAAGGGTTAGGAGAGGCGAAGCCCCTCCAATCAATAACCCTACATTGCTCCCCCGTTTTGATAAACCCAGTCGTACTAAGGGTTTAAGGTTTAAGCTCAGTGAAGTGCGCGGAATGAATGTAAGTTGTTAATTGCGGGGATTGATCGAGCATGAGTAGTGTTCGAGGAACTGCTGGATCGAGTTCGCCACAACTTCGGCAAGCCAGATGCCGTAGCCGCGGATGCCGGCTACAATACGCCATACATAGCAAAGATCCTGTTAGACAATAAAATCCGACCGGTGATGCCCTATACAAGACCACATACAAAAAAGGGATTTTTCCGAGTGCACGAATACGTCTATGACGAGTATTTCGACTGCTATATCTGCCCCAACGATGAAGTATTGAGTTACGAAACGACAACAAAAGAAGGATACCGGATGTACCGATCTAATCCGAATATTTGCCGCAACTGCCCGTTTCTCCAGCAGTGCACTGAAAGTAGAGATCAAACGAAGCGAATCAGCCGCCATGTTTGCGGCACACGGAAGAGAACAGACAGATTTACGCGTTGCGCAAAGAAACGATTGAACGGGTATTTGCAGACATGAAAGAAAAGCATGGCATGCGATGGACGACCTTGAGAGGATTGAAGAAGGTTACCATGCAGGCGATGCTAACGTTTGCTGCCATGAACCTGAAAAAACTGGCGACCTGGCTATGGAAGTCAGGTCAGCCTTCTTATAGAAACACTTGGTTTCACTTTATATTCATTCCGAAGAACAACAAACTCCCGTTGCTGCCAAACTTAACAATGTTCCTGACAAACTAAAATTATTTCCCATCCACCCTACCATGCGGATTTTGCAGTTCCAAAAAAGTTTATTGAAAAGGGCTTTAATCGTCTGGCAATTGGCGGAAAAATGTATATGGTTACAAAGAGAAAAGAATGGTACAAAAATAAATTGATTTCAATTTTTGGCGGGGTAAAGATATGGGAGCTTGATGGTTATTATATCTTTATGGGAATTAAAAAAAGTGATACATATTCTAAAAATAAACCAATACAAAAAGTAAAAAAGAATAGATGAAGATGCCTAACTAATTGACGAAGTTTCCAGTTGTAAAAAAAGACACCGAGCAGGGTTACTATGCTTTTTGATTGTTACTGTGAATTTCTAGTTGTTTTGTGTCGATAATAATTCCAAATTACTATGGTAAAGATATTGAAGCAAAGATTCCTAATTTTAAATACTTTACCTACGATGGTGTCTTAAGGTTGTAAGAGGAGTAAGTTTAAAATGGGTTCCGGTTTGTTCCTGTGGTAATTTATATAGCGGTTACTCAGTTTCCTTTTTTCGCTGCTATCAATTGCCGCTACAAACCCAGTAAAATAACAAAATGGTTCCAGGGTTTTGTTTCACTTGACATTACTTAAATCACTACTTGACAACAGCAATACAATTCATGTATAAATAAATCTAAATATTTGGAAAACAATATTAATTAACAATATTTATGATTGGAAAAGTAGTCCTTGGCGGATAGTCGCAGCGAGCCGGGTTAGTGGAAGCCGGTACGGATGTCTTGGATGAAACGGGCCCATGAAATGGTATACCGAACTTCAAGTAGGTATATCCGGTCAATGACCGTTATCAAACAGAGGGGTTAAACCATGGGTTTAACACTTAGAGTGGTACCGCGGGAACTAATAGCTCACGTCTCTTGTCAGTAGGAGACGTGGGCTTTTTTAATTTCGGAAGGGAAGTGTTGCATTTGGTCAATTACAAACTTGTACTAGCTGAGAAGATTGCCTCGTTGCTGACAGGTATCGCTACACAGGACATTGTTCAACTGATGGAGGTCCCGCCTAATCCAGAGCTGGGGGATATATCCTTGCCTTGTTTCCGCCTTAGCAAGCAGCAAAAGAAGTCACCGCAGGTCATTGCGGGCGAGCTAAAGGAACAACTGAAGGATGACATCATCGAAATGATGGATTCCGTGTCGGGGTACCTGAATATCACCTATAACAAATCAAGATTAGCCGAGGACATTATTCAAGATGTATTGCATAGCGGGGAGCAATACGGTGCCCAAAACCTCGGAAAAGGGAAGACGATAGTGATTGATTATTCTTCACCGAATATCGCGAAGCCCTTTCATGTCGCGCACCTCAGATCAACCGTCATTGGCCATGCTTTGACACAAATCTTTTCGTTCTTAGGCTACAAATGTGTAGGGATAAACCATCTCGGAGATTGGGGTACACAATTTGGCAAGTTGATCGCTGCTTATCAGTTATGGGGTAACTCTGATGAGATTAAAAGTAAAGGGATCGATGAGCTGCTTCGTTTATATGTGAAATTTCATGACGAAGCGGAAAAAGACCTGACCTTGGAGGATCAAGCGCGTGCCTGGTTTGTGAAGATGGAGCAAGGGGACGAGACGGCCTTAAAGCTGTGGAAGTGGTTTGTCGATATCAGTATGGCGGAGTTCCAAAAAATATATCAATTGCTTGGCGTTAAGTTCGATTCCTATGCGGGTGAAAGCTTCTACAATGACAAAATGGATCCGGTTATTCAAGAGTTAAAGGAGAAACAACTGCTGGTGGAGGATGAAGGTGCCTCAATCGTCAAGCTGGAGGAATACGGCATGCCGCCTGCGCTGATGCTGAAGCGGGACGGAAGCTCGTTGTACCATACGAGAGATGTAACGGCTGCGATCTACAGAAAGGAAACGTATGATTTCCACAAGGCCATTTATGTCACAGATTACGCTCAAAATCTTCATTTTAAGCAATGGTTCAAGGTTATAGAACTGATGGGGTATGAGTGGGCGAAGGACCTTGTACATGTTGCCTTTGGCCGTATCAGCATCGAAGGGATGAGCCTATCTACGCGGAAGGGCAATGTCGTGAAACTTGAGGATGTACTGCAAAAAGCGATTGATAAAACGAGAGACATTATTAAGGCGAGAAACCCTGACTTGGAGAATAAGGATGAGGTAGCAAAGCAAGTAGGGGTGGGGGCAATAGTATTTAATGATTTGAAAGGGAACCGCATCACCGATATTCATTTTACTTGGGAAGACGCGCTTAACTTCGAAGGAGAAACAGGACCTTATGTGCAATACACACATGCCAGAACATGCAGTGTGATCCGTAAAGCGAAGAAAGAGAAGGGAATGGAGATTTCAACAGATTCATTACAGATTGACACCACTCTTATACAAAACACAGAGGCTGTGGCAGTGATAAAAACACTTCAATTATTTGGCGAGCGTATTGAGCAAGCCATGAATAAGCTGGAGCCATCTATTATTACCCGATACCTTATCGACCTTGCACAAGATTTTAATCGCTTCTACCATGCATGTCATATACTTGTTGATGATCAGGATCTGTGTAGAGCGCGGCTAGCAATAGTCCAATGCGTTAAGATTACGTTACAAAACGGATTGAGACTCATCGGATTACAAGCACCAGAAAAAATTTGATTTTCTCAACAATGAAAAGGAGGTAGGGATCATGACACATGATCATACTTGTGAGGAGATTGTGCTCAATCAATGGCAGCCGCTGCAAACCATCCTTTATGACGGGTGGGTTCTCCGTTTTGCTGATGGGTATACAAAAAGGGCCAACTCGATTAATCCGATCTTTTTTTCGAACGAGGACATAAAAGAAAAGATAAAACATTGTGAAGAGACGTATGCTGCTCACCAGCTTAAGACCGTATTCAAGATGACCCCATTTATTCAACCGGAAAATCTCGATGAAATACTTGAAACTGAAGGATATGCCGTGCTCGACCATACAAGTGTTCAGAGATTGGATTTAAAGCAGGTCAAACAACCGACTATTCAAACCGTCCGTATTGATGAACACGTGGGCGATGAGTGGATTGAGCAGTTTTGTTTACTTAATTCAGTGGATGAAAAGCATAAACAAACCATGAAACGGATGCTATCCAATCGTTGTTTAGAAAAAGGATTTTTTTCGCTTATTTATAATGGTGAGATTGTCGCCTGTGGCCTCGGTATGGTGGAGAGGAAGGTTCTGGGGATATTCGATATTGTCACCAGCCATAAATATCGAAACCAAGGTCTAGGGGAGCAGCTATTATTAAATATACTACGTTGGGGTAAGGACAGAGGAGCAGAGCACAGTGACTTAGCTGTTCTTTTGAATAATGAACCAGCTTTAAGACTATACGCCAAACTGGGATATAAAGAAATTTATCAGTATTGGTATAGGGTAAAGTAGAAAAGAAGTGTAAATCGGGGAGGGGTCAGAATGTATACACCGTCATCATTCGAAGTGACAGATGAGGATATGCTGTATGAATTTATGGAGAAATATAGCTTTGCGATATTGTTTTCTCATGTGAATCGTGTGCCGACAGCGACTCACTTGCCATTATTAGTGGATCGAAATAAGGGCTGTTTATATGGGCACATGGCCAAGGCTAATCCACAATGGCAGGGGATTAAGGAAGATGTACTTGTTGTTTTTAATGGTCCACATACTTATATTTCTCCTTCGTGGTACGAAACAAACCAAGCTGTACCCACTTGGAATTATACTGCCGTTCACGTTACAGGGAAATTCAGTGTCATTGAAAATCAGGATCATATGCTTCCCATATTAGAAAAAACTACAAGTACTTATGAATCCGATATGGAACATCCTTGGAAGATGGACAGCCTAGATTCAAAGCTATTAGACAAATTAACTGAGGCTATTGACGGTTTTAAAATTAATATTTCAAATATTGAGGGTAAATGGAAGTTAAGCCAGAATCATTCTGTTGAAAGAAGACAACGAGTAATTAGCGCTTTGGAAAAATTCTCAGATGATCATTCAAAGCAAATTGCTAAACTGATGAAAGATGGATTAATAAGTAAAGGATCAAACTTTTAAATTATATCTCAGCAACAAATGGTGACTGCAAAAACGTCGGGAATCCTATTTACTCAAGACCCTGTTTCTAAAACAGACGAAATCATTATAGAAGCGAGTTGGGGGGCTTGGAGAGAAGATTGCAGCAGCAAGAAATTGTGAGAATGCATTTGGTAGGAATCTTTTTCGATGACGGCGAGAAAGGAGGATGTGTAAGTAAAATTGGCTACCTGTCACACAACCATTCCCACTTTTTGATGGTTAGGCGACTCCTGCTTCTTCGCTAATATGTGGGGTAAGGAGGAGATGAAATATGAAAAAAGTTGTATTGCTGGGTATTGCCTTTTTTGTGTCGACGAGTGCGTTTGCGGGACAAGCATTAGCAGCTTCTTACGAGACTGAAGTGACTTATGGTGTTAACCTAAGGTCGCAACCGAGTACCGATTCATCAGTGTTTCGTTTAATCCCGAAAGGTGAGGACATCCAGGTCATCGAGCAGATCAATGATTACTGGCTTAAAATCGAAGACAGAAGAGGGAAGATCGGCTATATCTCTGCTAATGAGAAGTACACCGATTTCGATAACAATTCAAACGTAGTAACAGCCAAAGAAGGTGTGAATTTTAGAAGCCAGCCGAAGGTTACGAACAATAAAATCGGTTATATCAGTAAGGGCGATACGGTCGAGGTAATCGAAAAAGTCAATTCATACTGGTTAAAAGTAAATTATAACGGGAAAATCGGATACACTTCGGCCAGCTACTTTGACTATGATGCCCCTGCTAAGCCTAAGTCTGACTCAACCGCAAGTGACATTATTGCAACGGCAAAGTCTTATCTTGGGGATTTTGACTACAAGTTCGGTGCGGAGCCATGGAACACAAACTATAGATACTCCGACTGTTCGGCATTTGTCCAGCTGGTGTTTAACAAGGACCATGGTTACGATCTTCCTCGAACCAGCATAAAGCAGTCAAAGGAAGGAGCATATGTGGCGAAATCGAAACTAAAGCCCGGTGATCTTGTGTTCTTCGATACCAACGACGATGGCATCATTAATCATGAAGGAATATATATGGGGAACGGGGAATTCATCCATAGTGCACCATCAAATGATGTAGGAATCAATAATCTGAATTCAGGATACTGGAAGGATCACTACGTAACGGCCCGGAGGGTCTTATAATACTATCAGAATGATCATATAGGTGGATAGTATAAGTGTAATTAAGGCTTTTCATTCGTGCCCCTGTGTGAAAGAGGACTTTCATACAGGGGCATAGTAATAATCAATGACGCTAGTGAAGGGTTGACACATACATAAGAATCAATTAGTATATACATATACCCCCAAGGGTATACACCCAAATTAGCCGCACGAAGTGCAAGCGAAGTGGGGCAAGATGCGGTAGAACTCTTAGTGAGAAGCAGGTAGGTGAAGCTTTTGGATTATATCTTTTATATACTTTTGGTCTTATTTGCCATCTGGATGTTGGTTAAACAATTTGCTCCTGTGAAAGGGATGCGGAATTTATCCGCAAAGCAGTTTCAGGAAGAGTCCAAGGGAAACAAGGTCATCGATGTCCGGGAAGCGCACGAGTACAAACGGGGTCACATTGCAGGAGCTATGAATATCCCATTGAGCCAGCTGCAGCAACGTATAGGGGAAATCCCAGAGGACGAGATGGTGTTTCTCTATTGCCAGAGCGGTATGCGAAGCAAGCAAGCTGCAAAATTGCTTAGCCGCAAAGGATATACGAATCTTGCCAACTTAAATGGCGGAATCTCGGCTTGGAGCGGACCTATTCAAAAATAAACCGGTGAGCTAACACTCATTGGTTTTTTTCTTTAAGGAATCTTAACATAAGAGTAGTATGATTCCCGTATGCAGTACGGAGCATTGGGGGTGTTGATATGATCAAGGGGAAAACGGTTCTTGTCATTGAAGATGACGAGAAAATACGAGGATTGCTGAAATTGTATCTCGTGAAAGAAGGGTACGAGGTATTGGAGGCAGCGGACGGACAACAGGGCATGGAGATTTTTGGGAAACTGGATCCTTGCTTTGTCATTACGGATCTCATGCTACCTAAGATCAGCGGTGAGGAGCTGTGCCAGTGGATTCGAACGGAGCAGAAGAGTGATGTTCCGCTTATGATGTTGACGGCCAAGGTGGAGGAATCTGAGCTGATCAAAGGTCTGAAGATGGGTGCCGATGATTATGTGACAAAACCTTTCAGTCCTCAAGAGGTCATCGCCAGGGTCGAAACGGTTCTCAGGAGGACGCAAAACCGCTGCAGCAAAATCAGTTTTAGAGGATTGACGATCAAGCCGATCCGCGGCGAGGCCAAATATAACGGGGAAATAATTACGCTGACGAAGCATGAATTCAAATTGTTATATTTCTTCATGCGACATCCGAATCAAATCGTGTCTAGGGAACAGATATTACAAGAGCTATACCCGAATGAGGAAAAGCATGTGATTGAGCGAACCGTTGATGTCCATGTCGGTAAACTGCGAGAGAAGTTAAACACAGCGGGGGCTCCGCCTGACTTTATCGAGACGGTAAGAGGAATGGGGTATCAGTTTGTTGCATATTCGTAGCTTGATGTTCTGGAGAAAGAACCTATCCAGGAAATTAATCATGGTGAACGGGCTTGTGATTGCGGTGGTTATCGTACTTGCGGGAGTATCCGTAGTGGATTTTGCCTGTATGGCTGTAGGACAATTTGATGTTATAGGTGAAGAAACGAGCCAAGAGTTTAACGATAGAATGGAAATGTATCTTCTTAGGGCCAGTTTTTTTGCCATGATTGCGGCTTTTCTCGTCCATTATGTTTTTGTCAGAAAGATATTATCTCCGCTTCGCAAACTAACAGGCTCCGCACAGCTTGTAGCTAAAGGGGAATTTCCTGAAGCCATACAGACAAAAGGCGATGACGAAATTGGTCAGTTAACCCGTAGCTTTAATCAGATGACCCGTGCACTGGAGCAAGTAGAGGAGCATCGCAAACGATTGATGAACAATATTTCTCACGAGCTACGAACGCCTCTTAGCAATCTGAATGGGTATCTAGAAGCTTTATCAAACGGTGTTATTGAAGGCAACAGGGAGCTTTACCAATCGCTGCTTGAAGAATCGCATTATTTGACTAAGCTGGTAGATCAGCTTCATGAGTTGTCCACATGGGAAGCGCGATCCATGACAGATCAAGAGAAAGAAAAGATCGATCCTCGGGACATCATATTGCAAGCGGGTCAATCTTTTCGATGGGAATTCGCAAAGCGAAATATATCATTAACATTAACAGTCGAATCCTGTGAGTTACTCGCCCACGAGCAAGGTATCAAACAGATCGTCACCAATCTGGTAGGGAATGCACTATTGTACAATATCGGTGATGAAATAAATATTAGCGGTAAACTTCAGCAGGATAGATATCTTATAACCGTAACCAATATCGGGGAGCCTATTCCTGAGGATATTCAACATCATATTTTCGAACGATTTGTGAAGGCGGATGCGTCCCGACAACGGAATCAGGGGAAAACGGGTACCGGCCTAGGACTCGCGATCGTAAAGGAGATTGCTCAGCAGCATGGCGGCCAAGCAGGGTTGGACAGCGATGGGACGAGACATTCGTTCTGGGTTGCGATTCCAATACAATGATGGAAGCTTGTGCTCCAACGGAAACTTCCTTGAAGGGCAATATACTCTCTTAGAAGGTCATGTGCATTAACCCCTAGCCAGCATGGAGGCGGGGCCAATATATAACAGTGGGGGGCTTCTTTAAAGAAACTTCACAAAAGCCAAGTACGATAGATGATAAGCATCCATGAAGGGAGAGATCGACGGTGCCGCTTATCTATCGTGATTTGGCGTGCGAGATCGTGTACCAAACTTATCTAGATTTACAAACTACGAGCAGAAGAGGGGGCGAGAATTTTCTCATTAGGCAGGACGCACTTGCATTCCTGGAGAGTGACTGGTTTATTACCTTATGCCTCGCTATTAACTTAGACCCTGCTGTTGCAAGAAGGAATATATTGAAGGGTTGATAGACGCGCATACATGAGCGGAAGGGAGACGCTGTTTCCCTTCCGCTTTTTCTTCAGCGAATCCCTTTACGTGAATGTAGGAGGACCTTCATTTCCGGACAATAAATTATTTAACCTACTTTAACGATTCTTAACAAACAGCGGATATGATGGACAACAGAGAGAGGGGGAGTGCTTTGTATACGATTCAGCTCGGTTCCTTCGTGCTCAATGGTCAAATATTGCTGCTGCTTGCGTTCGGTTTGTCCGGCTGGGCAGCCATGCGAGGTTATTTGAGAAAAGTGCCTACTGAAGACGATTTTGGAACGATAGCTTTCCATGCTTTCGTGATTTGGTTCCTGATCTGGAAAGGAAGTCCTCTGTTGTTAGACCCCGTGATGACGATCAAGCAACCGATCTCATTGCTGTATTTCGACGGAGGTGTTACCGGACGATGGATGGCAAGCATGATGACAGGATTATATGTCGCTTATCGTGTTTGGAGGGGTAGCCTATCTTGGAAGATATCAGCGGAAGTAGCAACCGTCTTTCTACTGGGAGGGGCGACAGCCTTCCATGTGGGACTCATCTTGTTTGAACCGGATATCTGGTTGTTTCATGCCGGGTATGCCACTCTCGCCTCTGCGATATTGCTTTCGTTTGTCTTCGCAAAACAGCCAATCACCGTGAAAATTACGGTCCAAAGATGGCAATGGTTTTTCATCGGCTTGGCCTTTATTTGGTTTCTGAATCCAGAAAGAGTGTTCGCGATTCTATCATTTAGTACACAACAAGCAGTCAGTTTTGCAATAGGAATGGTCTTATCGATTTTCCTTGTGGCGATATCAACTGCGGCAAAGAACGAGGCAAAGGAGTAGTTGTTAATGGATTTATTTACGGTTTTTATAGCTTGGGCCGCGGGAGTGTTATCCTTCCTATCTCCTTGTGTGTTCCCTCTTATTCCGGCATATGTCTCTCATCTTACCGGTTCAGCGGTCCATCAAAACAAGATCGTCGTGGAGCGGAAACGCTTAATGTTCAACTCCTTAAGCTTTATCGTTGGGTTCAGCGCCATCTTTATTGCGATGGGCGCATCGGCAAGCATGGTCGGGCAGTTATTCATTGAACATAGGGAGCTAGTGCAAAAATTAAGCGGTCTGCTCATCATTGTGTTCGGTATGCAAATGATTGGCTGGTTAAACTTGAAATTTCTTGAGATGAATCGAAGCTGGGATGCGGGACGGATTCGATCCACGGGAGCATTGAAGTCCTTCCTAACCGGACTGGCATTCGGCACGGGCTGGACACCTTGCGTCGGTCTCGCTTTGTCGTCCATATTGCTGATGGCAAGCTCTTCCGATACGTTATGGAGCGGTGTCTTGATGTTAGCTGTCTATTCAGCAGGGTTAGGAATTCCGTTCCTTCTCATATCGCTCGCCTTAACCTATTCCATCGGTATTCTCAAGAAAATGAATCGCTTTCTTCCTTTGCTTTCGAAGATCAACGGAGTGATCTTTCTTGCCATGGGTCTGCTGTTGTTTACTGGGCAGATGGAGAGAATCGGCGCGTGGCTCGCAAGATTTGTGATCTTTGATATAACGCTATAATAATGGAGGTCTTAAAGATATGAAAAAGAATATACTCGCTATCATTGTCTTATTAGGCTTGGTCGGATATGCGACATACGAATATGTGAGTGGGAACACAGCGACGACCGAAGCACAGGAGGAGACTGTTTTAGACGAAGATGTAACAGTAGGCATCGGGAAGGGGCAGCGAGCTCCTGACTTTCAACTAGAGGACGTAAACGGGAATGCATATAAGCTTTCAGACTTCCGGGGCAAGAAGGTATTTGTTAACTTCTGGGCAACCTGGTGTCCGCCATGTCGAGCGGAAATGCCGCATATGCAAGAGGTTTATGAGGATCATGAGGGAGATGTGGTCTTCCTAGGAGTGAATCTTACGCCGACAGAGAGTAATCCAGAGGCAATTGAACCTTTTATCGAGGATTTTGGGTTAACGTTTCCCATTGTTCTGGACCACGAAGGGGATGTGATGACGACGTACCAGGTCATTGCTTATCCAACGACATTCGCTGTTGATTCCCAAGGAATTATCAGAGAAGTATTCCGCGGTGCGATTAACACCGAGATCATGAATGAAGCCTTGAGGAAAATGTAGGTGGTGAAAAATCCAATGTTGACTCGGGTAAAGAAGGTGCTGTTATTTACCGTTACAGCTTGTCCCATGGGAAGATCGATGAACACGGTTATGGAAGAAGTTCGCCATGCCATGCCGCAGCTTGTTTATGAAGTGGTTTATGCGGATCTGCAGCCTGATATCACGAATCGTTACCATGTGAGAAAGAACCCAACAACGATGATGCTTAACGGAATGGATGAGGAGTTATTTCGAATCGAGGAATTTACAGAAACGGACGATATGATAAGGATCATCCAGCGGACGGAAGCGGGGAAGCTAGTAGCGGAGAAGAGAGATACAACAAGTGGAGGGTCTATGGAGGAATACGTCGTATATTTGCTAGAAGACGGGGAGCTTACTCCGGTTCGAGTAACATACGAAAACAAAGTATCCATAAAATCTCCTCGAATAACAGCGATAAGATGCTTGCTTAAGGGAGAAGAGGGGTACGAAGCCCCCTTTCCCCCTGCATCAGAGCTGCTGCAGGTGCGATTTGATGGTAAGGCCGGAGAGGTATTTGTGCGAGTAAGGTCCTCGGAATCGGAGTCTGACCCAAAAATGATGAGGGAAGCTTTATTACATACGTTAAGTCCTTTTGGTATTCAACAAGTACATCTGCATCTGGTACAGGGAAACACGGAAGAGACGTTTGATTAAAGTTAATATTCAGCATGCTACGATGATAGTGCGCTAACTAATCGCTGAATAAGGAAATGCCAGTTTGTTTGATGCGTAACCGAAGAAAAATATGACAGAGTTTTCAACCAAAAAACCATTCGCATGATGATTGATTGAAGCATCTAATCTAACAGTTGTGAACTAGAGTTGAATATGCCTCGTATAATATGTACAACAAAGGAGGTCCTTGTTATGGCAGTAGACCGGGAGCAGCTTCAGAATATACTCAAGAAAGCTAATCAGCCTGCTCGGCAACAAGCCAAGCAATCCGGAGCACCATTTATTGTGCAAAATTCCTGCTGTGAAAATAGCAGACATAATTCAATAAGACACTGAGCAGGTCCGAGCAGGTGTCTTTTTACTTTTTGAAGGGTAGGTTCTAATTATTAAGGGAATGAATATAATTAGATGTTCAGTTTGTGCAATCTGTACAGATTGCTCATTAATTGCTACACTGAGAGGTGAGGAGGGATGACCATGTTTATTGAGTTAGGGTTCACGGAGGCTAGGAAAGGTTTAACGGGGGTCATAGACCGCGTTCAGCATCTATTTCCAGTTGTAATCCAACCACGGAAACAATCCGAGGAACCCACATTCTTATTTAAGCAAGCGATTGTAACTGAGCTACTGTCTGAATACAAATTTAAATTTAGTCTAGTGGATGAAAAAGAACATCATTATGCCTACTGGCTTGATACCCTAGATATTTACGGCTATGGTGAGACCAAGGAAGCGGCATTTAATTCATTGATTGAGGATCTCTTATTATATTGCCAACAATATACCCAAAACCCAGAACGTTATTTCAGTGCTCCGAACCGTAAGCATCACTTGCCATATGTACTCAAAGTTATGTGTTGCAATAATCCCGAAGAAGTGAAGCACATGCTTCTACAAGATGCCTCCTAGATTTCGGGAACTAAAATCTTACTGCGAGAAAAATGGGTGGGTTTTAATCGGTAATACGGATCATTGGTATTATGAGAAAGTGTTGTCGAACGGTGATATATTGAAAACAAAGGTAAGCCATGCTGTTCATAAGGAGATACCTCCAAATATATGGTGGAATATTCTTAAGCACCAACTGAAAATAACCGAGAAGGAATTCAACGATAATAAATGATGATGCTTCACTTCCGTCAGATGACCTTCAAACAGCAACTTCGCATCGAGTGAAGATCAACATACCGTTATTGTAATGGACTCTGACCAAATAGATCAGAGTCTTTGCTCTGTGGTTGTCGTCTAGCTCACTGAAGAGGTAACATTCTGCGCCTATTTGGAGTGATCGGGAGAACTTTTTGAGGCGGGACGGCTGGTTAGGTGTCCAACCGTCTGTTTTCACTGACTTTCTGGACAGCCCCTTAATATCCATAAAGACGATGAACAGTAGCTAGAGAGGAATAACCTCCCCATCATCAGGGACAATCACGTGCTCCATTCCCCGCTCCTTCAAGAAGGTCCGAAGATGCTTGCGTTTGAACGTGCAATGGCTGATCGCATCCATATGAACGGCAATAAGCTTCGTGGTTGGTGATAGATTAGCAATACGAACGATGTCTTCTCCAGTCATCGTGATGATGGTCCCTAACAGCATCTGTGCACGGGGTGTATTCAACACGGCGATATTCGGTCTATGCTCCCGGAACGTCTGTTCGACAGCAGGTGTGTAGATGCAGTCGCCAACGATGTAGATGGAACCGTCACTCGGTGTACTCACTATATATCCAGATACCGGGCCGAGCAGCTTGGCGGTGAAGCCTGGAGCATGCTGGCCCTTGATCCGTTTCATCCGTATGCCGCACCATTCTGCTGATTGCTGGATAGCATGTACTTGGATGAATCCGGCCTTCCGTAAGAATTGATAATCCTCGGGTTGGCAGAAGACGGGAATTTCCTTGTTCAGTATGGCCAATGCCTTCTTATCCAGATGGTCAAAATGGCGATGCGTCAACAGGATGGCGTCCATCTGTTCAAAATAATGAAGCGGAACAGGGAGCGGTGTTAACGGGTTTCGGCGTAGTGTACGAGTGAACGGCACAGGTGGAAGCTCGCCTGGATCGCTTAACATCGGATCGATCAATATTTTCTTACCGTTCATAGTTAATACGGACGTAGCGCTTCGTATGTGCTGCAACATCATACTCATAGGATAAACACCCTCTCAAATTTTTGATACCGACCGGTCTGTTTACAAATTACCATAGTCTCATGTGCAGAGCAAGAGAAATGTATCGGTAGTTGATTGAGTGTAAAGAAAAAGTATGTTAGTTTAATACCAATCGGTATTATTTGAGAGAGGGATGGCTATGAGGAAAGGTCAGGCTACGAAAGAACAAATTATACGCCAATCAGCCGGATTATTTAATACAAAGGGTTATGCGGGCACATCGTTGTCGGAGATAATCGAGAGAGCCAATATACAGAAGGGTGGCATCTACAATCATTTTGAAAGTAAGGAAGAGATCGCCCTGAGTGCTTTTGACTATCTGTACGCTAAGCTGAAGCGTGTAATAGCAGAGGCAATGGCGGAGTGTGCCGAGCCAGCAGAGAAAATACAAGCTATATGCGATGTATATATCCAGCTGGTGGAAGAGGATGCGTGGGAAGGTGGCTGCCCGATCATGAATACCGCTGTGGAGAACGACGACGGCCATCCTCTGTTAAAACAAAAAGCCCAAACCGCAATGAATGAACTCATGAAGAGTCTCGGGGAGATCATCAAGGACGGGATTAGGCGGGAGCAGTTCCGAAGCGAGATCGACGTAGAGGCTGCCTGCAGTGTCATCATTGCCTTGATCGAAGGCGGGGTTATGTTGAGCAAATTGTACAATGACACGAGATACATTCGACATTGCACGGACCAAGTAAAAGCGTACATTCATAATATGGAGGAGCGTAGCAGCTGATCTGAGTGGCCAGGTTCTCGAGCGCGCTTCCACGACAAAAACACCGCTCGCATGAGGAGGGTGTTTTTGTTCTATATTATAGATCAGAGCACATCGAACGGATGGAGTGATGCAGATGAGTCTGGATGGTGAGGATAGATTAATTCATGTACTTAATCAAGATGGCCAGGCGCTGACACCTTGTCTGCCACACCGAGCAGAGCGGGAAGTGAGTCGCGCACGTGCTATCTGGATCGACGAGCAAACGATCAAGCTACTGTATAATCCGTTCGAGTTCCCTCGCTATCGAAGAGCTGCTCTAATAAGAGATAAACATATATGTATGTGGTGCGGTGAGCCCGCCACGACCGTAGACCACATCATTCCTTCCAGCAGAGGCGGCTCGGATCTTCCGCACAACCTGCTTGCTTCATGCAGTGAATGCAATACGAAGCGAGGGAATCGTCCTGCGTTCTCCTATCTCAGAGAAAACGTACGATCCGTGCCGAAGCGGATCAAGCTCTGCTGGCGCATCTTTATAGCGAGCTACAGACGCTGATCGACTAGAAAAACGTTAATATGGCGGATGCGGCGTGAAGTTTAACCGCGGCACCACAGGACGAGAACCTCACTTAGGATGTACGAGGAAAACCGATCAGCCTGGATTATTTCCGATTCACAAGCTTGTCGATCGAGCCACCCGTCATGATGATCTGTATAGCAGTCCCGAATACTTCCGCCATGCTCATGATCTTGAATTTTGGATATTCCTCTAACTGATGATGAATGGTATCCGTAACGAGGATTTGCTTGATGTTATCGTTTTCGCTTAATTGGTCAATGCAGTCGCCAGAGAATAAGCCGTGTGATGCGCATATATAGGATGGGTGCGCGCCATTAGCCCGTAGCTTGTTAGCCACGTTCAAGACGGTAGCGCCCGTATCGATGATATCATCCACGATGATGGGGGTTCGTCCCTTCACATCTCCCACAAGCTGCAGCGGCTTCGCTTCATGGGGATGTGTCTGACCTTTGATCAGCATGGCGAAAGGGGCGTTTAACCGGTTGGCAAGCCGTTCCGCCATCTTGGCGCGACCTGCATCAGGTGATACGACGATCGGGTTAGGAATAGCAAGCTTCTCGATATGATGGATCATGAGGTCAAGGGCGGTCAAGTGGTCGACAGGAATATGGAAGAATCCTTCGATCGCATCGGAATTGAGATCAACCGTAATGATGCGTTCTGCCCCTACTTTCGTTAGAATATCGGCGATGAGCTTCGCGGATATCGGCTGTCGGGGTAGCTTTTTCCTGGAATGTCTGGCGTAGCCGAAGTAAGGGATCATCAGGTGGATCGTTTTGGCCGAGGCTCGTTTAGCTGCGTCAATCATAACCATCAGCTCCACCAAATTCTCATTAACCGGGTGGGACAGGGAGTGTACGATGAAGATGTCATCATTGCGGATGGACTCCCGGTAGTGTACGTAGATTTCACCGCTTTTGAAGCGGGATAAGTCCACTTCTCCGAGCTTGATGTTCAGATAACGACAGATTGCTTCGGCTAGTGCTCTGTTCGAGGTTCCTGAGAAAACCTTTAGATGTTCCATGATGGCGCCTCCATATGATGATATAGCTAATCATCCGTGATAGATATCAATAGTTGTATTATATCTTATAAATAATGCCTGCGCACGGAATGTAAGCTTCATCGGGGGAAGATCGCCTCCGTCGTATAAGTCTTAATTTCAATAGTGCTACCACATTATTACCTAACTACCATGATGAAAGCACACTATTCTTCTGCTTCAAGCCAGCTCTGTGACCAGATCTCGATATCTCTTAATATCGGTTCGAATGCTAGACCTTTATCGGTTAAGGAATATTCGATCCGTACGGGAGTTTCTGGATAGATCCTCCGTTGTACAATCCCTCTAGTCTCTAGATCCTTCAATCTCTCCGAAAGAACCTTACCGCTTACCCCGATCGAAGTTTCAATATCACAAAACCGCTGTGGGCCAGATAACAATTGATAAATAATCAATCCAACCCACCTTTGACTTAACAAGCTCATCGCCTTCTCAAACCGCGGACAAATCGATTTGTTCAATGAAACCCCTCCTCTCTACTAATGATTATAGTATCATTGAAAAGTTATGTCATTACTAATGGAAAAATACACACTTGACGTAATGAGGTTTCGATAATATAATTGCTTACATAAAGTAACTAACTAATAAATTGAATATAAACATGTGTTGAAATTTGCTTAAGAGAAGGGTTGTATGTGATGAGTGTTTTTCACCGAGTACCGAGCACATATGTCGGTCAAGTGAATCTTAAGGTCCAAAGCTTAGAACGAGCATTGCAGTTCTATCAAGAAGTCATTGGCTTTCAAGTCCTGGATCAAACTGCAAAATCAGCAAACCTTACTGCGGATGGAACGACGGTGCTGTTATCCATCGAACAACCAGATAACGTAACGCCGCTGCAGGGAAGAACGACAGGGCTGTACCATTTTGCTCTGCTCCTTCCGACACGTTCCGATCTGGTTCGGATTGTGCAGCACTTTGCCAATATTGGATTGCGGTTTGGTTCGTCAGACCATCTTGTTAGTGAAGCTCTTTACTTATCAGACCCTGATGGAAACGGGATTGAAATCTATAGAGACCGTGAACCTTCGGAATGGGGTTGGAATCACGGTGAGGTGGAGATGGCTGTTGACCCGTTAGATGTTAAGGACCTTCTTTCGCAGATGAATCAGCAGCCATGGAATGGGTTGCCGACTGATACTGTAATGGGACATATTCATCTACACGTATCGGAATTGGTGGGGACAGAAGAGTTTTATACGAAAGGGCTCGGTTTTGAGGTTGTCAACCGATTTGGCACGCAGGCGCTCTTCATCTCAACAGGAAAATACCATCACCACATCGGATTGAATACTTGGAACGGTATAGGGGCACCTAAACCATCTGATAACAGTGTAGGACTCAGGTCGTTCACACTCATCTATCCCAACGATGTAACAAGGGATCGCGCCGTAGCTAATCTTCGAAGTATGGGTGCATCTGTTTCAGAAGAAAATGGGGTATTTGCAACGAACGATCCGTCAGGGAATCGAATCCTGTTGCTGATCTAAACGGGATCGCGATTATTTGGCCATAAGCGATATATTGCTCAGATCGATAGGTTGTACCTATATTCGAAATGAACAAGTAAATAAAACTTTATAGGTGGTGCGAGACATGGGATTCTTAGATAAATTATTCGGAACTACATCAAAGGAGGATATTACAATGGAGAAATTAAATATCGGTATTATATTAGGTAGTACGCGCGAAGGACGCGTTAGCCCGCAGATTGGTGAATGGGTGAAGGGAATCGCTGATAAACGTGGGGATGCAAATTATGAGATCGTAGATATTGCCGATTATCAATTACCATTCTTGGGCACGACGGATGGATCTGAACCCGGCATCGCTGCTTGGAACCAAAAGCTTGCGAGCTTAGATGGTTTCGTCTTCATCGTTCAAGAGTATAACCATAGTATTACGGGTGCATTGAAGAATGCCCTAGATTTTGCGCGGGAAGCATGGAATAACAAGGCTGCAGGTATCGTGAGCTACGGATCAACGGGCGGTGCTCGTGCGGCGGAGCATTTACGCGGCATCATGGGTGAATTATTGATTGCGGATGTTCGTGTGCATCCTACTTTGTCTCTGTTTACCGACTTTGAGAATGGTACAGTGTTCAAGCCGCAGGACTTACATCTAACAAATGTGAACGCAATGCTCGATCAGGTGTTGGCATGGAGCGGTGCCTTAAAAACTTTGAGATAATGATGAAATGTTTCAACAAAGGGGATGGCGATCTTGCCATCCCTTTTGCTGTTGACACTGGTCCAGCTTCGGACAAAGCAAGTATGCTTCTCCGTAGTACCGAACAATCACATCATGACGTTACATGATAAAAACCAAATAATGCAACTTGATAGGGCTTGGTCCCGTTATATAGGTAGCAGAGAATATGAGAATACTGATAGATCGATTTCATCTTAGGAGGAATTACGATATGAATCAAGACCTGAAAAATAATTATCTATGGTGGAATGAGGCAGCCCCGTTACATGCCACATCAGCATTTTATGATGTAGAAGGTTTTCTCAAGGGCAAGTCAACACTTCATGTGATCGAGCAAGAGCTGCTGGGTGACATTCACGGTAAGGAGCTGTTGCATCTGCAATGTCATTTTGGGATGGATACATTGTCCCTAGCAAGACTAGGGGCTAAGGTGACAGGCGTAGACTTCTCAGATGAAGCGATTAAGATCGCCAAATCATTACAAGATCAGCTTGGACTAGATGCCCAATTTGTTTGCTCGAACGTGTATGATTTGCAACATAATTTAACTGGCCAGTATGATATCGTCTATACATCATACGGGGTATTGTGCTGGTTGAATGATCTACCAGGCTGGGCTAAGATAATAAACCACTTCCTCAAGCCAGGGGGGTTGTTCCTCATCGTTGAAGGGCATCCTCTTGCCGGTGTATTTGATTCGAAGGATGGCCAGATTTACATAGCGGATACCTATTTCTATGACCCAACTCCGTATACAGATATGAGTGATGGCACCTATGCTGTTCCGGATGCGATGAAGAAGCACACCACGACAGATGAATGGGCACATAGTATAAGCGAGATTATGCAGGCGTTGTGGTCGGCTGGATTGAAGATCACATCATTTGAGGAGTATCCTTATAGTTTTTACGAGAAATTTCCAGGCATGATGGAGCAGAACGAAGACGGAGGGTGGGTATTTAAAGATAAAAAGCTGCAGCTTCCGATGATGTTTTCGCTGACGGCGAGGAAGGAAGCGAATTCATGAGAATAGATGAAAAAGCACTAAGTCCTTGCGAATACTAGGACTCAGTGCTTTTCTGCTCGGTGTGATGCTGTATAATACTTACTAAGTTTTCAAAGCTATATCTGTGATTGACCATATCTACTGTGATATCCTCAGCTACCTCGTTTCCATCGTGAAGCGGAGACCATTTACATCTAGAAAAATGACGAGAGCAGCGAAGGCAGTTCTCTTATTCTTCTTTGCTATATCATCCATTCGTCTTAAACTGGTCCACTGTCTCCCTCAGGTCTAGCATCGATCGATTCAATTCCTCCGCCTGGCCTGCCACACGCTGGATCATATCGAGCTGGGATTCTACGCTTGCCAGTACTTCTTCTGCACCTGATGCGGTTTGCTCTGTAATAGCAGAAGTGGATTCCATGAACGTCACCAGATTATCCTTACTGCTAGCTAACCTTGATGAGATGGCCTTCACTTCCTCGATCAGATGAATCATCCCTTCAAGCGATGCCTCAATCTCATAGAAGGATCGGGATGTATGCTCGACTTGAGACATCTGTTCCTGCAGGGCGATCTCCGACTCATCCAGGTCCTTCGATGTATGGTTGATGGAGATAACGATCTTCCCCATACTAGCTTTGATCTTCTCCGACGCCTGATGGGATTGCTCTGCCAGCTTCCGCACTTCATTGGCGACGACTGAGAAGCCTCTTCCTTCTTCTCCTGCCCGAGAAGCCTCGATGGATGCATTCAGTGCGAGCATATTCGTCTGGTTGGAGATGACCTGGATCGTCTGGACGAACTCCCCAACTCCTGATAGATCCTCCATCAGCTGGCGTAGGTTAGCCGATACTTCGGCGAACTTGCTTTGATAGACCTGCATGTTCTCTTCCAGAGCTTGGACGGCTTTGGCTCCATTCATTTGCTTCTCTTTGATCGCTTGCTGCGTCGATTCTAGCTGCTCCGCTTGGTCATAGGTATGCTGGATCTCTTCTGCTACACCTTGCACCGCTTGCATGCTTCTCTCTGCGTCGATCGCTTGTCTGGCAGCACTTTCCGCAATTTCCCTGATGGATGAATTGATTTCACTCGAGACGATGGCCGTTTGTTCAGACTGTACTTTGATCTGCTCCACGTTATGAGTGCTGCTTCTAGAGACTTCTTTCGTCTGCTTCACGATCGTATGGATGTGATCGACGAACTGATTGAATGCCCTTCCTAGTGAACCCAACTCGTCCTTACTCGTCACCTGTATATGCTGTGTGAGATCCCCATCACCGTGACTGATGTTGATCATCTCGTCTTCCATCTGCTTGATCCGTCGGAACTGTCTCTGTACGATCCAGAAGATCAATATGATGATAAGTAACGCCCCGATCACCGTCATCCAGAACGTAATCGATAATATCTGGGACAGTACGTTGCCCGATAAGCCTACGACAAACCCTTGTCCGTTGGACAATACTCCGTGATGCAGCGTAGCACGTTCGCCACGTATCGACGTTTCGAGGGCTTGATCACCTGTGCCTCGAGATGGATCAGAGATATAAGCACGGATCGAGGCGTGCTTGACAACCTCTTCATCGGAAGCATATGCGATAGATCCATCGGCTCCTAGTACTGCTGCGAACAGAACGTTGTCCTGAAGCTTTTCCTGTAGATCGGATAACATCGGGATGATCCCGACCTGTTGTTCCAACTCCGTCAAGGCGCTTCCTTCACGACCAACCTGCACGATTGCGGGACTCTCCCAACCGCCTACTCCTACGTACTTGAAGACTTGCTGATCTAGCGTCCGTTGCTGAGCAGATTGTGTTATGGCAGCTGAAGCGTCTTGCGATAGGAGCGACATGAATTCATAGGCTTGTGCTTCGGGATCAACACTGAAATCGAAGGCGATGTCTTCCCCGGCATTCGTGATGACGGTATTCCCTGTGTGATCGGCGATCCAGACCTCATCGATGTTTGCCGCTTCCGTTAGCCGTTGGATCAATGTGTAATCTGTGCCTGGTAGACTAGCTATGTAGGATACTAATACGGATTGACCGATCATCTCTCGCTCCATCACAGCTTCTGCAGCTACTCTCGATGTCAGGCTGTTCTCCATGGAGATCCGGACCATCTCGATCGTGGATAGCTCTTTATCGTGCATCTCTTGCTTGACGATCTGATACAACAGAGTAGATAGCGATACGAATAGAAGCAAGACGACCGTCAGGATGGGGAGGATTAACTTATAGCGTATGGACAAAAGAGATGCACCTTCTTTTCTAAGTAGTAGGAATTTGTCGAATTGTGCAAGAACTCTTCATCATTATATGTTAAGTGTGACATATGGCACAATGCGTTTCTGCGGATGCTGTGCGAAATAATTAGCGCTATCCTTATCCCTCAATAATAGAAAGAGTAGTATACTAGGACTATTAATCAGGAACGATATCCAAGAACGAAGCTTGAGGCATAGCAGAAGGTAACGTGGAACATGACAAGAGAAAGGATAGGATAAACATGACCAAACATCGCATCTATACGATGAGCTTCGCTAGCGTGTATCCACACTATGTGACGAAGGCGGAGAAAAAAGGCCGGACGAAAGAAGAAGTTGACGAAATCATCCGCTGGCTAACAGGGTATAGTCAGGAGGAGGTAGAAGTGCACCTGGAGCAGAAGACAAGCTTCGAAGCTTTCTTCGCGGAAGCCCCTCTGCTCAATCCTGCTCGTGCGCTGATCACAGGAGTCATATGCGGCGTCCGGCTGGAGGAGATCGAGGACCCGTTGATGCGTGAGATTCGCTATCTAGATAAGCTGATCGATGAGTTAGCGAAAGGGAAGAAGATGGAGAAAATATTGCGGAATTGATTGTATCGTTATAAGAGGAAGGCGTCGGTTCCAGTTAGTCAATAATAGAAAGCTAAGTGAATAAGGGGCGTTCGAACGATCTGTAGTGCATAAAAGGTGTAATGTGTCGAAAATATAGAAAATCAACGTAAACGTCCACAAACTGTTCATCTATTATCAACATTTGGTCGTTGATTGTACGAGCTCCCTGATGTATATTTATTCAATAAATACGCAAATGCGTGCATAAAACTTCAAAGGGAGAGCATAAATATGAAAAAACTAACGCTTATTTTCGTGGTGGTCCTCATCGTCCTCGCAATAGCAGGCTGTGGATCGGGTAATAATACGGGTAATGCAGCTTCTGGGGTGAAAGTGATCGACATTCCGCTCACGGAAGAAGAGTACGCGTTCGGCGTGGACAAGAAGCAGCCGGAGCTACTGGCCGAGGTGAATGCATTCATCGCGCAGATTAAGACTGATGGCACGCTGGATGATATCCTGAACAATTACTTCGGTGATGGGGAGCCACAGGCTGTTGCGTCTGCTAAGCTCGACAACAGTAAGGATCAACTGGTCGTCGCGACGAATGCGGCGTTCGAACCGTTCGAATATACGAAGGGTGACAACTACTACGGTGTAGATATGGAGATCGCGGCTAAGCTCGCAGAGCATCTGGGACAAGAGCTCGTCATCAGCAACATGGACTTCGATGCGGTCGTTCTCGCTGTGGGACAAGGCAAAGCCGATATCGGGATGGCTGGCTTGACGATCAAGGAAGATCGTAAGCAGTATGTCGATTTTACAGATAAATATTATGATGCAGCGCAGAAGGTGATCGTGAAGGCTTCTGACACGACGTTCGACGAGATGACGACAGTGGCAGAAGTGGAAGCATATTTGTCAGGGCTGGGTGCTGACTTGAAGATCGGCTTCCAGACAGGCACGACTGCACAGTTCTATGTGGAAGGTAATGAAGATTGGGGCTTCGCTGGGTTTACGGCGAAGGGCGTCGGATACAGATCCGGATCTCTAGCTGTTCAAGATATGATGAATGGCAACATCCAGTTCGTTATCATCGACGAGGCGCCGGCACAGTTCATCGTATCCGCGATCAATGAATTACAGTAATCCGACTCGCATAAAGATTCTGCGATACTCCGCTCTCTTCAACGGGCGGAGTATCGCAGCATTAGGAGAATGTCATGGGAAATTTCGATAAGAAGCTAGAGAAGTTCTGGGAGATCTTCATCGAGCATGGCGGCTACGCGAAAGTTCTTACGGGACTGCAAAATACGCTCATCATCGCGATCGTCGGACTGGCGCTCGGCATCTTGATCGGTACGCTGATCGCCATCATCCGAGTCACACCTCAGTATAGGCGGCTACCTAAGATCCTGAATGCATTAAGTGTGTTCTATGTAGGGTTGTTCCGTGGGACACCGATCGTCGTGCAGCTGCTGTTAGCATACTATGTCTTCCTGCCACTCATCGGTGTGAATCTACCAGCGCTTCAGGTGTGTGTGATCGTATTCGGGCTGAATAGTGCAGCGTATGTGTCGGAGATCATGCGGAGCGGGATCTTATCGGTCGACCCGGGCCAGATGGAGGCGGGCCGCGCACTCGGTCTCAGCTATCGCGTAACGATGCTGAAGATCGTCGTGCCACAAGCCGTGAAGAACATCCTGCCAACGCTCGGCAACGAGTTCATCTCGCTCATCAAGGAAACGTCCGTCGTGAGCTTCGTCGGAGCGGCTGACCTCTATGTGGCATTCAACTATATCGGTTCGAATAGCTATGAGTTCATGGTCCCTTATCTCGTCATGGCTGTCATCTACATCGTCCTGATCGCACTGGCAGCGATGCTCATCAAGCTGATGGAAAGGAGCCTGAGAAGAAGTGATAGACGTCATTAATCTGAAGAAGAGCTATGGCCAGCTTGATGTGCTGAAGGATATTACGACAGAGATCAAGCAAGGTGAGAAGATCGCGATCATCGGGCCCTCCGGAAGTGGTAAGAGCACATTCTTACGCTGCCTGAACTGTATGGAGGATCCGACGAGCGGCTCCATCATCTTCGACGGGCACGATATCGCGGATATGCGGGTGAATATTAACATTCATCGGCGGCGTATGGGCATGGTGTTCCAGCATTTTAACCTGTTCAATAATAAGACGGTCATCGATAATATCATGCTTGCGCCAGTGAATATCGGCCTCCATGATCTCCGGATGAAGAAGCTGCATAATATGTGGCTAAGATTCCGAAACGTGTTCAGCGCGAATAAGAAACCTCTTCATCCGATCAACACGAGTAAAGCGCGCATCAAGGCCGAGGCGAAGGAACATGCGATGCGTCTGTTACAACGAATCGGACTGGCCGATAAGGCGCATGGTTATCCTTCTACGTTGTCCGGTGGGCAGAAGCAGCGGATCGCGATCGTCCGGGCGCTAGCGATGAATCCGAAGGTGCTGTTATTCGATGAACCGACATCTGCACTGGATCCAGAGATGGTCGGTGAGGTGCTTGATCTCATCAAGCAGCTCGCGGATGAAGGCATGACGATGGTGATCGTGACGCATGAGATGGGGTTTGCACGAGAAGTTGCGACGAGAGTGTTGTTCATGAATGAAGGCAACATCGTCGAGGATGATACGCCGGATCGGATCTTCACGAGCCCTCAGCATCCGAGAACGAAGGAGTTCCTATCGAAGGTCTTGTAGCGGATGGAACGCTCATAATAGAACAAAAGCACGGATCACCGATGAAGGTGCCCCGTGCTTTACTCATTCGTTCGTTACGTTAGGAGAAGATATTGATCCGATTGCCATCGGGGTCGTAGAAGTGGAATAGTCGACCCTCGAGCGGTGAGATATTCTTGCACCATTTTTGTGCTTTCGCATAGGCCTTGTTCAGATTATGACGCTCGACGTAGAAATAGTGGCGGATACCCGTGCAGCTATCCCCGGGATTCGTGATGTTCGGATCATGCACCAGCTTCAGAACGTTCAGTCGCACGCCGTTATGACGATAAAATCCTCGCATCATCGCAGATGCATCATCCGACATACGAGCATGCTTCCTGAGCCCCAACAGCTTCGTATACCACTCGACAGACTTCTCAAGATCACGAACTCTGATCACAGGTATATCGACATCGTAGATGCCAGAACCAGACGTCGCGCCCTCGGCATCGTGGCCTTGTACAATCGTCAGACGGTTGCCGAAGGGATCATACATATGGAACGATGACTCATCCCGCTCGGCGTATAGGCTGCTCGTACGAATGCCGTTATGCTGCGCATAATCATACGAAGCACGGATATCCTGCGCCTTCAGCGTCAGATGAAACTGATCGGCATGTTCCCGATCAACACGGAAATGCTCCTGCTCCTCCGGAACCGACACGAGATAGAGAGAGCCGCGTTCATGTGGAAACTGCATGAGCTTCCCCTTCATCGATGGGTGGAGCGGAGTAGGGCCAGAACTTGAGTTCCAAGTTAAACCAAGATGATCGGTGTACCACTGTACCGCGGTATCCATGGCGTCTTCAGGAACAGAGATGTGTACCTCATCATATTCGAACATGAGCGGCTTCAGCGGTGGTGGTGGCGGATCGGTCTCCTCACCCTTGACACTGAATGACTTGACGTCCACTCTGGAGCGGAACGCGGATCCGATCCCGGCTTGCCCCTTTACACGCGAGAAGTTGCCCTCTAGGAACAACCGCTCCTCACCATTCACCGTCACTCGCATGAAGGTCGGCTCGATCTCCCACACGAAATGGTTCCATTCCTGGACGGGGACACGTCCGTTCAAGTTTTGGTGTGCACTTCCCTTCGCAGGCTCGGAACAGCGCAGAGAATCATGGTTACGTTCCCAGTTGAAGATCAGCTGGCCATTCCCATACTTGAGCCGGATGTTACTGCTATCTGTGCGCGCGATCGCCTCGATACGGGCAGGCACTGTGTACGCGCGCGGAGTTAGGACATAGGTTTTATCAAGCTGATACTCGTGGTAGAGCGATAATCCCTCACTCGTCTCGGTAACATAGTTGTCGATCGTTGGTGTTAGCTCGGATAGTTTTTCGATTTGTGTAGTGGTCATGTCACATCTCCTATATGGGTTGTTGTCTAAGTAAAGTACGAATACTTCGGAACGCTAGAGCGATTGCCGTCTGGATCGAAGAAGCTTGCCCATAGTTCCTTATTTTCCTATGGAATATATTCGCTGTGTGCCCGTTATTTCCTCTTTTCTTCCTGTCTATGTAGACGGTACTGATCCAGCTTCACATTGGACGCGCACGATGGATGCATGGGCCTTCCCTGGTAGGACAACCTAACGATAACGATCGATAGGGGTGAGCGTAATTGATGAAAGTGGCGATCATGGGAGCAGGGTTATCTGGATTAGCCTGTGCTATAACGCTTGAGAAGCATGGCATACAGCCAACGATCTATGAGAAACGTAGCAGGGTAGGTGACCGCTTCGTCAACGGTGAAGTCTTACTATCCATCTTCACGCGCCCCGTGCATGATTGTATCGCATCCTTGTCGGAGCAGTATGGGATCTACTTACAGCCTACTGCGAATATTCAGAAGATGACGATCCGATCGAAGAGCGAGCAGGCGATCATCGAGGGGCAGCTAGGGTTCACGAATATCCGTGGAAGAGAGGAGGATTCATTCGAATCACAGTTAGGCAGGCAAGTGCAGACCCCTATTCAGTTCCACTCGGAAGCAACGTATGAGCAGCTGCTGCTGAATCACACGCATGTCGTGATGGCCACTGGAGATGGGGATTACGCGAAGAAGACGAGGAATTTCAGAGAGGATCTGACCGTGTCGATCAAGGGAGCCACTGTGGAGGGGCAGTTCGACAGATATGAGGTCATGAGCTGGATCGATTACGACCTGGCACCATTCGGTTATGGCTATCTCATCCCATATTCTGAGACCGAAGCGAACATATCTATCGCCATACCGGACCTCCCAGCGAATCGTGGCGTGGAGCTCGAGGATCTGTGGGAGCCTTATGTTCATCGGCTTCGAACAGACTTAGGACAGGCACTCCCTATCACCGACCAGTTTCAGATCACGCGTTATCCGATGGGGATCTGCCGCTCAGCACGGATCGGTAACACCTTCTATGTGGGGAACTGCTTCGGTAGCATGATGCCGTTCATGGGCTTCGGTCAATATGTCGCGTTGCTGACAGGAATCTTCGCGGCATATGACTTGTGTGGCATCGGCAACTATGAGGAGTTAACGGCTCCGCTGCGCAAGAGCTATGAGAACTCACTCGTCATGCGTAGGGCGATGGAGCAGCTGGATAACCACGATCTAGATCGTATCATTCGCATGCTACAAGGCTCTCTGGGAGAGAAGCTGTTCCAGACGAAACGGCTGAATCCACTGAAGCTGGCAAGCTATCTACTTCGTCCATATGTGAAGCTGAAGCAGGGAGTGACGAGTTAATCCGAATAGCATGATGATCGATGTGGTGAAGAATGGGTTGACACCAACGGTAGCTAACGTGTCCGCGTTAGCGGATGAGAAGGAGGATGCGGCGGTGTGCTTAAGCCCAACCACCGCCAATAAGAAATAGGCGCCATAGAGGACGCCCGTCTCAGTCACCATTACAGTTAATATGGTTAATTATTTTCCGTATACGCCTTGAAATTATCCATGATCGCTTGCCAGCCCGCCTGCTGGAACTCTACGGGGTGGGAGCTCTCCGCATCGAATGTCTCCACGACCTTCGTCGTATCTCCTTGGTCGATGAAGAGAATCTCTACTTTACGATCATCTCCTAGCGTGTAGGCGATCTCCTCATGTTGCTTCACGACATCGTAAGTTCCGAAGAAGTCGAATCCCATGCTGCCGTCCTTTGCTTCCATCCGAGTAAGAAACTTGCCGCCGACCCGTAGATCATTCTCTGCCTTCGGAGCATGCCATTCGTCAGAGGCTTGATTCCATTTCGTGATGTGCTCGGGCTCCGTCCAATACTTCCATACTTTCTCGATTGGCGCTTGAATGATGGCCTGGACTGTTACTTTCGTTACACTTGTTCCCATAATGAAGGACACCTCTCTTAATTCAGTTAAGTTCGATTTTACATTTCACTTATATAGACGACAGCAGATCGTCATATTCATCGGTCTAATCGCTCTGGAAGCCCTGCTCGAGCAAATAATTTTGTGTGGATGAAGTTTTGGACGTGCGATATTTTACCATCCTTCATCTCGATGATGTGAATGCCCCAGGGAATGAGGTAAGGACCATCTGTACTCGGCGAATATTGGGCGAAGGCAGGGTAACCGCCATTCACCGTGATCGGAATGAACCGAGACCCTTCACAATGCCAACGAGTTAGCTGGAAAAACTTGCGCAGGTCTTCCTTGCCATGTATCCACATGGGGAACGGAGGCATAGACATGCAGCCTTCTTCATGAAATAGCTCTACGAGTGCCTGGATGTCAAACTGTTCGAATGCCTCCACATAGCGTGATAGAAGCTCGCGATCTGGTTCAACGTGCATCATGCTATATTCGTCGGAGCGGAGCTGAGCGCGGTCCATCGTCTCACGGGCTCTCTGTAAAGCACTGTTAACCGCTGCTGGTGACATCTCTAAGGTTTCGGCGATCTGCTTAGATGACCATTCGAATATATCCTTCATGATAAGAACGGCGCGTTGTCGAGGAGGTAAGGTTTGTAGTAGCGCGATAAAGCAAAGCTGTAGGGTGTCTCTACGAACGACATGGTCTTCTGGACTCGTGGATGCTGAGTCAGGAGCAGGCCAGATCCATGCGGAATCAGGTAATGTCTCACGAGGTGCGATGATCGAACTCGCCGGTTCGGAGAAATCCACCGGTAGTGTACGACGTTTGGACTGTCTTAGCTTATCAAGACATACATTCGATGCGATGCGATAGACCCAGGTTTTGAAGGACGCTTCCTGACGGAAAGAGCTCCACTTCTGCCATACTCGTATGTATGTCTCCTGGACAGCATCGTCCGCGTCGTCGAATGAGCCGAGCATCCGATAACAATATGAAGTTAACTCCGACTTGATATTCTCGAATAATTGAAGCTCTAATGCGGGTTCGTTCATCATGACCTCCTTATGACCTGGAATGGATATTCATCTACTTATTGATTGCCAAATTTAACGCTTTCATTATATTCGATATAAACACTCGTCACAATATAAAAGATTCATTTTAAGAAGTATTTGACACGTAGCTGAGACCGTGTTATGATTCGGTTATCCAATGTTGGATATAGAAGATTGAGTATCGAAGAAAGGAGATGCGTATGGCGAACCTTATCATACTGGCTTTACTTCGAGACCGGCCCATGCACGGTTATGAGATACAGCAGTATATCCAGATGAGTCGGATGGATGAATGGGCGAATCTGTTATCAGGATCGATCTATTATGCGCTTAATAAGATGGAGCAAGACGGCTTGATCCGTGCCGAGGCCGAAGAACGGACAGGAGCCCGGCTGAGGAAGATCTATGGTATCACGGAGAAAGGAGAAGAGCTTTTTCTGCAGTTGGTGAGAGAGTCCCTGACGCTTGCACCGCATTCCGTCAAGTCCGACTTCTCGGTAAGCTTGAACTGGATCGAGGCGATTCCGAAGGAGGAAGCATTAGAGCTACTGGAGCAAAATCTCCGACAGGTAGAAGAGACTTTGGCGCATTGGAGGCACGGTAAGGAGATTAAAGGGCAGTATGGCTTATCTCCTGTCGCGATCGCTTCGTTCGATAACGCCATCGCCATATTGGAGCAGGATATTCACTTTATTAAGAAGATTAAGGAGTTGCTGATGCAATCTTAGATTCACCGTTACAAGCGGTGAATATTCTCTAGCTTTATCCAAGATTGGATAAACGGTGTTGGATAGAGAAGGGGACCAAATAATCTAAGGTGAATGAGGTGAATGTTACGGCTCAGACCCAAGATTGGATAAACGATATTGGATAGAAAGGTGAACCAAATAATCTGAGGTAAATGTTACGGCTCAGACCCAAGATTGGATAAACGGTGTTGGATAAGAGAGGAGTAACAAATAATCTGAGGCAAATGTTACGGCATAGACCCAAGATTGGATAAACGATATTGGACAATAAGGAGAATGATCAGATGAAAACGATGATTCAGGTAGATGGACTCGTGAAGAAATATGGCTCGCGAACGGTGGTAAAGGGACTGGACCTCACGATCGAGCAAGGAGAAGTACTCGCGATCATCGGGCCGAATGGCGCCGGTAAGTCCACAACACTAGATATGATCCTAGGGTTGAAGCAGCCTGACAATGGCACGATCCGCTATTGGTGCGAGGACCCGATGCGATACATCGGGGTACAGCTACAGTCAACACCTTTCTTCCCTGGCTTCACCGCGTTAGAAAACATGCGTATGTTCGCAGCCTTCTATGGACTACGTCTGAAAGATATCGAACTATTCACCCAACTTCAGGCTTGTGGTCTGGGGGAGATGGCGAAGACGGATGCCGCACGATTATCGGGGGGGCAGCAGAAACGGCTGGCGATCGCGATGACGCTGCTACATAAACCGAAATTAATCTTCTTAGATGAGCCGACGGCGGCGTTAGATCCAAGGGCCCGACGCGAAGTGCGCCAGTTGGTCCAATCCCTTGCGCAATCCGGAACGACGGTTGTCTTCACTTCACACGACATGGAAGAGGTTCAGAAGCTTGCTAGCCGCATCGTGATGATCTGTGAAGGAAGTATACTGGCCTCTGGGACAGCGGAGGAGCTCTTAGCTGAGCATGGTGCAAGCAGTTTAGAAGACCTTTATAGCGCCCTGACGGATCGTCAATTCACTTAGGATAACGAATATTATTGAGGGGATGAATGAAAGATGACAACCATTATTCGTACGATGCTTACAGGACTATTTCGAGATATGCACACGATGGTGTGGACGATTGTATTCCCGGTTGCGATGCTTCTTGGTCTAGGTCTATATATTCAAGATGGCTCATACTCCGAGCGTCTGCTAAGCGGCGTGTTGACGACGAACATCTTATTCGGCTCGGCGATGGTGACAGCGTTCTACGTCATGTCACACCGTAATCGTGGGATCTATAAGCTTCTGCGTGTGACGCCATTCTCGACGATCGCCTTCATCGGTTCCGTCACGGCTGCTCGGACAGTGTTGGCTTTGATCGTCAGCTGTGTGGTGGTGTGCATGAGCATCCTTGTACTGGGTGTGAAGCTGAGTGCACTTAGCCTTTTGCTGATGGTAATCATCTTGCTGCTTAGCACGGTATGCTTCACAGCGATCGGCTTCATCGCAGCGAATCTATCGAAGGATGAAAGTAACGTCAACATGATCTCGAATGTGATGTGTTTTCCGATGATCTTAACGAGCGAAGCATTCTATAGTCTGCAGCATGCGCCAGAGTGGGTGAGTGTAGTCGGTCGGCTGTTGCCTTTTCATTACTTTGTTGAAGCGATGGGGATCGCCGTACAGCATCCAGTAACAGCCGGGGAAATTCTTAAGCCGGTAGGAGTGTTATTCGGGTTCACGATCTTGTGTCTGACGGTCGCCAAGGTAACGTTCCGATGGGATTCAGAAGGGGGGATTATCCGGAACAGTAAGAAGAGAGCTTTATCGAACGAAGGGGCATAAAGAATTTTCGAAGCATAGCTTGACAGACGGGTCATCAGACAATATTATGTTTACATACCCAGTGGTATGTTAATTGTTGGTGAGTAAGGTGATGATTGTTGAGCATGTGGTATTGATTGTAAGGCGATGATTGATGAGTATTGAGGTATTGATGAGTAAGACGATGATTGATGAGTATGCGGGTTATTGATGGGTAGGAGGTGTGTCGTGAATGCCTGCAAAAGAAGAAGTGTATCGAGCGGCTCAGAAGCTGGCGATGTCCAAACCATATGATCAGATAACATTCGTAGAGATCGCAGCAGAAGCGGGTGTGCATTGGACGGCTGTCCGCAGACATCTCGGTAATAAGGAGGAACTACGCCGTTGGCTATTAGAGATACAGCAACAGGAACTGGACGGAGGACCGTTGGCGGATACGCGGACTCGTATTATGGAGGCTGCTGAAGCGGTGTTTGCAGTGCAAGGGTATCACCAAGCTTCCCTAGAGAAAGTTGCCACAGCGGCAGGTCTGACGAAGGGCGCAGTATACTGGCATTTTGCGAACAAGCAGGATCTCTACTTAGCGATGATGGAGAAGAACTTATCGATGCAGCTACAGCAGCTTCCGCTTGAGATCGAGCAATTGTTAGGAGCGAGCGATCCAGAAGCATCACTGACCATGTGGTTGAAGTCGCAGTTTGATTGCTTACAGACAGGTGATGGCGGATCGATGCTGTTCTTGGAATTCGTCACATCAAGCCGAGAGCCTGAGATTCGTGATAGACTCCAAGCTTTATACGGGAAGAGCCTCGAAGCGATCGGGGACTTCCTTACACAGATGCAGCAGAGAGGCTATCTATCCAGTGACCTGGATGCGAAGGCTGTCGGAATTATCGTAGATGCCATGATCAAAGGGGTCGTTATCCAATGGTTGATCGATCCGATTCGTTGCGACCTTAACAAGCTGCTACCCACGATCGCCAAGGTGTTATGGAGCGGCATCGCCCCGATAGAGTATGGTGATTGATCCCATTCCTATAACTTTGCCTTAATATATTGTTGTCATGATAGTACGTTGCTTGCGTTGGTTATCATCTCGCTAGTTAGCGAGATTTATTTTTGAATGTAACATACCGATGGGTATGTGAAGCGAGTGATTTGACATAGACTAGCGTAGTCTGATGGAGGCGTTAAGATGAAGAATGTGGAACGCAATATTCGAACGTTTGAGAAGCAAGCCGCACGATATGATCAGAAGAGGGAGAAGTTTGAGCTGGATGGATTCCGCCGAAGCTTGCTTAGTTCTGCGAGCGGAGCAGTATTGGAGCTGGGTGTCGGAGCGGGTACGAACCTGCCATATTACCGATCCGATGTTGTATTAACCGCGGTGGACTTCAGTCCGGCCATGCTAGAAAAAGCGGAAGCAGCCAATCATAAGCGGTATCATCTACAGGCGGAGTTCATCCAAGGCGATGTCGATAGCCTGACGCTTCATGAGCAGTACGACACCGTCGTCTCTACGTTGTCACTATGCGCTTACCGTAATCCGCAGAAGGTGCTTCGCAGTATGAGCAAGTGGTGCAAGCCTGGTGGACGCTTGCTGTTGATGGAGCATGGGATTAGTTCGAACCGAGTGTTCGCCGCAGCACAGAAGCTGCTCGACCCGGTCGCATACCGATTCATCGGTTGCCACCACAACCGCGATATCATGGGGCTAGTCGAGGCGTCGCCACTTCAGGTCGAGCGTGTGGAGCACTATATGGCGGGGATCCTGCACTTGATCTGGTGTCGGCCTGGCGATTGAGCCTGGAAGCCGTGTCAGGTCAGCAGCAGGACCGCGCCTCGTGGCAGCTGAGAGCCGAAAAAATCGTGTCTCAGCGACGGAACCGCGCCCGGCAGCTGCTGAGAGCCGAAAAAATCGTGTCTCAGCAACAGAATCGGTCCCGGCGGCAGCTGAGAGCCGAAAAAATCGTGTCTCAGCGATGGAACCGCGCCTCGTGGCAGCTGAGAGCCGGAAAAGTCGTGTCTCAGCGACGGAACCGCGCCCGGCAGCTGCCGAGAGCCGAAAAAATCGTGTCTCAGCAGCAGAATCGGTCCCGGTGGCAGCTGAGAGCCGAAAAAATCGTGTCTCAGCGATGGAATCGGTCCCGGTGGCAGCTGAGAGCCGAAAAAGTCGTGTCTCAGCGACGGAACCGCACCCGGCAGCTGCCGAGAGCCGAAAAAATCGTGTCTCACATCATGCTGGCTTGACGATGAAGCCGATATCCACGATCGTCGTTCCCTTCTCGTCCTGTTTCACGAACCGCTCTGCGTTGTACCGCTCGAAGAAGTTCATATAGCCTTGCTCATCATGCTGTATATCCATGCCTTCCGACTGAATCCGTTCCTTGGCGAGATGTTCCTTGGCATAGATCTCATCTTCTGTACCCTTGTACCAGCAGATCCCTACATCGGATGCCTTCAGATCGAAGCTTTGGAATCCTTCGGGCACTTCCGTATTCGGAGGGGTGAACATGCCGATCCAATATTCGAAGGGAGCACCGTCTTTGTAACGCATATATCCTAGTGACGAGGTGCCATCCTCGTATAGTGCTTGAAGAGCTTCCCTGCCTCCTACAGCTTGCTCGATGATATCGAACCAGCCGCTATCGAGCCATTGCATCCAGTGGTAGCCATAACTACCATCCACTCGATCCGCGTCACCATACTTCTTCCCGATGAATCTCACAGCCGGGATTGACTGTCTGTACGATTTGATAATCTCCATATGAGCATATCTCCCTCTTCATTCACTTTGAATTCCCGCAAACATAAGATGACATATAACATAATCACATAGACACTCAAATGATTTCCATACATAACCACGATTTCCCTGCTGAAGTGAATAATCATTTTGTGGCAATTCCATGAAAGGGAGCACTGAGGCGATACGATGAACTTGAAGCAAGGGACTACCCCAGCAACTCCTCCATCCTTCACCACAAACGAAAGAAGCCGAGACGCTCGCGTGAGTCGTCTCGGCTATGCATATCGTGAACATCGCAGCCGGCTGGATCAGCCCTTGACTGCACCTGCGATCATGCTTGTTTTGAACCTGCTTGTTAAGAAGCAGATAGATGATCACCATCGGGTGGATCAGCCCTTGACTGCACCTGCGATCATGCTTGTTCTGAACCTGCTTGTTAAGTAGCAGATAGATGATCACCATCGGGTGGATCAGCCCTTGACTGCACCTGCGATCATGCTGTTCTGAACCTGCTTGTTAAGTAGCAGGTAGATGATCACCGTTGGGATCGTCGAGACCATGAGTCCGGCTCCGATGATACCCCACTGAGTGATATAGGTACCGACCATCGACATCATCCCGACTGTCAATGTCTGATAGGCGGTGTCGTTGATGAACGTAACGGCGAACATGAGCTCATTCCAAGAGGAGAGGAATGTGAAGATAGCGACAGTCGCCAGTGCCGGACGAACGAGCGGCAAGATGATCATGAAGAACGTTCTGTATATCCCGCAACCATCGATGACTGCGGATTCTTCTAACTCGCGTGGTATCCCTCTGAAGAAGCTGCCGAGGATGAATACTGCGAGAGGAATGGCGAATGCAACATAAGGAATGATCAACGCAAAGTAGTTGTTCAACATATTCAAGCTGCTAAGCACCTTAAACAGTGGCAAGAGTGCAGCGTGTATCGGCACCATCATACCGAGTAGGATCAACGTCATCGTGGCGTTGCTGAACTTCCACTGCATCCGAGTGATGGCGTAGCCTGCCATAGAGGACAGGATCAAGACGATGATGATGGTGATCGCGGTCACGATGACACTATTAGCGAAATAAGTTAAGACGTTACCATCGGATAAAGCCTTCGTATAGTTGCTCCACAGGAACTGCTTGGGTAGTCCTAGAACATCTCCACTGAAGATCTCGCTGTTATCTTTCAGTGAGAAAAATCCCAGCCAGATGAGCGGATAGATCTGAATGATCGCTACGATGATTAAGAAAACCTGCAGCAATATTTTTCCGATCGAACTTGAAGCCTTTGTTTTTTGAACCGTGCCTTCTGCTGATTGCATTTTTCTCACCTCTATTCGGATTTGATGAATTTGTTGATGACAACAGTGAGTACGAGACATTCTAAGATGATAAAGACGGACAACGCACTACCGTAGCCATATCTATACGTATCGAAGATCGTCGTGTACATGAGTGTACTCGGTACTTCTGTCGTGAAGAACGGACCGCCGCCCGTTAAGACATAGATCAGATCGAACACCTTGAGCGCCCCGATGACGGAGAAGACGAGACTCACCTTCAAGATCGGCTTCATGAGCGGGATCGTGATCGACAACGCCGTACGTAGACGAGATGCTCCATCGATCTTAGCTGCTTCGAATATCTCAGGAGATATCGACTTGGCACCTGCATACATGAGTAGCATGTGATACCCAACATATTGCCATAGGGTCGGGATGAAGGACGAGACGAGTGCTGTACTCCTCTGTCCGAGCCAATCTTGCGCGAGATGACCCAGTCCGATATTCTCGAGTATCGTGTTCAACAGACCATAGTCAGCGTTATAGATCTTCGACCATAGCTGTGCGATGACGACGGTGGAGATGAGGACCGGGATGAAGTATACGGTACGATAGAACCCTTCACCCTTCACGGAAGAAGCGAGGATCAAGGCTAAGATGAGTGAGATCGGTAGCTGGATGAAGACAGATGCCCCTGCGAAGAGCAGCGAATTCTTCATGGCCAGTAGTGCCCGAGAGTCCGTGAACATCTCGACATAGTTATCGAGGCCGATGAACGTCCCTGCCCCGATACCGTTCCAGTCCAGCAAGCTGTAATAGCTGGAGACGAAGATCGGGACTAATACGATCGCGCCGAATATTAGAAGTGTCGGAAGGACAAATACGAGGATGTCCCTCTTGTTAGAAAAAACGGAATTCATAAGCTCCCTCCTATCTAAAGATGTGGTCGAGGACGAGCCTCAACCACATCAGTTGTCATGTCAATATTCGATCATAGGGACAGTTCAGTAGGCTCTAGCTTCGCCATCTCTTGCGCGAATTTCTCTGGCGTGATCTCCTCAGCCAGAAGCTGTGCGATCAGGTTCTTGTGCGTCTCAGCAGATGCGGCTGGGAACACGTTATCGAACCATGGGATGAACGCAGTTGCTTGGCCCATCAGATCAGCATACGCTTGATCCAGAGTAGATAGGCCTGATGTGTCGAGGTGCTCTGTATTCCAAGTCGGAAGACCTGCACCCATCAAGAATCCTTGTGTACCAAGCTGTTCACTCAGGTATTCTAGGAACTGATAAGCTTCTTCAGGATGCTTGGAGTCGCTGCTGATGTAGAATCCGTCGGACGAACCGCCGAACGTTTCACCTACCGTACCCTTTCCATCTTCGAAGACAGGGAACGGAACAACTTCTACCTTACCTTTCGTAGCGGAAGACGGATCTTCGATTCCCGCGTTAACCCAGTTCGCTTGGAACATCATCGCTGCGTTACCAGCGTTGAACGCACCGAGCATCTCGTCATAGCTCATGCTGAACATGCTGCTGTTGAATACGCCCTTCTTCGCCAGCTCTTGCATCTTCGCTGCTGCTTCGACGAAGTCTGGGGAGTTCCACTTCGTTGGATCCTGGAACGCTTCCTTAACGGCATCCATACCAGCTTGACGGATCGCGATGATGTCAAACCAGTACATACCCGGCCAACGATCCTTCTCACCGAGGACTGCTGGTGTGATACCCGCTGCCTTGAGCGCTTCCGCGGCTTCGAGAAGCTCGGTGTAAGTTGTCGGTACCTTCGCTCCTGCTTGATCGAACAGCTCTGTGTTCACGTACAGGTTCGCGATATGTGTATAAACGGGCAATGTATAAACCTTGCCGCCTGCTTCCATCTGCTCTCTGACGCCAGGCAGGATCTTAGACTTCGTCTCATCAGAGATATAGTCCGTGATCTCGATGACGCTACCGGATTCGATATATGGCTGCATGAAGCTTCCGCCGCCCATACCGTAGAAGATGTCAGGTGCTTCGTTCGCCGACAGTGCAGTCTTAATCTTTGTCTTATACTGCTCGCCTGTCGTGCCTGTCCGCTTCACTTGGATGTTCGGATGCTCATTATTCCAAGTTTCGACGATCTGTGGGATTAGCTTAGCCGATGGGTCTGTATTACCAACAGATTGATCCCATAGCGTTAGAGTGATCTTACCTCCGTTATCCCCAGTGTTAGACCCCTCAGAAGAATTCGATCCGCATGCTGCGAGGCTAACGACGAAGACCGCAGCTAACAGGATGAGTATGGATTTCTTTAGTACCGCTTTCATTTGTCTTTCCTCCTCTTTAGTGATGAATATTTGATGCATCTATCATTGTAAGGAGTCAGACTTTTTTTATACATTCAAAATACGCGCTTATTATTTCAAAATCCGAACATGTTCATGCAGCCTCATACGGCAAAGGAATCAAAACCACAAACGAATGAGAATATAACGAATCAGAAGACCAGCCCAAATTCATGCCCGCCATACACCTTCAACCTTCAACCGATATCAAAGCTGTTTCGGTATTCACTCGCGGATAAGCCGAGCGTTTTTTTGAACACGATGCTGAAGTAGTGGGGGTCCGGAATTCCGACTTGCTCACCTACCTGGTAGTTCTTCAGATCCGTCTCTCGGAGCAGCATCTCAGCTTTCTTCATTCGGATATTCGTTAAGAATTCGACGAACGTCTGACCGGTCTCTTTCTTCATCAGGCGGCCCAGATGGCCGGGACTGACGAAGAACCTCTCTGCTGTGGTGGAGAGGCTTAAGCTAGGATCACTCAGATGATTCTCGAGATAAGCCGTTACCCTGCTGACGAGGTCACCTTCCTTAGCGGCGTTCTTGTCATGGATCACGCGTGAGACATCACGCACATATTCGTCAAGGATACGAAGTAATCGCGGCAGATCGTCCGATGTTACGATCGATATGAGCGTCTCCTGATCGAATACGCGATCATCCTCGAGCTGCTGCTCGATCGCAGCATGCTGACACTGGGTGATGACATCCATCGCCGCCATCCTGAACTCTGACACACTTGTGAAGGTATGGCTGAACAGTGCACGCACGATCTCTGATGCGCGCTCCGTCTGACCTGCACTGATATATAGCTGCAGCTCTTGAAGGCGTTCGGGGTTCGAACGATACGGCTGCCCACGGCTGCCGATCACATCTTCGTAATAGATGACTTGATTCTTGCCGACGAAGGCTCGATCTTGCAAGGCGCGGATCGCTTCCCGATAGGCCTGCCCCACGTCCATCACGCTGTCGTACCTGCGCCCGACTCCGATGCTGACATCGCAAGCGTAGGCGTTGATGAGTGTGCGCAGTAGCTTCTCACTCTCACTGACCATATTCGAATCTCGATTGATCGACAAGATCACGAGCTGGCCGCTATGGTCTGAGGAGAGTAAGACGTGCGTGTCATCCCGATAGAACGACTCGATCCGGTTCTTGAGCGACATCTCCAGCAGGATCGATCGTTCCTCTGAGACAGCTTGATCATCATCTGTTGCTGCTTCTGATGTGATCAGCACGACAGCGACCTGATACGTACCTTGGTCAGAGGAGAGGGGGATGCCGAAATAAGCCGCTTTCTCGAGGATATCCTCCTTCGTCAGCGTGCCGTTCAGCCATTGTGATACGAATCTCTCCTTCAGGTAAGGGTGGGCTTGGGCTAGCTCCAACTTCAGTCGAGCATACTCCTCTTCACGTGTCCGTTCCGTCATGAACTGATGGCGAAGCTTGTCCGTCACGGACATTAGCTCGGCCGCACGAATCGGTTTTAAGATAAAGTCCGAGATCCCGAGCTTGATGCTTCGACGAGCATATTCGAACTCATCATGACCCGTCACGATGACGATCTTCACTTGCGGTTCTTCCTCGAGAACCATCCTACTGAACTCGATGCCATCTAAGTACGGCATATTAATATCGGTGAAGATAATATCCGGCTTCAGCTCACGTACAAGATCTAATGCTTCGTATGCATGGGCCGCTTCACCGACGATCGACATCCCTTGCCCTTCCCAGTCGATCCGCATCTTAAGCAGATTACGGATGAGGTGTTCATCGTCCACGATTAATACTTTTAGTCTATCCATTGCCGTTCTTCTCCATCTGGAATCCATATCGTAATCTTCGTTCCCTTACCGGGCTCACTGTCGATGATAAAGTCACTGCGTCCGTTATAGTAGATCCGAAGCCTCTCCAGAGTCCCGCGCAGGCCGAAGCTTGCTGGTTGATCACGATGATCGGCCATCAGCTGCTCGATCTCTTCACGGGTCATTCCGACCCCATCGTCTGCGACTACGATCCTCGTTCCATGCTCGGCTCGAGATGCGGACAAGCGAATCGTCCCATGGACACCCTTCTTACGCAATCCATGATACAGTGAATTCTCCACTAATGGCTGCAAGACGAGCTTCAAGATCGGTACGTGTAGGCAGTTCTCGTCTAGCTCGTACTCGGCCTCGAACAGATCATCATACCGGGCTTTCTGGATCTTAAGATAATTCCGTACCATCTCTAGTTCTTCACCGAGCGTGATCACATCACGTCCCTTGCTGACACTTACGCGATAGTAGCTGCCTAGTGCCTCTAGCAGGTCACTCACTTGCTCGTTCTGTCCGGATAGGGCAAGGGAAGATATCGAGTCGAGCGTGTTGTATAGGAAGTGCGGCTTGATCTGAGCTTGAAGTGTGTTCAGCTCGGCTTGCCGCATCATGTTCTGCTCTTCGATGATCCGTTCTAATAGCTCGTGGATCTGTTCGATCATACTATTGTACCCGCTGAATAGCTGTTCGAATTCATCACTCTTCGGTTTATAAGTGACTTTGGCGAATTCCCCTCTAGATGCACTCTTCATCGAACGCAGTAGCTGGTGGATCGGTTGAATAATATTGCGCGAGATGACGATGGAGCTTATATAGAATACCAACCCGTTGAAGATGAGGAAGGCAAGCGCTAAGAGCACTAGGGAGTAATTCTCCGCATAGATGGAGTGATAAGGCGATATGCTGGCGAATGTCCAGTTGTATCTCTCATCCTGTAGATACGAGATGTTATACCGTTGTGACTCGAAGGTTATGTTCAGTGATCCCGCTGAATTCCCGTCAAGCTTCTCCCGGAGCACATCTCGATTATCGAGGAGCATACGATTGAACCGCGTATCTGCGAGAGACTCTCCCTCAGCGGCATGGGCTGTGATGATCTGCTGATGTTCATCCATGATGACGATCTGCAGAGCCTCATCCTTCAACAGATTGGCGTATGCTTGTATGAACGCACTTTCGGGAATGTTCAGGATTAGGATACCGAGTGGGGATGTATCATCGATATCTCGTATGAGCCGGATGAAGGATACGATCTTAGCATCACGATCGCTCGCATCATCACGAGAGAAAACCCCGCTACCGGGGAGTCGCAGGATATACTTGCCTTGCTTCGCGACGACTTCCTCATACCACGGTGCATCCTGTACGTCTGTTAGTAGGAATCTGGGAGTCTGGTAAGTACCTACGGAGAATTGATGTCCAGAATGATCGAAGATAAACACCGAGTCGATGATCGGTACCGTCTGCATCAGGTTGTTCAGATATTGACTAACCTGGGACTGCGATTGCAGGTTGGCATAGAGATCGCCTTGGCGAAGTAAGCTCTGCAGATAACTATCCGAGAAGATCATCTTCGAATAATTATTGACGTTATCCACCAACAGCTCAACGTTCGTCTGTACAGAGGTGAGCGTTTGAAGGGAGCCTTCATGAATCTGTTTCTGTGCAGAATTCCAAGCTAAGCTGGTTAATATGACATAACTGAACGCGACGGATAACAGGATGACCAGGAAGTACGCCAACGGGATCTTTAGCGCCATTTTCTTCGGTCTACGAATCATATGATGGATAAGCTTCTGTATGGTTGCCTTCATCGTCGTCGCCTCCCTATGTGTACGCTCATTCGTCATGACTCCACATGAATCCGCATACGCCTCTTTCGAACATCGTCTGATTCTGTTACAGAAGCATACGTCTTTTTCTAGTTGAAGGCAAGGCTTGAAGGTGGTATTAGAAGGAGGAAACAGATTTCGAAAAATCTAATACCTAAAACAGTTTTGGGTAAAGAAGGAATTAGGACCATGATGTAGAATCTAGTAATAAGCAACGAGAAGCTCGAATATTGACAATATTCTACAACAGGTGGTATGATCTACTAGTACACGAGTAACACCTGTTTGAATCTCATAACCTAGGCAAACCTCTCGAAAGAGAGGGACGCAAAACTATAGGGGCTACTCATGAACCCATGAATGCCAGCCAGTTGCACCACATGGACTGGAAACCTTGAGGCAAGGTTTCCCTTTTTTTGCGAGCATACACGAGTAATCTTATCTACTTAATGAACGAACATAGGGAGGATCTACTTCGATGTCTACATTGATCTTGCCCGCACTTTACATCCTATCTTTTCTCATCTTAGTCTGCGGTGCTGCTCTTATCTATACCGGTAATCGACACAGCCCGAAGCATCGGGCATTCGCTCTGTTATTCATCTTCATGGCTTGCTGGCAACAATCTGCACTGCTCGTCGTACTTACCACACCAGAACAAGCCAAATACGTCTTCATGTATGGTCTGATCCCTTTGCTGCTTGTCTCCTTCATGCTACTACTTCACGCCGTATATCTCATCACGAAAGTCTATGTTCGCAGGAAGGCTGTCTTATATAAGCTTCTTTTCATCCCACCAGTCGTTAATGTCCTGTTATTTCCGGTGGAGGGCTGGTTGTATCAGGAAGAATTGATCATGTACAGTGAGGAGCAGCCGTTTCCTGGACCAGGAGGATTCATAAACTTCGGCATCATGCTCATCTATCTCGTCGTGATGGTGACGTTGCTCTTGCCACTCGTGAGACGAAAGCACCGTCCTAGTCAGGTGTGGTTGGTAGGACTTACGCTGTTCGTGTTATGGGTAGTCGCGATGATCTTACTCGGGGAGCTTAGTGGTACTTGGAATAGCTTCTTACTCGTTCCATTCGGCATCAACTTCTGGGCCGCGGCCGTGTATATTAGCGTCTATAAGTTTGACTCACTTCCTTCGTACGAGAGGAGATATCACGTCCTGTTCGATAAGGCACCGATCGGCATCATGATCACGGATCGTGAGGGAGTCGTGCGAGAAGCTAGTCCACGAGCGGCACAGTTCCTCGATATCCCGCTCCATAGTCTGATCGGACACACGATCTTCGAGAGGTTAGACGAGCGGGAGAGAGTGCAGCAACAGGCGATCTATGCCGATAATTACGCCCATAGAAGAACGATCCAGCAGTACGAGCTATCACTCCATGATCGGCAGGGTGACAAGAGAGACATCGCGATCAGCTCGGATTATATCGAGATGGAAGGCGAGGCTTATCAACTACTGATGATCCATGATATTACGGAGGCGAAGGAACGAGAGAGGCAGATTCACCAGTTAGCATATTACGATCATCTGACTGGGCTCTACAACCGGGTATCATTCCATGAGGCTTTCGAGGAGTGGCAGCACATCCATAAGGAATTCGTGTTGATCATCTTTGACCTAGACGAGTTTAAGCGTATTAACGATCGTTACGGGCATCTTGCTGGTGATCACGCGTTGAAGCACTTCGCTAGCTTGTTATCAGCAAGTGTTAGAGATGAAGACCTCGTGGCACGTATGTCCGGTGATGAATTCGTCATCATGCTGTCTCAGGTTGAACGTACGGAGGCTGTCATCCAGTCGATCAAGGTACGCCTCAAGCATCCATTCGAGCTGCCAGGGGGACATCTCGTGAAGCTGTCGGCGAGCATCGGGACTGGACTGTACCCAGTGGATGGGATAACCCTAGATGAGGTATTCAAGGAAGCGGATGACCGTATGTATGCGATCAAGCATGTGAGACAAACAAGATACGACGTATGACCTATACCAAAAGTCCTTTATAATGATTAGAGTAAGCAGAAGGAATTATTTATTCCAGATAGAATATCTTATTGTGTAGGTCGTTAGATGGTGGTTGTGACGATATGACAGACATCTATGGGGATATCTAGACATTTTTCGACACCACATGTTATAATTCTCCTAAACTAGTGAGGAAGATCAGTAAGTACAACCTCATATGGCAAACCTCTCGAAAGAGGGGGACGCAAAACTACAGGGGCTAACCATGATCGTCATGTATGCCAGCCAGCTGCGCTAATAAGGGATATGAAGAAACCTTTGAAGCGGGGTTTCTTTTTTTTTTTTCGTAGACAGAACATTCATTATCCGATAGGGTGGATCGACATGTCCATACTTCAAGTGATCTATATCCTCACTTCTTTCATACTGATCTGCGGTGCGACCGTTATCTATAACGGCAACCGGCGTGACGCGAAGCACCGAGCGTTTGCTTTGCTATTCGTATTCATGGCTCTATGGCAGCAGTCTGCGCTACTCATCACGCTCGTCCCACCCGATCAGGCGGAGTCTGTATTCACGTATGGGTTACTCCCACTGTTGCTTGGATCGTTCATGGTGATGCTGCATGCTGTCTATCTCATCACTGGGATATATAAGCGAAAGTATGCGGTCCTCTTTAAGCTGCTATTCTTACCACCCATCCTGAATGTATTGTTATTTCCGTTGGAGGGCTGGTTATATACTCATGATGTCACATTGTATAACCAGCATTCGCCGCCTGGCCCGGGGGGATTCTTCAACTTCGGCACGATGATCGTCTATATGACCGTCATCGTCGTCTTGCTGTTGCCACAGGTACGTAGACGGCATCGCCCCAGCCAGATCTGGCTAGCCGGGATGACCTTATTCGTCTTATGGGCTTTAGGGACCGTCATCCTAGGGGAGCTCATCGTCGGGTCTTGGGACCCTTTCAATTATGTACCACTCGGCATTAATTTCTGGGCGGCGGCGGTCTACATCACGGTATATAAGTATAATTCCTTACCCTCATTCGAACGTAGATACAACATCTTATTCGATAAAGCGCCGATCGGCATCATGATCATCGACAGTGAAGCAGTCATCGTAGAAGCAAGTCCACGTGCCGCGCAGGCGATGGGCCGACCGATCCATAAGCTGATAGGACATTCACTGTTCGATTGGTATGACGAGCAGAAGAAACAACAGCAGCACCGGGAATATCTAGATAACTTCAACAATAGGCGCTCGATTCAGCAGTATGAGATTTCATTCCCGGATCCACTCTTGACGGGGCAGATCAAGTATCTCGCTGTCAGCTCTGACTTCATCGAGATGGAGGGTGAGGTGTATCAGCTGCTGATGATCGCGGATATCACCGAGACGAAGAAGCGGGATAAGCAGATCCATGATCTGGCCTACTACGATCAACTGACAGGGCTGCATAATCGCGTCTCATTCCAACAGTTCTTCAAGGTATGGCAACATGAGAAACGAAGGTTCGCACTGGTCATCCTAGACTTGAACGACTTCAAGAGCATCAACGATCAGTATGGTCACCTCGTAGGAGATCAAGCGTTGAAGCACTTCGGTGAACAGCTTAAGGCGAGCGTCAGGCAATCCGACTTCGTCGCGCGACTGTCAGGCGATGAATTCGTCATCATGCTATCAGCAGATGAAGATGTCCCTAGAGTGACTGACACGATACGAGGCCGGTTGCTACAGCCGATCGAGCTTGGGGATGGTGTGCGGCTGGAGATGTCGACGAGTATCGGGGTGGCCGTATATCCGCGAGACGGTAATAATATGGATAATCTATTCAAGGCAGCGGACGATCGGATGTACGAAGACAAGCGCCAGCAACAGGAGATCAGATAGATTGATAGAGATAGATAGCCCCGGCCAGTCATGGTCGGGGTTCTTGGTATGCCTTCTGTAGGAGGAAGGAATCCTTTCTATGACCATAGATGTTTTTCTAGTAGAGGGGATATGAGATTCGTGTCGATCGGACAAGTCGTGGAGTCCCTACCGTACTGCCATGCCCAGACATTCGCTTTACAAGGAGGAACGGTAGGCGCGAAGCGAGGAGCGTCATCCTTGCTCGTGACCCCTGGTTCTGGTTCGGCACTCCAGAGTATCGAGTGAAGCTGCACCTTAGCATCAGCGGATACCGCTTGGCAATACGCCTTACTGAAGCCGCCCTGAACCGGATCATGATAGAACCCCGGCTTATAATCGCTGTTATAGAAGACATCGACCCAGCCACGTATCCACTCGGCGTCAACGTCGAAGAATCGTTCTACATTCGCGAAGATGACCACATCACGCGGTATGCCGAGTAGCTTCGCGTGGTAGATCGCATTACGTGCCTTAACCTGTCCCTGACGCCTGCCCACAGCCTCTCGAAAATCACTATAGATCGGCATGATCTTAATCCCGCTACGTCTCAGGAATGTGATCTCACCTTGCGTCAGCCCATCAGCTGCACCCGGCACGGTCTTCATATAGCGTCCCCAATAAGCGGGCGTCCCATAGTTAAGCTGCACACAGCGTAACCGCGACTCATCAACAGGGGCAGCCGAATCGACTCCCCAGATCTCTCTTGCCATACGTATAACAAACTCCTTCATATCGGATATAGGGTTACGCACCCAGCATATGCGGCTATCTGAAGATAGGTGAACATACCATACCGAAGTGTCGGGATGAGGCGAGTGATGAAGGCTAGAGCGGGTCGCACTGTAACTTGATAAGCATGCACTTTTGCCATTGCACGATATTACCGCCATCGGCCGTAGACCATTCGTGTATCTCGAGTGCGCGGCCGCTGTGTGCGTTGATGATCTGATAGTAGCCGTTACCGACGCTTACGAAGCGCCATAGTTGATTATCTCCACCGAGATCATGCCATTGTACGACGTTACCGCCGTTGCTTTGCGACCAGTTGTAAACCTCCAGTGCTTGTCCAGTATGACGGTTGATGATCTTGTACAGGCCGTGATTCGTAACGGAAGCAGCCTGTACCTCCTGCTCTGCTACGGGAGACAGTAAGGTTACCATAAGTGCCAAGATCGCAAGCCAAGCCATCCATTTCTTCATCATCATTCCTCCTTTGATAATTGGTTTGTTAAGCGCTTTCACGAATTGTGTTCCGTCTCACCTCCAGCCACCACTTTAGCAAGTTTATTTTACCATATCATGTATATCAATGTACCGAATATTCTGATAGATAGGTGGAATGGGGTGGCTGTTGTCGCAGGCTGCCCCCCATTAGATGCTCGCAGTTGTTTGAATAAGACATAGCTTTTTGTAGAAAATATAGGGGTGGATGTGATTTAGGCATTTGACATTCTAGATTAGAATTAGTATAAATAAATATAGAGAACAATCTAACTCAAAAGATATGAAAGAAGGAGAGAACAGTATGCCAATCGTAGGAAGCAAAGTGTTACCGTTCCAAGCATCTGCTTATCAACAAGGAGAGTTCATCGACGTCTCGGACGCGAACTTCCAAGGTAAGTGGAGTGTCGTCTGCTTCTATCCAGCGGACTTCACATTCGTCTGCCCAACAGAGCTAGAAGACTTGCAGGATCAATATGAAGAGCTGAAGAAGCTGGGAGCAGAAGTCTATTCCGTATCGACGGATACACACTTCGTTCACAAAGCATGGCATGATAGCTCTGATGCGATCGGTAAAGTCGAATACATCATGATCGGGGACCCGTCCCATACGATCTCCCGCAACTTCCAAGTACTCGATGAAGAGCAAGGTCTTGCACAACGTGCAACGTTCATCATCGATCCAGATGGCGTCATCCAAGCTGTTGAGATCAACGCTGACGGCATCGGTCGTGACGCGAGCACACTGATCGGCAAGATCAAGGCTGCTCAGTATGTGCGTAATCATCCAGGTGAAGTTTGCCCGGCAAAATGGAAGGAAGGCGCGGAAACACTAAAACCAAGCCTAGACCTCGTAGGCAAAATCTAAGGAGAATCACACATCATGAAACTAGACGCAGACATTCGCACACAGTTGGAGCAATACCTCCAGCTCATGGAGGGCGACATCGTGATCAAGGTCAGCGCTGGTTCTGATGACGTATCGAAAGACATGCTGGACTTGCTCGATGAGCTGACCAGTATGTCTTCTCGTATAACGACAGAACAAGCTGAGCTGGCCCGTACCCCAAGCTTCAGCGTGAACCGTCCGGGAGAGGATACCGGCATCGTATTCGCCGGCGTACCACTCGGCCATGAGTTCACTTCACTCGTGCTCGCGCTGCTGCAGGTGAGCGGCCGCGCACCGAAGGCCGATGAGCAGGTAATCAAGCGGATCAAGGATATCGAAGGCGAATATCGCTTCGAGACCTACGTGAGCTTGTCATGTCATAACTGCCCTGACGTCGTGCAGGCGCTTAATATGATGAGCGTCCTGAATCCTGGCATCTCCCATACGATGATCGACGGGGCCGCGTTCAAGGCCGAAGTCGAGAGCAAGGAGATCCTAGCGGTTCCGACGGTCTATCTGAACGGCGAGTTCTTCGAGAGCGGTCGGATGACGATCGATGATATCTTGAACAAGCTCGGCGCTTCGGCAAGCGCTGATGAGTTCGAAGGCAAGGAGCCATACGACGTGCTGGTCGTCGGTGGCGGTCCTGCTGGAGCGAGCGCAGCGATCTATGCCGCGCGCAAAGGGATCCGCACAGGTATCGTCGCAGAGCGCTTCGGTGGTCAGGTGAACGACACCTTGTCGATCGAGAACCTGATCAGCGTGAAGCATACGGAAGGTCCGCAGCTCGCGGTCGCGCTGGAAGAGCATACGAAGGAATATCCAGTCGACATCATGAAGTCCGTGCGGGCTGTGAAGCTGGAGCGTAAGGATCTCGTCGAGATCACGCTCGATAACGGCGCGGTGCTGAAGAGCAAGACGGTCATCCTCGCGACAGGTGCACGCTGGCGGAACATGAACGTCCCTGGGGAGACAGAGTACAAGAACAAGGGCGTCGCCTACTGCCCACACTGCGATGGTCCGTTGTTCGCAGGCAAGCAAGTAGCGGTAGTCGGCGGAGGCAACTCCGGCGTCGAGGCGGCGATCGATCTAGCGGGTATCGCCTCGCATGTGACGTTGTTCGAGTTCATGCCAGAGCTGAAGGCTGACGGCGTGCTGCAGGACCGTCTATACAGCCTGCCGAACGTGACCGTGCATAAGAATGCACAGGTCAAAGAGGTGACAGGTAGCAGCAAGATGGAAGGCATGACGTACATCGATCGCGAGTCTGGTGCAGAGCATCAGCTGCAGATGGACGGCGTGTTCGTACAGATCGGCCTCGTGCCAAATACGGAGTGGCTGGAAGGCGTGCTGGAGCGCACGCGCATGGGCGAGATTGTCGTCGACAGCCGCGGTGCTACGACGATCCCAGGCGTATTCGCTGCTGGTGATTGCGCGAATACTCCGTATAAGCAGATCATCATCTCGATGGGTTCCGGCGCAACAGCAGCACTTAGCGCGTTCGATTACCTCATCCGGAACTAATCTATATCGTTATCAGGCGCTGTCGATGGACATATGAGAAGAAGATTGCGCAGTTATCGGGGCTCGACCTGTTGATCAGGTCGGGCCTTCGCGCTGTCTGTGGGGATATTCGTGGGGTTACCAAGTTGATCGTCGGGCTAAGGGAACTACAGTACCTTATTTTGTGTAAATCGGCCTTTTTTCGTACCCTAACGGAACTCGAGTACGTTATTTGTGATATATGGATAGTTTTATAGCTTAAAATAACGTCATAACGCACCTTAGTTCCGTTAAGACCTGAGATTGTGCGAAAAACAGCTGATTAGCGCACTCTAGTTCCGTAAGGAATTCGTATGCCGTGGGTCGGTACCATGTTACCTCTGCCTTCCGTGCATATCCTTCTTCAATCTGCAGATACTCTAACTTATGGATACGAATCTAGAAGAGGAGTGGTGGACATGACAGTAGATAAGAACCTGAAGAATGTCGTGAAGGATCTAGAACTGAATGGTGAGACGCGGCACGATGCACAACAGCTCAATCAAGATCGCAACGATCGCCGTAAGGAATCCACGCATGGCGAAGAAGGTTACAAGGAGAACGAGCACTCCTATCAATAAGGATCAACCAAGTACACGGTATACCGCGTGGTGGTTAGCATACGTGAGGAGAACAACGACGCCGTGTAAGGAACATCCAGTAGTATGTGACACGACCGAGTTGGTGGGTTGAACACCAATAGAACATCGAATCTACGTTAAGCGCTAACATCCCATAACACGGTCGGACACCTTGTGATCGTTAACACATCCGCATGAATACTAAGGACACCCCGACGATGCAGGCCGCAAATGAGCGGACCATCTCTCGAGGGTGTCTTTTGGTCATACATAAAACCTATGGCTCACTATAGCATTTATGTGTTTCTCAATCACTCTCCCTAGATCCTATAATGATATCTAATATCTGGATTAAGGAGCTGAGAGGTTATGCAAACATCGGTCGTCGGGTATCCGAGAATCGGAGAGAGCAGAGAGTTGAAGTTTGTGTCAGAAAGATATTATCGAGGTGAAGCGACAAGAGAGGAATTACGAGATACGGCGGCCAGTCTGCGGAGTGCCCACTGGAAGCTTCAGCAGGAGCGCGGGATAGACTTCATCCCGTCCAATGACTTCTCGCTGTATGACGGTGTGCTGGATATGGCTTGTCTGTTGAACATCATTCCCGAGAGATATAAGCAGCTTGGACTTGATGCGCTAGAGACGAGCTTCGCGATGGCGCGTGGCTACCAAGGGGAGCGAGGCGATGTGAAGGCACTGGCGATGAAGAAATGGTTCAACACCAACTATCACTACATGGTGCCTGAGCTCGATCGATCGACGGAGATTCGTCTAGTAGGGACGAAGCCGTTCGATGAGTACGAAGCGGCGAAGCGGCTTGGGGTTCAGACGAAGCCTGTGCTGATCGGGGCATTCACATTACTTAAGCTGGCAAAATATTCGGATGGTAAACAAGCGTCGGACTTCGTACAAGACATCATACAGGCATATCAAAAACTGCTGGAGCGGCTTCAGGAGCTCGGTGCGGAATGGGTGCAGTTCGACGAACCGATGCTGGTAACGGATCTGTCGTCAGGGGACATCGCGCTCATCCGCGAGCTGTATACACAGATCTTATCGGCTAAGGGTAAGGTCAACGTGTTAGCTCAGACATATTTCGGTGATGTGCGAGATGTCTATCAACAGCTTGTGGCGCTACCGTTCGATGGGATCGGGCTAGATCTCGTGGAAGGGAGAGACACGCTTCAGCTGATCGAGCAGCATGGATTCCCGAAGGATAAGACGCTATTCGCAGGTGTTGTGAATGGCAAGAATATATGGCGCAATCGGTATACACAGACGTTGGAGTTGGTCGGTCGCTTACAGAGACAGGCTCCGCATATCGTGCTCAGCACGTCTTGTTCGTTACTGCATGTACCTTATACGGTGAGGCATGAGACGAAGCTGAGCGAGGATGTGGTGAAGCATCTTGCGTTCGCGGAGGAGAAGCTGCAGGAGCTAGCGGAGCTTGGCACGATATTATCGGAGCAGGATCGTCACGCGCGCGAAGCGATAGATCATAGAGAGATCGAGATCGTCGATCAGAACGAGCGATTGTTCTACGGGGATCGTAGCGCGAGAGACGTGGCCGTGGGAGAGAAGACAGCCGCTCTGACAGCATCGGACTTCACGAGGACACCGGAGTTCGCGGTGAGGGAGAAGCTGCAGCAGGAGAGACTTCAGCTACCGCCGCTGCCGACGACGACGATCGGCTCCTTCCCACAGACGGCGGACGTGCGTGCGAATCGAGCAGCGTATAAGAAGGGGCGGATCCGTGAGGAGCAGTATACGAGCTTCATACAGGAGAAGATCGCGGCTTGTATTACTTTGCAGGAAGAGATCGGACTGGATGTGCTTGTGCATGGTGAATATGAGCGCAATGATATGGTGGAATATTTCGGAGAATGCTTGGAGGGATTTATTTTTACAGAGAAGGCTTGGGTGCAATCCTATGGTACGAGGTGCGTCAAGCCACCGATCATCTGGGGTGACATCTCGAGGCGGAGGCCGATCACGGTGGAATATAGTGTGTACGCGCAGAGCTTGACGGAAAAGCCCGTCAAAGGCATGCTCACAGGTCCGGTGACGATCTTGAACTGGTCGTTCCCGCGCGAGGATCTTTCGTTACAGGAGACGGCCTATCAGATCGCGCTCGCGATACGAGAAGAAGTGCTGGATCTGGAGTCACATGGCATCGGAATCATCCAGATCGATGAAGCTGCCCTCAGGGAGAAGCTGCCGTTGCGTCGATCAGACTGGCAGTGTGAGTATCTGGAGTGGGCGATACCTGCGTTCCGCTTAGTGCACAGTGGTGTCCAGCCGGAGACGCAGATCCACACCCATATGTGCTATAGCGAATTCGCCGACATCATCCACGAGATCGATGCGATGGATGCCGATGTGATCACCTTCGAAGCGTCTCGATCGGATCTCGAGCTGATCGACACGCTGCAGCGGAGCGGGTTCCGTACGGAGGTTGGACCGGGTGTGTACGATATTCATTCACCGCGGATCCCTAGTGTGGAGGAGATCGAACAGACGATCCGGCGTATGCTCATCTCGATCGAACCGGCGAAGCTGTGGGTGAACCCGGACTGCGGGCTGAAGACGAGAGGCGAGGCGGAGGTGCGCGAGAGCTTGGTGAACATGGTACAGGCTGTGCGAGAAGTAAGGAAGCGGGACGGGAGAAGGTAGAATGGTGAGCGAGGGAGTTCAGTGCAGGCGGCGCGAGAAGTGAGGCGAGGCGGAGGTGCGCGAGAGCTTGGTGAACATGGTACAGGCCGTGCGAGTAGTGAGGAAGCGGGACGGGAGAAGGTAGAATGATGAGCGAGGAAGTTCAGTGGCAGGCTGTGCGAGAAGTGAGGCGGGACGGGAGAGTCTGTTCTGTGCATTCGATCTCGACATCTATGTAGAGGCTGACGCTTCCAGCGGTGGCACCGATCGATCATTCCTTCGTCCATCGAGAGAAACTAACGGAACCACAGTACGCTATTCTGAATAAAACAACGGTTTTCCGAAGGCTAACGGAACTACAGTTCGCTATCTGCATCAAACGGGTGTTTCAGCAGCTCATTTCGACGCAATAACGGAACTACGTTCCGTTAGCATCTGAAAAATGCTCGATTTCGAGCAAATAAGGGATCGTCGTTCCGTTACGCACAGAGGCCATCACTCGTCAGCGAAAAGAGGCCACCACTCGTCAGCGTAAGGTGAAGCTAGGATTCACTTGCGTTCGTATCATGTATCCTCTTCCCCAAATCCCTCATCGGACACACCGCCACCGGGATGTGAGGTACAGAGTAGGCCTGTGGTCTGCTACAATATATAGGTGGTTACCTAGGGGTAGGTGTTACAGCTAGCACATCCACTACCTGTATGTATACCGCTTGGTACAATATCGATACATGACCACCAATATATACGAGACGATGGAGTGAGATGATGATGCTGAAAGCAGTAAAGCTACGCCCCTTCGTACCATCCGGAGAAGATTATCAGCGTTCGTTGCAATTCTATACGGATCTCGGATGCGAGCTGATCTACCATAGTCCTGAGTTAGCCATCTTCAAAGTAGGCTATCTGGAGTTCCATCTGCAAAACTATCATCATCGTGAGCTGCAGGACAACTACATGCTAGAGCTATGCGTACAGGACTTAGATGCTTGGTGGAAGCATATTCAAGATGCGGGTATCATCGAGAAATATGAGGTGAGAGCGAAGCCGCCACAGCTGCAGCCTTACGGTAGACGAGCGATTCATCTGATCGACCCTGCTGGCGTGCTATGGCATATCACCGAGTGGTTGCCATGAAACATCAACATCAATCCGATCGAACATAGTGATTCCTCCACTGGCATCGTGATACAATGAAGCAAATAACGCTACAGAAATGTCGGGGAATCTATCATGCGCTATGATTGTTTGATCGTCGATGATGAGATGGTGCTCGCGGAGACGACCTGTGAGTATTTTAATATGTTTGATGTTCATACCGCTTATGTGACGAGCGCTGAGGAGTGCGAAAGCTTCTTGCGTGAGCATGAAGCTTCGTTGATCCTACTAGATATCAACCTCGGTGATATGTCAGGATTCGAGCTATGCAAGAAGCTGCGGCGAACGACGCAGATCCCGATCCTGTTCATCAGTGCGCGGTCGAGTGATGATGATGTGCTGATCGCACTGAATATAGGCGGAGACGACTATATCCATAAGCCGTACACACTGAGCGTGCTGCTGGCTAAGGTGAAGGCCGTGCTGAAGCGATATGGCTCGGCGACTATGAGCGGCTCTACGGGCACACCGCCGGAAGTGCTGGAGTTCGGAGAGGTCAGGATCGATGTCGAGCTCGGCCGAGTGTATGTGAGAGGTGAAGAGACGAAGCTCAAATCGATGGAGCTAAAGCTCCTAACCTACCTCGCAAGGAATAGAGGTAAGGTGTTGACGAAAGAGGAGCTGTTCCGCAACGTCTGGGGAGATTCGTTCACAGGTGACGGCACGCTGAACGTCCACATACGCCATCTACGGGAGAAGATCGAAGAGGATCCTCAGAACCCACGTCACATCATCACGGTATGGGGAACGGGGTATATCCTAGAGGACGGTGGACGATGAGCATCAGAGGGTTAGTCCTCACCATACTGACGGTGTTCATCGCAGGTGCCGGACTCTCGATCCTCGTCATCGGGAAGAAGGAACCCACTCGCATCGATATGGTCGCACTGAATGAGGTCGTGAAGACGATCGAAGGGAACTGGGGCAGGCTCGATCAAGTGGACTACAGCTTCTATGAGGAATCGTTCACCGTGCTGGACCGGTCTGGACTGATCCTCTACCAGTCGGGCTGGGCAGATCAAGTAGGGCCGGCCACGGGAAGCGGGCATGATGCGGACTCCGCCGAAGTAGGGTCGGCCATGGGAAGCGGGCATGATGCGGCGGTCCGAACCGATACCGGCGAAGTGGTGGACGATGCCGGACATGAGGCGAACCCTATCGGATCTGGAACAGACACAGGGGCAGCGGATGAGGCGGTCCGAACCGGAGCGGGAGCAGTGGTGGCCGACACCGACCATGTGGCAGATCCAGCCGTAACAGCGATGGCCACTACCGCCCAAGCAGCGGCTCAACCTCGGGACTCGCTCTCAGCCGCCGTCCATGACGCGATTCGGAATCGCGACACGATCGTCGATCTTGCCGTACAGGGCGACATCGTCGGGAAGCTGATCGTCCACCACCAAGACATAGCCACAGTCCAACAGATGAAGCAGCAGCTGATGACGATCTTCATGCTGACGTTCATCGCCCTAGCCATCATCAGCAGCCTATACATCGTCTATCTGAACCGGGCGGTGTTCCGGCCGTTCACGAAGCTGCAGAGCTTCGCCTCGCATGTGGCGAGGGGCGTGCTAGATCTGCCGCTGGATATGGACAAGCGGAACCGCTTCGGCGCGTTCACCGAGAGCTTCGACCTGATGCGGGAGGAGCTGGCGGTGGCCCGCCAACGGGAGTACGAAGCGAATCGCAGCAAGAAGGAGCTCGTCGCGAGCTTGAGCCACGATATCAAGACGCCGATCGCCTCGATCAAGGCGGTGTCAGAGCTGATGCTGCTGCAAGCAACCGATGACAAGGTCATCAAGCAGCTTAACGCCATCTATGCCAAAGCCGACCAAGTCGACTATCTCGTGACCGATATGTTCCATGCGACGTTAGAAGAGCTACAGCAACTAAACGTCACTGTCACTGAGGAATCGAGTGCGATACTGGAGGAGCTGATAGAGGATGTGAATGTGGATCAACGCATCCAGCGCGGACCGATCCCAGCCTGCATCATCCTGGCGGATGTCAGGCGATTGCAGCAGGTGCTGGATAACGTGATCAGTAACTCGTACAAATATGCGGCGACCACGGTATCGATCGATTCCCGGATCTATGATACCCACCTAGAGCTTCATATCATGGATTATGGGTGTGGGGTACAGGAGGAAGAGCTGCCGCTGATCATGGGCAAGTTCTATCGGGGGGAGAATGCGCAGGGCAAGAATGGTTCGGGACTCGGACTTTATTTATCCCAATATTTCATGGAGAAGATGCAAGGGGAGCTAGACTGCTATAACCGCCTGGACGGATTCACCGTGGTCCTTCGCTTGAAGCTCGCCGCATGATGTGGATTTAAGTATGATTTAAGATTTGGTTAAGGATTACATAAAGATCAGATAAGAATCTCCCATGTATGATAAGACTGTAATCGATATTACGGCCTTATCTTTTTTTGTTGAATATAGGAGAGTGCGAACAGTATGAACAGACCGATCATCACGACCCATAAGCTATGTAAGACGTTCTCAAGGGATGGGAATCAGCAGCATGTGCTGAAGAACCTCGACCTGCAGCTCATGGAGGGGGACTTCACCGTCATCATGGGCAGCTCCGGCTCGGGCAAGTCTACCTTGCTATATGCGCTGAGTGGGATGGATAAACCGACTTTAGGGGAGATCACTTTCGAGGGGCGGAATCTAACGGCGTTAACGAATGACCAGCTTGCGATCTTCCGCAGACAGCACTGCGGCTTCGTCTTCCAGCAGGTTCATCTACTAGATAACATGAGCGTCCTGGATAATATCCTCGCGAGCGGACTGCTGGTGACTAAGAATAAGAAGGCGCTCGCCGTGAGAGCGAAGGAGCTGCTTGCTCGTGTCGGGCTAGCCGAAGCTTCTTGGGGGAAGTTTCCTTCGCAGCTGTCCGGTGGGGAAGCCCAGCGGGCTGGGATCGTCCGTGCCCTGATCAACGAACCGCGTATCGTCTTCGCTGATGAGCCGACGGGAGCGCTGAACTCCGCTTCGAGTACGAGCGTGCTGGATATCATGTCGGAGGTGAATCGCAATGGGCAGAGCATCGTCATGGTGACGCATGATCTGAAGACAGCGCTACGTGGTAATCGCGTGCTCTATCTACGGGATGGCGTCATGTGCGGGGACCTGCAGCTCGGTGTCTATGAAGCGGGAGCAGCGGGAGCGGGAGAGCATCGCGAGCGATTCGAGCGACTGCAAGCCTTCCTAGCGGAGATGGGGTGGTAAGGATGACAGTCTTCAATCTCGCTTATGCGAATATTAAGAATCATAAGTCAGCCTCGATCTCACTATTCGTCCTGATCGTCATCGCCGGCCTTCTGCTCAACGTCGGCCTCACGATCATGACGCAGATCCAGGTGTTCTATGACGACAAGGTGGCTGAGCTGCAGGATGCGCACCTCAGTGTGATGACTCGTAGCGCGGAGCATAGCGATGAATATCACGAATATTTCAGCAGCTACGCCGGGGTCAGCAAGGTGGAATCACGTGACGTGCTCCTGCTCGAAGGGACGTCCTTCCGCTATGGTGATACAGATCTCAGCATCACGACACTGCTGCTCGATGCAGAGGCCGAGCGATCTGTCTCGCCGTTACAGCTCATCGAGCAGCTGCCAACGGAGAGCGATCGTGATCTCTATCTGCCGTACAGCTTACAGACGGATGGGAGGTATGCGTTAGGCGACACGTTCACCTTGCATTATCTCGATCGAGCGTACGAATTCCGTGTAGCAGGCTTCTTCGAGACGACGATGTACGGCACGCATAATATGGGGGTGCTCAAGCTGCTGTTACCCCATGCATCATATGAACGTATCGCATCCGATCTGGACGGTCATGCAGATGCGATCCAGCTGTCCGTCGTTCTCGCAGACGGTGAACAAGCTAGCCAGCTGTATCGCGATTTCAAGAAGCAGCACTCTGATCAGGTAGGTGAAGGCGGGGACTCGTACTGGATACTCGATATACAGACTGCGAAGTACGCAAGCACGATCACGGTGAATATCGTCGCGATGATCCTCGTCGCCTTCGCAGCGGTGATGATCATCGTATCTCTGATCGTCATCAAGTTCCGGGTCACGAACAGTATCGAGGACGGCATGGTGAACCTCGGCGTGCTGAAGGCAGTAGGCTACACCAATCGCCAGATCATCACATCGATTAACCTGCAATTTCTCCTGATAACATGCTGTGCGGGCATCGTGGGTGTCGGGCTGTCCTATCTCGTCCTTCCCGCGCTAGGCCTGATCATCGCTTCGTTGACAGGGCTGATCTGGAGCCAACGCTTCTCCTGGTCGATCGACACGATCAGTGTCATGGCTGTCGTCCTGTTGGTGCTGGCGGTGACGGGCTCAGCGGCCTACCGCATCCGCAAGCTGTTCCCGGTGACCGCGCTGCGCGGAGGGCTCACGACACATAGCTTCCGGCGCAATCACTTCCCGCTCGATCGTGCGAAGGGCGGACTATCGGTTCTGCTCGCGGGCAAGACGATCTTCGCGAACCGCAAGATGAGCATCACGATCGGTCTGATCATGGCCGCTGTGACGTTCGCAGCCGTCTTCTCGATCGTGCTGTACTATAACATCGCCGTGAATAACACCGCATTCGTCCATCTCACGGGTGTGGAGACGTCAGATGTGATCGTCGTCGGCAAGCCTGAGGCGGACAGTGAGGAGCTGCTGGCTGCAATCCAGGACCAAGAAGGCGTATCGAAGGTCGTGCTGTGGGACGGACTGAATGCGATCATCGACGGACAGAGCTTCTTCACCCGGGTATCCGATGACTATAGCAAGCTGGAGAACCATGGCGTCTATGAAGGCCGCTATCCGATCCATGATAACGAGATCGTCATCTCCTGGTTGATCGCGGATCAGCTGGACAAGAGCATCGGAGATACAGTCGAGGTCACACTTGGTGAATCGACGCGGACGTATCTCGTTACGGGTCTCAACCAATCGATCAACAATATGGGCTTGGTCGCCTATCTACCGCTCGTCGGGCTACAGCAGCAGCTGCCGCAGTATGAAGGCAAGGTATTCAACGTATACATGGACGATCTCGAGCCGACTGCCTATATGGAACGGATGATCCGCGAGCACGGTGCGCTGATCTCGGAGATCGTCGATATCGAAGAAACGTTAGCGAGTCAGATGAGCGTCTATTCGTCGATCATGTACGTCGTGATGGTGTTGATCCTCGCGATCACGACGCTGGTCGTGGTACTCATCCTGTATCTCGTCATCAAGACGATGATCATCAAGCGGAAGAAGGAGTACGGCATCCAGAAGGCGAGCGGCTACACGACATGGCAGCTGATGAATCAGGTTGCGCTCAGCTTCGTGCCTATCGTGGCACTGGGGGTGGCGGTCGGATGTCTGCTAGGCAGTCTGTATACGAATCCGCTCCTGTCGATCCTGCTCTCTGGTGCGGGAGTGAAGAACGTCAGCTTCACGATCGACCTGACTTCGATCATCGTGCTCTGCGGCGGCGTAGTCGTGCTCGCTTACCTCGTATCTGTGCTGGTATCCCGCCGGATTCGGCGCATATCGCCCTATGAACTGATCACGGAGTAGGGTGCCGGAGAGGGATAGACATAGAGGTATAGAGAGATAGGATTAGATATAGAGATATAGAGATATAGAGGTAGGGGATTAGGGGTTAGGGATTAGGAGTTAGGGATTAGGAGTTAGGTATTAGGAGTTAGGTATTAGGAGTTAGGTATTAGGGGTTAAGGGTTAGGAGTTAAATATTAATAAAAGGTGCGGTGTATGAGAAATCGTGCGGTATGACATCAGTGGTGCGGGTGAGCGAAACGTTGGTCGTACGACAAAAGGATGGTCTCCCTAGTGGAGGCCATCCTTCGTCGTCATGATCGGGTAGCCGAAGGAGAGGATGATCTCCTTCAGCTTGTCGATATACGTTAAGGCGAGGCGGCTAAGCTGGACGCTCTCGTTCGTGATATAGCCGATCAACATCCGCTCCTCTGTTCGCAGTCGCACCGAGGTGATCTGATCGCCATTCAGGTCGCTGTTAAGGACGCCGGAGCTGATCGTGTAGCCGTTCAGACCGATGAGGAGATTGAACAGCGTCGCCCGGTCACTGACCGCGATCCGCTTCTTGAACGTCTCCGTGCTGAGGATCTCCTCGGCGAAGTGGAACGAGTTATATTCCCCTTGCTCGAACGCGAGACACGGATAGTCGTCTAGCTCCTCGATCTCGATGCTCGTCTTACCTGCGAGCGGATGGGCGGTGCTGATGAACACATGCGGCTCCGCCGTGAATAACGGCTGGAAGCGCAGCCCGCGATCGCGAAGCATCTTCTGGAGCACCTTGCGGTTGAACTCGCTCAGATAGAGGACACCAAGCTCACTGCGCAGATTGCGGACGTCCTCGAGAATCTCATACGTTCTCGTCTCCCGCAGCGTGCATTCATACTCATTCGCGTCGAGCTCCTTCAGCAGGTTCACGAAGGCCTGCACGGCGAAAGCATAGTGCTGCGTCGAGATCGAGAGGAGCTTCTTCGCCGGCTCCTTGTGCTTGTACCGCTGCTCGAGCAGCTCCGCTTGCTCGACGACCTGCCGGGCGTAAGACAGGAACTCGATCCCTTCGTTCGACAGCGTGATCCCGCGTGCAGAGCGCAGGAAGATCTCGATCCCGAGCTCTTGCTCGAGATCTTTCACCGCGCTGGACAGACTCGGCTGCGAGATGAACAGCTGCTTCGCTGCCTCACTGATGGAGCCGCAGCTAACGATGGTTAGGATGTATTTAAGTTGCTGTAGGGTCATGGCGATCCTCGTAATCCTCTATAATGGTGGTACGCGGATTAGTAAGACCCGCGGATATGAGGGGCGACCTCATCCTGATAGAAGCGCTGCAGACGCGATTTCTCCTCGTCAGAGAACCCCGGTGTGTCGAGTGTGAGCAGATTCTCTTGCACTTGAGCGTTATTCTTGAAGCCTGGGATGATGCAGCTTACTTCCTGCGATTCGAGGATCCAGCGCTGTGCCGCACGCGCCATCGTACCGCGTCCTTCACCGATCCATCTGAGGCCGTCCGCCAGCTCTACGCCCTTCTCGAATGGCAGACCGGCGAAGGTCTCCCCGACGTTGAAGCTCTCGCCATTGCGGTTGAAATTACGGTGATCATCCGGCTCGAACTTCGATTCCTTCGTGAATTTTCCTGTTAAGAGTCCGCTCGCCAGTGGCAGACGAACGAGGATGCCGACGCCCTGCGCATGTGCCTGAGGGAATAGCTCCTCCAGCGGCTTCTGTCGGAACAGGTTGAAGATAACCTGTAGCGCCTGCACGCCTGGATAACGGAGGCAGATCAGCCCTTCCTCGACGCTCTCCACGCTCACACCGTACGAACGAATCTTGCCTTCGGCCTTCAGCTTGTCCAGCACTTCGAAGACATGTCCGTCCTCGAGGATCTTCTGCGCCGGGCAGTGGATCTGATACAGGTCGATCGTCTCACGCTTCAGGTTACGCAGGCTGTCCTCGCAGTACGCACGTACCTGAGCCTCCGAATACGTAGCAGGATCGTGAATATCTCCCCTTCGGCAGAACTTCGTCGCGATATGAATCTTATCCTCTAGGCCTTGCGTCGCCTTCGCTAGCAGCTGCTCACTATGGCCGTCACCGTATACGTCGGCCGTATCGAAGAAATTCACGCCCGCGTCGATCGCCGTCTGCAGCGCACGCAGCGACTCGGCGTCGTCCTTCGTGCCCCAAGCTCCACCGATCGCCCAAGTACCGAAGCTAACCTCACTTACCTGCATGCCTGTGTTACCAAGTGGTCTGTATCTCATCGCCGTGTTTCCTCCTCTATATCGTTGGATATGTAAAGTGTGAATAGGAACGGTTGCACCCTCATCGTAACCTTCCCGTATGGGCTCGTCAAGCTGACCCGGGGGAGGGGGAGGCGTGGTTGCTCCGATCGAGATGTGACGTCCTCCACCATATGCTGGGAGCTTCGAGCGGAGCGGTATAAATGGACGACGACGGAGTCTAGGCTTCTGTATGCAGTCGAACGATCTGCCTGCCGACGTGCTGACTGTGGAGGATCGTAGACAAGGCATCGGGCAGCCCGTCTAGCGTGATCTCCGTACAGATGTCCTCCAGTACGGACGGTGAAGGCTTCAGGTCTTCGGCCATGCGATGCCAGACGCGGAGCCGCTCCGCCATCGGGCAGTAGACCGAGTCGATCCCGAGCAGACGGATGCCGCGCAGGATGAAGGGGTGGATCGACGTAGGCAGATCCGTCCCGCCAGTCAGGCCGCTAACCGCTACCGCGCCGCCATACTGAGTCGAGCTCAGGATATAGGCGAGTGCACGTCCGCCGACGGAGTCGACCGCCCCAGCCCATACTTGTCGATCCAGGGGACGAAGCTTATCCGGCGTCAGCTCCGAGCGATCGATGCTCGTGGTGGCACCTAGGCCCTCGAGATAAGCGTGCTGATCGGATTTGCCTGTACTCGCCGTGATCTCGTAGCCGCGTGCTGCTAGCATCGCGACTGCTAGGCTGCCGACACCGCCCGTAGCTCCGGTGACGAGGATCGGGCCGCGGTCAGGTGAGATGCCTTGTTGCTCGAGATGATGAATGGACAGCGCCGCGGTGAAGCCCGCTGTACCGTAGATCATCGCCTCCCGCAGCGTGAGTCCCTCCGGGAGCGGGACGACCCAATCTGCCGGGACGCGAGCGTATTCGCTATATCCTCCATCATGGGATACGCCGAGCTCATAGCCTGTCACGATGACGTGGTCCCCTGCTCGGTATCGGGGATCCTGTGAAGCGGCGACGGTGCCCGCTAGATCGATACCGGGGACGATCGGATACGACTTAACGACACGGCTAGCTGCTCGCATCGCCAGTCCATCCTTATAGTTCACACTGGAATACGCAACACGGATCAAGACCTCCCCTTCAGGTAGTTGATCTGATGTGCGCTTCGCGATGCGGGCTTGAACATCGTCCCCATCTTGCTCGGCGATCAGCGCGCGATATGTATGCATGAAGCATTCCTCCTCACGGTAGTACTTCCATTTGCACTTCCTCCGAATCTCTCACTTGTATTATGACCGAATGACTGCGGCAATACGATAACATTCGTCCGAGACTGGGGTAGCGGCTTCAGAGTATATGTGGTTGTACGTAAGGCTGCTGCAGCTCCTAGGTTGCGTCCTCGCGTCGATTTCGGGCACCGCGCGAAGCTCCCAGCGCGCGGTGGTCGGCGTCACATGACGGTTGTCGACACTAATTTTACAAGAGGAAATACGCGAATGCTGTCGAAAGTTTAGAGTCAGAGACTGTCCAGTTAGAGTGTGTATCGGTGTTGATGGAAGGGAGCGTGGATCGTATGCGTCTGCGTGTTAGAGATGTTGTCTGCTTCGTATTAGTCCTCGTCATCATCGTCAGTGGATGTGGGAGTACAGGTGGATCTGATGGAGAACGGGATAGAAGTGCTAGAAGTAGCTCGGGCGGGAAGTATCGTGTGGTCCGTGACGATCACTTCATGATCCAAGGCGTGAAGGTCCGTGATCATCAGGATCGACTCGTGGAAGCGATCGGACTGCCTGATCAGAAGCAAGTGGAAGAGGATATGACAGCTTATACATACGGTGATGTGCAATTCTATATACAAGGGAAACGTATCTTCTATATCAGCTCGACGGATCCAGAATATGCAACTGCAAGAGGTGTGCGCGTCGGAGACACCTTCTCGGCGGTATATGAGAGATATGAGGACTACGAGCTACGGGGAGTCGTCGATCGATATAACAGTGTGAAGGTCATCAAGTATGTGCTCATCCCGGGCAAAGATTACACGGTGGAGCTTGAATTCGAATACGATGCGGATGAACCGGAGCCTAAGGTGAGAAGTATCAGCATGCTGCCAACTGCATTCGAAGAAGAATGGCTTGCTACGAGCATACTGATCACATCTGAGGATGGGTGGCGGGTAGACTCGTCTGGCTCGAGGAAGGGTGAGCGTGAAAAGAAGTAAAGCCGGAGATAGGCTCCTATGCGCCTTCCTTCGAACTGCCGCTGATAAGTGGAGAGACCTATAAGCTAGAGGATGGAAAGCCGACCGTCTTGATGTTCTGGGGGACGCTTGCGGTCTTGTCTCAGCGTCGCTGACAGCGGAAATGGCGGGTGAGAGCCTAAAAAATCGTGTCTCAGCGTCACCGACAGCGGGAATGGCATGTGAGAGCCGAAAAAATCGTGTCTCAGCGTCGCAGACGGCGGAAATGGCGGGTGAGAGCCGAATAAATCTTGTCTCAGCGTCGCAGACAGCGGAAATGGCATGTGAGAGCCGAAAAAGTCGTGTCTCAGCGTCACCGACGGCGGAAATGGCGGGTGAGAGCCGAAAAAGTCGTGTCTCAGCGTCGCCGACAGCGGGAATGGCGGGTGAGAGCCGAAAAAGTCGTGTCTCAGCGTCGCAGACAGCGGAAATGGCATGTGAGAGCCTAAAAAATCGTGTCTCAGCGTCGAAAAAGTCGTCTCTCAGCACGGCCATCTACGTGGCAGGATGCGTGAGAGACGACTTTATCGGTACATCGCTATCGTTACTGCTTCGTCAGCTTATAGAATACCGACGCATGCGGTGGCAATTCGGCAGAGATGACGGCATCCGCACTGCCAGCATCCTCCTTGCGCCAGAGATCTCGCAAGCTGACCGGGCCGCTCACGCCGAGCTGCTCCAGCGTGACGGATACGGCACTCGCTTCATCGCGCAGGTTGAACAGCGCTACATACGTGCTGCCGTCCGGGCCTTCCGAGGTCCAGACAGTGCGGTCGTCTTCCCGGTATACCATGTGCGCTCCGTTGCCTTCGCGGTGCGCTTCTAGTACTTCTTCGTTCGTGATGAGCGAGAGCGTCCACTCGTCGTTATCGCGCAGCTCGCCACCGAACATAAGCGGCGAACGGAAGATGCTCCACAGCGTCATCATCGTCACCTGCTCATCTCTAGTGAAGCGGGTCCAGCGGTCTGCGCCGCCTCCGTCTACGGAACGAATGCCGAGATGTCCGAGCGGTAGCATATCACAGTCTGGCCAGTGGCCTGGACCAACATGTGGCGCCCATTTCTCCGCACGTTCGAACATGTTGTATAGCAGTCTCCATATATCCCAGAAGTCATCCGTCATCCGCCATAGGTTCGCGTTGTTGATCAGATGTTCCGCGTGATCGAGCGGAGCTGGTCCCGGCGAAAGACTGAGCACCATCGGACGTCCACAGCGGTCGATGGCCTTGTTGATCATCGCGATCTCAGCTGCATGGATGCCATATAGCCGTGATGCTGCGATGTCATCCACCTTCACATAGTCGACCTCCCACTCGGCATATAGCTCGAAGAGAGAATCATAGTAGGCTTGTGCGCCTTCCTTGTTCGGATCGACTCCATACATATCGGTGTTCCACGGACAGATGGAGTTCGTGTGCGCGATGTCGCGTGCGGTGACTGTCGTGCCTTTGATCGGAGTAGCAGCGTGTACGGCTTGTCTTGGGATGCCTCTCATGATGTGGATACCGAACTTCAGTCCTAGACTGTGAATATAATCGGCTAATGGCTTAAAGCCCTGTCCACCTGCAGCAGACGGGAACCGATTCGCCGCAGGGATCAGCCGCGAATATTCATCCATCTCTAGGGGTACGAATGGGCGATATAGCGAAGATACGGCACCTGGCTCATACCATTGGATATCGACGACGACATACTCCCAACCATACGGCTTCAGATGCTTCGCCATATACTCGGCGTTCCCTCGTACTTCTTCCTCTCGTACAGCAGCGCCATAGCAGTCCCAGCTGTTCCAGCCCATCGGAGAAGTCGGTGCAAACTGATGGTGTTTCATACGATCCATCCTTTCGTTCCTCATAATCTTGACATACATGCCCTAGTTAATCGATCCTACACGATGTAAACGCATTCGCGATGTGGTATGCTGATCGATCCGTAACCATCGAGTTACATAATTACCTATACGATTAATATTATAAAGAACTCTTGGCTAAAGTCTATCGATTTTCGGTTACGCACGGTCGTGATATTCGTATATATGAGAGGAAAGGGTCGCGCATTAAGAGCGAGCCCGCTGCGAACAGAGGTCAGGAGTGTATACCATGCGCATCACACGTTTTTCCCTCCTGCATTTCATTATTAAGGGTACTTTGGTAACTACTCTTGATCTGCCTCCTGTAACTTCTCAACCAACACTTCCCTCAGTTTCGGTATTAATACATGAAACGTACGATCACGGTAACTTATTCTATATATGTCTGAATGATCGTCAACCGCCGATAATATGATGGACCGATGATCGTTATTTAAGCGAATCGTGATAAGCAAATATTCATGATCGCCTGACTTATTTATTTGCTCCATACTAGTACTATGATAGGATATTCCACGCAAAATATTAACATCATAAAAAGGGATGTTCACCACATCTCTAGTATCGATATATAGTTTATCGATATGATAAGGAGTTAAATTCTCTACTAGTGATGAATACACCCTTTGATCAAGCATCTTATTATAGCCAGAGGATGTAGCGAGCAAAGTATAATGTACTACAAAAGGACTTAGCAGAATAATCGCAATCCCATCTATTAAAAGGTTTTTCTTCAACTTTGCAATATCTTTGTTAATCAAAAATTTTATCAAGGATGATATACCATATAAAACCGTCATGAGGAATAAAAAATAGGCGACTGTTTTAATCATCAATTATCCCCCCTTGTTAACTACGTGATCAATAAATTCCTTTAGATGTGGCAGGTTAACACAAAAAAACCGTTTGTTGTAATAGACACTAAAAACGTCTGAACCATTATATAAAAATACCTTCGCATCATATCTTAACTTGTCGCCACCTAGCAGAACTCTATTCTCAACCCTAACTCTATGAGTCCATTTGTAGTCAGGGGAGTTCCACATTGAACGAGAATACTCCATATTCTTGAAAAGTTCCGGGACTATAAGCTGGTGAAAGTCTGCTAGATTTAATTCTTCATTATTAGAATAAATTTGAAATCTTTCGATTTCCGATTTCGTAAGACTTTTTACTAATTTCGTATAAGCTCTATTGTCGAGAAACTCGTTATAAGTATTAGATGTTTTTATTAAGATGGAATGTCCTACAACGGTGATAATTATTAGTGCCGTTATCGCAATGAAAGCCCTTTTTAAATTCATATAATTAGACCTCCGATCTAGGCAGACAATATTCAAGCACATCCATCGTTCTAATCTGCTCTTGTGATATATTTTATTTACGTTATGGCAATTATGTTGATAAGCATCAATAATTAAATTTTGTAAACTGAAACAACCTTGAGTATATAACATGTTCCCACTTTATGAAATAAATCCCCCTAATTATTAATTGATTTATCCTAGCATGACGGCGGTCAGCTTGCTCATGCTAACGCTGTTGATCTGAAGATTCATTCGTCGCTTACATGGCGGGAGCTTGTTTTGGACATTTATGAGGATAGTTGTGTGGGGTACTTGCAGCTTCCTGCTATGGCAGTTGTGGCTGCAGATCAGGCCGAGTGCGATGGGGATCTTAGGATATCCATATGATGTGGCGATCGGGCTAGGTATGCTGACGCTTGCTTCCAGCTTGTGGACGATATATGATGTGTGGGTACTCTTGATGAGGAATGTGAGACGAATCGATACGAATATGACATAGGAGCAATGAGAGGCTATGACTAATTACAAACTGACGATCCAATATGACGGTGCGAAGTACAAAGGCTGGCAGAGACTCGGTCAAGGCGAGAATACGATCCAGGGGAAAATCGAACAGATCCTGACAGAGACGGTAGGCAGATCTGTGGAGATCATCGGTGCGAGCCGAACAGATGCAGGTGTGCATGCGCTCGGGCAGGTGGCGAGTGTGAAGCTAGCGGGCGATATGAATGAAGTGAAGCTGCGCAATGTCTTGAATCATCAACTGCCTGCAGATATTAGCATCCTGTCTGTGAAACAGGTTCCGGATGACTACCATGCGCGGTTCGATGCGAAGGAGAAGACCTATCTCTACCGGATCTGGAATGAAGACTACAGCCATCCCTTCATGCGCAGGTATAGCATGCATGTGAAGAAGAAGCTGAATGTGAATGAGATGAAGAGGGCGGCGAAGCACTTCCTGGGTGAGCATGACTTCACGGCATACTCGAACGCCAAGGCGAACAAGAAGAAGACCGTGCGAGAGATCCATGCGATCGACATCGATTCGAAGGATGGGTTCATCGACATCCGCGTTCGTGGCAACGGGTTCTTGTATAACATGGTCCGAAAGATGGTCGGGACACTGATCGAAGTCGGCATGGGCGAGAAGACCGCGGACGAGGTGCCGTTGATCATCCTCTCGAGGGATCGAGCGATGACAGGTAGATTAGCGGAGGCTTACGGGCTATATCTGGAGAAGATCGGCTATTAGGTGGATGGCTAGTGGTTAACTAGTTACATATCGTTTGGGAATAACATTTTTCTGCCGAAACCAAAAGGACTGTACTCCCGCAAGTACAGTCCTTTCTCGTCCCTACAATAAAGTGTAAATCCTTCTTCTCTCTATGTTCCCCACTTGTAAGACTGCAACCTCACCTGTCCCTACAATGTAGACCATATCAGACGCTACTCTGAATAATAGGAATAGTAAGCCCAACGCATGGCATATGTTGAGCGTGCTTCGTGCTCGTCCAACCCGTCAACCTAACATCGACAAGCTTCTATCGCTTCTTGCGCGTTGTCGTGAGCTCGGCATAAGCGTCGAAGTAGAAGCGGCGCTTCTCCTTGCTGAACATGACGACGACGAGATGGATGAACAAGGCGAGGACGAGCAGACCTGAGATTGCATAGGACAGCAGGTTCAACCATACACCCAGCTGCAGTGGAGCATCCGTCTGGATCTCAATCTGACTGATCAGATAGGCGGCGAACTGCACGGTGTAGACGAGCAGTACGGCGAGCAAGCGCTTCGTCAATCTGGCCGTTAATCTGTCACCTGTATAACGGAATCGAAGCATCCTCGTGCCGATCGTTCGCCCACTAGAAGCAGCCGGCAGGATCACGAGCCATAGGATCATCATCGCTGTGAGGAAGAAGAAGCGACTCCAGACGTCGGTGTACCCTGTTGCGGATGATAGGATCAAGGTCATGAATTGGATGATCGTCAGATCGATCGCCATAGCGAGTAGGACCGCCATGTTACGCACTTCGTCTCGGGCTGCAAGCTCTGCAGCTTTTGCTCGAACTTCCTTGCGGGAAGGGAATAGCGCTAAGACGATCGGTGCGAGGAAGTATCCGACCAGACCGCCGGATCCGTTCAGGATCAGATCATCAACGTCGAATAGTCGATAAGGACAATCATAGATGCCGTAGATCCCCGTTACTTGCGTCACTTCATAGAATAGTGTCACACAACCGATGAGGAATAAGGCTTTCCACCAAGCTCGAAGCGCAACGAGATAGTAACGTAGATAGACCCCGAGTGGCATGAGTAGCAGCAGGTTGAAGAACGCCTGCAGGAAAGCGCGCTCCTGTAGCAGATAGCCATATGTAGACGGACTAGACCAGTCGACGCGGCTCTCGCGTAGGATATCATCGACGAACTGGAACGGCGTGAGAGAGTAGGTCTGGCCGACCGGCAGTGCTAAGCAGTTGTGCGTGGATTCCGGTAACGGTAGTAAAGTTAAGAATAATGCCGCCATGAAGTAAAATATAAACGAAAACACGATGATCGTCGTAGACAACGGGAAAAAACCGAATCTGCGATAAATGTAGATCAGCCACGGAATGAAGATCATGAATGCGATGATGATAAATACGATCAGTGCGATGAAGATAGGTTGTATATAATCTAGCAAGGTCGTTGAGTCCCTTTCCTGTCTGTCATATGAATGTCATCGATATTATACGACAAGTGGTACGGAAGGAACTAGTAGAGATATGTTTCGGTCAGAACAAAATCGAGACACCTTCCACGATGGGAGGGTGTCTCGATCGCTAAAGTCATGACTACATATATCTAGTAGAGGTTGGCTGTGAGTTCGTCATCTGCGTAGTGCCATAGGACTGCATGTAGGTGTTCATCGTCGTGTCCTTCAGGGTAGGCACTTGATAGTATCCACGCTGGTTAGCGTACTGGAAGCCTTGGTACGCCATGTCGGCGGACTTGTTCGCACCCGTCTGAACCATCTGGCGTAGCTGAGGATTCGCCATCTCGAGCGCAGCCTTCATCTTCAGTGCCGCAGACTGCTTGTGACAGTTCACGATGCACAGCGTAACATCCGCATCATCGATCTGATCGCTGCTCTCGGCAGGCGCCTGAGTCTGAGGGTTATGCAGCCCATATGTCGGTTGATAGGATGGATTCGCTTGGCTGGATGGACTTGTTTGCCCTGCTTGGTTCATCGTGCTCATAGAGCTCGTCTGATTCATCGTGTTCATCTGATTCAGGGAGCCCATCGAGGTCGTCATGCCAGACTGACCCATGCGCCGTGTCTGATTCATCCGTTGCATCATCTTCTGTCCACCTGATGACATCGCTTGGGATGCACCGAACTGCTGCGCCATCTGTACGAGATTGTTATACTCCATCATACACTGCTGGATGTGGTTATCCATCATCGTCTGCAGCTGCGGATCTCTCGCATAGGGACGATAGAGGTGCATCGTATTCAGCCCGTGGATCGCGTCATTCAGTACTTCATGTAGCTCCATCACTTCATGTGCGCCGAGTTGCGTCATCGAATTCATCGTATTCATCGTACTCATCGTATTCATCTGTTCTCATGAACCTCCATATCATAGTCGTACATGTAGATTCTTCCTCGGGACTTGAGGAATTATGCGTACGAAGCGCAGAAGTTCGTGAGATATCGCTTAAGCCAGGTCGAGTTCGGATGAAGGGTTCAGCAAGCGGATAGGTTACGATCATAAAAAGGTGGCATCAAGTTAAAAAAAGGCGATCACGCACACCCGTACATCACATCAGACTGAGCGATTGTAGATATAGGGAGGGATATATGATGAATACGAGGCCGGCCAGGATGGCGCTCGCTGTACATACAGGTCGTCGCCAGAGGTCTGATATAGTAAATTTTGCTAGACAATCTTCCCTATATATAGTAATTTACAAGTGTCGATCCATGTCCGCAGATGTCAGTTGCCTAGGACTTAACGAGCAGGCATAACGATCGGCGATGCGAATATACATGGATACAGTTGATTAGAACGGGGAGGAAGATCGGATGAGTGCGTTAATCTTACTGCATGTGTTAGCTGCGGTAATCGGTGTAGGGCCTACGTTCTTCTCGCATGTGTTGATGCGGAAGAACCAGACGGTCGGTGAGCTGCGCCAATCCATAAAGCTGAGCAAGAGGCTGGAGCTATTCCCGAAGATCGGAGGCTCGCTGGCTGTGCTTAGCGGACTGTTGCTCGTCATCCTGAGTGACGCATATGTATTCCAAGATTTCTGGGTATGGGGTTCGATCACGCTGTATGTGCTCATCCAGATCGTCGTAATCGGTGTCGTCGCACCGCGCTCGAAGAAAGTCGCCGACTGGCTGGCGAGCAGCGATCTGGCTTATGATGCGGCGCTGCCTGCTGAGCAAGAGTCTTGGCTCCGCCAAGCGAATGGCTTGCTGTACATCGCGACCTTCATGGGCGTGCTGCTGTTCGTCTTCATGTTCATGAAGCCGCTACTGTAAGCTCGCTATATGGTAAGAAGACAGAGAGGCCATCCACATGGTCTCTCTGTCTTCGTGTACGATTATTGCTCAGTACGGTTCGGGTTATATTCCGTCTGCTCGAACACTTCTGCTGCTTCTTCGGCAGAGAATTCGGTATCTTCTTGGCCGGGTACGGGCAGCTTGTTAAGATCAGTCGTCTGTACGTCTGCCTTACTCACTTGTTGATTATGATTACGGTTAGCCATGTTAAGAACCTCCCTTGATCGCGTGATGACATGTTAGCAGTTGTATATTCCCACAGGTGAGACAGGAATATGTATGCTGTGATCGCGCCCAAATGTACCCAGCATAGTCGCCTATGTGCATATGCGGAGCATATGATGGAGTGAATATAACACTCCTGGGAGGAGAAGATACATGAATCCATACTATGCCTATCCATACTATGATTGGTGTCACCCTGCACAACGAGGAGGATACTTACGTTCGGCGTACTACTATGCGCCACCTTATCCGTATGGGGTAAGGAGTGAAGTAACCCCTCTACCATCTCAGCCGGAGGTTAGAGCTGACCAAGGACCGAATCCATACGTCCTCGATATCGAGAAAGCGACGGAGCGGAACAACAACTTCCGTATCGCGATCTGGACGGGGCAGCATCTGCAGGTGACACTGATGAGCATCCCGGTCAGGGAAGATATCGGGGTCGAGATCCATCCGGACGTCGATCAATTCCTGCGTATCGAAGAAGGAGAAGGGCTCGTCCAGATGGGCAAGACTCGGGATCGCCTGGACTTCCAGCGAAGGGTCGAGGATGGCAGTGCGATCATGATCCCAGCAGGCACATGGCATAATCTGACGAATATCGGGGATGAACCGCTGAAGCTGTACTCGATCTACACACCGCCTGAGCATCCACACGGAACGGTGCATCGGACGAAGGCGGACGCGATGGCAGCAGAGCAGGCGGCGCAAGGTCGTTAGAGGGTTATGAAGTCAGGTGCATAAGTCGTTTGGGTTAAGAGGGATTCTCGTGAGGAGGGTCCTTTTTTTGTACATAAATATATATCGAACATTCATTCGCTGACAATCTGTTGTCACAGGCGGATGGCATAATGGGAGTCACGGAGCGAAGTTCGACTAGAAGAGTGAAGTAGAGAGGATAGGGTTAGGGGAGTGGAGGATATGAAGATGCAGCATACTGAGGCGGATTATGTGGCGATTGCCGGTACACAGCATTATTACGGGACGGACTTCTTGAGACCGGGGCTGCTCGTTCACCTAAGGAAGGAACCGGACAATGCATATGATCAGGAGGCGATCAAGGTCGTGCTAACGCCGATCGGGAAGATCGGGTATGTGGCGAATAGTCCGCATACGGTGCCGATGGGTTGTCGAAGTGCGGGTCGGATCTATGACACGTTCGAGGAGCATGTGGCAGGGATCGTGCGATTCGTCATGAAGGATGTGGTGATCGTCGAGCTAGCGCCGAAGCTGCATGAGGTATATATGGTATACGAGAGTGATGCGGAGGAGTCTAAGAAACCATCTGTGCTGTGAGGGGGGCAGGGCCGGGGTAGGTTGGATGAGTGTTCGATCTTCATATTCTTGACATAAATTTTCCGTGCTTAGGCAGGATGAACTAGTAGCGATGTCGAATAATTGGAAAACGTGGAAGTTCAGGAATGAATGCTACAAGTTACATAGCTGGAGGATATAACATGGAGAAGATAATCCGACTGATGAAGATCTTGATGGCGATTCAGTCGAACCCCGGTATCACCACGAAGGAGCTAGCGGAGCGATGTGAGACGACGGTGCGGACGATCTATCGGGATCTGGAGCTACTGGATAGTGTCGCGCCGATCGAGCGGGGGGACTATGGACGAGGGTATCGGTTCAACGGACACTTCGCGCTGTATCCACTAAACTTCGATGAGCAGGAGGAGCTCGTGTTCACGGCTCTCCCGTCGTTCGTCGATAAGAGCAAGCTGCCACCTGGTTTCGAAACCGCTTACGACAAAGTGATGGCGGCGCATGTGCGCGAGACGAAGAAGCGATATGAGACGCTCGAGAATATCGCGAGCATCATCCAGATGGGCTCACCTGCCTATCGCGAAGAGGATAGTCGGAACTACCTGCTGCCGATCATGGAGGCGATCATCGGTCAGCGGACGATCCGCACCGTCTACCATACGCAGATGCGAGATGAAGAGTCGGAGCGGGAGATCGATCCGTACTATCTCGTGCCGAGAGATCAGCGATTCTATCTGATCGGCTACTGCCATAGGAAGCGGGAGGTGCGGACGTTCCGCATCAGTCGATTCCGCAAGGTCGAGAAGACGGGGCAGAGCTTCGACAAGAGCAGCTTCGACCTCACGCAATATATGAAGCATACGTGGTCGATCCGCCGCGGCGATGAGCTGATCAAGTTCAAGATCCGCTTCGCGCCTGAGGTCGCAAGATATATCAGGGAGGAAGAGATGTTCGTCCGCCCTAGACTGACTGAGTTGCCCGACGGCGGCCTGCTCTTCGAAGTGACCGTCAACCATGAGCAGGAGTTCATGGAGTGGGTCGTGAAGTACGGCCCGTTGGCCGAGATCCTCGAGCCGGTGGAGGTGCGGGAGCGGTTCAAGCAGCAGCTAGCGGCGTGGATGGCGTTGTATGGGTGAGGATACATACACTTGCCGCAATATCGTCATTAGATGATTACTCGATCTTTCTCTATACTAGACAATATAATCCTACATATAACTGTGTAAGTTAGAGGTGACCCATATGGCCCTACCCATCGAACTATCTAACATCTTCGCGCAAAAACAAAAATCATACAAAATGGTTCTTATTCAGTCTCTACTTACTGAGATGAATATCTCGAACCGACGAGATGTTTCATATAGAAGGGTGAGAGAGAGGTTTCTCTCGTATCTGCAGGAAAGAGAAACTCGTGGTGATGCGGTTGACCAACCACCACAGCATATCGCAACCAAATGGGGAGACTTTAATGAGCAGACGATTGAACCCGTTATAAATAATCCCATTCAGGCACTGACCAGCATCCTTGAGAAGGATCCAACGAATCAAACGATTGGGTTCAAGCGAGAGTTATACGATCGTTGGGATCAGAGTGTTTATGCTGATCTATACGAATATGCACAGACGGAGCTGGATCGGTATTATTCACGCGCGATGACAGGATTCTCTATTCAGAATGCTTTATATACTGTTATGAACCAATACTTATCAGCTAAGTCGGAATCATTTGCTGGACATCGGTTGGGTTATTTAGTTCGCCAAGAAATACCTAATGAACTCCGAAGATTACCCTTCATCGATGACCATTACAAGGTGCAGGGCTCTGTTGGACAAGGCAACTGGGCAAAGATCCCATGGCTTGCGATAATGGACAAACGTATCACGACAACAACACAGCACGGTGAATATATCGTATATCTATTTTCAGAAGATATGAGCAGTGTGTATCTTACATTGGCTCAAGGTGTGACCGAACCTCTGAAAGAAGGAAGAGTCAGGGGATATGAGTACTTACGTAAGAAGGCTAGAGTCATGCGTGAGACGCTTCCTCTTCAAGGCATGACGAGAGACGAAGAAATCTATCTAACAGACGGCGGGCTAGGACGAGACTACCAAGTGTCGACAATTGCCTATTATCGTTATGAAAAAGATCGACTTCCTGACGACGACCAACTAATCGCTGATCTGCAGAATGTGGTGGAAAACTACAAGCGATATGTGGAAACCCAGATTAACTCTACAACTGCAATCTCAGCCAAACCACAGGAAGAGGTAGCGCCGATGGAAACTCTGAATCCCAAGGATCAGCTAACATCAATAAAAGAATATATAGCCCGCCAAGGCTTCTCTTATCCAGACCACCTCATCGAGAATTTCTACTTATCATTGAAATCAAAGCCATTCGTTATCCTTGCGGGTGTTTCGGGTACAGGTAAGACGAAGCTAGTGAAACTATTTGCGGAAGCGATCGGAGCGACAACCAAGAACGAACGATACAGGTTAATTCCAGTTCGACCAGATTGGAACGATCCTTCTGATCTTGTGGGTTATAAAGATCTCTCCGGCGTATTCCGTCCCGGGCCTCTCGCGAAGGTCTTGGTCGATGCGGCCAAGCCGCAGAATCGTATCAAACCTTACTTCATCTGTTTGGATGAGATGAATCTAGCACGAGTAGAGCATTATTTCAGTGATCTACTCAGTATCATCGAGACACAACAGTGGTCAGAGGAAGATATTATTACAGATCCGATCATTAAACGAGATGAATTGAATACGGATGAAGATAAAGAGCTATACGGTGACCTCTATCTCCCGGACAATGTTTACCTCGTCGGGACTGTAAACATGGATGAGACTACCCATCCATTCAGTAAGAAGGTATTGGATCGAGCGAACACGATAGAATTTAATTATATTAATCTTACGCAATATCCTGATCGATCTGGCGAAGACTCGTCAACGTATAATGCTGTGCCAAATGCTTTCTTGAGAAGTGACTATCTACAATTAATAGATGCATATACTGACTATAAAGATATGGTTGAACGTACGACGGACAAGCTTGTGAGAATCAACCAGATCCTCGAGGCTGTTCACTCCCATGTCGGATTCCGGATTCGCGATGCGATCTGTTTCTATATGATCTATAATGAACGGTTCAAGCTGATGGAGACGAATGCAGCCTTCGATCTCCAGCTGCTGCAGAAGATCCTGCCACGCATACAAGGGAGCAGCATGTCTGTGAAGCGGGTATTGTTACAGATGTTACAAGAGGCTATAGGGAAGAAGATAGCGATCGGGGAATTGATGGACGATGCCACGCCGTTATTCTCGGATAATCATGAGTTCATCCAGCAAGCGCAATATCCACAAAGTGCAAGAAAGCTTGTCTTCATGATACGGAGGTTGGAAGAGGATGGCTTCACCTCATACTGGCTCTCGTAATCAACCTATCGAGTTGTTACGTGTGGAGACCAATCTATTCAACTTATATATCATCGGGAAGCCCTATCATCCTACAGTAGAAACCTTCGGATTGCATCGGGATCAAGATGGAAAGAGGGTGGATGCACGTCTACAAATGTCGTATCCCTCCACGCTTGAGATAGTGTCGATTCATCTCTATTCACCCGAAGTGGGCAGAATAACTGAGTGGCAACCGGGTGATATGTGTGAACCGATATTCTATGAGACGCAATCCTATGAGCTGGTGATTGAGAAGAAACAGGACGATGTTCCGGTTTCTTTTCATCATGAGAATGTGAATATTCGTGAAGCGGTCAAGCCGCTAGGAAATCGGATATTGTCAGGGATACTAAACTTTCAGAATGAGATTGGGTACACAGAGCTTGAGATTCGATCTGCAGGACAAACGGTACTTAACATCCAACTAGAAATATTCCCTTCAAAGATTGACTATAAAGAGGACTATCAACAGATCTTGCAAGATGTGAATGAACAAATCTATAATCTCTCGTTTGATTTTCTTCGGAAGACGTACAATCTAGCGGGGTTACGAGAAACGCAACACCAAAGTCTTACAGAGTTTTATACGATCCTACAGCATATCTTCCAGCAACTCGTTCATGCAGTAGAGCGCATTCAGGCTAATCCACATAGCAAGCTACGAGTGGAGAGCCGTCAAGTGGATGCCAATCGGGTGAAGAAGGCTGGGAAAGAGAATGTAGCGTTCTTAAGAAAACATCCCCACCTCTTACGACGTGATGATACATATGGCATCATCTCGATCCATGAGCAGAGCTACCTTCCCACTCGGGTGTTAGAAAGTAAACGTCAGATCGACTATGATACACCGGAGAATCGCTTCGTAAGATGGGTGATGACAAGGGTCCAACAAAAGCTTAAGGCACTCAAAAAGCAATTGGAACAGATCAGTAGAACCCGTGATCCGGTGTTATCGAATAAGATACAGTCGATGCAGAATCAATTGCAGAGAATAGTACGATCAAGCTTTCTGCAAGTGGGAGAGTTACGTCAACTATCGATATCGCTAGTGCTACAGATGGCACCTGGTTATCGGGAGGTGTACCGTTACTATCTCATGTTGATGAAGGGTCTATCGATCCAGAGTGACCTATTCCAGATCTCGATGAAAGATCTCGCGCAGCTATATGAATATTGGTGCTTCTTGAAGATTCACCATCTGCTTAGTAGAAAGTATGAGATGGTGAATCAGGATATCATCAAGGTCAATCGTGCAGGCGTTTTCGTGAAGCTGGATCGCTCACAGAATGCGCGCATGGTGTATCGTAATCCGAAGAATGATGAGATGTTCACCTTATACTACAATACGCTACCCTCTGGCGATGGGAGTATCACCTTGCCTCAACGTCCGGATAATGTGCTGACACTGAGGAAGAAAGATTCGACAGTAGAATATAAGTATATCTTCGACGCGAAGTATCGTGTGAATCCAGCATATGAAGGGACTCCTTACTATGTTAAGTACGGGATGCCCGGCCCGGAAGAAGAGGATATTAATACGATGCACAGGTATCGAGATGCGATCGTGTATGGTGATGTGAGCCCGAAGGAATTCGAGAGAAGTATGTTTGGTGCGTACGTGCTGTTCCCGTATCATCATGAGGATCAGTATGTGAAGCATAAATTTTATAAAAGTATCGAGTTAGTTAATGTGGGGGCATTTCCGTTCCTGCCGAATTCGACGACGCTTATGGAGAAGTTCTTAGATGAGATCATCATGGATAGTCCGGAGAAGGCATACGAACGGTCGACCAGACCACGTGGAACGCAAGAATACTATGTGAACAAGATGTCCGGACGGAATATGTTGATCGGTTCGTTAAGCACGAAGCGTCAACTGGATGATGCATTAGGGTTTCATTTGTACCATACACCATTAAAGAATATATCAGACCATAAGATATTGACACAACTCGAGTATGTTGCGCTCTATCAATCACAGAGAAGGTTTGGAGATGACGGGGAAGCGGGCGTTCGTTACTATGGCAAGATTCTTGACTGGAAGGTCGTGCGAAGAGGTGAGATTTCAGAGATTCCACTAACGAGAAATAACCCTGATGAACTGTATGTCACATTCTCAATTGAGGAGTGGCAGCAGCGGACAAGCCCGATCATCCCAGGTGGACATGGAATCTATCGAGTGTTGTTTACATCCAAGTATATATTCGATCGAGCGGGCGAAGTAGCGGAGCTTAAGCTAGATACAGAAGAACAACTTAGAGACTGGCGGGAGAAGCGAAGACGTGGTCAAGTGGAGGTCCGGTTAGATCGCGAATATGCGGATCTAGCGGAGCATGTTGTGGCGATAGAGAGAAGGAGTGATTAGTTAGTAGCAGTTTTCTCGATGAGCTACGGGACATGAGGGTATCATATGGAGCGAAACGAAGGAGCGGACGGTAGATGAGGAAAGAACTGGCCGAAACGATGATCGATATCGCACTTAACGCTGGCTATATGATTGCGCAGAACGAGATCGCAGTCAGTGACTCACGCGAGCTTATTTCGAATATTCAGGTCTGGGCAGAGGAATTCGTTCGAGAAGGTTTGGATGGATCAAGAATTGACGATTACATCGGAGCCGTTGATGAGTTTGCTGCACGGATGCTCTTAAGTACTTATAGCTGAAGTGTAACATAAAGATCTACAAATTGATTGGCAGATCCTGTAGTACCCAGGCAAAGGCGGGGTATAACGACACATCTTTATCATCATTCGTGGTAAAGAGACGAACTATCCTGCTATTAACAATATGAAGAATGCCGCCGCAACAAGAGGGAGGAAGACTTATGGCACGCACATACTACGCTGAAGGCAGACAGGTGGCTGGAGACACCTACAACGATAAAGGATGATCCTGCATTTTTAAATGGCAAGCACGCTTGATTATGAGAACCATTTATCTTGATATTCGCCACCTTCGTGGACCTTTTCAGGTTTCTTATGCGAACATACGGTTTATGACAGCATTATGTCAAAGTAATTGAGTATAATCAAGAAAAAACCTGAAATTTAAAGTAATTACCAGTTTGATTGTGGAGTAACTTTGTGAACATTATATTCGTCAATCCTCGGACAGGCAACACCGTCATCTTTCGGGCATTATGATTCAGCATAAACTGTATTGTGTGATCGGGGAATTTTAAATTGAATGTATTTTTGATAAAATGTATTTGATTTAAAAAATGAAAGTAGGGGGGGATTGCATGGTTATTAAATCTCAATATGATACCAGGATTACTGAAGTGTTTCTGATGTCAGCAGAAGAAGATCAGAGGTTTGATCGTAAACGTGTAAACATTAGCACTCAAGATTTGGCAACTCATATTGTCGGTTTTGCAAATGCAGATGGTGGCGTTATTGTTGTTGGTCAGACCAACGATAAACAATTTCAGGGCGTAAACATGGTCGGACAAGATAAAATTAATGCTATGATCAAAGCCTCTGTGAACTTATGCGTTCCTCCCGTCCTAGCTAAGGTTGAAGAGATACCAATAATTAATTCTTCGGGTAATGAAGATCGGTTATTGCTTCTTCATATTGAGCAAAGTGAGCGTTTGCACACAACAACTGACGATGAAGTTTATTATCGTAAAGGTGATTCCACTATTCGGCTTAATAATGAAGCTCGTAGAGCCCTTGAATATGATAAAGGAAGCCGCCACTTCGAAATGGAAGAAATACAGGACTGTACTCTAGACGACCTGGACGATACTGTTTTTATGAGATATAAAGATCTTACCGGTTATACAGGATCCCTTATAGACTTGTTGACCAATCGAGGATTAGCCGTTAAGAAGCACGATAAGATTATTTTAAGAGTAGCTGGGATACTTCTCTTCGCTAAAAATCCATCAATATTTCTGCCTCAAGCTTGTATCCGTTTTATTCGGTATGAGGGCATGAAGGCCAAAACAGGCAGTCGATCAAATGTAATCAAAGAATACACAATTGAAGGACCGTTAGTTACTCAAATTGAGCGAACAAAGGAAATACTGCAAAGCCAATTACGTGATTTTAACTCTCTTGGTCAGATGGGCATATTTGATACCGTCCCTGAGTATCCAGAGTTTGCATGGCAGGAAGCCATTGTTAACGCTGTAACTCATAGAGCATATAATTTTGGGGGCCTAGAGATCATGATTCGAATGTATGATGATCGGTTGGAATTCGATAGTCCTGGAAAACTCCCTGGAATGGTTCGTCTACATAATATTAAAGAATTGAGGTATTCCCGTAATCCACGTGTAGCTTTAACGTTGTCGGAATTTAAGTACGTACGTAGATGGGGAGAGGGAATAGATCGCATTTACGATGAGATGCAGCTTTTTCACCTAGATCCACCTGAACTTGCTGAAACTGATCAGTCCTTTATACTGACGTTGAAAAACAATATTGAAGTACGAAGGTTAAGAAGAGAATCATCCATAGCTCTTAATATTGGTCCGGATAATTGGCTTGATCTTTCACCTGAACAGCGACAGGCCTTAGAATTTGCCACGATGCGTAAAAAAGTATTTACGAAGGATTTTGCTGACTTTATCGGACGAAGCAGGGTGACGGCCAGAAACATCTTAGAGACGTTGGTGGAGGAAAGCTATTTAATTAGAGTTGGATCAAAACCAAATGATCCAAGATTACACTACATACTTAAAAGCTCTGAAGAAGCTTGAAAGTTACTTGAAAGTTACTTGAAAGGAGCTTGAAAGTTACTTAAAAAGGCTTAGAAAGTGATCAGATATTTCTGGTCACTCCGTGGTCTAGATTTGGCTGCAACTCACAGGAGAAACTGTTCCAGATTCATGACAATTCCGTTGAATTATTTACTTGGATACGATCTGTCGCAAGTAGTGCGTCCATTTTCTACTACGCGTTAGGTTTCACCTTAAAATTCCGGGGGGGGGGGTGATCCATAACAATGGACAAGACTGCTCTTAAGCAATCATACAATAACCATGCGCGATATCGTGACAAGTCACAGATGGAACCATGGAAATATCAAGAACGTGAACAATTTCTTAACCTTATTAAGGATAATGGTTTCAGCAAGATTCTGGAGATCGGTGCCGGACCAGGCCGTGATAGCCTATACTTTCAACGTTCTGGGTTGGATGTGACCTGCATTGATCTCTCTGATGAAATGGTCAGACTATGCAAGGATAAAGGGCTGAACGCTCACTGTATGGACTTCTACGAACTTGATTTCCCCACGCATCACTTTGACGCAGTGTATGCTCTGAATTGTTTACTACATGTCCCGAAAGTTCAGCTGGATGTTGTACTGGATCAGATTATCAGGGTACTAAGACCCGGGGGAATCTTTTTTTGTGGAGTGTACGGTGGGCAAGATACCGAAGGCATATGGGAGAAGGACGCTTATGAGCCGAAACGTTTCTTCTCCATGTACGAAGATGATGTACTACTTGAACGGATGAATCAGAGGTTTACCGTAGAGGACTTTCACACTGTCAGTATGGGTGAAGGGGCTCCACACTTCCAATCATTTATGTTAAGAACTAATCAATAAAATGAGGCGATAATACAATATGCCGAAGATAAAGTTGATTACTGAAAATCTAGCAGATGAATTATTGCCAGCTATGGAGAAGGCGTCAGGTATATATATCCTGACGTCTTTCGTCATGGAATCAGGAGTCAAGCTCTTAGAACCTTATCTAAAGGCTGCAGTTGACCGCGATGCAGGGATCAAGATCTTGGCTGGAGATTACTTGTTCATCACTGAACCCCATTCCTATATTCACCTATGCATGATCCTCATCATCGTACAGATCTCTGCGGTGATCGTGACGGTCGTCTGGGTGAAGGAAGATCGGCGTGCTGTAAGAGCGTTATCATGAATATCACTCCATGATACATATTGTTGCAGGATATTTCCCCCACATGTCGAACTATTTCCGCAGTAACTATGCTGGGCGTGAGGTAATCGTATGCGGAAGCGACGTTATTTTATCAGCATCACATCGAAACTCATCTTCATCTTCCTATGCATCATCATCATCCCTGTCACCGTCATGTCCGTTAACTCCTATCTCTCATCTCAGAGGCTGCTAGAGCGCAAGTATACGGATCTCCTCCTCGATATCACGAAGCAATCGAACATCAGGATCAGCGAGTATCTGACTGAGATCGAGAAGATCACGCTCGTCTCAAGCTACGGTATGAACCGATATTCCTCACTCGTCTATCAGGAAGAGTATCCGATCCAAGACTATCTGCGCTATAGCAACGATGAGAACGAGAACGTCGCCTATCGCGTGCTGATGAACTATATCCTGATGAAGGATCGGCTGTTCTCGATCTATATCTATCATCTGAACGGCGGGCGCGATATGTTCATCCATTCCACCGAACCGATCGACTACTCCTACCGGCCCGTGGAGGAAGCCTGGTTCCAAGAGTTCTTAGAGTCAGATGATAAAGTAAGAATCGTTGACACACACGTCGATCAGCAGATTCGTAACAAGGATAACTACGCTGTCTCGCACGCTCGCAAGGTGTTCGATATGGCGAATGGTCAGCTGCTAGGCGTCATGGTAGCTAGCATCGACATCAACTTCATCGATCAGTTCACGAGCCGTCTGCAGGAGAGCTTACGCTCGAACTTCACGATCGTCGATTCTGATCAGCGTATCATCTATCATGCGAACTCGGCGCTGATCGGGCAACCCTTCCAAGACATCATGCCGATCGGTCAGGGGCAAGGGATCACAGAGGCGGGTGGCAAGGATTATCTCGTCGTGAGAAGTCCGTTCGAGCAGCTACCCTGGACGACCTACCTATACATGCCGCTCGAGGAGATTTCGTCGGAGGGTGCGATCTTGCAGCAGAACCTATGGCTACTAGCAGGGTTGGTGCTCGTGTTCGCGACGTTCACCTCGATCTTCCTGTCCAATGTGCTGACGAGACCGATCAAGAAGCTGATGCGCAACATGACACGCGTCGAGCGAGGGCAGTTCGATCATCTGTCGGTTATCGATTCCCATGATGAGATCGGGCAGCTGTCGCATCGCTTCAACCAGATGACGATCGAGCTGAAGCAGCTAGTGCAACGCATACAGCAAGAGGAGGAGGAGAAGGCACTAGCGGAGATTCGCGCCTTACAGTCGCAGATTAATCCGCATTTTCTGTATAACACGCTGGGCTCGGTCAAGTGGATCGCCTCGATGCAGAAGGCCGACAAGATCGTGGAGATGACCGAAGCGTTGATCTCCATGCTGCGCTATACGGCGAGGCACGAGAGGGCGCTGGCGACGCTGCGCGACGAGCTGGACAACATCCGCAACTATATCATCATCCAGAATGTTCGCTACTATAATCGGATACAGCTTCATATAGAGGTAGATGACAGCCTGCTGGCGAACAAGATGCCGAAGCTGATCCTCCAGCCGATCGTCGAGAACGCCATTTTTCACGGCTTAGCGGAGTTGGAGGAGGAGGGGTTCATCACAGTGCGAGCGTACAAGAACGAAGCGGGGATGATCATCGAGGTGCAAGACAGCGGCGCAGGATTAGACGAATCGACGATCGACTGGCTGCGGCATGAACTAGAGCAGGTCGAGATCACGAAGCAGTCGGGGATCGGGCTGCCGAACGTGCAGCGACGCATCAAGCTGCATTATGGTAGCCCATACGGCATACAGTTTCATAGCACACCGGGAGCTGGCGCTACGTTCGTGATCGCGCTACCGGAGATACGTGATGATGAAGATCCGAGAGAGGGGATGCCATGTTCAAGCTGATGATCGTAGATGACGAATTGCTCATGCGGATCGGGCTTCGTTCCATGCTGGAATGGGAGAAGCACGGCTTCCAGATCGTTGGGGAAGCGTCTAACGGGAAGGAAGCGGTGGGAGTCGCACTCTCGGTAAGTCCGGATCTCGTCATCTCAGATATTAAGATGCCCGTCATGGACGGACTTGAGATGATCCGTGAGCTGTCCACGAAGCTACCAGAGTGTCAGTTCGTCATATTGAGTAATTTCGATGATTTTCAGTATGTGAAGGAAGCGTTGCGGCTCGGTGCGAGTGATTATCTGATCAAGAGCGAGATTCGGCATGAGATGCTGGTGGAGGTGCTCGACCGCATTCGCCATAAGCTGGCGAAGGATGATGGGAGACAGCGTGTGGGATACCCGATGCCCGGTGACTATACGCAGAGTCTGTCCTACCTGAAGGAAAGTCTGTTCAAAGAGATGATCAGCGGTCTAGCGGGTGTGGAGAAGTTCGCAGCGAAGACGGAGCAGCTACAGATACGGCTGCGGCCGGAGCCGTTCGTCGTGCTGAAGCTGCAGATCGATCAGTTCGACCAGGTGAAGAAGCGATACGTCGAGAAGGACGAGAAGCTCCTGCGCTTCTCGATCGTCAATATCCTGGAAGAGGTCACATCGTCGAAGCGGGATAAGGAGATCGTTGTCGAGAGCTCATCAGAATATCTGCTCTATCTGAACGTGAAGCCGGATGAAGTGGCGTCGATCAGATCGAGCATGGATAAGCTGGGTGACAGACTGCTCCGTACGGTGAAGGATTTCATGAATCTCTCTCTATCGATCGGTGTCAGCAGTGTGGTGGGAGGCTACGCATACATACGACTGGCCTATCACGAAGCGGATATTGCAGTCAGACATCGGTTCTTCGAGGGGCCGGGCAAGCTGCTGTTCTTCGAGGAGGTGTCGGTCGGGACGGTCCATGATGGTCGAGATATCCCGCTTACTCGCGCGCATGAGGAGCAGTTCCATAATCTGATCGAGAGCGGGAATCAGTCGGGGCTGGCGGCATTTCTCTCCAGTGTGCGGCATGTGCTGCAGAGCGTGCGAGCGGATGAGGAAGCCGTGCGCCAGACATACCTATACCTGCTAGAGTTGACGAATGCGGCATACTTAGGCGCGTCGCGTACGCGGGTGGCGTCCGGTACTTCCCCATATGAAGCACTGCTGAATGCCGAGACTTGGCCGGATATGGAGACGGTGATCGCGGAGCACGTCGTGGCCTGCATGGAAGCCGACTACAGTACCGCGTACCGTTCGTACACCGATATGGCGATCGAGCTGATCAACCGCTACTATGCCGAAGATATCTCGCTCCAGAGTGTCGCCAGTCAGATCAACGTCAACGCATCCTACTTAAGCCGCATCTTCAAGCAAGAGACGGGCGAGAACTTCACGACCTATCTGACGAGAGTCCGTATCGAGAAGGCCAAGCATTATCTAGAGAGCGGTCGCCTGCGCGTCTATGAAGTCGCAGATCGTGTGGGATACCATAACTACACCTACTTCAGCAAGATCTTCAAGAAGGTGGTCGGGCTCAGTCCAGAAGATTATCGGCATTAAGTATCATTACCGCGTGTTACATTCCGAGAGGAGGCGGAGGATCCACTGTTCCACTACGTCTTACCCATGTGACAGGGCTGAAGGAGGGGATGAGTTGAGGAAGCTTCGTCTGTTGACGACAGTGTTCGGCGCTGCTGTGATCATGCTGTCTTCGTGTGCAGTGGCGGATATCCCGCAAGACGACCGACAGGTAGAGGAGACCGAACCGATCATATTAAGATATTCCAGCTATCTGCTAGATTCCGCGCAAGCGGGGAGAGTGTATCATCATGCCGTCGCGGAGTTCGAATCGATGTATCCACATATTCGCATCGATCGAGACTTCATCCCGAACAACAACTATACGGCGGGGATCAAGACGAGGCTACTCGGAGGGGAGAAGCTGGATGTGTTCGATGTATGGTCCCCCAGTCTGTTCGAGGAGTTCCGCAAGCTTGGTGATGACATCTATCTAGACTTAAGCGGTGCTTCGTTCCTTGGAGAATTCCGCTCCTCCTCGCTCGCACCGGTCACGATCGGCGGCAAGGTGTATGGCGTGCCAGAGGTGATGCATAGTGACGGACTGCTCTATAACAGGACGATGCTTGAGGAGCTCGGCCTACAGGTGCCGGAGACGTGGGAGGCGTTCATCGAGCTATGCGAGACGCTACTCGATCATAGGATCATCCCGATCGCCCTCGACTCGGAGTGGTGGGGGCCGCAGTTCTTCTTCGGTTCGATCATGTCTAACAACGGGGCCGATGCGGCTTGGACGCAGCGGTTGGAGCGCGGTGAGGTGACGGTGCGTGATCCGATCTTCGTCGATGCGATGGTGAGGACGAGAGAGCTGATCGACCGAGGGTATGTACCGGAGCAGTGGCTGAGCCTGAAGCGGGAACAGGCTAAAGATCTGGTCGGTGAAGGGTCGGCGGCTATGATGATCGCAGGAACATGGGATATGCCGAGCATCATCGAGCGTAATCCGGACATAGACATCGACTTCATGATGGTGCCGGGCGTCGAGCGGACGGTGCCGAATATTAACATCGGTACATACCGGGTGATTCACGCGGAGTCGCAGTACCCGGAGGAAGCGAAGCTGTTCGTGGCCTTCATGAACGGTCGAGCGAACCAGGAGAAGCTGGCGCTAGGTGCGCTCGCCGTGCCGTCTGTGAAGGATTACGAGGTGGATCATCCGATCGTCGAGAAGATCGCAGCGGTCGTCACACGTGAGGATGCGACGCTCTACTGGCCCCATACCGTGTCGACCGAGTCGCTGCAGGTGAGCATACTGGAAGGGGTTAATCAGTATCTAGTAGGCGAGGATCTGGATGTAGCCTTGGATCAGATCCAGCAGGCCATCGATCAGGCGAGGATGCTTCGTTAGAGACGTGGGGGTGGAAGTGAGAAAACCTCTATCGAAGCCTTTCACTGATGAGCGACCGCGTCAAGAGGAAGGTTTTATCGCCAATAGGAAAGTCTCGCCACGCTTAATCGCTTTAACGAAGTACTTCCCTATGTGGTAAAAAAGAGGAAAGTGGAAGTAAAGAAAGTGCATGCCTTGTGCATGTGCTTTTTTCGTGCAAATAAAAGCGTATATCTAGTAAAAAAAATGCACATCACGTCGAATCGACCGAGGATCAGCAAGTAAAGAAATCAGCAATACTCGTAAAAAACGATGATATAGCAGCAGTAAGGTGATGAACTATGATGAGGAAGATAACGAATAATCGATCATGGAGGAGGGTACCGATGAAGCGAAGATGGTTACTAGGGCTTCTAGTATGTGTGCTGGCGTTCATGCTGGCAGCTTGCAACTCGGGTGTGAACAATGGGGTGAATAACGGAGGGGGGAATACGGGCAACGATAACGATCAACAACAAAGTAACAACGGGAATAAGAACAGCAGCAACGATCAACCCGCAAAAAAGGTGGAGCTCCGATTCGGGCTATGGGATTCCAATCAAGCGAAAGGCCTTCAAGTCATGGCGGACGAGTTCACAGCGGCTAATCCCGATATTAGCATCAATATCGAGGTGACGGGCTGGACCGACTACTGGACGATGCTAGAGGCTGGTGCGACAGGTGGTTCGTTGCCGGATGTATTCTGGATGCACTCGAACGAGATCTATCGTTATGCATCTAACGAGATGCTACTGGATCTGACGGATCGGATCGGGAGTAGCAGTCAGGTGGATATGAGTAAATTCCCGCAAGGGATCGTGGAGATCTATAATCACCAGGGCAAGCAGCTCGCAGTACCGAAGGATTTCGATACGATCGGGCTATGGTACAACAAGAAGCTGTTCGATGCAGCGAATCTCGATTATCCGGATGAGACATGGACGTGGGATGACCTGTATGATGCTGCGAAGGCGTTGACGAAGGATGGGGTATATGGCTTCCTCGCTCCGCTTCATAATCAAGAGGGCTACTACAACTTCGTCTATCAGAACGGTGGCACGATCATCACCAACGATAAGAAGTCTGGCTATGACGATCCGAAGACGATCGAAGCGTTGGAATATTACGTGAAGTTCGTACGGGACGGTCTGTCACCGGAGATCTATGGCGATGCAGAACGTGCCGAAGCACTGCAGAACGGACTAGTCGCGATGGGGCTGTTCGGTTCTTGGAATCTATCTGGCTTCACGGCCAACGAGTTCCTCTCACAGAACTTCGATGTTGCGGTATTGCCGAAGCAAGCGAACCAGGCATCGATCTACAACGGGCTAGGCTATGCGATTGCGCATAATACGGAGCATCCAGACGAGGCGTGGAGGTTCGTCGAATATCTCGGCTCGAAGGAAGGGCAAGAGAGGCAGGCGGAGCTTGGGATCGCGATCTCTGCCTATGTGGGCACAGCGGAGAAGTGGATCTCTTCCAACGATACGTTCAACATCAAGGCATTCGTCGATATGGTAGATTACGGCGTCATCCGTCCGTATTCGAACACGACGATCGTATGGGAGGATCGTGCGTATGAGGCGCTAAGGCCCGCGTTCACTGGTGAGCAGTCGGTGGAAGAGGCTGCACGGAACGCTGCGCGGCTGATGAATGAGAGCTTGTCTGCGGAATAGCTGTGCGTCTATCGGTCCGTAGGATCGGCAAGGGGTTGATACCCGGCACTGCCGATCCTACCGACACTACCGACACTGCCGATCCTCCGACATCGAACACCTCACGCGTCTTACTGGAGGATGTCGATGCCGAAGTTGCAGGGTAGCCTCCGCACTATGCGTAGAGATGGAGAGAGCCCCGAGCACGAGTCAGTCGCATGATGGCAGTACAAGAGGAGCTTAGCACTATGCGTAGAGATATAGAAGGTTAGGATGACTGGGTCATCTTGTACATTGCGGCAGCCGTCGGGTTGCCGCAATTTAGGTAAGAGAGGAGGTTGGCAACATGATGGGAAAGTGGGTGAATAAGGTGTCCAGAAGCACGCGCAACGAGTGGCTATGGGCCTGGTTTCTGATCGCGCCGACGATCATCGGTCTGGTCGTGCTGAATATCATACCGATCATCCGAACTGCCCATATGAGCTTGTTCAAGAGCGGCGACTTCGGACGCAACCACATCTTCATCGGGCTGGACAACTATGTGCGGATGTTTCACGACCCGCAAGTGTGGCAAGCGGTTGTGAACACGCTGTTGTATACGCTACTCGTCGTCCCATTCAGCATCATATTCGCCATGCTGATCGCCGTGTTCTTGAATCGGTCGATCAAGGGCAAGTCGATCTATCGCACCGTATACTTCATCCCGATGATCGCGGCACCCGCCGCTGTGACGATGGTATGGAGATGGCTATATAACTCGAACTTCGGGCTCGTCAACTATATGCTCTCCCTAGTCGGCATCCCGCCGGTGAACTGGACGACGAACCCGCAGGTCGCGATCATCTCGATCGCCATCATCGGCATCTGGAGCATTGTCGGCTATAACATGGTGCTGCTGCTCGCTGGTCTTCAGGAGATTCCGAGAGACTATTACGAGGCTTCGGACATCGACGGTGCGGGGAAGGTGCGGCAGTTCTTCACGGTCACGTTGCCCCTTGTTACGCCGACGTTGTTCTTCGTGATGGTGACGACGATCATTCAGTCGATGCAGGTGTTCGATGTCATCTATATGATGATCGACATTACGAACCCGGCCTATGAGAGCACGGTGTCGCTCGTCTATCTGTTCTATAACAACTCCTTCAGATATTCGGACAAAGGCTACGGCTCCGCGATCGTCATGCTCCTGCTCGCGATCATCATGCTCATGACCGTCATACAGCTCAGAGTGCAGAAGAAGTGGGTGAATTATAACTAAGATGTGAGAAAGGAGGAGAATCGGATGACAGATACGAGTAAAGTTGCCTACCCCAACTCGTTGCGACCGAGGATGGGTACGAGTCAGGGACGCGGGCGGGCGAGCCATAGGTGGAAGTGGTCGAGAGTCTTCATTCATGTGTTCTTAATAACGGGTGCAGCTGCCATGATCTTGCCGTTCGTCTGGATGGTGCTTACCTCACTGAAGACCGTATCCGAATCGACATCGATGAATCCGTTCATCTTCTTACCGACTGACTGGCAATGGGAGAACTATATGCGGGTGTGGGAGCAGAACAGCTTCTTCACGCTATATGTGAATACATTCGCCATGATGGCGCTACGGGTCATACTGGGCGTATTCTTCAGCGCGATGGCCGCATATGCGTTCGCGAGGCTGAGATTCCCGGGTAAGAATTTCTTCTTCGGGCTGGTCCTGTTTCAGATGATGGTACCGACGCAGATCTTCATCATCCCGCAGTATCTGATGATCGACGCGATCGATATGCGTAATACAATCTTCGCGCTCGTGTTCCCGGGTCTCGTAAGCGCGTTCGGCACATTCCTGCTACGGCAATTCTTCATGGTCCTGCCGAAGGAGCTGGAGGAAGCAGCGAAGCTCGATGGCTGCAATATCGGGCAGACGTTCTTGCTCGTCATGCTGCCGCTTACCCGAGCCGGTCTCGTCGCCCTTGGGATCTTCACCGCGCTGTTCGCGTTCAAGGATCTGATGTGGCCGCTCATCGTTAACACGAGCGCGGATGCTGCGACGCTATCATCCGCACTCGCGAAGATTCAGAGTGCATACTCGGTCAATTATCCAGAACTCATGACCGCTGCAGTGCTCGCCATATGGCCGATGATGCTCGTCTACTTCCTGTTCCAACGACAGTTCGTCGAAGGGATCTCGACATCTGGAGGCAAGCTGTAGGTGCTGGATGTCGTAGGTGACAGGTGAACGTGAACGCGTTCGATATCGTGCCGCAACGACAGAAGGAAGGGGCTGTCCAATAACAAAATAAAAGTTGGTCGGTGAAACGCCAAGATCCACCGACCAACTTTTTCTATATCGAACAACTCATCCATAACCGCTTTCATGCGCACCTCATCCGGGAGTGGCTTCTACCATCTCGTCAATCACACGGGCTATGTGATTATGCAGTAGGTTCCGCCCGGCTAGGCGGAGGAGGCCCGATCTACTGCACTTATGTAGTAGATTCCGCCCGGCTAGGCGGAGGAGGCCCCGATCTACTGCACTTATGCAGTAGATTCCGCCCGGCTAGGCGGAGGAGGCCCCGATCTACTGCACTTATGCAGTAGATTCCGCCCTGGCTAGGCGGAGGAGGCCCCGATCTACTGCGCTTATGCAGTAGGTTCCGCCCGGCCAGGCGGAGGAGGCCCCGATCTACTGCACTTATGCAGTAGATTCCGCCGGGCTAGGCGGAGGAGGCCCCGATCTACTGCACTTATGCAGTAGATTCCGCCGGGCTAGGCGGAGGAGGCCCCGATCTACTGCACTTATGCAGTAGGTTCCGCCCGGCCGGTTGGAGGAGGCCCCCGATCTACTGCACTTATGCAGTAGAATCCGCCCGGCCAGTCGGAGGAGGCCTCGATCTACTGCACTTATGCAGTAGATTCCGCCTTATTGGACAGCCCCTTCTGTATCTAGCGTTTCGATCGAGCATTAGAGTGGTTCAGGCACTTCCACTATGCGATTAGGAGCTCGCAGGCTCATCGTCCGGGGCTAGATGATCGAGCAATCTGATGATCAGGGTGACCGCCTCTGCCCGTGACGTTATACCGTGCGGAGCGAACCGATCATCGCCAACGCCTCGGATTAGTCCTAGCTTCGTGGCGGACACGACAGCTGGGTATGCCCAATCTGCGACCTGATCCGCATCCCGATACGGAAGTATCCGACCTATATAGTCTTCCTCATCGTATTGCGTCGCGCGCATGATCATGACTGTGATCTCGGAGCGGGTAATAAGCTGCTGCGGTCGGAATGTCTGATCAGTGAAGCCTTTGATGATCCCTGCAGATGTTGCTCTCGATACGTGACTCCGGGCGAACTCCGGTATCTCAGCCGCATCGATGAAGTCTACCTCTGGACCGGCTTGATCAGCTAAGGATAGTGCTCGCGATAGCATCGTCGTGAATTGTGCACGTGTTACCTTATCCTGAGGGCCGAAACGACCGTCCGGGTATCCATTGATCCAACCCATCGCGGCGGCTCTTAGGATGTCCTTCTCTGCCCAATGGCCTGCGATGTCGCTGAACAGAGGGGTGATCACCATCGCTTGCGATATGTTCGGTTCATTCGTTATACTGTCCACCTGACTATCTACAAGCTTCACCTGTGTTAGTCCGATGGAGACCACGCCTTGCTTGATCGCTTCGAACTGAAGCTTCGCGAGTGGTACATCGCCACTCTCTCCCTTGACGTTCCCTACCTTCGTATGCGCTAGTATGATCTCTCCATCTTCGACGATAGGAGGAACCGAGAACCCCTCCCACGAAGTAGAAGCATCGACGAAACGTAATCTGTCCGGTGGATAAGACAGGCGAAGCTCATATCCATATACATCCTCTATATGTTGACCGTTGACGATGACTTCTACTTGATCGCCAATCTTCAGATCCGCGTCGGAGATAACTACCTGGTCGCTATCCTTCGGGTCTATGACCGTAATCTCTAGGGAGAAGACTGGATCATCTTCTGCATATACCATAGATGGCCATATGGTCAGGATCAACATAAGAGACATTAGTATGGGGAATAAACGTTTTTTCACTATGCATCGTCTCCCTAATATAGGATCAAATTCAGATTGATATCGCTGCATGATCAGACGGACCACGTCGCTTATCGGACGATCGATGTTGGACTATGGATATTGGACTATGGATAATCGGAATATTGATATTGAACTACGGACATGGGACGATCAATATCGAAATATTGAATTTCATACCGACTTTTCTCGCGCCGACCCTCAGTCAAAGCGTCCAATTCACGCTTCTGACTGTCGATCCCGCAACCTTCTGGCCCCATGAATCGTCGGAGTGATGCTAACGGAACTTGGGTACGCTATTTCACTCAAATCGATTGTTTTTCAATAGCTAACGGAACAACAGTACCTTATTTGTGAAAAACAGCCGTTCTAGCAGCCCGTTTACACATAATAGCGGAACGTAGTTCCGTTAACACCTGAAATTCACCTGAATTCAGCAAAATAACGGATCGTAGTTCCGTTAGCTCATCGTTCCGGTCGTCGCTGCTGCACATGCGTCCCGCCGTCGGTCGTCGACGTCGCTGCTGCTGGCGCGTCCCGCATCGTTCCGGTCGTCGCTGCTGCTGGTGCGTCCCGCCGTCGGTCGTCGACGTCGC
>Ga0180215_1000104_pt1 | contig 125862 bp, 117 predicted proteins | sample eDN3rd37CBELigBY_FD_128871 | JGI IMG/M metagenome (GOLD analysis project Ga0180215, IMG submission 128871) | Enriched backyard soil microbial communities from Emeryville, California, USA - eDNA 3rd pass 37_C BE-Lig BY (version 2) (version 2) | ecosystem: Environmental > Terrestrial > Soil >... | reverse complement strand
GTAGCCGAGGTCGCCCGCCCACTTCGCGATCGACTTGAGCGAGTTGAACGGTGCCGCATCCCCAGCAAACTGCGCCAGGAATATCCCCGGTCCCTTCATCGACGCCATGGGTCTCTCCTCCTCTTGGGACGCTCAGTCGCGCCGCTGATATTCAAACCAGGAATAGTCGGCCGGCATGCCGCTGCCGCTCGTGTCGAAGGCGGCCATGCCGACGAAGGCGCCGGTGAATGAGCCGTGTTCGCCGCGGCCCGCCTCGTCGGAAATCAGGCTGGCGTCGAGCACCGGTCCGAGCGGTGTCCAGTCCCCTCCATCAGTACGCCAGTAGAACTGGAGGTCCCATCCGTCGACATCGGCCGCCAGTTGCACCGGCCCGTCGCCGGCAAGCGGCACCGGCTCGTCGGGAAAGAAGCTGAGCTTGCCGTTCTGCCAGTCGCCGAGGCAGGACATGATGCGCAGCACGCGGCCGCGCCTGGGATCGTGCGTGACCGCCGCGAAATGGAACTTGTGGCGGTTGTAGTAATGGGTCAGCCCCGCCGCCTGCTGGAAATGCTCCGGCCGGAACAGGACTTCAGTCTCGGCGCGGAAGGAGAATTCCTCCTGCCGGCGCGCCACCAGCGCCTGCTCGAACCAGCTGCCGATCGATTCGCGCCCGAAGAGCCTGAGCCGGCCGGGCGCAGCGGTCAGCGACAGGATGCGTTCGTGCACCGGCGTGCGCAGCCATTGGAAGTCGATCGGGAGCTTGTCGGTGTCGAACTCGTAGCGCACCACCTTCGGCTTCGGCCGATAGGCCGCGCCGTCCGGCGACGGCACTTCGAGCGCCGGCACCTGCCCGCCATGCGCCAGGCGCGGCCAGCCGTCATCGCTCCAGACCACCTGCTGGATCGCCGTCTCGCGGCCCAGCGGCGAGCGTTTCGGCTGGTTGCCGCCGCCCGCAAGGGGCCGGCCGGTGAGGTGGGTATGGTAGAACCTGCCGTCCGGCGTCTCCACCATCTGGCCATGGCCGGCGCGCTGCAGGGCTGCGGCGGGCGCGTCCTTGGAGGTGATGAGATGCAGGTCGGGATGGTCTTCGTAGGGGCCGTCGATGCTGCGCGAGCGCGCATAGGTGACGCAGTGGCCATAGCCGGTGCCGCCCTCGGCGGTGGTGAGGTAGTACCAGCCGGCGCGCTTGAACAGGTGCGGCCCCTCGACCAGGCCCTGCGGGGTGCCGAGGTAGATGTTCTTCACCGGGCCGACGAGCTTCTCGATCGAGGCGTCGTATTCCTGCAGCAGGATGCCGGCGAAGGAGGGATGCCTGGGGCTGCCGCCGACGCCGTCCGACACGTGGTTCCAGACCATGTTGACGAACCATTTGCGGCCGTCATCGTCGTGGAAAAGCGAAGGGTCGAAGCCGCTGGAATTGACGTAGACGGGGTCCGACCACGGACCTTCTATGGCGGGCGCGGTGACGATGTAGTTGTGCGCGTCCTTGAAGTTGCCTTCCAGCCGCTTCACGTCGGTGTAGACCAGCCAGAACATGCCGTCGGAGTAGCTCAGGCAGGGCGCCCAGATGCCGCCGGAATCGGGATTGCCGCGCATGTCGAGCTGGTCGGCGCGCTCCAGCGGCCGCTTCACCAGCGTCCAGTTCACCAGGTCGGTCGAGTGGTGGATCTGCACCCCCGGATACCATTCGAAGGTAGAGGTGGCGATGTAATAGTCCTCCCCGACGCGGCAGATCGACGGATCGGGGTTGAAGCCCGGCAGGATGGGGTTGCGGATCGTCATGGTCACTCCCTGTCGCTTCGCTGCCGCCCGGGCCGCTACAGCGCCGTTCATTTGCGCGCGGGACCTTTCCGTTCGGCCGACGCCGCCCAGAGATTGATGTCGGCCTCGCGGGCATAGGTGTCGATCTCGGCCAGTTCCTCGGCCGTGAAGTCGAGGTTCTTCAGCGCGCCGACGCTGTCCTCCACCTGCTGGGGTCGCGACGCGCCGACAAGCGCGGAGGTGACCTGCCCGCCCGATTTCTGGGGGCGCAGCACCCAGGCGACCGCCATCTGCGCCAGCGTCTGGCCGCGGCGGGCGGCGATGTCGTTGAGCCGGCGGATGTTGGCGACATTGCTGTCGTTGAGGAAATCGGTGCGCAGCGACTTGCCCTGGGTGGCGCGGCTGCCTTCGGGAATGCCCTTCAGATATTTGTCGGTGAGCATGCCCTGCGCCAGCGGCGAGAACACGATGGAGCCGATCCCGAGGCCGTCGAGCGTGCCGAGCAGACCGTCCTCCTCCACCCAGCGGTTGATCATCGAATAGCTGGGCTGGTGGATGAGGCAGGGGGTGCCCAGCTCGCGCAGGATGGCTGCGGCCTCGCGCGTACGCTGCGAATTGTAGGAAGAGATGCCGGCGTAAAGCGCCTTGCCTGAGCGCACCGCCTGGTCGAGCGCCATCATGGTCTCTTCCAGCGGCGTGTCGGGATCGAAGCGGTGGGAGTAGAAGATGTCGACATAGTCGACGCCCATGCGCTTCAGGCTCTGGTCGAGGCTGGCGAGCAGGTATTTGCGGCTGCCCCACTCGCCATACGGTCCGGGCCACATGCCGTAGCCGGCCTTGGTGGAGATGATGAGCTCGTCGCGGAAGCCGGCCAAGTCGGTGCGCAGGATCTCGCCGAAGGCGGTCTCCGCCGAACCCGGCGGAGGACCGTAATTGTTGGCGAGGTCGAAATGGGTGATGCCCAGATCGAACGCCTTGCGGCAGATGGCGCGCTTGGTCTCGTGCGGCGTGTCACCGCCGAAATTGTGCCACAGGCCGAGCGAGATGGCCGGCAGTTTCAGGCCGGACCGCCCGGTGCGGCGATAGACCATGCTGTCGTAGCGGTTGTCGGCTGGCTGCCAGGCCATTCCCTGCTCCTTCCGTGATGCGCTAGGCCGCCTTGCGGCGGGTCTTTGCGGCGGGCGCCGCCGGCGCCGGCTTCTGCCTTGCCATGAGCGCCTTGGCATCGGCAACGCCGAGTGCCGCCGGCCGCTCGCAGGTGGTCTTCATGTCCACGACCTTGCCGGTCTCGCCTGCCCGCAGGATGCCGGTCATCACGTCTATGGCGTGCAGGGCCAGCTCCATCGAGCAGCGGTGCGGGCGACCTTCCTGGATGGCGATCGCCATGTCGGCGAGACCCGAGGTTCGGTAGTTGGCCATGGGGCCCTGGGTGTGCTGCTGGTTGGGCACGGAGAAGGGATGGTTCCACTTCGGCGTCTTCTTCACCGGGTCCGCCTTCTTGGTGTAGCGGACCTCGCCGCCGAAGAAGTTCGGGTCCGGCACGAAGAGCGAGCCCTCCTGCCCGTAGAGCTCGATCGGCGCGTGGCCGTGCTTCCAGACGTCCCAGCTCGCGTTCATCGTCACCACGGCGCCGTTCTCGAATTCGAGGATGGCGTGGATGGTGGTTGGCGTGTTGACCGGGATCTTCTGGCCGAAACGCGGCTGCGAGGTGATGGTGCGCTCCTTCATCGGAATGGCGGCGAAGGAGGCGACGCGCTTGACCGGGCCGATGAGCTGGACCAGGTCGGTGATGTAGTAGGGCCCGATGTCGAGCACCGGACCGGCGCCCGGCTGGAAGAAGAAGTCCGGGTTGGGATGCCAGTGCTCCATCCCACGGCTCATCACATAGGCGGTGCCGGAGGTTATGCGGCCGACCTGGCCGGAATCGATGATGGCGCGGGCGAGCTGGTGGGCGCCGCCGAGGAAGGTGTCGGGGGCCGAGCCGATGCGCAGCTTCTTCCTGTCCGCGATCTTCTTGAGGTCGAGACCTTCCTTGACCGAGAGCACGAAGGGCTTTTCCGAATAGACGTGCTTGCCCGCGTCGAGCGCGGCTTTCGACACCTCGAAATGGGCGGCCGGGATGGTGAGATTGACCAGCAGGTCGATGTCGTCGGCCGCGAGCAGGTTCTTCACCGTGTCGGCGCGCACGCCGAACTCCTTGGCGCGCGCCTGGGCGGCCGCCATGTCGAGGTCGGCCCCTGCAACCACCTCCATGCCCTTGAACAGTTTCGAGAGGCGGAAATAGGCGGCGGAGATGTTTCCGCAGCCGATGATTCCGACCCGCATTTTCCTTGCCATTGTCGTTGCTCCCTAAAACTTCTGCGCCGCTTCGATCGAGCGCTTGGCGAAGCGGACGTGATCGTTCGGCTTGTCGTGCTCCATGACGAAAATGGAAGCCGGGGTCTTCTTCACCTCGGCCCAGATCGCCTTCCAGTCCATCGTGCCATGGCCGACATCGTCCCAGCCGTCCTCGTCCTGCTTGGTGCCGGCGGCGGCGATGTCCTTCACATGCACCGCGGTGAGGCGGCCGGAATATTTGCGGATCCACTCGATCGGGTCGGCGCCGCCGCGCACGATCCAGGCGATGTCGGCTTCCCACGACAGGTCGGGCGCGGCCTCGAACATGAGGGCCTGTGGGATCGAGCCGTCCGGCAGCGCCTTGAACTCGAAATCGTGGTTGTGCCAGCCGAAGACGAAGCCGGCATCGGTGAAGGGTTTTCCGGCCTTGGCAAGCCGCTTGCCGAAGTCGCGCCAGCCGGCGGCGTCGGACGGCCGCTGGTCCGGCGCGATGTGCGGGCAGTAGACCGCCTTCATGCCGAGCGTCTTTGCGACGTCGAGCGCCTTCGCGGTTTCCTTCTCCAGCATGTCGATGCCGAAATGGCCGGAGGTCATCTTCAGGCCGTTGTGGTCGAGCTCCGCCTTCAGCGCCTTGGGATCGGCATAGATGCCGCCGAAACCTTCGACCTGCCTGTAGCCGGCGGCGGCCAACATCTTCAGCGTGTCTTCCAGCGGCGGGAAGTTGCGGGAGGAATAGAGCTGGTAGGAAAAGTCGGTCATGTCGTCTCCTCGAATGTCATCGTGTTGCGGTGTAGAGGTCGCGCGCAGCGATTGCACCCGCCGCATCCGCCGCCGACCCGTGTGAAGGCGTGAAATCGATGACCCGCTTCGCGCCCGGAAGCAGGGTGATGCAATTGTCGGAGAACCGGCCGGGGACCGCTGCCTCCAGAGTGACGAAAAGCGCTGGGGCAGAGGCCGAAAGCGCGACGCGAACCACGTCGCCCTCGGCCCTTGCCTCGACGCGAATGCCAGGCTCGCGCAAGGGCAGTGCCTTGTAGGGCACCGGCGTCGCATGGTCGGCGCCGCCGTGGCCGTCGGACGCCTGCCAGCGGAAGGCGAGAATCTGGTCGCGAGCCACCCTGCCCGCCTGGACCGTGCCCAGCACGATGGCGCGGTTGGTCGGCACGGCGGCGGCGAATTCATCCAGCCTGGCGGAAGCGCCGTCCATCGCGACCGCGTCCAGCTGCACGCCGACCTCGACCGGACCCTGTCCGTCATTCACGGCGTGGACGACGAAATTGCCATCGCGGTCCGGGATGGCAAAGACGGCCACGGGGGAAAAGAAGCGGCGCGCCATGTGGTGCAGCGCCTTCCAGCCGCCGCCATAGTCGAGGCTGGACCAGCTGGCCACCGGCCAGGTGTCGTTTAGCTGCCAGTAGAGCGCGCCCATGCAGTGCGGCTTGAGGCTGCGCCAATATTCCACCGCGGTGCGGATGGCGACGCCCTGCTGCACCTGGCTGAGATAGACGAAATCCGGAAAGGAGGCGGGGAAGCGGAAGTAGCGGAACATGGTCTCGGCGATGCGCGCATTGCCGCCCTTGTTCTTCTGGTGCGCCTCCATAACCTGCGAGGCGATGTTCATGTCCTCTTCGGATGCGAAGGTGCGGATCACGTCCATCGACGGGTAGGACTGGAAGCCGAACTCGGAGCAGAATCGCGGCTTCACGTCGCGATAGTGCTCAAAGTCGCGGCCCTCGTGCCAGACGCTCCAGAAATGCATGTCGCCGGAGGAATCGTCGTGCCAGGCGTCGCCGAAGCTCATGGGGCCGGGCGACGGGCTGGACGGCCACCAATTGGCCTCGGCGTCGACCTCGCGCAGGGCGCGCTCGACCGTGCGGTTGAGGCGGTCGTAGGCGACGAGATAACGGTCGCGATTCTTCCGCGACTCCTCGAACCAGTTGAGAGCGCCGATCAGCTCGTTGTCGCCGCACCAGAGCGCGATCGAGGCATGGTGCTGCAGCCGCGCGACCTGCTCGCGCGCCTCGGCCGCCACTTCAGCCAGGAACGCCTCGTCGGCCGGATAGAGGTTGCAGGCGAACATGAAGTCCTGCCAGACCAGCAGGCCGAGCTCGTCGCACTGATCGTAGAACCAGTCAGGCTCGTACTGACCGCCGCCCCAGATGCGCAGCATGTTCATGTTTGCCGCGACGGCCGAGCGCAGCAGCTCCCGCGTCTTTTCCCGGGTGACGCGGCCGGGCAGCGCGTCGGCCGGAATCCAGTTGGCGCCGCGGCAGAACACGTCGCGGCCATTGACCACGATCCTGAAGCTGCGGCCGATGGCATCGGGCTCGCTGACCAGCTTCATGTCGCGCAGGCCGATGCGGCGGCGCTCCTCGACGTCGCCGACGCACACCGTCAGCTCGTGCAGCGTCTGTTGGCCAAGCCCGGCCGGCCACCACAATTGCGGATTGTCGATCTCGATCGTCGCCACGATGCGCCGCTCGCGCGAGAGGTCGATGCTGCCGGTGACCACATGGCTGCCGAGCCTGACCGACCATGGAAGCGAGCGCGCGGATGCCGGCTGCAGCGTGGCTTCCACCTCGACGCTGACGCTGCCGCCGGCATGGCGCTGCCTGACCAGCACCGCATCGACCAGCACATCGGGCGCATGCAGCAGGCGGGCGGCGCCATAGAGGCCGAGCGGCGCCAGCGCGATGTTCCAGTCCCAGCCGAAATGGCATTGCGGCTTGCGCAGCATGTTGCCGTTGGGGATCGGGCTGTTGCTAACGCTGTAGGGGATGCGGAACGGCTGGGCGGCCTGGCGCTCGTCGGCGACCCGCGTGGCGGAGCGAAACAGGATCTCGATCTCGTTGCCGGCGGGCAGCAGCCTGCCGTCGAGGCGCAGGCGGTGGCGGCGGAAGGCATTGTCGGCCGAAAGCAGGACCTCGCCATTGAGGCGCACATCGGCGACCGTGTCGAGCCCGTCGAGCTCCAACACCCAGCCATCCGGAGCGCTGCCCGGAGGCAGGTCGAAACGCCGGCTCAGCAGCCATTCGCGGTCGGCGACCCAGCGCAGATCATATTCGTTGCGGCCGGCATAGGGATCGGGAATGGCGCCCGCCTCGAACAGGGCCGAGTGCACGTCGCCCGGGACGCGCATGACGAAATCATCGCCGCCGCCATTCTCGCAGAGCCGCCATGGGCCGGCGAGGTCCACGGTCCGGACGGACTGGCGATGCGGGTCCAGGTTTGCGGTCATGCATGCGGCAGGCAGGGCGCCCGCCATTTCCTCTCAAATGCTGCCTTTGGGACCACGCCCGATTCTCCAAGCCCACCGCCGCGGACCGGGCGCGGGGCTCCTAGAGGCGGATGTCGGTGCCGGCGTCGAAGATCGAGGCACGGGCCGGGTCGAAGCCGATGCGGATGCGGTCGCCGACGCGCGGCGCCCTTTCCGATTCGGCCCTCAGCGTGAAGTTCTGCCCCCCGAGCTTGGTCCAGGCCAGCGTGTCGGAACCCATGGGCTCGACGATCTCGATGTCGACCTCGGTCGAGAAGGGCTGCGCGGCCGCGGCGTCGCCGAACACGACATGCTCGGGCCGCACGCCGAACACCGCCTTGGTGCTGGCCGCCGGCTGCCGGTCGAACTCGTAGGTACCCACGTCGATGACGGCGCCGTCGAGCCTGAAGGTCGGCTTCCCGGCCTTCGCCTCGAGCGTACCATCCAGGAAATTCATGCCGGGCGAGCCGATGAAGCCGGCCACGAAGCGGTTGACCGGTTTCGAATAGATCTCCTGCGGCGCATCGAGCTGCTGGATGATGCCGCCGCGCATGACCGCGATGCGGTCGGCCAGCGTCATCGCCTCGATCTGGTCATGGGTGACGTAGATCATGGTGTTTTCGAGCCGCTGGTGCAGGCGCTTGATCTCGATGCGCAACTCGTTGCGCAGCTTGGCGTCGAGGTTGGATAGCGGCTCGTCGAAGAGGAACACGTCGACGTCGCGGACCAGCGCGCGGCCGATGGCGACGCGCTGGCGCTGGCCGCCCGAAAGCGCGGAAGGCTTGCGCTTCAGCAGCGGCTCGATCTGCAGGATCTCGGAAGCGCGCTTCACGCGCTTCTCGATCTCCTCCTTGGGCAGGCGGGCGTTCTTGAGGCCGAAGGAGAGGTTCCCCTCCACCGTCATCTGCGGATAGAGCGCGTATGACTGGAAGACCATGCCGATGCCACGGTCCTTGGGCTGCTCCCAGGTGACGTTCTTGCCTTCGATGAATATCTGCCCGTCGGTGACGTCGAGCAGCCCCGCGATGCAGTTGAGCAGCGTGGACTTGCCGCAGCCGGAGGGGCCGAGCAGGACGATGAACTCGCCCTTCTGGACCTCCAGATCGAGCGACCGCAGGACCTCGACCGTACCGAAATTCAGCGAAACGTCGCGGACGACAACACTCGAATTGGCGCCGTTCATGCGCATCACCCCTTCACCGCGCCCGCGGCAATGCCACGCACGAACAGTTTTCCCGAAATGAAATAGACGATCAGCGGTACAAGGCCCGTGAGCAGCGTCGCCGCCATGTTGACGTTGTATTCCTTCACACCCTGCACGGAGTTGACGATGTTGTTGAGCTGCACGGTCATCGGGTAGGTGTCCGGCTTGGTGTAGACGACGCCGAACAGGAAGTCGTTCCAGATGCCGGTGACCTGCAGGATGATCGCCACCACGAAGATGGGCAGCGACATCGGCAGCATGATCTTGAAGTAGATACCCCAGAATCCGGCTCCGTCGACACGGGCCGCCTTGAACAGCTCTTCCGGCAGCGAGGTGAAGTAGTTGCGGAACAGCAGCGTCAGGATCGGCATGCCGAAGATCGAATGCACGATCACCAGGCCGGTCAGCGAGCCGTAGAAGCCCATCTCGCGCAGGATGATGACGATCGGATAGAGCATCACCTGGTAGGGGATGAAGGCGCCGAAGATGAGGATGGTGAAGAAGATGTCGGCGCCCTTGAAGCGCCAGTTGGCGAGCGCATAGCCATTCACCGACGCGATGGCGATCGACACGATCACCGACGGGATGAGGATGCGCACGGAATTCCAGAAGCCGCGTGACAGACCCTCGCAGTTGAGGCCGGTACATGCCTGCGCCCAGGCCTTGACCCAAGGCTCGAAGGTGATCTCCACCGGCGGCGAGAAGATGTTGCCAAGCCGGATCTCGGGCATGCCCTTCACCGAGGTGACGACCATCACGTAGAGCGGCAGCAGATAGTAGAGCGCCACCACGATGAGGATGCCGTAGAGGACGATGTTTCGCCGCGAGAAACGGGGGCGCGGGCGGGGACCGCGCGGGCCCGACAGTCTGTCGGCCACCGCGTCGGCGCTGGCGCCGGCCATGTTGATCGTTGCCACGTCAGCCACGCTTCTTGCCTCCGAATTCGAGGTAGGCCCATGGAATGAGCACGATCAGCACGGTGAGCAGCATCATGGTTGAGGCAGCGAAGCCCTGCGCCAAATTCTGCCCGAGGAACATCTTGTCGTAGACGTATTTCGCAGGAACTTCGGAGGCGATGCCGGGGCCGCCGCTGGTCTGCGCCACCACAAGGTCGTAGACGCGCACAATGCCCGACGCGATGAGCACCAGCGTGGTGATGAAGACCGGCCGCATCATCGGGATGACGATGAAGAGGTAAGTTTTCCACATCGGGATGCCGTCGATGCGCGCGGCCTTCCATATTTCCTCATCGATCCCGCGCAGGCCGGCCAGCATGAGGCACATGATCAAGCCCGTGCCCTGCCAGAGGCCGGCGATCAGAATGCCGTAGATGACGATTTCCTGGTCGTAGAGCGGGTCGAAGGTGAAGCTCTCCCAGCCCATCGAGCGCACCACGCCCTGGATGCCGAATTGCGGATTGAGGATCCACTGCCAGACCAGGCCGGTGACGATGAAGGACAGCGCGAACGGATAGAGGAAGATGGTGCGGAACGTGTTCTCGAAGCGGACCTTCTGGTCGAGCAGCGCCGCCAGCACGAAGCCGATGACAAGCGAGAAGACCAGCGACAGCACGCCGTAGATCAGCAGGTTCTCGATGGAGATCATCCACCGGTGCTCGCCCCACAGGCGGTTGTACTGCAGCAGGCCGACCCAGCGCTCGCGCGGGAGCAGCTTCGAGTCGGTGAACGAGTAGACGACGGTCCAGACCGTGCCGCCGGTGAACACGCCGAGCGCGACCAGCATCATCGGTAGGGCGGAAATCTTGGCCGTGAGGTTGCGCGCCCAGACGCGCTCCACCGCGCCGGGACGGGCGGTGAGCTGGCCGCCGGAGCCTATGGCGCCGAGCGAGGCAGCCACGAGGAGCGCCGCGGCGGCGAGGAAAAGGCCATGACGGCCGGCGAAGTCGACGAGGATGCCGGCGGACCGGCCGAGCACGGCGTCGAGCGCCGGCAGCACCTGCGGGCCGAGGAAGTCGAGGATGAGGAGCAGGACGGCAAGGACGGTCCAGCCGATGACGTGGTTCCGCAGCCGGTTTCCAGAGAAGCGAAGGCCGGCGGGAAGTGCCGAGACGATGGCGAAGAGGGCGGCCGCCGCAACGAGGAGACCCAGCCAGGGCAGCCCTTCGACGAGCCAGTCGCCCGCGTCGCCGAAACCTTTGAAGAGCGATGCCAGCCCCAGCATCATGGCCAGGCGCAGCAGCAGCGCTGCCGCTATTGCGCCGATCAGCCACTGTTCGCGCTGCTGGTCGCGGGCGGGCCGCGCGAGTGGTCGAACGAGTGCGGTGTCAACCGTATCCGTCATGAAAGACGCCTCCCGATCCGGTTTCCGAAGCCATCGCGCCGGCAGCCGCCTTCCTGCGAAGACCGGCACGCAGCCGCGATGTTCAGCAAAAGACTGCTGTCGGCCCGCCGAAGCGGGCCGACAGCTTCCGGATCAAGTGATCAGTCGGCCGCCGCGATGATCTCGGCGTAGCGCTTCTGCGCTGCTTCGGCGCTGAGATCGTTGCTGGACCAGAACTGCGTCATCAGGTCTTCGATCTGACCCTGGGTGTCCGGGGTCAGCGTCTGGTTGCCGTCCGGCAGGATGTTGCCGGTGGCGAGGATTTCCAGACCCTGCTTCATGCAGTCGTTGGCGGCCGCGAGATCAACGTCGCCGCGAACCGGCAGCGAGCCCTTCTTGAGGTTGAAGTTGACCTGCACTTCCTTCGACAGCATGAGCGACGCGAGCTCGAGTTGGGCCTTTTCCTTCTCCGCGTCCTTGAGCTTCGGGAAGTAGAAGGCGTCGCCGCCGGTCGAGATCAGCTTGTTGACGCCGAGGCCCGGCAGGCAGGAATAGTCCTTGCCGGCGACCTGGCCCGCAACCTGGAACTCGCCCTGCGCCCAGTCACCCATGATCTGGCCGCCGGCCTGGCCGGTGATGACCATGTTGGTGGCCTGGTTCCAGTCCTGCACGTTCGAACCTTCGCGGAACGAGCGGGCATTCGCGGCAGCCTCGAACACCTTCGCGTATTCGGGGCCGCCGGCAACGTCGGCGTTCTTGTCGATGTTGACGGCCTTCCAGGCGTCGAGGCCGGCGATCGCGATGGCGATGACGCCGAACGCGCCCGATGCCTGCCAGGGCTGGTTGCCCATGGCGAGCGGCACCTTGCCCGCCTCGCGCAGCTTCGGCGCGGAGGCGACGAACTCGTCCCAGTTCTTCGGAACGGGCAGGCCGACATCCTCATACGCCTTGTGGCTCAGCCACAGCCACTGCCAGGAATGGATGTTGACCGGCACGCAGTAGATCTTGCCGTCGAGCGTGCAGCTGTCGAGCAGCGACGAGGGATGCACGATCTCCCGCCACTTCTCCTTCTCCGCCAGCTCGGTCAGGTCGAGCATCAGGCCCGCCTGGACCAGTTCCTCGGCCTGGCGGCCGTGGTTGAACTGGGTAGCGCCCATCGGATCGCCGCCAGTGATGCGGCTGATCATGATCGGACGGGCGACGCCGCCCGAACCGGCGATGGCGCCGTCGATCCATTTGTTGCCGGTGGCGTTGAAGGCTTTCGCGAATTCAGCGACCGCGGCGGCTTCACCGCCCGAGGTCCACCAGTGAGTCACTTCCAGGTCCGTCGCGGTGGCGGGCCCGGACAGCAGCGCGACCGACGCGGCAAGAGCGGCGGTCATGAGGTGATAACGCATTGCAGTCCTCCCAGAATCTGTAACGTTACAGATCGACGTTATGCGAATCGATTCAGATGCGCAACAGGAGTCAGCCTTCCGGGGACGATTTTTTTCGCGCCCCGAATTAATGCCTTCTCCCGACCTCCAGAGTCGAGCAAGGCCAGCAAGCGATGCTGCAATGCAATAGAATTGGCTGTTTTTGGCGCTGAAACCCCTAATTTTGTGGGGATGGTGCGCCGCACATACGGGGACGACGAAGGACGCCCGCTACCGGCAGTTCGGGCGCGAACGACCCGCAGCCGGCCGCTACCTTCGCGCGACGAAAAACTGTTACTGCAACGTTACAGTGTCTTGTAATCCTTCGAATCCGGAGTCAAATATCCGGGCGAAAGGGGCCACCCAAAGGGCCGGGCGATCCAGATGCAGGACAAGGCGGGTGAACACGGCGGCGCGCCAGCACCGGGCGACAGCCGGCCGACCCTGAAGACGATCGCCTTCATGACGGGGCTGGCGGTGACCACGGTGTCACGCGCGCTGAAGGACGCGCCCGACATCGGCGAGGATACGCGCCGGCGCGTGCAGCTGGTCGCGCGCCAGGTCGGCTACCGCCCCAACCGCGCCGGCGTGCGCCTGCGGACGGGCAAGACCAACGTCATCTCGCTGATCCTCAATACCGACGACCAGCTGATGGGGTTCATCTCCGACATCATCTACGGCGTGTCGAGCGAGCTCGCCTCCACCCCCTACCACCTGATCCTGACGCCGTATTCGGGGCGCAACGACCCGATGGACCCGGTGCGCTACGTGGTGGAGACGCGTTCGGCCGACGGCGTCATCATCTCGCAGACGCAGCCGGACGACCCGCGCGTGAAATACATGTCCGAACGCGGCTTCCCTTTCGCCACGCACGGGCGCACCGACATGGGCGTCGAGCACCCCTGGCACGATTTCGACAATGCCGCCTTCGCGCGGCTGGCGGTCGACCGGCTGATCGCGGCGGGGCGCCGGCGCCTGGCGCTGCTCGCCCCGTCGTCGGCGCTCACCTACCACCGGCACATGGTGGCCGGCTTCGCGGAGGGCGTGATGGAAGGCGGCGTGGCGGAGATTCCGTTCCGGACGGCGTGGGTCGACCAGCCCATCGACGAGATCCGCCGCCAGGCCATCCAGCTCATGCAGCGGCCCATCCGCCCCGACGGCATCGTCAGCGGCAGCGGCTCGGCAACCTTCGCGCTGGTCAACGCGATAGAGGAGTGCGGGCTGAAGCTCGGCGCCGAAGTCGATCTCGTCACCAAGCAATCGAGCCAGATCGTGCACATGTTCCGCCGCGACCTGCACGTCATCGACGAGGATTTCCGCCTAGCCGGGCGCGAGCTGGCGCGCGCGGTGCTGGGGCAGATCGAAGGCAGGCCGCCGCAGACCCTGCAGACGCTGGCGGTGCCGGACCGGGTGCAGGGCCCCGACGAGATGCCAATCGGCGTGCCGGCGCTCGCCGCGCGGGGGCGCTAGTTCAGGCTTCCGCGGCCATGCCCCACGGCCCGTGCTGCGGGCCTTCGCGGTCGATGCGCTCGAAGCCGTGCGCGCCGAAGAAGTCTCGCTGGGCCTGCACCAGGTTGGCGGTGCCGCGCGCCTGCCGGTAGCCGTCGAAATAGGCGAGTGCCGAGGACAGGGCGGGCACGGGCTGGCCCTGCAGCGCGGCGCGGCCGACGGTGATGCGCAGCGCGGGGTGGGCTGCCGACATCATCTCGACGAAGGCCGGCGCGACCATCAGGTTCGGCAGCTCGCCGCCCGTCTCGAAAGCGGCGGCGATAGAGCCCAGGAACTGCGAGCGGATGATGCAGCCGGCGCGCCAGATGCGCGCCACGGTGGCCATGGGCAGGTTCCAGCCAAACTCCCGCGACGCCGCCTGCATGACAGCGAAACCCTGGGCATAGGCGGCGATCTTGCCGGCCAGCAGCGCCATTTCGAGCTCCGCCACGATGTCGGACGCCGCGGTGGACGCGACGGACTGCGGCGGAGGCGCGAAGATCGCGGCGGCCGCCACGCGCTCGTCCTTCATGGCCGACAGCGAGCGTGCCGCGACGGCGGCCTCTATCGCCGTCGCCGGCACGCCCATCATCTGCGCCTCGATCACCGACCAGCGGCCGGTGCCCTTCTGGCCGGCCTTGTCGAGGATCAGGTCGACGACCGGCTGCCCGGTGGCGGGGTCGCCGGCGGCGAGCACGGCCGCCGTGATCTCGATCAGGTAGGAGTTGAGCTTGCCCGCGTTCCAGCTTTCGAAGACACGGCCGATCGATCCGGCGTCCATGCCGAGCCCGTCGCGCATGATGCCGTAGGTTTCCGCGATCATCTGCATGTCGGCATATTCGATGCCGTTGTGGATGGTCTTGACGAAATGGCCGGCCCCGCCGGGGCCGAGCCACGCCGCGCATGGCTCGCCCTCATATTTGGCGGAGATGTCGAGGATCACCTTCTCGATGCGCTTCCAGGCGCTTTCGGCCCCGCCGACCATGATGGACGGGCCGTGGCGCGCGCCCTCCTCGCCGCCCGAGACGCCCATACCGACAAAGGAGAAGGGCGCGTCGGCGAAAGCGCCCATGCGCCGCATGGTGTCGCGGAAATTGGCGTTGCCGGCGTCGATCAGGATGTCGCCCTCGCCGGCCAGAGGCGCCAGCACGTCCAGCTGCTCGTCCACCGGCTTGCCGGCCGGCACCATGAGGATCACCGGGCGGGGCGGGCGGATCGCCGCCATCAGCTCTTCCAGCGTCCGGCAGGGCACGATGCGCTCGGCAAGCGGGCCGGCGGCGGCCACGAATTCGTCGATGCGCGCGCCCGTGCGGTTCCACACCGCGATGCGATGGCCCTTCTCGGCGATGTTGAGGGCAAGGTTGGAGCCCATCGTGCCGAGGCCGATCAGTCCGATATCCGCATCGCTCATCCAGAACCGCCTGTGTGAAGGGTTGATCAGAAAGCGGGCGGATGATGAACAGGCAGGCATTCCGCGTCAACCGGCGGAAAGTAGCGGTTGCGCCGGGACATGACGGGGCGCGTCGCGCGACCGGCCCCGCGGGAACGGGTCGGTGCGCTGTCAGTGATTGTGGCGCGGCAAGGTTCTGGCGATCTGCCGGAAGGCGTCGGCGCCCTCGATGACGGCGCCGTCGGCAAGCTGGGTGACGGTCTGCCGGTAGATCATCTGCCAAGGCGTCTGCGTTGCCGGCACGGCGGGGATGCCTTCCGTGCGGCGGCGTGCGATTTCGGCCTCTTCCACCAGCGCGTCGCAGCGGCCGTGGTTGAAATCGATGCGGATGGTGTCGCCGGTGCGCAGCCAGGAAAGGCCGCCGCCGGCCGCGCTTTCGGGCGAAGCGTTGAGGATGGACGGGCTGTCGGCGGTGCCCGACTGGCGGCCGTCGCCGATGGTGGGGAGGCTGCGGATGCCCTTCTTCAGCAAATGGTCCGGCGGCTGCATGTTGACCACCTCGGCCGCGCCCGGCCAGCCCAGAGGTCCGGCGCCGCGGATGACGAGGATGCAGTTCTCGTCTATGGCGAGCGCCGGGTCGTTGACGCGGGTGTGGTAGTCTTCCGACCCGTCGAAGACGATCGCGCGGCCCTCGAACACGCCTTCATGGCCGGGGCGCTCGAGATAGCGGGAGCGGAAGTCCTGCGAGATGACGCTGGTCTTCATGATGGCGAAGTCGAACAAATTTCCCTTCAGCACCAGGAAGCCGGCGCGCTCGGCGAGCGGTTCGGCATAGGGGCGGATGACCTCGCGGTCGGTCGCCTCGCGGCCCTTCAGGTTTTCGGCGACGGTGCGGCCGGTCACGGTGGGGCAATCGCCGTCGAGCTTTCCGGCCTGCAGCAGCTCCCACATGATGGCGGGTACCCCGCCGGCGCGGTGATATCGCTCGCCGAGATATTTTCCGGCCGGCTGCACGTTGGCGAGCAGCGGTATGTCGAAGCCGTGCTCCTGCCAGTCCTGCGGGGTGAGCTCGACGCCGGCGTGACGGGCCATCGCCATGAGATGAGGCTGCGCGTTGGTGGAGCCGCCGATGGCCGAATTGACGCGGATGGCGTTGAGGAAGGCGCGGCGGGTGAGGATGGCCGAGGGGCGGATGTCCTCATTGACCAGCTCGACCGCGCGCCTGCCGGTGCGGTAGGCCATCTGGGCGCGCTCGCGGTAGGCGGCGGGGATGGCCGCGCAGCCCGTCAGCGACATGCCCAGCGCCTCGGCCAGGCCGTTCATGGTCGAAGCGGTGCCCATGGTGTTGCAATGGCCGACCGACGGCGCGGAATCGAGCGCGGTCTCCAGAAACTCCTCGCGGTCGATCTCGCCCGCCGCATAGCGCCTGCGCGAGCGCCAGATGGCCATGCCCGAACCCGCGAGCTCGCCGTCGTGCCAGCCGTCGAGCATCGGCCCGCCCGACAGCACGATGGCCGGAATGTCGACCGTGGAGGCGGCCATGATCGCCGACGGCGTGGTCTTGTCGCAGCCGGTGGTCAGCACCACCCCGTCGAACGGGTAGCCGTAGAGCAGCTCGACCAGGCCGAGATAGGCGAGGTTGCGGTCGAGCGCGGCTGTGGGGCGCTTGCAGTTCTCGAACAGCGGATGGGTGGGGAAGGCGATGGGGATGCCGCCGGCGTCGCGGATGCCGTCGCGGATGCGCCGTTCCAGCTCCAGATGCCCGCGGTTGCAGGGCACGAGATCGCTGCCGGACTGGGCGATGCCGATGATCGGCCGGCCGGCGCGCAGTTCCTCCGGGGTGACGCCGTAGTTCATGAAGCGCTCCAGGTAGAGCGCCGTCATGTCGACATGGTCGGGATTGTCGAACCAGTCCTGCGAGCGCAGGCGACGGCCGCTGCCCATCTACGTCTTCTCCCCTCGGCTTCGACACCGCATCATAGAACGGCTTGGGCCACCGGCAACATGCCCGCTCGAGCATTCTGCGCCGACGCGGCCCCCGGCCCGGCCCGCCTTCAGATCAGGATTCGGGGAAGCCGCCAAGCTCCAGCAGGCGGCTTCGGTTCTCGAGGTCGATGTTGATGTCGAAGACGACGCCGTCGGTGCGGTAGACGAGCTGGGCCAGGCAGATGACCTGCTTGGCGGCGTTCTGGAAGATGCGGCGCACCCGCACCACCGGGTCGTGGACGCGGATATCCAGCTCCGCCGCCTCCTGCGGCATGGACGACACCACGCGGAAGGTCTGGCGCACATTGGTCAGCCCGACCTCCTTCGTGTCGTAGAGAAGGGTGCTGATGAGTTCGGTCGCCCACAGCCGGTCGGGGATGACGCGGTAGGCTTCCGCCGCGACCAGATACTGGCCCACGATGAAGGGCATGCCGTGCCGCAGGAAGATGCGCTTCATGTAGCGGTAGTCGTCCAGCGCCTTCCCCTCCTCCGGGGCGATCCGCAGCTCGCCCTCCGCCGGACGCGAGGCGACGACGCGGAAGCTGAGGCCGCTGGCGCTGTTGGCCAGCGCGTTGGTGAGCCCGTAGGGCACCGAAGGCGGCATGTCGGGCTTGGCCGTGACGAAGGTTCCGCGGCCGCGCTCGGCGCTGATCAGGCCTTCCTTCTCGAGACCGGCCAGCGCATGGCGCACCGTCATGGGAGACACGCCGAACGTCGCGACGAGATCCTTGAGCGTGGGAAGCCTGTCGCCGATCGTCCATGTCTCGTCGGCGATCTGCCGGCGGATGATGGCGGCCAGCTGCACGTAGTAGGGGGTTCCGTCTTCCCGGAACATCTGCTTCTGGTCGGCGGCAGTGGACAATGCTGGAATCCTTTCGGCGCACTGGCGCCATTGGTTATTTCATTCCCGCGCGAACAGACAATGCCCCTGCGCGCATGCGGCGATCCGCAAAAAAGACAGTTGAGCTATAGCATGATAGTGCTAAAGTGCTATAACTAGATCACAATCGAAACGGGTTCGGTTGGAGGAGAGTACAGACTTTTCCGAGCGCGGATCGCGCAAATCGCCAGGCTGGGAGGGCCGAAATGAGGAAGTTGATCACCGGTTCATTGATTGCAGTCGCGCTGGGTCTCGCCGCGGTTCCGGCGTGGGCGCAGGAGGGCACGTTCAAATATGCCGAGCAGGTGAAGCTCATCACCATGGACCCGCAGCAGCAGAGCGGCAGCGGCGTGCCCTATCTGCGGCCCGTCTATGAATCGCTGTTCGAGCGCGGGGCGGACGGCAAGCCGGTGCCGCTGCTGGCAACCGGCTACGAGGTGGACGGGCTGACCGTCACGATCAAGCTGCGCGAGGGCATCAGCTTCAGCAATGGCGAAGCCTTCAATGCCCAGGTGGCAGCAGACAACATCAACCGCGGCGTCAAGCTCGCCATCATCGAGGGCCTGAAGACCGTCGAGAGCGCCGAGGCGGTCGACGGTCAGACGTTGCGGCTGACGCTCAAGGAGCCCGACCCCGCGATCATCGACAGCCTCTGCCACACCGGCGGCATGATGCTGGCGCCGGCGGCGATGGCCGATCCGGCGATCGACCGCAATCCGATCGGCACCGGGCCCTATGTCTACAACAAGGAGCAGTCGCGCGAGGGCGAGGTGCGCGTCTACACGCCCAACCCGACCTACTGGGACAAGGACAAGATCGGGCTCGCCCGCTACGAGGTTTGGGAACTGCCCGACGACACGGCACGCCTCAACGCGCTGAAGACCGGCCAGATCGACGCCGGCAACTGGCTCGCCAACCCGCAGTCGGCGATCATCGACCGCACGCCCGATCTGAAGCTGATCCGCGGCACCGGCGGCCTCAACTACCACGTGATCATCTCCGACCGGGAAGGCACGGTGGTGCCGGCCTTCGCCGACGTGAACGTGCGCAAGGCCATGGCGCACGCGATCGACCGCGAAGCCTTCGGCAAGGCGGTGCAGTTCGGCCTGGCGGAGCAGTCGTTCCAGCCCTACGGCAAGGGCGACTGGGCGTATGATCCGGCGCTCGAAGGCGTCTACGCGTTCGACCTCGACAAGGCGCGCGAATACATGGCGCAGTCGAAATTCCCCGACGGCTTCAGCTTCGACATGCCGTCGATCCCGATCTACCAGTCGCGGCTCGAGGCCCTGGCCGGCTTCTTCAAGGAAATCGGCATCACGATGAACATCGTGCCGCAGGAACCGGGCACGCTGGCGCGCGTCAGCCGCACCACCAACTTCCCGGCGACGAACCTCGTCTGGGCCACCAACACCGACCCGAAATTCCTGGCGCTCCGCTATATCTACGAGGACGCCGCCTACAACCCGTTCAAGGCGAAGCCGAGCGAAGAGCTGCTGGCGGCCGCGAAGCAGGGGTTGGAGTCGGTGGACACGGACGTGCGCGCGCCGATCTACCGCAAGATGGCGGCGCAGCTCGCCGAGGAGGCGTTCCTGATCTTCGTCACCAACACGCCGATCCTGATCGGGGTGACCGAGAAGACCGCGAACAATTCCACCGTGGTCTACCGCTTCGGCGAGGACTCGATCAATCTGCGCGGCCTCAAGGCCAACTGATTTCCGGGTCCCCATGCTTCGGCTCATCGTCCAGCGGCTTCTCGCGCTGATTCCACTGCTGCTCATCGTCTCGGTGCTGACGTTCTCCTTCACGTCGCTGCTGCCGAGCGATCCGGTCGACCTCATCATCGGCGACTCGGGCACGCAGGAGCAGTACGAGATGGTGCGCGAGCGGCTCGGCATGAACCAGCCGGTCGTGGTGCGCTACTTCCAGTGGCTGGGCAGGGCCGTGCAGGGGGACCTGGGAACCTCCTTCTTCAACAGCGTCAGCGTGATGGGAGCCGTCATGCAGCGGCTGCCCGTCACGCTTTCCCTCACCGCGGTTTCGGCGCTCATCGCCGTCGTCGTCGGCGTTGCCGCCGGCGTCGCGGCGGCGCTGCGGCCGCGCTCGGCGATCGACCGCCTCGCCACGCTTGGCGCCACGTTCGGCCAGGCGGTGCCCAATTTCTGGTTCGGCCTGATCCTTGTCGCCATCTTCGCGGTCAATCTGCGCTGGTTTCCGGCGACCGGCTTCACCCCGATATCGGCCTCCCCATGGGACTGGCTGCGCAGCGTCATCCTGCCGTCGATCGCGCTCGGCACCTCGTCCAGCGCGGCCATCGCGCGGCAGGTCCGCTCGGCCATGGTGGGCGTGCTGCAGCAGGACTACATCCGCGCCGCGCGCGCTCAGGGCCTTTCCACGCGCCGCATCATATTCAAGCATGCGCTGACCAACGCCATGGTGCCGGTGGTGGCGGTGCTTTCCTTCCAGATCACGGTGCTGCTGGGCGGCGCGCTCGTGGTGGAGCAGGTCTTCGCCATCAACGGCCTCGGCACGCTCGCCATCGGCGCGGTGCGGCAGCAGGACATACCGATGATCCAGGGCCTGGTGCTGGTCATGGTCGCGCTCGTCGTCGTGGTGCAGCTCGCGACAGACGTGGTCTACGGCCTGCTCAACCCGAAGGCGCGACCGGCGTGACCGCGCTCAGCTCCGACAACGCCGGGCCGGGCCGGCGCCGCATGCGGCTCGACGCGTCGAACATCATCGTCGGGGCGGCGGTCTTCGTGCTTGCGCTGCTCGTCTTCCTGGCGGTCTTCGCCGACGTGATCGCGCCATACGACCCGCTGCGGCAGAACCTCATCAAGGCGCTGCAGAGCCCGTCCGCCGCGCACTGGCTGGGCACCGACGATCTCGGCCGCGACGTGCTCTCGCGGCTGATCCACGGCTGCCGGATCGCGGTCATCGCAGCCGCCGAAGGCACCCTGATCGCGGTGGTGCTCGGCGTTCCGCTGGGGCTGTTCATCGGCTATCGCGGCGGCTGGTGGGACTGGGTGGTCATGCGCGTGGTCGAGGCGATCGTCTCGATACCCGGCATCATGGTGGCGATCGTCATCATCGCGATCCTGGGCCCCGGATTGCACAGGGCGATGATCGCGCTGGGCATACTGTATTCGACATCCTTCCTGCGCCTGGCGCGCGGCGTGGTGCTGGCCGAGCGCGAAGAGGTCTATGTGCGTTCGGCGCGCGTCATCGGGGCTTCCGACCGCCGCATCCTGCTGCGCCACATCGTGCCCAACATCGCGCCGCCGCTGATCGTCCAGGTCACGCTGACGGTGGGCGCGGTGCTGCTGTCGGAAGCGGGGCTGAGCTTCATCGGGCTGGGCGTGCAGCCGCCCGACGCGAGCTGGGGCACGATGCTCAATTCGGCCGCGGCATTCATGGAGCTCAACTGGTTCCTGGCGGTGCCGCCGGGGGTCGCCATCATCGTCACGGTGCTCGCGGTCAACCTGCTGGGCGACGTCATCCGGGATTCGATCGGCCGCGGCATCGCCGTCGAGGCAAAGCCGGAGGCGACCGCTTCCCGGCGCGATGCGGCCGTCCACGCCGCACCCGCCGTCACGCGCGCGCTGCCGCGGGCGCAGAACGAGGTGCTGCGCGTCGAAGGCCTGCAGGTCACGGTGGGCGAAGGACTTCCCATCATCACCGACCTGTCCTTCGGTATCTCCAGGGGCGAGACGCTCGGCCTTGTGGGCGAATCCGGCAGCGGCAAGACGATGACGGGCCTTGCGGTACTCGGACTCATGGGCACGGGCCTGCGCACGACCGGCGGCTCCATCATGCTGAACGGCCGCGACCTCCGCTCGCTGTCGCGGCGGCAGATGGAAACGGTGCGCGGCAATGAGGTGGCGATGGTGTTCCAGGACCCGACCACCAGCCTGAACCCCGCCTTCACCGTGGGCAGCCAGATCGCCGAGGTGCTGCGCACCAAGAAAGGCATGTCGAAGGCGCAGGCATGGACGCGCGCCGTTGAGCTGATCGACCGCGTCGGCATCCCCCGGCCGGAGGAGCGAGCGCGCGCCTATCCGCACGAGCTTTCGGGCGGCATGGCGCAGCGCATCGCGATCGCGCGCGCTCTCTCATGCAACCCGTCGCTGCTGATAGCCGACGAGCCCACCACCGCGCTCGACGTGACCGTGCAGCAGGAGATCCTCGACCTGTTCCGCGACCTGCAGGACGAATTCGGCATGGCGATCCTGTTCGTCACCCACGACCTCGCGGTGGCCGCCGACATCTGCGACCGCATCAGCGTGATGTATGCCGGCGAGATGGTGGAGATGGCCGAGGTCAACGCGCTGTTCTCCGATCCGCGCCATCCCTACACGCGCGGCCTGCTGCGGGCGATGCCGCACGCCGCCGACCGCAACCCGCCGCTGCCGACCATCCGCGGCAGCGTGCCCCGGCCTGGCTCGTGGCCGGCCGGCTGCCGCTTCTCCAACCGCTGCGATTTCAGGGTCGCGGCCTGCGACCAGCGCATCCCGCTGCTGGCCGACGGGCAGCGGCTGGCGCGCTGCGTGCGCGCGGGCGAGTTCGAACGGGAGCTTGCGTCGTGAGCGGCGAACCCCTCCTCGAGATCGACGACCTGTGGGTCACCTACCGGGGCCGCTCTCTGCTCGGGCTAGGCGGCAAGCCGTTCCACGCGGTCAAGGGCGCGAGGCTGACGATCCGCGCCGGCGAGACGCTGGGGCTCGTGGGCGAATCGGGTTCCGGCAAGTCCTCGATCGCCAACACGGTGCTCGGCCTCGTGCCTGCCTCGGCCGGATCGATCCGCTTCGGCGACGCCGATCTCGCCGCCATGAAGACGCGCTATCCGCCGGCGGTGCGCAACCAGATCCAGGCCGTGTTCCAGGATCCCTACTCGTCGCTCAATCCGTCGATGACGGTGGAGGACATCGTCACCGAGCCGCTGCGCGTCCACACTTCGATGAACCGGGCGCAGCGGCGCGAACGCGCGGTCGAGCTGCTGAAGCTGGTGTCGCTCTCCGAGGAACACCTTGCGCGGCACCCGCACCAGTTTTCCGGCGGCCAGCGGCAACGCATCGCGATCGCGTCGGCGCTTGCGCTGCAGCCCAGGCTGATCGTGCTGGACGAGCCGGTAAGCGCGCTCGACGTGTCGACGCAGAACCAGATCATCAACCTCCTGTACGAACGCCGCGACGCGCTGGGGATCGCCTATCTGCTGATCGCGCACGACCTGGCGCTGGTGCACCACATCTCCGACCGCATCGCGGTCATGTATCTGGGCCACATTGTGGAAGAGGGGCCGTCCGACCGGGTCTACAAGGCGCCGGCGCATCCCTACACGAAAGCCCTGCTGGATGCGGTGCCGCTGCTCGACCCGGAGGCGCAGCGCCGCCGCCGCGCCGCGCGCAAGCTGGCGCCCGCGCCGGAGACGCCGCGGGTTTCGGCCAGCGGATGCCCATACCGCAACCGCTGCCCTTACGCCATGCCGCGCTGCGAGGCAGAGATGCCGCCGGCCTATCAAATCCCCGGCGGAGGAACCGCGAACTGCTTCCTGTTCGCCGATGACGCCAGAACGTCGGCCGCCCCCGCGGCGCGCGGAGCGAGCCTGTGAGCGCGGGCCTGTATGAGAGCGACTTCGGCGGCCGCGCGTTCAGCGAGGCGCACGGCGTGCTGGCCGGCCATCCGGCTTTTGCGCAGCATCCGCTGGTCTGCCGGTGGCCGCAGGACGCGCCCCCCGCCGGCATCGTGGTGTTCTGCCACGGCCTGGGGTCGAACGGAGGCGAGTATGCGGCCCTGTCGGGCCATTGGGCCGCGAACGGCTATCTGGTGGTGCATCCGACCTTCAGCGACGCCATCGCGACGGTCGCCGGCGCCGAGCCGCATCTCGGCCTCGATCCGAGGGCGGATCTTTCAGCCTGGACCGCGACCCTGCATGTGCGGGCGCGGATGCACGAAATCCTGCACACGCCGGAGCGCTGGCTGGAGCGGGTGGCGCTGGTGGGCAGCCTCATGGATGCGCTGCCCGGCATATTGGACGAAACCAGCGGCGCACCCGCAGCACCCCTTCGCGCCGCGATAGCCGGCCACTCCTTCGGCGCCTTCACTGCGCAGCTTCTGGCCGGTGCGCGGATCGACCTGCCCGGCGGCCGGGAAAGCGGGTTTCGCGACGAGCGCTTCGCGGCGGCGGCGCTGCTCAGCGCGCAGGGCCGCGACCAGCAGGGGCTGCGAGACGGGTCCTGGGATACGCTCTCGTGCCCGATGCTCAACGTGACGGGCACGCTCGACCGCGGCGCCAAGGGCGGCGACTGGAACTGGAAATGCGAGCCCTACGAGCTGGCGCCGGCAGGCGGCAAATACCTGGCGGTGCTGGAGGATGGCGACCATTTCCTCGGCGGCTTCATAGACCGCGAGCCGCAGCGGCAGGTCCCCGCCCAGCAGCAAGCGGTGAAGGCGCTGACGCTCGCCTTCCTCGACGCGCATCTGCGCGGCCGCCCGGCCGCCCGCGACTGGCTCGCCTCGATCGACGACCATGTCGGCGCATGCCGGCTCCTGTTCAAGCGCAAATAGCAGCTCCAGGTAGAGGAAGCCGCAATGCCGATTTCGTCCGGAGGACCCCACTGATGTTCCAGCCCCTCGCCGGCCTTCGCGTCATCGACCTGACGCAGGTGCTCGCCGGCCCCTACGCCGCCTACCAGCTTGCCCTGATGGGCGCCGAGGTCATCAAGGTCGAGACGCCCGGCGAAGGCGACTGGTCGCGCGAGCGGGGAGAGCTGCCGGACCTCAACGTCGAGGGCATGGGGCTGGCCTACCTCACCCAGAACGCCAACAAGAAGTCGGTCGCGCTCAACCTCAAGTCGGAGGAGGGGCTGGCGATCATGAAGCGCATGATCGAAGGCGCCGACGTCTTCATCGAGAATTTCCGGCCGGGGGCCATCGCCAGGCTCGGCCTGCCCTTCGAGGTGGTGCGCGTGATCAACCCGCGCATCGTCTACTGCTCCATCTCGGCCTTCGGGCAGGACGGCGAACTCAGCCACCGCCCGGCCTACGACCACGTGATCCAGGGCATGTCGGGCATCATGAAGACCACCGGCACGGCCGAGACGGGCCCGCAGAAGGTGGGCGCGCCCTATGTCGACTACGCGACGGGGCTCAACGCCGCCTTCGCCATCGTCTCGGCGCTGCACGAGAGCAGGCGCACCGGCGAGGCGATGCATCTGGACGTGGCCATGCTCGACACGTCGATGCTGCTCATGGCCTCGCTCGTCACCAGCCACCTGAACGCCGGCTGGATGCCCAGGCCCGCCGGCAACGAGGCGTGGAGCCAGAGCCCGTCTTCCGGGGCGTTCGAGACCTCGGACGGCCTGCTGATGGTCGCTGCCAACAACGACAAGCAGTTCCGCGCGCTCTGCACCGGGCTGGAACGGCCCGACATACTGGAGGACGACCGGTGGAAGGAGCCGCAGGCGCGCCGCGCCAACGCGGCCGCGCTGCGCGCCGAGTTCGTGCGCATCTTCCGTTCCGGCACCGCCGAACGATGGGAGAAGGCGCTGGATGCCGCAGGCGTTCCGGCCGCAAGGGTGCGCTCGCTGGACGAGACGCTGGCCGAGAACCACGCACGCACCCGCGGCTTCACCCGGCCGGTGGGCTGGACGCGCGAGCCCCGCGACATCCATCTTCCCACGCTCGGCTTCAAGGTGAACGGCGAGGTGGTCGCGCCCACTGCCTATCCGCCTGAACTGGGCCGCGACACCCGCGCCGTGCTGAGCGGCCTCGGCTACAGCGAGGCGGATCTCTGCCGGCTGGCAGACGAAGCGGTGATCTGAGCGGCCGGCGGCGCCACAGCTTCCACCCGCGCGTGCCTTGCGCGGCTTCGGCGGAAGCGTTGCGGAAGGCCAGCCCTGTGGGACAGGCTACTCGCCGCCCGGCCACTCGGCCCGGCTCGTGAACCAGCTCTGGCGGATCTGCGACAGCTCGGCGACAGCGTCGCCCAGCCTGCCGTCGTTGACGTCGAGATAGGGCTGCTCGGGAAGGTGGCGTTCGACTTGCCCGTCGCCGATCTCGGCGACCTTGCGGGCGAAATAGGGCGAGGCGACAGGCACCGCCTCGGGCCGCACCGGGTCGGAGCCAAGCGACAGGCCCCGCAGGATCTGGGCCTTGTCGGTGACCGACAGCCGCAGGGTCGCGAAGACCAGCTCGCGCGGGCCCTGCCGGTTGTCCTTGATGCCCCTGATCTCTTCGCCGATCAGATGGATATTGTTGCCGACGCGGCCGGCATAGCCGGAATATTCGGCCGCCGGAATGTCCCTGTAGGCCGCATGCCTCTCCGAAAAATAGTAGCTGTCGCGGAGGTAGCTTATCGACAGGAGCCGGCAGTTGATCCGGTTTCGGTAAACCCAGGACGGCATGTAGGCGTGATAGACGCCGGCCGCCTGCCCCAGCAGGAAATCGTCTGCGGCGGAATTGAGGTTGGAACGGTTGAGGTAGAGCGAGTCATTATCCTCGTCGATCGCTCTTTCTATCTCGTTCCGGGTCAGGCCCAGATCGGCGCCGAACTCCAGGGGGTGCGTGGATTCAAGCGTTTTCGCATCGACACCCAACGCATCCACGACCTTAGCCATGGTGCCGCCATCCGGCTTCGAAATGCCCTTGACCCACTTGTTCACGGTCGATCTCTGCAGCCCCAGCCGGTCCGACAGGTCGAACTGGCTCAGCCCGCGCGCGGCGAGCGCGATGGCCAGATTGTGGCGGAACGTGGTGGCGGACATGAACGGCCTTAAAAATCTGTTGACAACGTCTACAGTCGCGATACTCTCGATCTACAGTAGATCGATCAGCGATCGTCAGTCGCTCTATTGTCACTGACAGAGGGAAAAGTCAACGACCGGGATGGGAGGTCGCCATGAAGTATGCGCTCTTGGCTGCGGCGCTGGTGTTTACGGTGCACTATGCGAGTGCCGCCTGGTACTACACCGCAGCGATATGGAACGACGGCAAGGACGAACCGCACGAGCAGCACTGAATGGCTCGCAGGCAAATTCAGAGCGCCCCCGCCCGGGGCGCTTTTTTTGCGCGCCCGTTTCCCGATGCATTCCGTTTTCCGCCGGTTGTCCATGCACCGCTGGCGCGGCGCCTCCGAAGCGGTCATAGGCCGCGATAGTGTGGTGAGACACGAGCTGGCGCACCCGACAGGATTCGAACCTGTGACCTCTGCCTTCGGAGGGCAGCACTCTATCCAGCTGAGCTACGGGTGCATCCTGGCCGGCAGGACGGCGTCGCGCACGAAGCGCGACCGCTTCATAACCCAAGGCGGCAGGTGCGGCAACGCCTAACTGGCGCCGCCTGTGGCGCGGCGGGTGATGGACAATTCCGCGACGGCGTTCAATATTCTGCCGCAAGGTCACAATATCAGCAATTTCGGGCCTTCCGGAGACGGGCGCTGGCGCGCCGCGGAGAGGCAGGGAGGCTTGTCCCCATGCACGCGATTTTTCGGTGCCGGCACCGCCGGTTTCGGAAAATGCGCCTGGCCGCTGCGGCCGTGTTCGCGATTTTTCCGTTGATCTCGGTTCCGGCGATGGCCCAGGTCGAACCCGATCCGCTGATCGGGATCGAGATCGGCCAGGCGGCCGCGGCCGGCGACACCGCGCACGCGCTGGCGCTGATCGACCGGGCGCTCGCCGCCACCAGTGATCCGCGGCTTGCCGAGGACCTGCTGGAGCAGAAGGCCGGCATGCTGTCGGCGGCGAAGCGCCACGCCGAGGCGGCCGCGGCGCTGGGCGAGCTGGCGGGGCTGGTCGAGCGGCGCGACGGGCCCAACCCGCCCGCGCTCATTCCCGTGTTCGACCGCATGGCGGCGGAGCAGGAGCTGGCCGGCGAACGCGCCGATGCCGTCGCCACGCTGGCGCGGGTGCTGGAGCTGCTGCGCATCCACAACCTGCCGGAACGGGCCGAGCCATACCTCGCCCGGCTGGAGGCGCTGGGCGCCGGCGCCGACGAAGTGGCGTCGCAGGCGCAGGCGCTCGCCGACGAGGCGCGCATGGCGCTGGAGGAGACAGGCCGCGACATCTTCCCTATGGATCCCGAGAAGGGGTTCACCACGGTCAAGATCTATTACGCGACCGACCGCGCCCGCACCGGCGACGAGGACCCCGACAGCTTCTATGGCGGCGACAGGGGCACGCTGGAGCTGGGCACGGCGACGGTGAGCATCCCGCAGCGCCACATGCCGGGCAAGATCGAGCGGCCGTCCATATGGACGCTGGAGTTCCGCGAGGACCCGGCCAAGCACGTCATCCTGAAATCGGTGACGCCCGGCGACAATGAGGAGGTCTTCGCCGAGATGCGCGGCCAGCTCGGCGAGAGCGGCGCCGACTCGGCCTTCGTCTTCGTGCACGGCTTCAACGTGCCGTTCAACGAGGCGGCGCAGCGGACCGCGCAGATGGCCTACGACATGAATTTCGAGGGCGTGCCCATCCTCTATTCATGGCCATCGCGCGCCTCGCTGCTGAGCTACATCGCGGATACGGCGGTGGTGAATTTTTCCGGACGGCGGCTGACGCTGTTCCTCGAGGACGTGGTCAGGAAGTCGGGCGCCAAGCGTATCCACCTCATCGCCCATTCGATGGGCAACCGCGCGCTGACCGACGCGCTGGAGCTCTACGCCCTGCGCCACGAGGGCGAGCCCCCGGCCTTCGACCAGGTGCTGTTCACCGCGCCAGACCTCGATGCCGGCCTGTTCGCGGAGATGGCCCAGACCATGCGCATGGCGGCGCGCCGCCTCACGCTCTACGCATCCGACAAGGACTGGGCGCTGGCCGTGTCGCGCAAGCTGCATGGCGACGCCGCGCGCGCCGGACAGGGCGGCAGGAAGATCGTGCACGCAGCCGCAGTCGACTCCATCGACATGACGACGATCGGCGACGACATGCTGATGCACAGCTACTACGCCAACAACCCGTCGGCGCTGACCGACATCCTGTCGCTGTTCTGGCGCGACGCGCCGCCAGAGGACCGGTGCGGCATGGTGAAGACGGATGGCGAGTTCGGCGCCTACTGGTCCTATGCGCCGGAGGAATGCGACAGCAACGCGCTGCTGACGACGCTCTCCTACCTGCGCAAGGCCAGCGTGCGCACCGCCGACGAGGCGCGCCGGTTCATGAACCGCTTCATCGTCCCCGCCACCGCGGCCCCGGACGAGAGGCTGCGGCTGGAGAAGGCGCTGTCGCGGCTGTTCGGCGGCGGCTGACGGTCGCGCGCGGCTGCGGCGGGTCGCCGCCTAGGGGCGGGCGGGAATGTCGAGGCCGCGCTGCACCGCAGGCCGCGCCAGTGCGCGCTCCAGCCAGTCGTTGACGCGCGGCATCTTGTCCATGCCGAGGATCTCGCCGGCCTCGTAGAACACCTTGACGCCACGGACCCATCCGATCAGCGAAACGTCGGCGATGGTGAACTCGCCGCCCATGATCCAGTCGCGGTCAGCGAGGCGCGTTTCCAGAACGCCGAGCAGGCGCTTCGACTCGTCGCGATAGCGCTCCAGCGGGCGCTTGTCCTCGATCGCCTTGCCGCCGAACTTGTAGAAAAATCCGAGCTGGCCGAACATCGGGCCGACCGAGGCCATCTGGAAGAAGACCCACTGCAGGGTCTCGTAGCGACCGGCAGCGTCCTTCGGCAGCAGCTTGCCCGTCTTCTCGCCGAGGTAGACCAGGATCGCACCGCTTTCGAACAGGGCCAGCGGCTTTCCGTCCGGCCCGTCGGGATCGATGATCGCGGGAATCTTGCCGTTGGGGTTCAGCGACAGGAATTCCGGGCCCCAGGTCTCGTTCTTCATGATGTCGACCGTGTGCGCCTCGTAGGGCAGGCCGATCTCTTCCAGCATGATCGAGACCTTGACCCCGTTGGGAGTGGGGAACGAATAGAGCTGCAGCCGCTCGGGATGCCGGGCCGGCCAGCGGGATGCGACGGGAAGGCTCGAAAGATCGGTCATGGGAAAACCTGTTGGGAGGGAGGAAATCGGCGGGAGGAGGCGTCGGAAGGTCCGGGACACATAGGCCCCGGAGAGGGGGACGCAAGGCGACACTGGTTCAACATCTGTTGAACAATGTTCCCGGACCTCTGGCCCGAAGCTTGCTTCGGTCCTCAGGAAGATGGAACCTCGGGCATGAACGCCAAGCCACGCTCCCTCGCCGGCCTCGCCTCGCAGCGCGTTTCAGCGCGCGGCCGGCTGGCGGTGCGTGTCGGCGAGGACCGAACCCGCATAGCCGAGCTTTACGAGGAAGGCGCGGCGCGGCTGCGCATCCCGCGTCTCGACAGGGCCGGCCTCGAGGCCGTGCTCATCAACACGGCCGGCGGGCTCACGGGCGGCGACCGCCTCGCGTGGCGGATCGAGGTTGGCGCCGGCGCCGAGCTGACCGTGACCACGCAGGCCTGCGAGCGCATCTACCGATCGGCGGAAGGTACGGCGGAGCTTCGTTCGGCCGCCGCCGTGGGCGCCGGCGCGCGGCTTGCCTGGCTGCCGCAGGAAACGATCCTCTATGACGGTTCGGCCCTGAATCGCCGCCTCGACGTCGATATCGCCGCCGGAGCGGAGGCGCTGATAGCCGAAGCGGTGATCGTCGGGCGCAAGGCGCATGGCGAAGTGGTGGGCCGCGCGATGCTGCGCGACAGCTGGCGCATCCGGCAGGAAGGGCTGCTGCTGCACGCCGAAGCGCTGGCGCTCGGGCCCGACATGGCCAGGCAGCTGGCCGCGCGCGCCGGCGCGGGCGGGCAAACCGCGTTTGCCACCGTGCTGCTGGTGGCTCCGCAGGCCCAGTCTCTGCTGCCGGGGGCGCGCGAGATCATCGGCGACGAGGGCGGCGCCAGCTTCTGGCAGGTGGGCCAGACTGGCAAGCTTCTTGCGAGGCTGGTGGCAGTGGACGGGTATTCGCTGCGCCGCAGGCTGGCGCCGCTGCTCGCGCTGCTCAATCGTGGGGCAGAGCTGCCCAAATTGTGGTCACTCTAGCGGGACGCCGCGCATGAACCTGACGCCGCGCGAAAAGGACAAGCTGTTGATCGCCATGGCGGCGGTCGTCGCCCGCCGCCGGCTGGAGCGCGGCGTGAAGCTGAACCATCCCGAGGCGATCGCGCTGATCACGGATTTCGTTGTCGAGGGCGCGCGCGACGGCCGCCCCGTGGCGGAGCTGATGGAAGCCGGCGCGCATGTCGTCAGCCGGGCGCAGGTGATGGAGGGCGTGGCCGAGATGATCCACGACGTGCAGGTGGAGGCCACCTTCCCGGACGGCACCAAGCTGGTGACCGTGCACGAACCCATCCGCTAGGAGGAACGCGCATGCTGGAACTCAGGCCCAATTGCGAATGCTGCGACATCGATCTTCCGCCCAATTCGGAGGCCCGCATCTGCAGCTTCGAATGCACCTTCTGCGCGGGCTGCGCGGAGGCCGTGCTCGGCGGCGCCTGCCCCAATTGCGGCGGCGAACTGGTGCGGCGGCCAGTCCGTCCCGCCGCCATGCTGGCCCGCCATCCGGCATCGACCAAACGCGTTTTCAAGGCCGAGGGCTGCGCGCCGCGCGCGGCATGAGCCACGCCCGCAGATCAAAGGGCCAGATCAACGGCCCGATGGAGGGCCAGATGGAGGGAAAGCCATGATCGCAAGACTCGTCACCGGCGCCGGGCTGCTGCTGGCAAGCACACTGCCCGCCTTCGCCCATCTCGACCCGCTGGAGCATGGCTCGCTGCTGGCTGGCCTTTCGCATCCGCTGTTCGGCGCCGACCACGTGCTGGCGATGGTGGCGGTCGGTCTGTGGGCGGCGCTGCTCTCATCCACGCGCGGCGACCGCAGCACGCTCTGGCGGGTGCCCGCCGCCTTCGTGACGGCGATGACCGCCGGCTTCGCGGCCGCGCTGCAAGGCCTGCCGCTGCCCTTCGTGGAGCCGGCGATCCTTGCCTCCGTCGTCGTGGTTGGGCTGCTGGCGGCGGCGGCGCTGAGCGTGCCGACGCCGGCGGCGATGGCGCTGGTCGGCTTCTTCGCCCTGTTTCACGGCCATGCGCACGGCGCCGAGCTGGGAACGGCCGGCGCGGCGGCGTTCGGCGTCGGTTTCGCGGCGGCCACCGCGCTGCTGCATGGCGCAGGCATGTTGCTGGGGCTGGGAATGCGCGGGCTGGGCGGCGCCACCGGCAGCGCCGCGACGAGGATCGCCGGGGCGCTGACTGCGCTGGGCGGCGTCCTGCTGGCCGTCGGCTGAAGGAGCCATCCATGATCCCGGGCGAAGTGCTGACCGCGAAGGGCGACATCGAGATCAACGGCGGCCGCGAGACGGTGACGCTGAAGGTCGCCAATACCGGCGACCGTCCCATCCAGGTCGGCAGCCACTACCATTTCCTAGAAACCAACGCGGCGCTGCGTTTCGATCGCGACAGGGCGCGCGGCATGCGGCTCGACATCGCGGCCGGCACGGCGGTGCGCTTCGAGCCCGGGCAAGAACGGGACGTCACGCTGGTACCGCTATCGGGAAGCCGCGCCGTCTACGGCTTCCGGGGCATGGTCATGGGGAAGCTCTGACGATGCACGGGTGCCGCCAGGCCAGGCTGTCAGTTGCCGGGGTTCTTTCCGGCGGCAAAGATGGTGATGCCGCCATCATCCGCGAATTCGACGGCCACGATATCGCGAAGCAGCACCTGCCGCGAATCGATGGCATGGAAGAATATCGCGCTGCTTTCGATGGCGGTCTGCACTTCCTTGATGCCGTCGGCATTGTCCTTGATGGTCTGCTCGAGCGCGTCGCCGGCTATGTCCGGCACGAAGACGATCTCCACCTTGTCGACGGCGAAGCGCTTGCGGATCTCGGCGGCGATCTCGCTGCTCCTCTCGATTGCCTGGGCGATGCGATGCTGCTCCTCGCCGGCCGTCTTCTCCTCGGTTCCGACCGGGGCGTCGATGATCGTGTCGATGGCGCCTTCGGTCTGCAGGCCCTGGGCCATCAGGGGCATGGCGGGGGCCGCCACGCAGAGAAAGGCCGCGAGCGCCAGCCCGTGCAGGAAGTCGGGGCGGCAGAAATGCCCGGCGGCAGTGTGATGGTGCATGGAGCGGTCTCCGTTCAGCAGATGCTCGAAGCGCGTGCGAAACGCAGATGGCGCGGGCAAACGCCCGCGCCATCCGCCATCGCCAGTAGGCTGGCGTTACTTCACATAGACGGTCAGCGAGCCGTCGGCAGCCACGTTGGCGGCTACCACGGTCGACGGATCGACCGACTGGGCCTCGAGGGCCGCCTTCACCGCTGCATTGCCCTCGAGCGAGGTGTGCAGCTCATCGATGGAGGCGCTGTTGTCGGTCTCGGCCTTCATCAGGGCATCCATGTCTGCGCCTTCCAGGTCGGTGATGCGGATCACGTTGACCGAGCTGACATTCGTCATCGACTGGATCGTGCCGGCGGAGGCGCTGTTGTTGCCCATCGCCGAGATCATGCCGTCGAACGAGCCGCCGATGGCAGCGGTCGTGCCGGTGTCGAGGTTGGTCTTCGCGTCAGCGGCAGCGCCGGTCTTCAGCTGGGAGCCGCCGATCGTGGAGTCAACCGAGCCGGCTCCGCCGACGGTACCGGAAGCGCTGCCCGAGCCGGCTTCAACGCCGACGCTGGCGCCGCCGTTCGTGTCGACGCTGACCTGCGCGAGAACCGGCGAGGCGAACAAGGAAGCGCCAAGCAGAGCGGCGGTAGAAAGAGCGATTACGCGTTTCATTCTTCTTCTCCTGAGTTAAATTTTCCTGGCCGTCCCTTCGTACGGAAAGGCCGCGCTTGCGCGACCACTGGAGAAATGCGCCGAATGGGCATGCGTTCCCGGGCAAACAAGGAATTTTGCGGGCATTTTTGTGCTTTTCGAGCAGATCGGCGCCCCAAACCCGCCGCCGGACGCCTTTCCGGCCAATTTCAACCGACCGGGAGCCTCGCCTGATGGCCGCCAGGATTTCGCGCTCGTCGTATGCCCAGATGTTCGGCCCGACGGTCGGCGACAGGGTTCGGCTCGCCGACACGGAGCTGTTCATCGAGGTGGAGAAGGATTTCACCATCTACGGCGAGGAGGTGAAGTTCGGCGGCGGCAAGGTGATCCGCGACGGCATGGGCCAGAGCCAGGCCACGCGCGCCGAGGGGGCCGTCGACACCGTCATCACCAACGCGCTCATCGTCGATCACAGCGGCATCTACAAGGCCGATGTGGGCCTGCGCGACGGGCGCATCCACGCGATCGGCAAGGCCGGCAACCCCGACACCCAGCCGGGCGTCACCATCGTCATCGGGCCCTCCACCGAGGCTATCGCCGGCGAGGGCAAGATCCTGACGGCCGGCGGCATGGACGCGCATATCCACTACATCTGTCCGCAGCAGATCGAAGAGGCGCTGATGAGCGGCGTCACCACCATGCTGGGCGGCGGCAGCGGTCCCGCGCACGGCACGCTCGCCACCACCTGCACCGGCGCGTGGCACATCGAGCGAATGATCGAAAGCTTCGACGCCTTCCCGATGAACCTGGCGCTCGCCGGCAAGGGCAACGCCTCACTCCCCGCGCCGCTGGAGGAGATGATCCTGGCGGGAGCTTCGTCGCTCAAGCTGCACGAGGACTGGGGCACGACGCCTGCCGCGATCGACAACTGCCTCACGGTCGCCGACGCCTTCGACGTGCAGGTGATGATCCACACCGACACGCTGAACGAAAGCGGCTTCGTGGAGGACACCGTGGCAGCGATCAGGGGGCGCACCATCCACGCCTTCCACACGGAGGGCGCGGGCGGCGGGCACGCGCCCGACATCATCAAGGTCTGCGGGCTGCCCAACGTCATCCCGTCCTCCACCAATCCGACGCGGCCCTACACAATCAACACCATCGCCGAGCATCTCGACATGCTGATGGTTTGCCACCATCTCAGCCCGTCGATCCCTGAGGACATCGCCTTTGCCGAAAGCCGCATCCGCAAGGAGACGATTGCGGCCGAGGACATCCTGCACGACATCGGCGCCTTCTCCATCATCTCGTCGGACAGCCAGGCCATGGGCCGCGTGGGCGAGGTGGCGATCCGCACCTGGCAGACCGCCGACAAGATGAAGCGCCAGCGCGGCCGGCTGAAGGAAGAGCGCGGCGAGAACGACAATTTCCGCGTTCGCCGCTACATCGCCAAATACACGATCAATCCGGCCATAGCGCACGGCCTTAGCCATGAGATCGGCTCGGTCGAGGTGGGCAAGCGCGCCGACCTGGTACTGTGGAGCCCGGCCTTCTTCGGGGTGAAGCCGGAGATGGTGCTGCTCGGCGGCTCGATCGCCGCCGCCCCCATGGGCGACCCCAACGCCTCGATCCCCACGCCGCAGCCCATGCATTACCGGCCGATGTTCGCCGCCTATGGCAAGCTGCGCACCAACTCGTCGGTGACCTTCGTCAGCCAGGCGTCGCTGGATGGCGGGCTGGCACAGCGTCTCGGCGTGGCAAAGCGGCTCGTAGCGGTGAAGAACACGCGCGGCGGCATCTCGAAAGCCTCGATGATCCACAATTCGGCGACGCCGCATGTCGAGGTCGATCCCGAGACCTACGAGGTGCGCGCCGACGGCGAATTGCTGACCTGCGAGCCCGCGACGGTTCTGCCGATGGCGCAGCGCTATTTTCTGTTCTAGCGTCCGCCCATGAAGCTCTCTCTCAACACCGATTTCACCAGCCTGCCGCGTGCCGGAAGCATCGTCCGCGCCGCCGACGCAGCCGGCCTTCCCGTCAATTACGACCTCATCGTGCTGGCGCATGACGAGAGGCACCTGCGCCGCAAGGTGCTGGAAACCGTCCACGACGAGAAAATCCTCGTCGACCTGCCCGAGCCGGTGCATCTGGACCAGGGCGACCGCCTGCTGCTGGAGGATGGACGCAACATCGAGATCGTCGCGTCGGAAGAGCACCTGCACGAGATCAGGCCGCGCGACCGGCAGCACCTCGCCGAACTGTGCTGGCACATCGGCAACCGGCATCTTGCCGCGCAGATCGAGGAGGACCGCATCCTCATCCTGCGCGACCACGTCATCAAGGCGATGCTGGAGGGGCTGGGCGCGACGGTGACCGACATATCGGAACCGTTCGAGCCGGTGCACGGCGCCTATGCCGGGCATGGCCACGACCATGGGCACGGGCATGGGCATGGGCATGGGCATGATCACGGGCATGGGCACGGTCACCACCACGATCACGGCGATGGCGAACGCGACGCCTTCGGGCGCCTGCCGGGCGACCCGCATTACGGCCACAACCATGCCTGAGGCAACGGCCGGCCTGCTGCGTCTGCTGGCGTGGCTGTCGCCGGCCTTCCCGGTGGGCTCATTCAGCTACAGCCACGGGCTGGAGCGGGCGGTGCATGACGGGCTGGTGCGCGACGCCAACGAGTTGCGGCAGTGGCTTGCCGCGCTGGTCGAGTACGGTTCGGGGTGGAACGACGCCGTGCTTTTCGCGGAAGCCATGCGGCGCGGCGCGGCGGATGGCGACCTGGCGGAGCTGGCCGAACTGGCGGAAGCGCTGGCCGGCTCGGCCGAGCGCCACATGGAGACGACGCTGCAGGGCAGCGCGTTCGCGCAGGCGGCGCAGACGCGGGAGCATGATGCACCCGCGCTGCCGGACAATTGCGCCTACTGCGTCGCCGTCGGCGCGTTCGCCGGCCGCGCGGGATTGCAGCCGGCGCAGGCGCTTGCCGCCTACCTGCAGGCCTTCTGCTCCAATCTCATCCAGGCGGGTATCCGGCTCGGCGTCACCGGCCAGCGCGACGGCGTCGCGGTGCTGGCGGAGCTCGAAGCCGGCATGCTCGCGACCGCCGAGCGCGCGGCGCGCTCCACGCTGGACGAGCTGGGCTCCGCCACGCTTCTATCGGAGATCGCCGCCATGCGGCACGAAACGCAATATTCGAGGCTGTTCAGGTCATGAAGGGTAACGGGCCACTGCGCGTGGGCATCGGCGGGCCGGTGGGCTCCGGTAAGACGACTCTGACGGAAAAGCTCTGCAAGGCGCTGCGCGAGCACTATTCGATCGCTGTCGTTACCAACGACATCTACACCAAGGAAGACGCCATGATGCTGGCGCGTCTGCAGGCGCTTCCGGAAGAGCGCATCTTGGGCGTGGAAACCGGCGGCTGCCCGCACACGGCGATCCGCGAGGACGCCTCGATCAATCTCGCCGCCATCGCCGACCTCAACCGGCGCTTCCCCGACCTCGACATCGTCTTCATCGAATCCGGCGGCGACAACCTCGCTGCGACCTTCTCGCCAGACCTCGCCGACCTGACGCTCTATGTCATCTCGGTCTGCCAGGGCGAGGAAATCCCGCGCAAGGGCGGGCCGGGCATCACCCGCTCCGACTTCCTGGTGATCAACAAGAGCGATCTAGCGCCCTATGTGAACGTCAATCTCGACGTGATGGAGAGCGACGCCGCGCGCATGCGCGCCGGCCGGGCCTTCGCCTTCACCGATCTGTCGCGCGGCAAGGGGGTTGCCGACATCGTCGGCTTCATCGTGGAAAACGGGGGCTTGCAGGAGCCGCGCGAACGCGCCAGCGCCTGACTTCAGGTCTGGGGCCTCAGGCCGCGACCTGCTCCACCTGCTGCACCTCGGGCACGAAATGCTTGAGCAGGTTCTGGATGCCGTGCTTGAGCGTCGCCGTCGACGACGGGCATCCGGCGCAGGCGCCCTTCATGTAGAGGAACACGGTGCCGTTCTGGTAGCCGCGGAAGGTGATGTCGCCGCCGTCCTGCGCGACCGCCGGGCGAACGCGGGTATCGAGCAGTTCCTTGATGGTGACGACAATGTCCTCATCGGCCGCGTCGTAGAACTCCTCGCCCTCTTCGGCCGCGTCCATGGCGGCGGTCCCGGCCGAGGCCATGACCGGCTTGCCGGACATGAAATGCTCCATGATGGAGCCGAGGATGGCGGGCTTCAGATGCTGCCAGTCCGGGCCGTCGGTCTTGGTCACGGTGATGAAGTCGTAGCCGAGGAACACGCCGGTGACGCCCGGCACCTCGAACAGGCGCGCGGCCAGAGGCGAAGCCTCGGCAGCCGCTCCGGCGTCGCGGAAATCGGCGGTGCCGCTCTCCAGCACGACGCTTCCGGGCAGGAACTTCAGCGTGGCAGGATTGGGCGTGGATTCGGTCTGTATGAACATCACGGGTTCTCCGCGCGGGGAGCTTCTTTTGAATAGTTCTAAATAGACCCTGGCGGGCCGGTCTTCAAGCCTCATCTAGGTCCCCGCTGGCGGGTTTGGAAGATGCCGGTCAGGCCAGGCTCTCAATATCCTCGTCCGACAGGTTCTGCGGAACCACGGTGACGGGAATCGGGAAGGCGGCGCCCTTTCCGGCAACCGACGACACCAGCGGCCCCGGCCCTTCCTTGGCGTTGCCTGCCGCAAGCACCAGGATGGCGATGTCCTGGTCCTCCTCGATCAGCTTGTGGATTTCCTCGACCGGAGCGCCCTCGCGGATGACCAGTTCAGGCTCGATCCCGATCGCCTCGCGCACCTTGGCGGCCTGCGCGTCCAGCGCGCCGCCTGCTGCCGTGCGCGCTTCCTCGCGCATGATCTGCTCGACGCCCAGCCATTGCTGGAAATCCTTGGAATCGATGACGAAGAGCAGCACCAGCGTTCCGCCGGTGGTCTTGGCGCGGCGTGCCGCGTAGGCGATGGCGCGCTCGCATTCCGGCGTCTCGTCGACGATGCTGAGGAATTTGCGCCGGTGGCCGGCTTCCCTGCTCAGGCGTTTCGATACCATAAGCTCTCCCCGCGGCCGGATGCCGCCGGCCGCAATCTGCCATCCGTCCCGACCGGCGACAAGCAGCCAGCGGTTGACGTGCCGTCAGTCGCGCAGCAGCCCGATGATGCGGCGGGCGACCTTCATCGTGCCTTCCGCGATCGCCTCGGCCCGCTCTCCGCCATCGCGCAGCACGGAGTCGACATAGGCGTGGTCGCCCGAGATGCGGCGCATCTCGCCGGCGATGGGCGCCAGCTTCTCCACCGCCAGATCGGCCAGCGCCGGCTTGAAGTCGGAAAACTGGCGGCCGCCGAAATCGGCCATGACGGCCTCCTTCGAGGTCTCGGCGAGTGCGGCGTAGATCGTCACCAGATTGTCGGCTTCCGGGCGCTCGGCCAGCCCGTCCACGTCGGCGGGCAGCGGCTGCGGGTCGGTGCGGGCCTTGCGTATCTTCTTCGAGATCGTGTCGGCATCGTCGGTCAGGTTGATGCGCGACAGGTCGGACGGGTCCGATTTCGACATCTTCTTGGAGCCGTCGCGCAGGCTCATGACGCGCGGCGCCGGCCCCTCGATCAGCGGCTCGGTCATCGGGAAGAAGCCGTTGACGGTCTCCTCGCCCACCTGCATCTCCACGCCGACGCCCAGCTCGGCGATGCGGTCGGAGAAGTCGTTGTTGAACTTCTGGGCGATGTCGCGGGTCAGTTCGAGGTGCTGCTTCTGGTCCTCGCCCACCGGCACGTGCGTGGCGCGGTAGGCCAAAATGTCGGCCGCCATCAGCGTCGGATAGGCGAACAGGCCCACCGAGGCATTCTCGCGGTCCTTGCCGGCCTTCTCCTTGAACTGCGTCATGCGGTTGAGCCAGCCCATGCGGGCCACGCAGTTGAAGATCCAGGCGAGCTCTGCATGCTGCGGCACGCGGCTCTGGTTGAAGACGATGTGCTTCTTCGGATCGATGCCGGAGGCGAGGAACGCCGCCGTCACCTCGCGCGTGGCCTGCATCAGCTCCGCGGGCTCCTGCCGCACCGTGATCGCATGCAGGTCGACCACGCAGTAGATGCAGTCGTGGCTGTCCTGCAGGGCGACGAAGCGCTTGATGGCGCCGAGATAGTTGCCGAGGTGAAGGTTTCCGGTGGGCTGGACGCCCGAAAAGACGAGTGGCTTGAACGAGCTCATGATCTGGGTCCGTGGCTTGTGGAGGGCCGTTTCGCGCGCGGCGAAAATCGGTGCGCGGCCTTATGGACGAGCGGCGGTGGCGATGCAAGAGGCCGGTATCAGGGCGTCGCCGTTCCGCCCTTGCCGCGACGCCGCATGTTGCGGCGGATCATGCCGACATCGGCGCCGCCAATGGCGAAGGCAAGGCCGAAATAGAGGACCATGGCGGCCACGATCAGCGCGCCGAGCGCCGCCGCCTGCCGCAGGAACGGGCTTCCGGGCGCGAGCCAGGGATCGAGCCATCCGAGCGCGAAATGGATGAAGACCGCCATCAGGGCCGCGGCGAGTACCAGCCTCGGTATGCGCGTGAGCAGCGCCCGGTCCGAACCCCAGTGGCCGCGCCGGATCAGCGTTGCCAGCAGAAGCAGGGCGTTGACCCAGCCGGCGGTCGATTCCGCCGCGGCGATGCCGGCCTCGGCCAGCACCGGGAAAAGGGTCAGCGCCAGCGCCACGTTCACCACCACGGACACGCCGGCGAAGATCATCGGCGTGCGCGTGTCCTCGCGGGCAAAGAAGCCCGGCGTGAATGCCTTGATGAGCACGAAGGCGGGCAGGCCTAGGCCGAAGACGGCCAGCGCGGCCGAGACCGATCCGGTGGTGTCGGCGGTGAAGGCGCCTCGCTCGTAGAGCATGCGCACCAGCTCCTCCGACATGACCAGCAGAGCGGCGGCCGCCGGCAGCGTGAGGAACAGCGCGAACTCGACCGAACGGTTCTGCAGGGTGGCCGCCTCGACATTGTGGCCAGCCTTCAGCGCGCGGGCGAGCTCTGGCAGCAGCACCACGCCGACCGCGATACCCACCACGCCCAGCGGCAGCTGATAGACGCGGTCGGCATATTGCAGGATCGAGATCGCGCCTTCCTTGGTGGACGCGATCATCTGGCCGATGACGAGGTTGATCTGGGTGATGCCGCCGGTGATGGCGGCCGGGAAGGCCAGCCAGAGAAGACGCTTCACGTTTGGCGTCATGCGCGGGCGGCGGAAGCCGATGCGGATGCCCGCCCGCCGCACCGCCAGCGTCACCAGCATCAATTGCAGCAGGCCGGCACCGAGCACGCCCCAGGACAGGTCGTAGCCGGTCTCCAGCCCGTCGGCGCCGGTCCAGACGGCATAGGCCAGCACGCCGACCAGCACCACATTGAGCAGCACCGGCGCCAGCGCCGCCACGAAATAGCGGTGCAGCGAATTCAGGATGCCGCTCATCATCGCGGTGAGCGACATGCACATCAGATAGGGGAACATGATCGCCGACATGGCGACGGTGATGGCGAACTTGTCGGGATCGTCGAAGCCGGGCGCGATGATGGTCCTGACGATGAGCGGCATGGCCAGCTCCATCAGGATGGTCAGCGCCAGAAGCACGGTGAAGAGGACGCCGAACACCTCCTCGGAAAATTTCTTCGCGCCGTCGACGCCGTTGGCCTCGATCTCACGTGCGAAGAGCGGCACGAAGGCGGCGTTGAACGCACCCTCCGCGAACAGGCGGCGGAACAGGTTGGGAAAGCGGAAGGCGGCGTAGAAAGCGTCGGCCACCGGGCCGGCGCCGAGGGCCGCCGCCATCAGCGTCTCGCGGGCGAAGCCGAGCAGCCGGCTGAGCAGCGTGGCCGAACCCACAGTGGCGAATTTCTGCACCAGGTTGGTGCGCGGGCGCGGCGCGGGCGGCGTTTCGTCCATCGTCGGGTTCATTCGGCCGCCGCGCTCTCGCGGTTGCGGTTTCCCTGCGCCGCCTTGGCGCCCTGCGCGCCCTCGCCCGCAAGCGTCGCGACCAGCCTGTCGCGCACGGCCGCCATGCGCGCCGGGTTCTCGATCTTGTGGCCGGTGAGGTCGGTCACGTAGAAGGTGTCGATCACCTTCTCGCCGAAGGTGGTGATGTGCGCCGAGGCGATGTCGAGCGAGAGATCGGAGATCGCGCCGGTGATTTCCGACAGCAGGCCGGGGCGGTCCAGCCCCTCGACCTCGATCACGGAGAACCGGTTCGACAGCGTGTTGCGCACCTCGGCATGCGGCTCGATGCGGAAGGCGCGCGCGGCGCGTTTCGTCTTGGCGCGCTGCTGGATGATCTGCGGCAGCCAGCTCTTGCCCGACAGCACGTCCTCGATCAGCTTGCCGACGCGCTGGGCGCGGCGCATCTCGTCGTCGTCGCGGGCAAACTCGCGGTTGATCAGGATGGTGTCGAGCGCGCGGCCGTCGGACGTGGTGAACACCTGCGCGTCGACGATGTTGGCGCCCGCGGCCGCGCAGGCGCCGGCGATGATCGACAGCAGCCGCGGATGGTCGGGCGCCAGCACGGTGATCTCCGTCACCGCCTCGAACTCCAGCGGGCGCGCCATGGTGGCGAGCTGCCGGCCGTCCTTGTCCACCTCGCGGATGAAGGCAGCGTGGCGAAGCTGGTCATCCATGTCGACCGTCAGCAGGTAGTTCTCGTAGTGCAGCCTGAGATAGCGCTTGCGGTCGCGTTCCGGCCAGTCGGCCAGGGCCTCGGCAAGGCGCTGCCGCGCCTCCTCCGCGCGGGTGGCGCGCGACATCTCCGAGAAGCCCCCCGTCAGCAGGATCTCCGTCTCGTAATACAGCGTTCGCAGCAGCTGGCCCTTCCAGCCGTTCCAGACGCCGGGCCCGACCCCGCGAATGTCGCACACGGTCAGCACCAGCAGCAGCTTCAGCCGCTCCACCGACTGCACCACGTCGGCGAAATCGTCGATCGTCTTGCGGTCGTTGAGGTCGCGCGTCTGCGCGGTCATCGACATCAGCAGGTGATGCTCGACCAGCCAGGCCACCGTCGCGGTGTCTTCCTCGCTCAGGCCCATATGCGGGCAGATGCGGCGGGCGACCCTGGCGCCGGCCACCGAATGATCCTCCGGCCGGCCCTTGGCGATGTCGTGCAGCAGCAGCGCGACATACAGCACCTCGCGCTTCTTCCTCAGGCTCGGCATCAGCGAGTGCGACAGCGGATGCACCTTCTCGCCGTCGCCGCGCTCGATCTCGGCCAGCACGCCGATGCAGCGCAGCAGGTGCTCGTCCACCGTGTAGTGGTGGTACATGTTGAACTGCATCATCGCCACGACCTTGTTGAAGTCGGGGATCAGCCGGCCGAGCAGGCCGGCCTCGTTCATGCGGCGCAGGTTCAGCTCCGGGTTCCTGTCGGAGGTCAGTATGTCCATGAACAGCCGGTTGGCCTCGGCGTCGCGGCGCAAATTGCGGTCGACCAGCTTGAGCGACCGCGTCACCAGCTGCATGGCGTCTGGGTGGTATTCCAGGCCGTGCTTGTCGGCGAACCAGAACAGCCGCAGCAGGTTGACGGGGTCGCGCTCGAACACCGCGTCGTCGGCTATGGTGATGCGGTGGTGGTCGACGAGGAAATCGCTGGTGCCGGCCAGCTTGCGGCGGCGGCGCGAGAAGGTCTGGAACAGGCGGTTGAAGCCAGGGGCGTGCCTCGCCTGCTCGTCCTCAAGCTTGGCGCAGAAGATGCGGGTCAGGTCGCCCACGCTCTTTGCCACCAGGAAGTAGTGCTTCATGAAGCGCTCGACCGCCGACAGGCCGGGATGGCTGGTGTAGCCCAGCCGCTCGGCGATGTCGGGCTGGATGTCGAAATGCAGCCTCTCCTCAGCCTTGCCGGCAAGAAAGTGCATGTGGCAGCGCACGGCCCAGAGAAAGTCCTCGGCCTTGCGGAAGGCCAGATATTCCTTGCGCGTGAACACGCCGCGCTCGACCAGTTCCTCGCCGGTGCGCACCCGGTAGAAATACTTGCCGATCCAGAACAGCGTGTGCAGATCGCGCAGGCCGCCCTTGCCGTCCTTCACGTTGGGTTCCACCAGGTAGCGGCTTTCGCCGGCCTTGGCGTGTCGGTCGTCGCGCTCGGCGAGCTTGGCCTGCACGAATTCCGGCCCGGTGCTGCGCACGACGTCGTGGTCGAAGCGCTCTACGAGCTCGTCGGCGAGCTGCGTGTCGCCGCATATGAACCGCGCCTCCAGGATCGAGGTGCGGATCGTCATGTCGGTGCGCGAAAGGCGGACGCAGTCGTCTATGTTGCGGGTGGCGTGGCCGACCTTCAGCCCCAGGTCCCACAGCACGTAGAGCAGGTATTCCACAATCTGCTCGCCCCAGGGGGTCTGCTTGTAGGGCAGCACGAACAGCAGGTCGATGTCGGAGCCCGGCGCCAGCGTGCCACGGCCATACCCGCCCACGGCCACGACCGCCATGCGCTCACCGCGCGTGGGATTCTTCGAAGGGTAGACATGCGTGACCGCGAATTCGTGCAGCGCGCGGATTATCTCGTCCATGAGATGCGAGAGGCGCTGCGCGCAGGCCGTGCCGCCGCCGTCCTGCGCCAGCATGGCCTGCGCGGCGGCCCTGCCCGCCGCCATGCGCTGCTTGACGATCTGCAGCGTCTGGCCGCGGATCGCGGCGGACGAGCCGTCGCCGCCCGAGGCCGCCGTCAACGCCGCGAGGTCGCGGCGCAGCGCCTCGCCGTCGATGATCTCGTTGAGCTTGAGCGGAATCTTGGCCATTCGAAGCGAAGCTGGCCCCAAAGGGAGGCATTTCGTTGTCGGCGCTATAGCGCGTTTCGCCGGGCAAGGATACTGGCCGACGCCTGCTGGCGGCGGCGCGATCGGCAATCAGGAGGCGGCGCGCCAGCGGCGGCTGTTCACGAATTCGACCAGGTCGGCTGCGCTCATGGCCTGCGCGAACGCATAGCCCTGCAGCGCGTCGCAGCCCAGCTTGCGCAGGATCTGGGCGTGCTCCAGCGTCTCCACGCCCTCCGCCAGGACCTCGATGCCGAGCGACTTGCCGATGTCGATGATGGAGCCGACCAGTTGGCGCTGCGCCTCCGAGCTGACGATCGGCTGGATGAGCTGGCGGTCGATCTTCAGGCGCCGCGGCTTCAGCTTCATGAGGCTGACGATCGAGGCATAGCCGGTGCCGAAATCGTCGATCTCGACGTCGATGCCGAATTCCTTGATGCGGTCGACATTCCAGGCAATCAGCTCGTCCTGCTCGTCGAGGAAGATCGACTCGACCAGTTCGAACGAGATCGTTCCCGGCTTGATGTCGAGATCGCCCAGGCTGGCGACCAGTTCCTCGTCGCGCAGGCGGCGGGCCGAAACGTTGACCGACGCCTTCGGTATCTCGATGCCGCTGGCCTGCCAGACACGCAGGTCGCGCAGGGTCTGCTCCAGCACCAGCCGGTCGATCGAGGCGACGACATTCAGCTCCTCGGCGGTCTTGATGAAGGCGCCGGGCGGCAGCAGCCCCTCGGTCGGGTGGTTCCAGCGCGCCAGCGCCTCGACGCCGATGATGTCGTGCGTGTCGGCGGAGAATTGCGGCTGGTAGTGCGGGACGAACTGATTGTGCTCGAGGCCGGAGAGAATCTCGTCGGCGACGCGCTTGGTGGTGACGATCTCGGCCTGCAGCGCGTCGTTGAAGAACTGGTAGCGGTTGCGGCCGCGGTTCTTTGCCCGGTAGAGCGCCATGTCGGCGTTGATGAGCAGCCGCCGCGGATCGGCAATCGAGTCTGTATCGCGCGCAATGCCCACCGAAACGCCGAAACGGCACTCGTGGCCCTGGAACATCACGGGTTCGCGCATGCGTTCCACGATCGTCTCGGCCAGCGTGGCGGGGTAGTCGCCATGCACGTCCTCCGCATCGCCGTGCCTCAGCACCACGACCACGAACTCGTCGCCGCCGACGCGGGCCACGAAGTCGCCCTCGCCGGTGACTTCCTTGAGCAGCCACGCCGCATGGATCAGCATCGCGTCGCCGGCGGCATGGCCGAGCGTATCGTTGATCTGCTTGAAGCGGTCGAGGTCGATATGCAGCAGCGCCGCGCGCTCGCCCGACGCGAACTTGTCGACATGCTGCGCCAGAACCTCGTCGAGGTAACGACGGTTCGGCAGGCCGGTCAGCGAATCGTGCAGCGCGTTGTATTCGATGCGCGCCTTGGCGGCTTCCAGCTCGGCGTTGCGCGCCTGCGACAGCATGTTGGCATGGCGCAGGTCCTCGTTGCGGGCGACATCGGCCGACACGTCCCAGTTGACGCCGAGCATGCGCGGCGCTTCGCCGGGAATGTCGAAGCGCGTGCCCAGCGACCTGACGTGACGGACTTCGCCCCCTTCGAGCAGGATGCGGTATTCCGAAGCGTAGGCCGCGCGCGCCTCGATCGCCCGGGCGAACTCCGCCGAGGCGCGCTCATAGTCGTCGGGGTGGACCCTCGACTTCCAGTGGGTGAAGTTGCGCGGCCCGCCATCGGCCGGAAAACCGAACAGCTCGTTGGTCCGGTCGTCCCAGATCTCGGTCTCTTCGCCGATGCGCATCTCCCACACGCCGACGCGCGAAGTCTCCAGTGCCAGCTGCAGGCGCCGCGAGAGCGCCTCGAGCTCGGTCTCGCGCTGGCGCAGCGCACCGATATAGCGCTGGCGCTCGTCGATCAGGCGGCCGGTTATGAACATCGGCACCAGGATCATCACGCCACCGAGCATCATCAGCACGCGCACCAGGTTTATCCGGTCGGGCGGCGCCACCCAGCCCTGGCGGGGCGCGGCGGCGATCTGCCAGCTGCCGGAGGGCAGCATCACGTCGACCAGCACAGGGTCGTTGCGCAGCACGGCTTCGCTGCCGTAGAAGCGCTCGCCCGACGCGCCCAACGCGTCGCGGCCGGTGATGGCGATGTCGAGGTCCAGCCCCTCGTCCAGCAGGCCGCTGTCGAGGTAGAGCCGATCGAGGTCGATGACGACCGACACGAGGCCCCAGAAGATGTGATCGCCGTCCGGGGCGTCCAGGAACACCGGGAACCGCCCTATGAAGCCGCGGCCGCCCTGCACGAGGTCCACTGGCCCGGCCAGCACCAGCTGGCCGCTGTCGCGGGCCCGCATCGCGGCCTCGCGCTGGCGCGGATTCTGGTTGTAGTCGAGGCCGATGGCCGACCGGTTGGGGTCGATGGGGTAGATCATCTTCACGACCAGGCCCGGCGCGGCCGCGATGTTGCGGATGGGCGACCCGCGCTCGACTAGATTGCTGGCAAGAGCGGAGAAGCGCTCCTGCGTCATGCCCGGCTCGGTGGCGAGCATCGCCACCAGCCCGCGCACGAGCTGCAGATTGCCGTTGATGTTGCCCTCGAGCTTGGCCCGGATCACGCTGGTGCGGGCCAGCACCTCGCCGCGCAGCCGCTCGACCTGGACGCTCTGGTTAAGGTGGTCGGCGGTCGAGGTAACGACGACGATAACCACGAACGCGATCGCCACCGGGATGTTGCTCAGCCGGAAGACCGCCCCGCCCAGGTCTTTGATGCGATGGATAAGCTTCGCCAAGTGTTCCATACCCCTGGTGGGCGCAAGCGCGGCCAGGCTAGGCAACTACCAGCAAGAGCTTAACAGGGGTTTATGAGGGCGTTGAAATCTGCCGCTATTGCAACCTGATTTCACGCACAGGTTGTGCTATTTCGGCGTTCCCAGCGCCTTCAGCCGGTAAAGCGCCTCCAGCGCATCGCGCGGCGACATCTCATCCGGGTTGAGCGCGGCCAGCGCCTGCGCCAGCGCGTCCTGCAAGCCCGGCTCGCGCGGCGCGCGCTTCGCCGCCACGGCAAACAGCGGCAGGTCGTCGATGAGGCGTGAGGCCTTGCCCGACATCTCGCCCTGCTCCAGCTGGTGGAGGACGGCGCGGGCGCGCTCGACCACCGGCTCGGGAAGGCCAGCCAGCCGCGCCACCTGCACGCCATAGGAGCGGTCGGCGGCGCCCTTCGCCACCTCGTGCAGGAACACCACCTCGCCCTCCCACTCCTTCACGCGCATGGTGACGTTGAAGAGCCGCGGCAGCTTTTCGGCCAGCGCCGTCATCTCGTGGAAATGCGTGGCGAAGATCGCGCGGCTGCGGTTCTTCTCGTGCAGGTACTCGACTGCTGCCCAGGCGATGGACAGGCCGTCGAAGGTCGCGGTGCCGCGGCCTATCTCGTCGAGTATGACCAGCGACCTGTCGCTGGCCTGGTTGAGGATGGCCGCCGTCTCCACCATCTCGACCATGAAGGTCGAGCGACCGCGCGCCAGGTCGTCGGAAGCGCCGACGCGCGAAAACAGCCGGTCGACGATGCCCACATGCGCCGAGCGCGCCGGCACGAAGGAGCCCGCCTGCGCGAGGATGGCCATGAGCGCATTCTGGCGCAGGAAGGTCGACTTGCCGCCCATGTTGGGCCCGGTCAGCAGCCAGATGGCACCATGGCGCGCGCCCTCGGCCGGCGACAGGTCGCAATCATTGGCCACGAAGGGGTCGCCGAGCTGGCGCCGCAGCGCCTGCTCCACCACCGGGTGGCGGCCTCCCTCCACCCTGAAGGTCAGGCTTTCGTCCACCAGCGGCCGGCAATAGTCCTGCTCGGCCGCCAGGCAGGCGAGCGCGGAAGCGGTGTCGATCTCGGCCAGCGCCAGCGCCGCGGCGCGGATGGCCTCCGCATGATTGACGGCCTCGGCCAGCAGCCGGTCGAACACGGCCAGTTCGATCGACAGCGCGCGGTCGGCGGCGTTGGCGATCTTCGTTTCCAGCCCGGCCAGCTCGGTGGTGGTGAAACGCATCGCGCTCGCCATGGTCTGGCGGTGGATGAACCGCGCCTTGGCCTCGTCGGTGCCGTTCATCACCGAAGCATGGTTGGCAGTGACCTCGATGTAGTAGCCGAGCACGTTGTTGTGCCGGATCTTGAGCGATCGGATGCCGGTCTCTTCGATCAGCGCGCGCTCCATGGCGGCGATGACGCGCCGCGATTCCGTGGCCAGGCCGCGCATCTCGTCGAGCTCGGCGTCGTAGCCGGCGCGCACGAAGCCGCCATCGCGCTTCAGCAGCGGCAGCTCGTCGGCCAGCGCGGTGGCGAGATGATCGTGCAGAGCAGCCGGCAGGCTCCTCAGGCTGTCAAGCGCGCCGGCCAGGCGCTCGGGCAACGCGGCCGCCGCCAGCAGATCGACCATGCGCCGCGCGGCCTCGAGCCCCGCCCGCAGGGCGCCAAGGTCGCGCGGGCCGCCGCGGTTCAACGCCAGCCGCGACAGCGCGCGCGGCATGTCGGGAACCGATTTGAGCAGAGCCCGGGCCGCCTCGCTGAGACGCGGCTCGGCCATGAGGAAGGACACGCAGTCGAGCCGCCGGTTGATCTCGGCCGGATCGGTCAGCGGCGCCGTCAGCCGCTCGGCCAGCATGCGCCCCCCGGCGCCGGTGACGGTGCGGTCAATCGCCGAAAACAGCGATCCCTCGCGGCTGCCCGACATGGTGCGGACCAGCTCGAGATTGGCGCGGGTGGCGGGGTCGATGAACAGCGCCGAGCCCGCTTCCTCGCGCTCGGGGCGCTGCAGCGGCGGGCGCTCCGCCTTCTGCGTCTTCTCCACATAGGCGACGGCGCCCGAGATGGCGGCGAGCTCGGCCCGCCCGAACCGGCCGAACCCTTCGGCCGTGGCCACCCCGAAAAAGCGCGCGATCCGCGCCTCGGCTGTGGCCGAATCGAACAGCGCGGCCGGCTGCGGCGCCGCGATGCGGCCGAGCTGGTCGAGTGCGGGGCGCAACTCGGCGTCCTGGAACGCCGCCTCCGCCAGGATCAGCTCGCGCGGCTCGACGCGCAATATGTCGGCAAGCAGCCTGTCGGCCGAGGTTTCCGCCACCCGGAAGACACCGGTCGAGATGTCGATCCAGGCCAGCGCCAGCGCCTGGCCCGACCCCGTCTTCACGCGGCCGAGCGACATCAGGTAGTTGGCTTCGGATGGCGCGAGGATGCGCTCCTCGGTGATCGTGCCCGGTGTGACGAGCCGTATGACGTCGCGGCGCACGACGGATTTCGAGCCGCGTTTCCTCGCCTCGGCCGGGTCCTCGATCTGCTCGCACACGGCGACGCGGAAGCCGAGCGCGATCAGCTTCTGCAGGTAGTCGTCGGCGGCATGCACCGGCACGCCGCACATGGGGATGTCCTCTCCCTGGTGCTTGCCGCGCTTGGTCAGCGTGATGCCCAGCGCGCGGGAGGCAAGCTCCGCATCGTGGAAGAAGAGCTCGTAGAAATCGCCCATCCGGTAGAACAGCAGCGAGTCGGGATTGGCCGACTTGATCTCGATGAACTGCTCCATCATCGGAGTCGCGCCCTCGGCCGACAGCGCCGGGGCGGCGATGGCGTGTGCGGCTTCCGCGCGGATGATGGTGCGATCGTTCAAATTGCCGGCCCGTGGCGTCCTGAATTCGATGCTTGGCGCTTTACGGGGCGAAAGTGTAGCCTTAATCCCTACAGCCCGACAAACCTCCACAAGAAGAAGTCGCCGGCTCCGGGGAAGGGATCGCGAAAACACCATGCCTGCCAAGGACATCAAGACCGACAATGGCCCGTCCGTCAGCGCGGAGGAAGCGCTCGAATTCCACGCCATGGGCCGGCCCGGCAAGCTGGAGATCACGCCTACCAAGCCGATGGCCACGCAGCGCGACCTGAGCCTGGCCTATTCGCCCGGCGTCGCGGTGCCGGTGAAGGCGATCGCTGAAGACCCCTCCCGCGCCTTCGACTACACCACGCGCGGCAATCTCGTCGCCGTCATCTCCAACGGCACCGCCATCCTCGGCCTCGGCAATCTCGGCGCGCTGGCCTCCAAGCCGGTGATGGAGGGCAAGTCGGTGCTGTTCAAGCGCTTCGCCGACGTCGATTCCATCGATCTCGAGGTCGACACCGAAGATGCCGACGCCTTCGTCAACTGCGTCAAGCTGCTGGGACCATCCTTCGGCGGCATCAACCTGGAGGACATCAAGGCGCCGGAGTGCTTCATCATCGAGCAGCGCCTGCGCGAGCTGATGGACATCCCAGTCTTCCACGACGACCAGCACGGCACGGCCATCATCGCGGTCGCCGGCCTGATCAACGCGCTGGAGATCACCGGGCGCGACATGAAGAACACGAAGCTGGTCTGCAATGGCGCCGGCGCGGCCGGCATCGCCTGCATCGAGCTCGTGAAGTCCATGGGGTTCACGCCGGAGAACGTCGTCCTGTGCGACACCAAGGGCGTCGTCTACCAGGGCCGCACCGAGGGCATGAACCAGTGGAAGTCGGCGCATGCGGCCAAGACCGACGCACGCACGCTGGCCGAGGCGCTGGACGGCGCCGACGTGTTCTTCGGCCTGTCGGCCAAGGGCGCGCTGACGCCCGCCATGGTGCAGTCCATGGCCAAGAACCCGATCATCTTCGCCATGGCCAATCCCGACCCGGAGATCACGCCGGAGGAGGTGGCGGCCATCCGCACCGACGCCATCATGGCGACCGGGCGTTCGGACTATCCGAACCAGGTCAACAACGTGCTGGGCTTCCCCTACATCTTCCGCGGCGCGCTCGACGTGCGCGCCACCACCATCAACGACGCCATGAAAGTGGCGGCGGCGGAGGCCCTGGCCGCGCTTGCCCGCCAGGACGTGCCGGACGACGTGGCCGCCGCCTACCAGGGCAACCGCCCGAAATTCGGCCCCAACTACATCATCCCCGTGCCGTTCGACCCGCGGCTGATCTCGGCCATACCCGTGGCCGTGGCCAGGGCCGCGATGGACAGCGGGGTGGCCGGGCGGCCGATCGTCGATTTCGAGAAATACGCCCAGCAGCTGTCGGCGCGGCGCGACCCCATCGCGTCCACCCTGCAGCGTATCTCCGATCGCGTCCGGCGCCAGCCCAAGCGCGTCGTCTTCACCGAGGGCGAGGAGGAGCAGGTGATGCGGGCGGCGGTTTCCTACGTGAATCAGCGCCTCGGCACCGCCATCCTCGTCGGGCGCGACGAGGTGATCAAGGAGAACGCCCGCAACGCCGGCGTGGACCTCAACAAGCCGGGCATCGAGATCATCAATGCGCGGCTGTCGCGCCGCAACGGCATCTATGCCGACCATCTGTACGAGCGCATGCAGCGCAAGGGCTTCCTGTTCCGCGACTGCCAGCGCCTGATCAACAACGACCGCAACCATTTCGCCGCCTGCATGGTGGCGCTGGGCGACGCCGACGCGATGGTGACCGGCGTGACGCGCAACTATTCGACGGCGCTGGAGGACGTGCGCCGCGTCATCGACGCCAAGCCCGGGCACCGGGTGATCGGCGTCTCCATCGTGCTGGCGCGCGGCCGCACGGTGATCGTGGCCGACACGGCCGTGCACGACATGCCGAACTCCGAGCAGATCGCCGACATCGCCGAGGAGACCGCCGGCTTCGCGCGGCGCATGGGATACGAGCCGCGCGTGGCCATGCTCGCCTACTCCACCTTCGGCCATCCCGAGGGCGAGCGTTCCGAGCGCGTGCAGGAGGCGGTGAAGATGCTCGACCGCCGCCGCGTCGACTTCGAATATGATGGCGAGATGGCGGCCGACGTAGCGCTCGACTTCCGCCTGATGCGCCAGCAATATCCTTTCTGCCGCCTGTCGGGCGCGGCCAACGTGCTGATCATGCCGGCCTTCCACTCGGCCTCGATCTCGACCAAGATGCTGCAGGAGCTGGGCGGCTGCACCGTGATCGGTCCGCTGCTGGTCGGCCTCAACAAGCCGGTGCAGATCGTGCCGCTCAACGCCAAGGACAGCGACATCGTCAATATGGCGGCCATCGCCGCCTATTCCGCGGGGACGTGAGCCGATGCGCGGCATCGCCGAGAGCTGGCAGTTCTGGGCGCTGCTTTCGGCGGTCTTCGCGGCGCTGACCACCATCCTGGCCAAGGTGGGCATCGCCGAGATCAACTCCGACCTCGCCACGCTGATACGCACCTGCGTGATCCTGGTCGTGGCGCTGATGATCGTGGCCGCCACGGCGCAGTGGCAGCCGGCCTCGACAATCTCCGGGCGAACCTGGCTTTTCCTGGTGCTGTCGGGCATCGCCACGGGGCTGTCCTGGCTCGCCTATTTCCGTGCCCTCAAGCTCGGCAACGCGGCGCAGGTGGCGCCGATCGACAAGCTGTCGATCGTGCTGGTCGCGGTCTTCGCCGCCGTGTTCCTCAAGGAGCGGCTGTCGATGCTCAACTGGCTTGGCGTGGTGCTGATCGGGGCCGGCGCGGTGCTGGTCGCGACGCGCGCCTAGATTGGACTAGCTCACCGTCCGGGCAGGCCGCCTTGCCCGCCGATCTGCAGGGCAGATGATGCCCGCACGCAGGCGGCATTGTCTGCAGCCAGTCCGCCGCCCGTCAGGCCTGGAAGCGCGCGGCCTCGGCGCCGTAATAGTTGATGTAGCGCGCGGCGATGGTCTCGACCGGCAGGATGACGAACACATCCACCGTGCCGAATTCGCGGTCGATCACGCAGCCATCGCCGATTCTGGCGCCCAGCCGCAGATAACCCTTGATGAGCGGCGGCATGGCGCCGAGCGCGGAGCGCGCGTCCACCGAGCCGGCCGGCAGCATGTCCATCGCCACGTAGCGGGACGCCACCGCGCGCACGTCCCATTCGGGAGCGGCGCGGCAATTGTGCGCCAGGAAGGAAAGCGCCTCGGCATGCGCTTCCGGCGCGGTGCCGCGGAAGGAGGCGCAGCCCGCCATGACGCCTATGCCGTAATTGCTCACATAGGCCCAGATGCCCTGCCACAACACCTCGATGGTGCGCTTGGACCGGTATTGCGGCAGCACGCAGGAGCGGCCGAGCTCCATGAAACGGCGGCCGCGCTGGCGCGCCACCAGCCTGTCCAGCTCGAACTCGTCGTTGGAATAGAAGCCGCCCGCCGCCTCGGCCATGTCGTCGCGCAGCAGCCGGTAGGTACCCACTATGCGCTCGAGGTCGGCGCCCGGCAGGGCCGTGTCCACCACCAGCAGATGGTCGCATATCGCGTCGAAACGGTCGGCGTCGCGCTTGTCGGAGGCGCTGGCGAGGCCGCCGCGGGCGCCCAGCTCCTCGAAGAACACGCGGTAGCGCACGTTCTGCGCCGCCGCGATCTCCGCCTCGGATCGCGCCAGCCGGACTTCCAGCGAGCCGATGCGACCGAGAGGCCGGCCGTTCGCCACCGCCTCGCGGAACCGCACCGAGCCGGCCACCATGCCGGGATCGAGCACCGGTTTTCCGCTCTCCAGGAACATGCCGGGCATGGTGATTCTCCTGCGAAACCTGGCCGGGGAATACGCACGCACTGCAACAGATGCATGACAATAACGGCTGCGAGACGAGGCGACAAGTTCCGTGAGGGCGGCATGCGCCCGATGCGGCCAGGCGCCGCGTTCAGGCCGCCGCCTGCGCCTCGACCGCCAGTACCAGGGCCGCGGGGTCGAGCGGCTTCGACAGGAAACCGCTGGCGCCATGGGTCAGCACGTTCTGGCGCGTATCCTCCTGCCCGTCCGCCGACAGCACCAGCACCGGCACCGGCGGAAGCCCGCGCTCGGTCTCGTGGGCGCGGATACGGGCGATCGCCTCCAGCCCGTCCATCAGCGGCATGTGCAGGTCCATCAGCACCACGTCGTAGCGCTGCGACGGCGAGGTGATCGCGTCGACCGCGGCCTTGCCGTTGCCCACCACATGCACGTCGTGGCCGGCCTTGGACAGCGCCGCCCGCGCCAGCACCGCGTTGATGTCGTTGTCCTCGGCGATGAGCACGCTGAGGGACGACGCCCGCGAGGCGCGCGAGGCCCCGCGTGCGCCCTTGCGCGGCGTGGCCGCCGCCATGCCGGGCTTGCCGCTTATCAGGAGCTTGAGCAGCGTGTCGCCGCGCGCCGGGCGCGGCAGGAAGGAAGAATAGCCGCTGGCCCGCAGCTGCTGCAGCTTGGCGCGGTCGCCGGGCGCGATCAGCGTGATAGCCTCGCACTTGCCCAGGCGCTTGTCGCGCATCGTCTTCAGCAGGCTGCCCTCCGCGGTTTCGAGCGCGGCGTCGACGATGATCGCCTGGAAGGGCATGGCGCCGTTGCGGACATGGAGCAGCGCCTCCTCGGCGGTGCCTGCGACTTCGGCCTTGCCGCCATGTGCCGCCACCGTACGCACGATCGCCTCCGCCTCCATCACGTTGCGGGACAGGATCAGCACGCGCGTGCCGGCCAGCGTGCGCGTCGACAGCAGCCCGGGGCCGACCGCTTCCACCAGCGGGATGGTGACGGTGAAGCTGGCGCCGCGGCCGGGCTTGCCGTCGACCGCGATGCCGCCACCCATGGCGTCGACGATGCGACGCGAGATGGCGAGGCCAAGCCCGGCGCCGCCATGGCGGCGCGTGCGGCCGCCTTCGGCCTGCTCGAACTCCTTGAAGATGCGCTCCATGTCGGCCGGTGCCAGGCCGGTTCCGGTGTCGCTGACGGCGATCCTCAGCGAGCGGACGCCCTTCCTGACGGTCATGCCGACATCGACCAGTACGCCGCCGGCCTCGGTGAACTTGATCGCGTTGCCGATGAGGTTGAGCAGCACTTGCCTGAGACGCCCGGGATCGAGCATCGCCATTTCGGGCACGTCGGGCGCGATGTGGCATCCGAGACCGATATTGCGGGCGAAGGCGCGCGCCGCCATCAGCTCGACGACGTGCTCGACCAGTTCGCGCGGGGACATTTCCTGCGGCTCGAGGTCGAACTTGCCGGCCTCGATCTTGGACAGGTCGAGCAGGTCCTCGATGAGCGCCAGCAGCGCGCCGCCGGAGGTGGAGATGGCGCCCAGATAGGTCTTCTGCTCGGGGGTGAGCCGGGTTCCGGACAAGAGCTTGGCCATGCCGATGATGCCGTTCATCGGCGTGCGGATCTCGTGGCTCACCGTCGCCAGGAAGCGCGACTTCGCCTTGCTGGCGTTCTCGGCGCGTTCGCGCGCCCGCACGATCGCCAGCTCGGCGCGCTTGCGGTCGGTGATGTTGCGGGCGATCGCGCGGTGCGAGATCGATCCCGTCGCCTCGTCGCGCACCGACAGCTCGGTCCAGGAATACCAGCGCGCGCCCTCGCTGGTGCGGATGGCCACGTCGGTCGAGCTCAGGCATTCGCCATCGGAGAAGGCGAGGTCCGGCACCACGCCGATCTCGATGCCGAGCTCGGCCAGCGTGCGGCCTGTGAGTTCGTCGGGGGAGCGCCCGAGCAGCTCGGCCAGCACGCCGTTGGCGTGGACGATGCGGCCGTTGCGGTCGCGGTGCACGACGATGTCGCCCAGCGCGTCCACCAGCCCGCGGAAACGTTCCTCGCTCTCGCGCAGCTCCCACATGCGGTCAGATAGCCGCTCGGCCTCCTGGCGCGCGGCCAGGTACGCGTCGTGGCGGCTGGCCGCCGAGAGGCGCGCGGTGCGCCGCGTCCAGATCGCCCCGAAGATGGACAGGGCGCCTATGCCGACAAGCGTGAATGCGATGAGCACGGCGCCGTAGGCTGCGATGATCGCGGCAAGAAGCAGGATCGCCACCGCCACCGTCGCGTCGAGCGCGAAATGCAGCCGGCGCGCGCGCGTCTCGTCCTGGTAGGAAGGCACGGCCACGGGTGCAGGGGGCCGCGTGGCCGCGGGAGCTGCCCGCGCCGCCACCTCCACAACATCCTCCGCAACTGCGACGTCCCGTTCCGCCAACATGCTCAAGAGCATAGGCGGCAAGCCTTAGGGAAGCTTTGGACCGACCGCTCAAATTTTAGCGGTCGTCGCGGGGTGGCTGGCGCCTACATTTCCACGACGACGCGCCCGCGCACCTTGCCCTCTACGATGTCGCGGGCGGCGGCTAGCACGCCGGAGAAGGGCACCCTGGTGGTCAGCGCCGCCAGCTTGTCATGGTCGAGGTCGCTGACGATGCGCCGCCAGGCCTCCAGCCGCAGCGCCTTGGGGGCCATGACCGAATCGACGCCCAGCAGCGACACGCCGCGCAGGATGAAGGGGGCGACGCTCGCCGGCAGGTCCATGCCCTGCGCCAGGCCGCAGGCGGCGACCGCGCCGCCATAGCGCGTCTGCGCCAGCACGTTGGCCAGCGTATGGCTGCCCACCGCGTCGACGCCGCCGGCCCAGCGCTCCTTGCCCAGCGGCCGGCCGGGCGCGGAAAGTTCGTTGCGGTCGATGATCTCGGAGGCGCCGAGTTCCTTGAGGTAGGCTTCCTCGGAAGCGCGGCCGGTGGAAGCTATGACGTGATAGCCCAGCCTCGAGAGCAGCGCGATCGCCACCGAGCCGACCCCGCCGGCGGCACCTGTCACCACGACCGGCCCGCGCTCGGGCACGATGCCGTGCCGCTCCAGCGCCATGACGCAGAGCATGGCGGTGTAGCCCGCAGTGCCCACCGCCATCGCCTGCGCCGGCGTCAGCTCCGGGGGCAGCGGCACCAGCCAGTCGCCGTTCACCCGCGCCCTGCCGGCATAGGCGCCGTAATGCGTCTCGCCGACGCCCCAGCCATTGAGGATGACCTTGTCGCCCGGATGCCAGTCGAGATGTTCCGACGCCAGCACGGTGCCCGCGAAATCGATGCCCGGGATCATGGGGAAGCGCCGCACCACGGGCGCCTTGCCGGTGACCGCCAGCCCGTCCTTGTAGTTCACCGTGGTCGCCTCCACCGCGATGGTGACGTTGCCGTCCATCAGCTCGGCCTCGGTCATGTCGACCTCGCCGACGGACTGGCTCTTGTCCTCGTTCTGGGTGATCAGGATCGCCTTGAAGGTCTCGGACATGTCGCTCCCTGCTTTCGATTGCCCGGCAAGCTTGCTGTGCGGGCCGGCGCGCGTCAACGCCCGTCGCTGCCGGCGGCGCGGGCGCGCCGCCAGTCCACCGCTTCCTGCACGATCACCAGTCCCGCGCCGATGCTTATGCAGGTGTCGGCAAGGTTGAACACCGCAAACGACCAGGACGGCGTGTGGAACAGCAGGTAGTCGACCACATAGCCGAGCAGCACGCGGTCGACGAGGTTGCCGAGCGCGCCCGCGATGATGAGCGCGAATCCGGTGCGGGCGATCACCTGCCGCGCTTCGGAGTTCCATGCCAGCCAGGCGATGAAGCCTGTCACCACCGCCACGATGGCGACGAGCTGCCAGACGCTCGCATCGGAAAAGAGCGAGAAGGAAATGCCGGTATTGTGGGTGCGGTAGAGCGCCAGGAACGGCAGCAGATCGATCTGCCGGTGCATCTCCATGCCGGTCTCGACCAGGTATTTGATGGCCTGGTCAAGCAGGATGGCGGCGAGGCAGAGCCCGCCATAAAGCACGAGCGGACGTCTCAAGCTGTAGCCTCCGGCAGCGCCTTGCGGCGGATTTCGTAGAGCATGACGCCGGTCGCCACGGCAAGGTTGAGCGAGTCGGCGCGGCCGGCCTGCGGGATGCGCACCAGCCTGTCGCAGGCCTCCGCCAGCTGGTCGGGCAGGCCCTGCTGCTCGTTGCCCATCAGCAGCAGCACCGGCCCCGTATCGTAGTCGACGCGGCGATAGTCCACCGCACCCTTCAGATGCGTGCCGACGACGAGGCCGGGAAACCCCCTGCGCCATGCGACGAAGGTCTCCGCGTTTGCCTTTGCCAGCGGCACCGAGAAAACCGACCCCATGGTGGCGCGCACGGCCTCCACCGAGAACGGATCGGTCGTTTCGCCGACAAGGATGACGCCCGCCGCGCCGACCGCGTCGGCGGTGCGGATCACGGTGCCCAGATTGCCGGGGTCGCGCACGCGGTCGAGCGCGATCCACACCTCGCCCGGCTTCGGCCTGATCGATGCAAGCTGGGCGAATTTCTGCTCGAACACGCCCACCACCATTTGCGGGTTGTCGCGGCGGGTGATGGCCGCGAGCACCTTCTCGCTCGCCTCCAGCACGGTGCCGCCGGCGGCAACCGTGCGGGCCGCCGCCTTCTCCACCGCCGCGTTGCCCTTGCCCACCTTGGAGAAGATCAGCGTGCGGATGGTCCAGCCCGAATCGAGCGCGTCGATGACCAGCTTCAGCCCCTCGGCCATGAAGGCGTGCTGCTGGTCACGGAATTTCTTCAGCGCCAGCGCCTTGATGTCCTTGACCAGCGGGTTTGCGAGGCTGGTGACCTCCTTGACCCGGCCCGGCGCCCGCGTCTCGCTCATGCCGCCACCCATCGCGCGAAGAGCGAGGTGGAGAGCGCGCGGCCGGCCGATTTCTCGCGGATGACGAGTTCGCCGGATTCGACCGTGCCGCCCATGCCGGCGAAGCTATCGCGCATCAGCGCATGGATGGCGAAGAAGGAGGCGCGGATGGAATAGGCCGTCAGCACCACGGCGAGCGGCTTCGGCGTCAGGATGGCGCGGCAGGTGTCGACCATGGCCGGCAGGTTCTCGAACAGCTGCCAGACCTCGCCCTTCGGCCCGCGACCATAGGCCGGCGGATCGAGCAGAACGATGTCGTAGCGGCTGCCCCGCCTCTCCTCGCGCTCGGCAAACTTCATGGCGTCCTCGACGATCCAGCGGATCGGCTTGTCGGTCAACCGCGCCACCTGCTGGTTCTCGCGCGCCCAGCCGACTGCCTTCTTCGATGCGTCCACATGCGTCACCTCGGCGCCGGCGCGCGCCGCCACGAGGGATGCGAGGCCGGTATAGCCGAACAGGTTGAGCACCTTCACCGGGCGCCTGGCGGCGCGGATCAGCGCTTCCATGTGGTTCCAGTGCGAAGCCTGTTCGGGAAAGACGCCGACATGGCGGAAGGAGGTGAAGCGGCCGAGATAGTCCACCCCGTCATGCTTCATCGGCCAGGTTTCGCCCAGCATCGCGCGGGGAAAGCGCCAGCGGCCCATGCCCTCCTCGTCGGTGTCCCCGGTGAACACCGCGTCGGCCTTCGCCCATTCGCTCTCCGGAAGCGCGCGCTGCCAGATCGCCTGGCCTTCGGGCCGCACGATGCGGTAGGGCCCGTATTGCTCCAGCTTCTCGCCGGCGCCGGAATCGAGCAGCGCATAGTCGGCGTTGGGGGCGACTTCGAGGATGAGCGGCAGGCGCTCGGCCGGCAGGGCGCCGGAGCGGCGCGCGAGCTGGCGCTTCTGCGTCGGCGCATCGTCCTGCGCGGGGGGCCGCTGCGGCGCCGGCGCGGAACGGGGGGCAGCATCCCTCCGCGCGGAACGGTCGTCACGGCGCCTGTCGCGCGATTGTTTCAACGAATGCTCCGCAGCCCGGATTCAAGCGTCCCGCTTCTGCCACAGGGCCCGGCCCCGCGCAACAAAGCGCCGGAGGGGCGGGCGCGGCGCGGGAGGCGTTTCAGGTGTGGCGGCCGTCCTCAGCGATGGCGCGACCCGCTGACCCGCCCGTAGACGGCAACGGCGGTCGCCAGGTCCTCGATCGCGGCGCCCACGGACTTGAACAGCGTGATCTCCTGCGCCGACGCGCGGCCGGGGGCCGCACCGCGAGCGAGGTCGAACAGGTCGGCCCTTATGTCTTCAGTCTTGAGCGAGCCTTCGGCGATGGCCTGCACGATGTCGCCGGCCTCCCTGGTGGCTCCGGCGCGCGTGTCGACATAGACCGAGGCCCGCATGATCGCCCGCTGGTCGCTCTCGCGCATGACGGGCGAGAAGGCGCCGACCAGATCGACATGCGTGCCGGGGCTCAGATGGTCGCCGCGCACCAGCGGAACGGTGGAGATGGTGGCGGCCGACACGATGTCGGCGGCGGCCACGGCCTCGTCGAGATCGTCCGCGACCTCGGTCGCCAGCCCGGCGGCGCGAAGCTCGTGCGCCACACGCTCGGCGTTTGCGCGGGTGCGGTTCCAGATGCGGATGCGCTCGATAGGCCGCACCGCCGCATGCGCCCGCGCCAGGAAAGGCGCCAGCGCGCCAGCGCCGATCAAGGTCAGCTCGCGGCTGTCCTCGCGCGACAGATAGGTCGAGGCGAGCGCGGAGGCACATGCCGTGCGCCACAACGTCAGCCGCTGCCCGTCGATCAGCGCCAGCGGCTCGCTGCTGCGGCCGTCCATGAGCAGGTAGACGCCCATGACCGCCGGCAGGCCGGCGGCATTGTTGTCGGGCGTGACGGAGACGATCTTGACCCCGATGAAGCCGCCCTGCGACGTGCCCGCTGCCGTGAAATCGGTCCAGGCCGGCATCAGCAGCAGCGTGGTCGCCGCACCGTCGGGCTTCTCGATCGTGTGGTGATGCCGCGGCGGCTGCACCGCGCCGGCGCGAAAAGCCTCCCGCAGCGTCTCCACGAGGTCTCTGAAATCCAGCGCCCCGTCGACATCTGCGGCAGATATTTGGAGCATTCCGCGGTCTCTCTTCGCCTGTCGCCTGGGCTCAGACGTTAGGGCGGGGCAAAGACGGCTGGGCAGGCGGCGCGGCGCGCATCGCCTGGTCTCGCAGCGCCCGCGCCTCGCTGGCGTTTTCGCGCGCGGCCTTGCGGTAGCGCCCCTGCCGGAACCAGGTGGCCACGCTGCCCACCACGAGGCCGAGCCCAAGGGCCGCGAACAGATAGACAAAGAGCGGCCAGTGAACCGTCAGGCCGGGCGAGCCCGGATTGAACGGGTCCAGCGTGAAAGGCGCCGCGCCGCGGTTGGCGACCGCCAGCGCAACCAGCACGATCGCGACGGGAATGAAGACCGCGATGGTCAGGAACCGGTTCATTGCACTCTCAGCCTGGCTCGCAATTCGCCCCTGCGGGGATCATTTCGCGTCGTTGAGGCGCTCGCGCAGTTCCTTGCCCGTCTTGAAGAAGGGAATCCACTTCTCCTCGACATGCACGGATTCGCCCGTGCGCGGATTGCGGCCGACCCGCTCCGGCCGGTTCTTCACCGAAAACGCCCCGAAACCGCGCAGTTCGACGCGGTTTCCTTCCGCAAGCGCGGTGGTGATCTCCTCCAGGATCGCATTCACGATATTCTCGACATCGCGCAGGAACAGGTGCGGATTTCGGTTCGCAATTGTCTGCACAAGCTCGGATTTGATCATTGCTGCTTCCCTCGTATAAGCGCTGATCATTATCTTTATCAGGATGATTTTCTTGATATTTTGGGCTGGCTAACGGCCCAGGTCAGGTTGCCAGACCGACACGAGACCGTCAAGGAAGATACGGTCCGCACCCACCTCCGCGAGCAGGGCGGAGCTGCCGACCGGCAGCCCGAGCCAGCCGGCAAGGGCGCGCATCGCCGCCGAGGCGCCCAGCCAGCCGCTGTCGCGGCGAGGCTTCCAGTCGTACACCTTGAGCTCGGCCGCGACACCCTTGCCGTGCAGCCATTCCTTCGCCGTCTCCTCGCCGCCCAGCGCGTCCACCAGCTTGCGCTCCAGCGCCTGCCTGCCGGTGAAGATGGAGCCGTCGGCGAGCGCCAGCGTCTGCGCATGCGTCATGCCGCGCCGCTTCTCCACCAGCCCGACGAACCAGTCGTAGCTGTCCATCACCAGCGCCCGCACCATGGCGCGCTCCTCCTCGGTGGTGGGCGTGAAGGGAGAGGGCTCGGCCTTCAGCGGAGAGGATTTCACGCCTTCCAGCTTGACCCCGATCTTGCCCATGAGCTCGGTGATGTCGGGATACTGGAACAGCACGCCGATCGACCCCACGATCGACGACTGGCGCGCCACGATGTGGTCGGTGGCGGTGGCGATCATGTAGCCGGCGGACGCTGCCAGCGTGCCCACCTGGGCGGTCACCGGCTTTGCCTCGGCAAGGCGGCGCACCTCCTCGTAGATCGCCTCGCCGCCCGCCGTGGTGCCGCCCGGCGAATCGATCGTCAGGATCACGCCCTTGACGGCGTCGGTCTCCCGCACCGTCTGCAGCAGGGCCAGCAGCTTGTCGTCCTCGGTGATCGTCCCCTCGATCCTGACACGCGCGATGTGGTCGCGCGCAGCACCCGTCAGCGTGTCGCCGAAGGACCAGGCGACGCCCGCCGCGATCGCCAGCGCGGCGACCAGCAGCGCGGCGACGCGCCAGAAAGTGAGCTTTCGCCGCATCCTGCGGCGGTCGATGATGTCGTCGGCACGTGTCGGCATTGGGGCCTCGCATGGCCAGTGGCAGCTTGTTCAGCCAACCGTCTAGACCAGTTGGCGCGGCAGTTGAAGGGGTCGCGCAACGCCGCGGCGGGTTTGCTTCCTCCCCAAAATCACCATATTGGAGTGCAACCGAAACGTCCCGCCTGTCCGGTGCTTCGCTACGGAACGAGATCGCGCGCGGATCGTGAAAGCAGACATGCCGCGGCGCGGGCCACGGCGCCGCAGGGGACGCGCACAACCGGAAATGACCGACAGAGCCTTGCAGCAGCAGAACCGGCAGAAGATCTCGACCGAACTGGTGTTCGAGCGCGAGCGCCGTCGTTCGCGCAAGGTGCGATGGCTGAAGCGGGCGCTGCCGGTGCTGGCGGTGCTGATGATCGCCGCGCTGGCCGGCAAGTCCCTTATCGGCTCTTTCGGGGGCGTCTCGATCGACATGGCCGGCTCCACCATCCAGGACGGCAAGCTGATCATGGCCAATCCGCGCATGGCCGGCTACAGCGCCGACAACAGGCCGTACGAGATGAAGGCGGCGCGCGCCGTGCAGGAGATCGCCAATGACGACGTCGTCGATCTGCTGGACATCGGCGCACGGATCCCGATCGGCAAGAACGACTGGGCGACCATCGAGACGGCCCGCGGCCGGCTGATCAAGTCCACCAACTCCATGACGATCGACAGCCCGGCCATCGTCAAGACGACGGACGGCATGGAGGCGCGGCTGAAATCGGCGGTCATCGACATCGCCGAAGGTTCGCTGACCACCGACGATGCCGTGGAGATCGACCTGGACGGGTCGCAGATCACCGCGGATTCCATGGCGGTCAGCAGCGGGGGCGAAGTGCTCGTCTTCGAGAAGAGGGTGAAGGTCCTTGTCGAGGCCAATCGGATCAAGACTGCAGCCGCCGGAGAGGGCAATGCGAAAAACTAGCCGGGCGCTGGCAGGCGCCGTCATCCTTGCATGCTGGGCCGCGGCGGGCGTGCCGGCGGCATCTGCCCAGTCGGCGAGCACGTCGTCGGGCTTCCAGCTCGAGGGCGACCAGCCCATCGAGATCGAGAGCGACAAGCTCGAAGTGCGCGACCGCGAAAGCACCGCCGTGTTCTCGGGCAATGTCAGCCTCGTGCAGGGCAAGCTGCTGCTGAAGACGGTCAAAATGACCGTCTTCTACGCCAGCGACGGCGGCAGCGGCGGCGGCGCGACCGCCGGCAATGCCGACATCGAGCGCATGGAGGCCGAAGGCAAGGTCTACATCAAGCAGGGCGAGCAGGTGGCCACGGGCGACCACGGCACCTTCGACATGGCGTCCGGCGTGATGGTGCTCACCGGCAAGGAGGTCGTGCTGTCGGAAGGCAAGAACGTCGTGGTCGGCTGCAAGCTCACTTCCAACATGAAGTCGGGCCTTTCGCAGCTGGATGGCTGCGGACGCGGCGGCGGAAGCGGGCGCATCAAGATGCTGCTGCAGCCGGGCTCGCAGCCGGGCGCGCAGAAGCAGGGCAACTAGTCTCCCCCATGGCGCGCTTCATGTCCCTGTTTTCGCGGCGGGCAAAGGCCGCGGCCGAGCCTGCGTCGCCCCAGGACCGCGAGCGCTTTCAGGGAACGCTGATCGCGCGCGGCCTGACCAAGAGCTACAAGAACCGGCAGGTGGTGTCGGGCGTGTCGCTCGGCGTGCGCGCGGGCGAGGCGGTGGGGCTGCTGGGGCCCAACGGCGCCGGCAAGACGACCTGCTTCTACATGGTCACGGGCCTGGTGCCGGTCGACAGCGGCACGATCGAGATCGACGGCTTCGACGTCACCTCCATGCCCATGTACCGGCGCGCGCGCCTCGGCATCGGCTACCTGCCGCAGGAAGCCTCGATCTTCCGGGGACTGACGGTGGAAGGCAACATCCGCGCCGTGCTGGAAGCGGTCGAGAAGGACAAGGCCGAGCGCGAACGCCAGCTCGACGAGCTCTTGGAGGAATTCCACATCGGCCATCTGCGCCGATCGCCCTCCATCGCGCTCTCGGGCGGCGAGCGGCGGCGGCTCGAGATCGCGCGGGCGCTGGCGTCGCGGCCAAACTTCATGCTGCTGGACGAGCCGTTCGCCGGCGTCGACCCCATCGCCGTCTCCGACATCCAGCACCTGGTGCGGCACCTCACGCGACGCGGCATCGGCGTGCTGATCACCGACCACAATGTGCGCGAGACGCTGGGCCTGATCGACCGCGCCTACATCATCCACACCGGCAAGGTGCTCACACACGGCACGCCCGACGAGATCGTCGGCAATGCCGACGTGCGCCGCTTCTACCTCGGCGAGCGCTTCACGCTCTGATAAGCATTTCGGCAATCGCCGGCAGCGAGGGCGTCCCCGCTGCGCACCGCCGCGCCCTGCAATAACGCTCCGGTAAGGCCGGCATGCCTAGTTTCCCTTGACATGCAAAAGCCGGGCCAGTTTCAATCCCCGGCATGAGCGCCGCCTGCGGGCGGCCGTGTGAGGGTACAGGGTCCGGTATGGCGCTTTCGCCCAGGCTCCAGCTCCGCCAGTCGCAATCGCTGGTGATGACGCCGCAGCTGATGCAGTCGATCAGGCTGCTGCAGATGAACCATGTCGAGCTCGAGCGTTTCATCGACGACGAGATCGAGCGCAACCCGCTGCTGGAGCGCGCCGACACGGACCGCGATGCGAACCGGGACACGGGCCGCGAGACGGGCCGGGAGCCGAACAGCCAGGCGGCGGGGGACAGCGCCGCCGACGACGATTGGAGGGAGCCCGAGGCCGAATGGACCTCCGAGGCCATGTCGGCCAAGCTCGACACCTCGCTCGAGAACCTGTTTCCGGACGATCCCGGCGCCAGCGAAAGGCTGGCTCCGGACCTCGCGGCGCAATGGAAGTCGGCCTCGCCCGCCAGCCGGCAGGGCAGCGGCGAAGGGTTCGACCTCGAAGGCATGGCCTCGGCGCCGGTCACGCTCGCGGGACATCTGGCCGAGCAGATCGCCTTTGCCTTCGGTGACCCAGCCGACAGGCTGATCGCCCGCGAACTGGCCGACGCGCTCAACGAGGCCGGCTATCTGGAGGCCGACCTCGCCGACCTCGCCGAAAGGCTCGGCGCCACGCAGGCGCAGGTCGAGGCCGTGCTCGCCGTCTGCCAGACCCTCGACCCCGCCGGCGTGTTCGCGCGGGACCTGTCCGAATGCCTGGCGCTGCAGCTCAAGGCGCGCGACCGCTTCGATCCCGCCATGCGCGCGCTGGTCGGTCATCTGGAACTGCTGGCAAGGCGCGATTTCGCGGCGCTGCGGCGGATCTGCGGGGTGGACGACGAAGACCTGCTGGACATGCTGGCCGAGATTCGCGCGCTGGATCCCAAGCCGGGAACGGCATTTGCCGGCGGCACCGCCGACCCTGTGACGCCGGACGTGCTGGTGGCGCAGGCGCCGGACGGAAGCTGGGCGGTGGAGCTCAACCCCGACGCGCTGCCGCGCGTGCTGGTCGACCAGAGCTACTATGCCGAGGTTTCGCGGGTGGCGCGCAGCCAGGCTGACCGCGACTTCCTCGGCGAGTGCCTGCAGAGCGCCAACTGGCTGACGCGCAGCCTCGACCAGCGGGCGCGCACCATCCTCAAGGTCGCCACCGAGATCGTGCGCCAGCAGGACGCGTTCCTGGTGCACGGCATCCGCCACCTGAGGCCGCTGAACCTTCGCACTGTGGCCGACGCCATCGGCATGCATGAATCGACCGTCAGCCGCGTCACCGCCAACAAATACATGCTCACGCCGCGCGGCGTGTTCGAGCTGCGCTTCTTCTTCACGGCCGCGATCGCGGCGGTGGAGGGCGGCGACTCCCATTCGGCTGAATCCGTTCGCGACCGCATCCGCGAGCTCATCGACGACGAGAAGCCGGTCGACGTTCTCTCCGACGACGCCATTGTGGATATCCTGAGGAAAAGCGGGGTCGACATCGCGCGGCGCACGGTCGCCAAGTACCGGGAAGGGATGAACATTCCCTCGTCGGTGCAGCGGCGGCGCGAGAAGCGCGCCATGGCTGCGGCAGGCGCCTGAGGCGGCCGCGGCGACCGCTTCGTTGACAATGACAATTGAAGCTAATAGAAGCCGCGCCGCAACGGACGGACGGCCTCGCGGACCGGCGAAGGGCCGCAAGACATAAGCCTTAACCGCCCTGCGGGCCATTCGCCAACCGAATAACTTGTGCCCACCGGTCACACGTATAAACTCTGCGGCCAGAGCCTGAAAAACAACAAAAAGGGTCAGCTTTCCATGAGCCTGCGTATTTCGGGTAAGCAGATGGACATCGGCGATGCGTTTCGTTCGCGCATCGAAGGGCGGATCGGGGAAGTGGTCGAGAAATATTTCGACGGCGGTTTTTCCGGGCACGTGACGATGGAAAAGACGGGGTCGCGCTTCGCGGCCGACTGCTCCATCCGGCTGGACACGGGCATTGCCCTGCAGGCCGCCGGCCAGGCGCAGGAACCGCAGGGCGCGTTCGAGGCCGCCGCCGAACGAATCGAGAAGCGGCTGAGGCGCTACAAGCGCCGGCTGAAGTCGCACGGGCCGGGCGCCGGCGCCATGGCGGAAGAATCGATCGATCTCGCCTATCGCGTGGTGGCGCCGGTGGCGGGCGAGGACGAGGAAGTCGCCGAGGATTACGCGCCGACCGTGGTCGCCGAATCGACCGTGGCGCTGAAGACGATCTCGGTTGCGGACGCCGTCATCGAGCTGGACTCCAGCGACAACCCCGTCGTGATCTTCCGCAATGCGGGCAACGACGCGGTCAACATCGTCTATCGCCGGCCCGACGGCAATATCGGGTGGATCGATACCGCATCGGCCTCGCGCCGCTGACGAAAGCCCGGTCCGACGGCGGTGGGGCCGCGGATGCCTGTTCGGGCGCTGCAAAAGGACAGAGAAATGGATTTGAGTGATCTTATCGAGGTTTCGGCGGTGATGCCGGCCTTGAAGGCCAACTCGAAGAAACAGCTCCTCCAGCTCCTGGCGGAGAAGGCCGCGGCGGTCACGGGACTGACCGAGCGCGAGGTCTTCGACACGATCCTGCAGCGCGAGCGCCTGGGTTCGACCGGCGTCGGCAACGGCATCGCCATCCCGCACGGCAAGCTTCCGGGCGTGCGGAAGATCACGGGCGTGTTCGCACGCCTGGAAACCCCGGTGGATTTCGAAGCGCTGGACGACCAGCCCGTCGATCTCGTCTTCCTGCTGCTGGCGCCCGAAAGCGCCGGCGCCGACCATCTGAAGGCGCTTTCGCGGATCGCGCGCGTGCTGCGCGACCCCGATACCGTGTCGAAGATACGCGGGTCGAACGAAGCCAACGCGATCTACACCTTCCTGGCGCAGACCCCCGCCTCGCACGCGGCTTGAGGCCCGGCATCTATTGAAGAGAGGCGCTGCGAAGGCTATATCTGACCAATCAGTTGGTCAGGAGCAACGATGCGCGACATCAATCTTGCGGAAGCCAAGGCGCGCCTGAGCGAGGTCGTCGAGCGGGCAGCTGCGGGCGAGACGGTGCGTATCCTGCGGCGGGGCAAACCAGTCGCGCAGATCACGCCGTTGGAAAAGCAGGTCAGCCGCATCGACATTGCCGAATTGCGCGCCGTCACGAGCGCCATGACCAGCAAGCCGGTAGAGACCGAGACGGCCATACGTGGCTGGCGCGACGAAGAACGCTACTGATGTTCTATGTCGATACCTCAGTGCTCGTCTCTGCGCTCACGGTGGAGACGACGAGCGACCGCGCGCAGACGTGGCTTGCCGGACAGCCGGCAGGCGGCATCCATATCAGCGAGTGGACGATCACCGAATTTTCGTCTGCCCTGGCGGTAAAGCAGCGCAATCGGCAGATCACGCCAGCCGAGCGCGCAGCTGCGCTCGCTGCATTCGCTCGCATCTTCGTTACCAGGGTCGATGTGCTGCAGGTCACCCCCGCGCATTTCCGCGCGGCAGCCATGCTGGCCGATACCAGCCCGGACGGGCTGCGTTCAGGCGACGCCCTGCATCTGGCAATCTGTTTGGATTACCGGCTTGCGCTCTGCACCCTGGACGGCCGGCTCGTCCGTTCCGCAGGGTCGGTCGGCGCCGACGTCACGCTGCCATAGCCGGCGCCTGACGGCGCCGGTCCTCCAACCTTGGCTTAGTGAACGCTGACGGGGGTCAGGTCGTTCTGCATCGCGCCGGCAAGCGCGCTGGCGCGCGCGTCGGCCAGCATGATGGGCCTGCCGTCGGCGGCAAACACCGCCCACAGGCGCGTGCCCGGCTCCACCTCGGGCATGCCGGGGAACTTGGCCTTCAGGTCGTTGCTGTCGAACTCCCGGAGATAGGCGACGACGCCCTCGCCGATATGGGCCAGTTCATCTTGCGTGATGAGGGCCTTGGTCTCGTGTTCAGTCATGTCAGCCTCCTTCTTCGCAGGAAGTCCTGAGAGACCAACCCGCGACAGAGCTTTGTGGTTCCGGCGGGAAGACGGTCAGTCTTTCACCGAAATGTTTATTTTCCTTACCAGCCGCTCCGGCTGCGGCCGGTCGAGGTCGATCGCCAGCAGGCCGTTCTTCAGTTCGGCGGCGATCACCCGCATGCCGTCCGCCAGCACGAAGGTTCGCTGGAACTGCCGCGCCGCGATGCCGCGGTGCAGGAACTCGCGCTCGGTGTCGTCGGTCTGCCGACCGCGCACGATGAGCTGGCTTTCCTCCGTCGAGACGTCGAGATCGGCGTCGCAGAAGCCCGCGACCGCAAGCGTGATCCTCAGCCTGTCGGCGCCATCTTCGCCACGGATGCGTTCGATATTGTAGGGCGGGTAGCTGTCGGTGGATTTCGCCACGCGTTCCAGCGTCTTTTCCATGGCGTCGAAGCCGAGCAGAAGCGGGCTCGAAAAGGGCGTCATGCGCGTCATACCGTGTCCTCGAAGAGCGACGTGGATAGACGGAAACCCGGATGGCATTTCCGCCTGCCTCCCTGATATGGTCCGCCGCTTTTCGCAGTTCAAGGGCCGGGCGGAGCCGACATGACAGCCAGGAAGATCATCATCGACACGGACCCCGGCCAGGACGACGCCGTCGCCATTCTGGCCGCGCTGGCGAGCCCGGAGCTCGACGTGCTGGGCATCACCGCCGTGGCCGGAAACGTGCCGCTGCGGCTCACCGAGAAGAACGCGCGCAAGATCTGCGAACTGGCCGGAAAGCCGGAGACGAAGGTGTTTGCCGGCGCGATACGGCCCATGGTCCGCGCCCTGGTGACGGCGGAGAACGTGCATGGCCGAACCGGCCTGAACGGGCCGGAACTGCCCGAGCCGACCATGCCCCTGCAGGAGCAGCACGCCGTCGATTTCATCGTCGAGACGCTGATGCGGGAAGAGCCCGGCACTGTCACGCTCTGCCCGCTGGGGCCACTCACCAACATCGCGCTGGCGCTGGTGCGCGAGCCGCGCATCGCCGGGCGCGTGCGCGAGATCGTCCTGATGGGCGGCGGCTTCTTCGAAGGCGGCAACGTCACGCCGGCGGCCGAATTCAACATCTATGTCGATCCGCACGCCGCCGAGGTGGTGTTTGGCTCGGGCATTCCCATCACCATGATCCCGCTCGACCTCACCCACCAGGCGCTGACGACGACCGCGCGCATCGCGGCCTTCCGCCAGCTCGGCACCGGTGTCGGAATCGCCACCGCGCAGATGCTGGAGTTCTTCGAGCGCTATGACGAAGGCAAGTACGGCACCGATGGCGGGCCGCTGCACGACCCCTGCGTCATCGCCTTCCTGCTCAAGCCGGAGCTGTTCTCGGGCCGGCAGGTCAACGTCGCGATCGAGACCGGCTCCGAGCTCACCATGGGCATGACCGTGGTCGACTGGTGGGGCGTGACCAAGCGGCCGAAAAACGCGCATGTGATGCGCGACATCGACGCCGACGGCTATTTCGCGCTGCTGGTGGAGCGGCTGGGACGGCTCTAGGCCGTCCCGCGATAGGCGCTCAGGCGACGGCGCGGGCGAGCGCGCACTGCGACCACAGGCTCGACAGCGCCGAGACCAGCCGGTCGATGTCGGCGTCGGTGTGCAGCGGCGTCGGGGTGATGCGCAGCCGTTCGGTCTTGCGCGGCACGGTCGGGTAGTTGATCGGCTGCACGTAGATGCCGTGCTCGTCGAGCAGGATGTCGCTGATCCACTTGCACTTGGCGGCGTCGCCCACCATCACCGGAACGATGTGGCTGGGGTTCGGCATTGTGGGGATGCCGGCCGCGTCCAGACGCGCGCGCACCTTGGCCACGCGCTCGCGGTGCCGCATGCGCTCCATGTCCGCAGACTTGAGATGCCGGATCGAGGCGATCGCCCCCGCTGCCACCGCCGGCGGCAGCGCCGTGGTGAAGATGAAGCCCGAGGCGTAGGAGCGGACGAAGTCGACCAGCCTGGCGGAGGCGGCGATGTAGCCGCCTATCACGCCGAAGGCCTTGCCCATCGTGCCCTCGATCACGTCGATCCGGTGCATCAGCCCCTCGCGCTCGGCGATGCCGCCGCCGCGCGGGCCGTACATGCCGACCGCGTGCACCTCGTCGAGATAGGTCAGTGCGCCGTGCTTCTCGGCCACCGCGAGGATCTCGGCGATCGGCGCGATGTCTCCATCCATCGAATAGACGCTCTCGAAGGCCACGATCTTCGGCACTTCCGGGCCGAACTCCGACAGCTGCCGGTCGAGGTCCTTCACGTCATTGTGCTTCCAGATGCGGCGCTGCGCCTTGGAATGACGGATGCCCTCGATCATGGAGGCGTGGTTGCCCTCGTCGGAGAAGATCACGCAGCCGGGCAGGTGGGCGCCCAGCGTCGACAGGCTCGCCCAGTTGGAGACATAACCCGAGGTGAAGATCAGCGCCGCTTCCTTGCCGTGCAGGTCGGCCAGCTCGCGCTCAAGCAGCACGTGATAGTGGTTGGTGCCGGAGATGTTGCGGGTGCCGCCGGCGCCGGCGCCGCATCTGTCCAGCGCCTCATGCATGGCGCCGATCACCTTCGGGTGCTGGCCCATGCCCAGATAGTCGTTCGAGCACCAGACCGTGACCTCGCGCTCGCCCGCGGCCGTATGGCGCGCGGCCAGCGGAAACGATCCCGCGCGGCGCTCCAGGTCGGCGAAGACCCGATAGCGGCCCTCGTCATGCAGGTTTTCGAGCTTCGTGGCGAAAAAAGCTTCGAAGTCCATTCTTTGTATTACTCCCCGCCCACGTGCTGCGGCTCTCAGGTCGGTATGTGCGAGATTTGCCCGCCGTGCAAGTTGGAATGGTTCCAAACGGGTGCGGCCCATTGCCCCCGCCCTCGCAACGGCGGAAAGTCTCCGCCGGCACCCTTGAGACACGTAGTTGCCCGGCTCCGAGGCTCCTTGATCCTCGTCAATTCCAGGTAAACCGCTCCGGGAAACCGTTCGCCGTCCTGCATGCTTGATTTCCAATGCAACTTTCCATACATTCTGTTGCTACAGGAATGAGCGATGACCCCTCTGCAACCAAATCTCGATCTGGGGCCCGACCGTCAGGCGACGGTATCGAAGGCGATGCTGCGCGCGGCCGATCTGCTCGGACTTTCCGCCCGCGAGTTGTCCCCGGTGATCGGCCTGTCGGAAGCGACCCTTTCGCGGCTCAAGCATGGGCAGGGCCTGTCGGGCCTGTCGGGCAAGGCCTACGAGCTGGCGCTGCTGTTCATCCGCCTCTACCGCTCGCTCGACGCCATCGCGGGCGGCGACGACGCCCTGTCGCGCCGCTGGCTCAGAACCGAAAACACCGCGCTCGGCGGCATCCCGGCCGAGCGCATACGCAGCATTGACGGGCTCGCCCATGTCCTCGCCTACCTGGACGCCCGCCGCGCTCCGCTCTGAGGCGCGGCGCTGCTCCGGCGCCTGCTGGCGCCTGGTCGAGGCGCAGCACCTCGTCTCCACCATGAAGCTGGTCGACACGCTGGAGGAGCAGGCGCTGCTCGAGCGAGAGATCGAGCGCAGCAAGCCCCCGGGGCCGCCCGAATGCGCCGGGCTGCATTACCTGCTGGCCACGCCCTTTCGCTACGGCCGCTACCCCGGCAATTCGCGCTTCCGCCGCGAGGGTTACTCGCCGGGCGTGTTCTACGCCAGCGAGGAGGCCGCGACGGCGGTGGCGGAGACGGTGTTCTACCGGCTGCTCTTCTTCGCCGAGAGCCCCGGCACGCCACTGCCGCGCAACCCGCTCGAATTCACCGGCTTCGAGACCGCATTTGCCGCGCCGCTGGCGGTGGACCTCACCGCCCCGCCGCTCGCCCGCCACGAGGCGGACTGGACGCGGCTCGCCGACTACGCCGCCTGCCTCGACCTCGCAGACGCCGCGCGCGAGGCCGGCATATCGCTTATCCGCTACCGTTCTGTGCGCGATCCGCAGCGCCGCGCCAACCTCGCGCTGCTTTCCTGCACTGCCTTCGCCGCTTCGGCGCCGCAGGCATGGACGACATGGCGTATCGCGTTCTCGGCGCATGGCGCCATCGCCATATGCGACCGGCCGGCCGAGCGACTGGGCTATGCCTGGGCCGACTTCGCCGCCGATCCCCGGATCGCCGGCAGGTTCAGGCCGCCCGGCTGATCAGCTCCGCCGCCTTCTCGGCGATCATGATCGTCGGCGCGTTGGTGTTGCCGCCGACGAGGGTGGGCATCACCGACGCATCCACCACGCGCAGCCCTTCCACGCCGCGCACCCGCAATTGCGGGTCCACCACCGCGTCGTCGCCGGTGCCCATTCGGCAGGTGCCCACCGGATGGTAGATCGTGTCGGCGCGGGCGCGGATGTGGCGCATCAGCTCCGCGTCGCTCTCCTGCCCGGTGAGATAAAGCTGCCGCCCGCGATAGGGCGCCAGCGCCGGCGCCGACAGGATGTCGCGGGTCATCTTCGCCCCCTTCAGCAGCAGCGCCGCATCCCGCTCGTCGGCCAGGAATTGCGGATCGATGCGCGGGGGCGACAGCGGGTCGGCGTCGCGCAGGCCCACCTCGCCCCGCGAGAAGGGCCGCAGCACGCAGACATGGCAGGAGAAGCCGTGGCCCAGATGCAGCTTGCGCGAATGGTCGTCCACCAGCGCGATCACGAAATGCAGCTGCAGGTCCGGCCGGGCGAGCGCCGGGTCCGATTTCAGGAAGGCGCCACCCTCGGCATAGGGCGTGGTCAGCATGCCGGTCCCGTCGCGCCGCCAGTCGCGGATGCCCTTGAGGATCGCCAGCGCGCCGCGCGCGCTCAGCCCGATCATGTCGGGGTCTGGCGATTTCCACATCAGGATAAAATCGAGGTGGTCCTGCAGGTTGCGGCCGACGCCGGGCAGCTCGTGGCGCACCGCAATACCGTGCCGCTTGAGCTCCTCTTCCGGGCCGATGCCGGAAAGCAGCAGAAGCTGCGGCGACCCGAACGCGCCGGCCGAGACGATCACTTCCCGCCTCGCGCGAGCCTCGGCCGGCCTGCGCCCGCGCATGTAGCGGATGCCGGTGGCGCGCCGGCCGTCGAAGACTATCCGCGTCGCCAGCGCCCCGGTCACGACGGTGAGGTTCGGCCGCGCCATCACCGGGTGGAGATAGGCGGCCGCGGCCGAACAGCGCTCGCCGCGCCGGGGGCCGTTCCAGAACTGAGTCACCTGATAGAGGCCTGCCCCCTCCTGCTCCGGCCCGTTGAAATCGGCGTTGGGGCGTATCTGGCTCTCGGCGCACGCTTCGAGGAAGGCGCGCGTCACGCGGCGCGGCGACTGCTGGTCGCCCACCTGCAGCGGCCCGCCGGCGCCGTGCAGGGCGTCGGCGCCATGCTGGTTGGCCTCGGCGCGGCGGAACCAGGGCAGCACCTCGTCCCACGACCAGCCTTCGCAGCCCTGCGCCGCCCAGTCGTCATAGTCGGATGGGTGGCCGCGCACGTAGAGCATGGCGTTGATCGTGCTGGAGCCGCCCAGCGCGCGGCCGCGCGGCTGGTAGCCGCGGCGGCCGTCCAGCCCCGGCTGGGGGTCGGTCTCGAAGCACCAGTTGCCGAGCTTCGGCCGGCCCGAAAGCATGGCGGCCGCGCCGGCCGGCGCGCGGATCAGCGCGTGCAGCCCGTCGCCGCCCGCCTCCAGCAGGCAGACCGTCACCGAGGGGTCTTCCGACAGCCTCGCTGCCAGCACCGCGCCGGCCGAACCGCCGCCGGCGATCACGTAGTCGAAATCGGACATGGCTGCCGCCCCGCAACTCACCCACCCGGATGGAAGCCGGTTTGCCGGCGCTTGTCCAGAAGCGCGCGCGCTAGTTCCGCCCGTGGAAAATGTTGGCGACATGCACCGGCCAGCGGCGCGGCAGCACCGCCACGAGGTCGAAGCGCACCGAAAGCCGGGCGAAATCGCGCTGGCGCGCCAGCCAAAGATCGGCCGCGCCCTCGATGCGCCGCGCCGACATGGCGCCCACCGCGTCCATCGCCTCGATCAGCGTCGGCCGCACCTTCACCTCCACCATCAGCACGAGGTCGCCGCGCCGCGCGATCAGGTCGATCTCGCCCAGCGGCGTGCGGTAGCGGCGCGCCACGATGCGGTAGCCCTTGGCCAGCAACGCCAGCGCGGCCAGCCATTCGCCGCGGTGGCCGCGGCGGTAGTTGCGGAAGCGGGCGCGATATGGGTCAGCCGCCATCGCCCTTCAGCTCCAGCAGCCGGCGATAGAGCTCCGGCTTCTTTCCGCCGGTCATGCGGGCGGCCTCCGCCGCCGCCTTCGAGGCGCTCATCTCGCCCGCCAGCGACAGCAGCAGCCGGTCCACCTCGGCCTCGCCCGGCGCCTCGGCCGGCAGCGGCGGCGCCACGCAGATGACGACCTCGCCCTTCGGCGCGCCGGCGTCGGCGTAATGCGCGGCCAGTTCGGCCAGCGAACCGCTGCGGAATTCCTCGAAAGCCTTGGTCAGCTCGCGGCAGACCGCGGCCTGCCTTGCGCCCAGCGCCTCCGCCATCGCCGCCAGCGCATCCGCCAGGCGTCGCGGCGATTCGAACAAGACGAGCGTGCCGGGTATCGGCTTCAGCTCTTCCAGCCGCGTGCGCCGCTGGCCGTCCTTCACCGGCAGGAAGCCGGCAAAGAAGAATGCATCCGACGGCAGGCCCGAAGCTGTCAGCGCCGCCAGCGCGGCCGACGGACCGGGGATCGGCACCACCCTGACGCCGGCTTGCCGGGCCGCCTCGACCAGCCGGAAGCCGGGGTCGGACACGAGCGGCGTGCCGGCGTCGGAAACGAGCGCGACGCTGCGGCCCGCCTGCAACGCCGCCACCAGCTTCGGCCCCGCCTCGGCGGCGTTGTGCTCATGGTAGGCGACCGGCTTCTGCCGGATGCCATAGCGGGCGAGCAGCGTGCGGGTCACGCGCGTGTCCTCGCAGGCGAGGATGTCGGCGGCCGTGATCGTCTCAAGCGCCCGCAGCGTCACGTCGCCGAGATTGCCGATCGGCGTGGCGACCAGGTAGAGCGCCGTTTCGAGCGGCCGCGCCGGCATCTCGGCCTGAGCGACGACGAAGCTTTTCGGGTGTGGTGTTTCCGGCACGTCATCCTCTACTGGCCGCGACTGAGGCGGCAGCATAGCAGGCGCGCGCAAAAAAGGCCCTGCGCCGCCGGCGGGGTTACAAACATCCAAGACGTGCTGCCAGCGCCCTGTCAGGAGGACATCGTGGACCAATCACCGGCTGCGACCAGCGGATAGCCTTCGCCTCGACGCTTCTATATAGACCCGCGCCTCACTGGAAATACTGTCATGTTGGCAATCACCGGCTCGCGCCGCAAGGCGGCGATCGCATTCATCCTCGTCACGGCGTGCCTCGACATCATCGCGATGGGCATCATCATCCCGGTGCTGCCGCCGCTGATCGAGGAATTCGCAGGCTCGTCCGGGCGCGCCGGCTGGATCAACGGCGTGTTCGTGGCCCTGTGGGCCGGCATGCAGTTCTTCTGCTCGCCGATCATCGGCTCGCTGTCGGACCAGCATGGCCGCCGCCCGGTCATCCTGCTATCGACCCTCGGCCTGTCGCTCGACTACGTGCTGATGGCGGTGGCACCGGACCTGTGGTGGCTGGCGCTCGGCCGCATCATCGCCGGCATCACCTCGTCCAGCTTCACCACCGTGTTCGCCTACATGGCCGACATCACCCCGCCCGAGGGCCGCGCCCGCGCCTACGGGCTCATCGGCGCCGCCTTCTCGGCCGGCTTCGTCGCCGGCCCGGTGATCGGCGGCTTCCTGGGCGAAATCTCGCCGCGCGCGCCCTTCTGGTTCGCGGCGGCGCTTTCGGGCCTCGCCTTCTTCTACGGCCTGCTTGTGCTGCCGGAATCGCTGGCGCCGGAGAAGCGCATGCCGTTCTCGTGGCGGCGAGCCAATCCGCTCGGTGCGCTGGTGCTGCTGCGTTCGCACGCGGAGCTTGCCGGCCTGGCGGTGGTGAACTTCCTGCTGCATTTCGCGCACCACATCTTCTCCGCGGTATGGGTGCTCTACGCGGGCTATCGCTACGGCTGGTCGCCGGCGGAGGTCGGCATCCTGCTCGCCTGCGTCGGCCTGCTCGACATGCTCATGCAGGGCGTCGTGGTGGGGCCGCTGGTCAAGCGGTTCGGCGACCGCACGGTCATGGTCTTCGGCCTGTTCGGCGGCGCCTTCGGCATCGCCATGATGGGCTGGGCGCCCACCGGCCTGTTCCAGTATCTCTCCATGCTGCCCAACGCGCTGTGGGGGCTGGCCATGCCCACGCTGCAGTCGCTGATGACCCGCCATGTCTCCGAAAGCGAGCAGGGCCAACTGCAGGGCGCGAACATGTCGGTGGCCTCCATCGCCGGCATCGTGTCGCCGGTCTTCTTCGGCGGGCTCTACTCCTTCTCAGTCGGTGAAGGCATCGCGATCGAATGGTCCGGCCTGCCCTTCTACGTCGCCTCGGCAATCCTGGCAGGCGCCGCGCTGTTCGGCTGGCGCGTGGCGGCAAGGGCCGGCAGGGCGGAGGCTCGGGCCGCGGCCGAATAGCCCGGCTTGACTTCCCCACCCGGCGGGCCGACATATCGAGCATGAAGCGCGCAATGCCCATCCGGGCCATCATGTCCACGACCCTCATCCGGGTGTGTCCCATCGCGGGACACTGACCCCGGTCCGGCCGCGCTGCGCCTCCGGACCGAGGGACAGGCGTCGACGGACAAGCTTCGGCAATATCCATCACCGCTCTTTTCAGGCGCAATCCACCCCAGAACATCCAGCGCGCGCGTCTCCGCAAGGAGCGGCTGCGCGTCTTTCCACGGACACATGACATGACACAGACCACGACCGGGCGGCGCAAGCCGCCCATCATCATAGGCGACATCGACCTCGATCGCCTGACCCGTCTCGCCGCCGGCGCGCCGGCGGCGATGGCCGACGCGGCCGAGGAACTGCTGGCCGAGCTCGACCGCGCCTCCACGCGGGTGCAGAAGAACATGCCCGACCACATCGTGCGGATGGGCTCCACCGTCACCTACCGACCGGCCGAAGGTGCTGCCCGCACGGTGCAGCTCGTCTATCCGGCCGAGGCCGACATCGCCCAGGGCCGCATCTCGGTGCTGACGCCGATCGGCGCGGCGCTGATCGGCCTGGCGCAGGGCCAGTCGATTGGCTGGGACGACCGCTCCGGCAGGCGGCACGAGCTCACCGTCGTCTCGGTGACGCAGCCGGCCGCGGCGCCGCTGCCGGCCCGGGCAGAGGCATGAACCTTCCGCCGGCCAAGCGCCGGCTCGTCCTCACCTCGGGATGCCTGATCGCAGGCGCCTGACCCCGGATCGGTTTCCGATCCGGGGCGAGCGATCCTGTGCAGCCATCCACGCGCGGCCGCGGGCCGCCACGAGGTGAGACATGAACAATCCCCTTCCCTGCCGCCTGACGACGAAGGACTACGCCGTTCTCGAAACCCTGCTGGAGCGCAGCCTCGACCCGCGCGGCGCGCATGCCACGCTGATCCGGCGAAAGCTCGCGGGCGCCGGCCTGTGGCTGAGCGAGGACATCCCGGCCGACGTGGTCACCATCAACAGCCGCGTGGCTTTCCGCGTCGACGACGCGCCGGCGACCACGCGCATCGTGGCGCAGGCGCCGGTCGACGGGCTCGTCGGCCTGCTGCTGCCGGTGACGACGCTGCGCGGGCTGGCGCTGCTCGGGCTGGCGGAAGGCGAGGGCATCCGCGTCGGCCCGGACGAGGCGACGCTCACCGTCGTCGAAGTGGCCTATCAGCCCGAGGCCGCGCAGCGCGAGGCGCAGCTGCTGCGCACGCCGCCGCGGCGGCCGTCCCTGCGGCTGGTCTACAGCGCGCCCGAGCCCGCAGGCACCTTCGGTCGCGGCCGCTTCGCGGGCGGCGACGACCCCGGCCCTTCCGCGGCGTGACGCATCACGCCGCCAGGTCGGCGACCACCGCGTCGAGCACGATCATGCCGGCCGGCGTGGCGCGCAGGCGCGAATTGCCGATCGGCTCGATCAGGCGCTCCTCCTGCAGGCGCATGATGCGGCGGGCCGAAAGCGGCCGCCCGGCGAGCGCCTCGTAGCGCGCGAGGTCGATGCCTTCCGCCAGCCGCAGGCCCATCAGCAGGAACTCGTCGGCCTCCTGCTCACGCGTCAGCACCTCGCCGCCGACCACGCCATGCCCCTTGGCCTCCACCAGGTTGAGCCAGATTTCCGGCGTGCGCTCGGTGAAGGTGACGTGGCGATGGCCGCCCTCGACGAAGCGCCCATGCGCCCCGGGCCCGATGCCGACATATTCGCCGTAGCGCCAGTAGACGAGGTTGTGACGGCTTTCGGCGCCCGGCACGGCGTGGTTGGAGATTTCGTAGGCGGGCAGGCCGCGCGCGGCGGTCAGTTCACGCGTCGCAGCGTAGAGGTCGGCCGCGTGCCCGGGCGGCGGCGTGTCGATCTTGCCCGCCACGTGCAGCGCGTGGAACGCCGTGCCTTCCTCGATGGTGAGCTGGTAGAGCGACAGGTGGTCGGCGGCATGGCCGATCGCCTGCTCCAGTTCCGCCGTCCACGCCTCGACCGTCTGGCCGGGCCGCGCATAGATCAGGTCGAAGGAAAGGCGCGGGAAGGTTTCGCGCGCCAGCCGGATCGCGCCCAGCGCCTGTTCCACATTGTGCAGCCGGCCGAGGAAGCGCAAATCGGGATCGTTGAGCGCCTGCACCCCCAGCGACACGCGGTTGACGCCGGCGTCGCGATAGCCACGGAAGCGCCCGGCCTCGACGGAGGACGGGTTGGCTTCCAGCGTCACCTCGATGCCCGCAGGCACCGTCCAGTTCGCCGCCACCGCCTCCAGCACGGCGCCCACCGTCCCCGGCTCCATCAGCGACGGCGTGCCGCCGCCGAGAAAGATCGACGTCACCGCGCGCGGACCGCTGCGCTCGCGCATGGCAGCCATCTCGCGGGCAAGAGCGGCCGCATAGCGCTGCTGGTCGATCGGCCGGTGGCGCACATGGCTGTTGAAGTCGCAATAGGGGCACTTGGCCGCGCAGAACGGCCAGTGGATGTAGACGCCGAAGCCGGGCTCGCTCATCCGGCGGTTTCCAGCATGGCTGCCGCGAACCGTGCGAAGGAGCGCGCGCGGTGCGACAGCGGCTCGGCGATACCGTTCTTCTCGGCCGCGTCCATCTCGGCGAAGGTGAGCGGCTGGCCGAGCGGCCGGAACACGGGATCGTAGCCGTGGCCCTTGTGCCCGCGCGGCGGCCACACCAGCGTGCCCTCCACCTCGCCCCGGAAATATTCCGCATGCCCGTCGGGCCAGGCGAGGCACAGGACGGAGACGAAACGGCCGGTGCGCTGCGCGTCGGTTGTGGCGCCTGCCTCGCGCAGCATCGTCTCGGTCTTTTCCATCGCCATCATGAAGTCGCGGCCGCTGCCGTCGGGCTTTTCGGCCCAGTCGGCGGTGTAGACGCCCGGCTGCCGGCCGAGCGCGTCGACCTCCAGACCGGAATCGTCCGAAAGCGCCGGCAGGCCCGTCGCCGAGGCCGCCGCGAATGCCTTGATGTAGGCGTTCTCCTCGAAGGTCGTGCCGGTCTCGGCCGGCTCGGGCAGGCCGTATTCGGCGGCCGATTTGGCCTCGAAGCCATGCGGGCCGATGAGTGCCGCGATCTCCTCCAGCTTGCCCCGGTTGTGGCTGGCCACGACGATTCGGCGGGAATCGAGCCTGCGCATCAGAGCCCCCAGATCGCGGGTTCGGCGAATTCTATCGAATTGCCGGCCGGGTCGCGGAAATAGATGGAGCGGGGGCCGCGCCCGGCGCCGTCCCTCGCCGGCCATTCGAAATCGGCCTCGACGGCGACGCCCTGCGCGGCGAGCCGCGCCTTCCAGTCCTCGATCTCTCCAGCCGTGGCGCGGAAGCACAGATGGCCCTGGCCTGCGGCGCCGTGCGGCGGCACCGGCAGCTTCGCGCCCGGCTGTGGCGGCTTTTTCGTCTCGGCCGGGTTGAACACCAGCAGCACGCCCTCGCCGCAGCGGAAGAAGACGTGCCGCCCCTCCACCCTGGCGATCCGCTCAAGCCCCAGCACGCGCGTGTAGAAATCCTCCGCCGCGTCGAGGTCGTCGGCGTAGAGCGCGGATTCCAGGATCGCGGCCGGCTTCATCGCTGGCTAGCCGATCGCCATCTTCTGCAGTTCGACCAGCCGGGCGATGCCCTTCCTGGCAAGGCCCATCAGCGCGGCGAACTCCTCCTCCGAGAAGGGCGCGCCTTCGGCGGTGCCCTGGATCTCCACGATGCCGCCCTTGCCGGTCATGACGAAATTGGCGTCGGTGCCGGCCGAGGAATCCTCGACATAGTCGAGGTCGATGACGGGCGTGCCGCCGTGGATGCCGCAGGAGATCGCCGCCACGTGGTCCTTCAGCGCGCGCTGGACCGATGTCATCTTGCGCGCTTCCATCCAGCGCAGGCAATCGTAGAGCGCCACGAAGCCGCCGGAGATGGCGGCGGTGCGGGTGCCGCCGTCGGCCTGGATCACGTCGCAATCGACCGTGATCTGGAACTCGCCCAGCTGCTGCAGGTCCACCACGGCGCGCAGCGAGCGGCCGATCAGCCTTTGAATCTCGAGTGTACGTCCGCCCTGCTTGCCCGACGCCGCCTCGCGGCGCATGCGCTCGCCGGTGGCGCGCGGCAGCATGCCGTATTCGGCGGTCACCCATCCCTTGCCGGAATTGCGCATCCAGCCCGGCACCTTCTCCTCGAGGCTCGCCGTGCACAGCACATGCGTGTCGCCGAACTTCACCAGGCAGGAGCCCTCGGCATGGCGCGAGACGCCGCGCTCGAAGGAGATGGCGCGCAGTTCGTCGGGTTGACGTCCGGAAGGCCGCATTATTCGAATATCCTCACAAGATGGTGGGCGGCTTGTAACCCCAGCCATGGCGCGAGGCAAAGGAAAAGCCCTGCCGCAGCGACATCGCCGCGCAGGCCGCCACTCCGGCCCCGCAGCGCCGCCCGCTTGCGCGCCTCGCAGGCCGATCTATATCCTTGGCAGGCGATCGGGGCACGAAATGACCAGACCCGTCATGGACCAGAACCTGCAGTCTCTCGACGCGCGCTCGCGCGACATCTTCCGCGCGATCGTGGAGACCTATCTGCGCGACGGCGAGCCGCTTGGCTCGCGCAATCTGTCGCGCATCCTGCCGCATTCGCTGTCGCCGGCAACCATCCGCAACGTCATGGCCGACCTCGAATCGCTCGGTCTCATCTATGCCCCGCACATCTCCGCCGGCCGGCTGCCCACCCAGCAGGGCCTGCGCTTCTTCGTCGACGCCTTCATGGAGATCGGCGACCTTTCGGACGAGGAGCGCCGCGTCATCGAGGCGCAGGTCAAGGCGTCCGGTCCCGGCCAGTCGCTGGAGCACATGCTTACAGAGGCGAGCCAGATGCTTTCGGGCATGTCGCGCGGCGCCGGCCTGGTGCTCGCCTCCAAGCACGAGCTGGCGCTGAAGCATATCGAGTTCATCCAGCTGGAGCCGACGCGGGCGCTGGCGGTGCTGGTCTCGCAGGGCGGCGACGTGGAAAACCGCGTCATCGACGTGCCGGCCGGCGTGACCGCCTCGCAGCTTCAGGAGGCCTCCAACTTCCTCAACGCCCACATTCGCGGCCGCACGCTGCCGGAGGCGCGCGCCGAGATCACCCGGCTGAAGGACGAGACGCGCGCCGCGCTGAACACGCTCTCCCAGGAACTCGTCGAGCGCGGCCTTGCGGTCTGGGCCGGCGCGGCGAGCGGCGTGCCGGCACAGCTCATCGTGCGCGGCCGCGCCAACCTTCTGGAAAACGTCACCGCGCAGGCCGATCTCGACCTGCTGCGCCACCTGTTCGAGGATCTGGAGACCAAGGAAGGCCTGATCCAGCTGCTCGACCTCGCCGAGGGCGGGCACGGCGTGCGCATCTTCATCGGCTCGGAAAACAAGCTCTTTTCGCTCTCCGGCTCGTCGCTGGTGGTGGCGCCCTACCGCGACAACAATTCGCGCGTCATCGGCGCGCTCGGCGTCATCGGCCCGACCCGGCTCAACTATGCCCGCATCGTGCCGATGGTGGACTACACCGCGCAGGTGATCAGCCGGATGCTGAAGTAGGAGGCGACGTTGATCCGCCTGAACATTCCCTGGATCATTGACGTTACTTCCTCCTTAGAGCGCCTCGACGAGGTCCAGGCCGGCCGCCCATATTCAGAAGTCATCCACCTTTTGTACTTCGCCCGATACAATCTAGATGCTGTTTATCAGGATAGTGTCTATAATCAGCACCTGAAGATTTCCAGGTCGCGAGGCTTCGAACTCAGGAATGCGATCGATGCATTTACTGAAAAGTATGATCGTACTCCAGAAATTTCGATCGAACAATTTGATGGTTGGACCATCAGAAATGCTCGAGATCGTTTTCGCGAGCTTTTTCTGGCAGAGATCAGTGCGGTCCCAGCCTATTTGGTTACACGAAAAGAAGGTTATGATGTTGAGCTCCTTATCGATTACGGGGCTTCTCTCTTTCCAGTAACCCTTTCAACGAAGGTCCCTGAAGCTCTCCGTGATGCAGGTGAAGCCGGAAAGGCTCTGGCTTTTGAAGTTGCCACTGGCTGCGGTTTTCATGCCTTTCGCGTGGTTGAAAGTGTCGTACGGCGCTATTGGGACGAGGTTACGGAAGGAAGGGCGCGACCGAGGCCCGAAACGCTCGGAAATTTCGCGGCAGAGTTAGAGAAATCTAGGAGTGGGGACGCTAAAATAATAGAATCGATAAAGCAGATGACTCGACTCCATCGGAATCCGATAGCACATCCAGAAGTACTTCTTAGTGTCGAGGAAGCCATCGGTATTATCGGGATCGCGCGAAGTGTGACCGGCGCGATGCTTCTCGTTCTTCCAGATTTGCCCTTAACGGTAGACACGCCGTCCTCGGCGCGCTGAGGTACCCTTGATTTTCGGGTGGCAAAGCTCGATATCCGGCGCAACTTCAATACGATCTGGAACGGACGAGCGATGAGCGAACATCCAAAGGACGAGCGCGCGCCCGACGAGAATGCGGCAAAGAGCGACGACGCGGTGAAGAACCAGTACGCGGAGGCCTCCGGCTTTTCGGGCGGCGAGGCCGGCGGCCAGTCGGCGGAATACGAGGCGCTGATGCGCCTGATGAAGGAGAATGACGAGCTGAAGGATGCGCGGCTGCGCACCGCGGCCGAGATGGAGAACCTGCGCCGCCGCACCGCGCGCGAGGTCGCCGACGCACGCAGCTACGCGATCGCCAATTTCGCGCGCGACATGCTTTCGGTGTCGGACAATCTGCGCCGCGCGCTGGACGCGATCCCGGCCGAGGCGCGGGCCTCGGGCGATGCCGGCCTCAAGGCGCTGATCGAAGGCGTCGAAGTGACCGAGCGCGGCATGCTGGCCGGCCTCGAGCGCCACGGCGTGCGCAAGATCGAGCCGCAGGGCGAGCGTTTCGACCCGCATTTCCACCAGGCGATGTTCGAGGTGCCCAACCCCGAAGTGCCCGCCAACACCGTCGTGCAGGTGGTGCAGACCGGCTACGTCATCGGCGACCGCGTGCTGCGGCCGGCCATGGTGGGCGTCGCCAAGGGCGGCCCGAAGCAGCCGGCGCTCAACGACGAGCCGGCGGCCGAGCCCGGACCGCCCAATCCGCAGGCCGAGAAGGACGCCTAGGCCGCCCGCACCGGGCGGCCGACGGTCATCGCCGAACTGAAAGTCTCGTCGCTGTCGACGAAGACTGCCTCGGTGCCGGCGCCCATGGCGTCGAAGAAGCGGCTGACGAAGGCGCGGAACGCCGCGCACAGCGCGATGTCGCATATCTGCCGGTCTGAGAAGCCGACCGCGCGCAGGCGGTCGATGTCCGCCTGCTCGACCGTCGAGGCGGCCCGCGTGACCTTTTCCGCATAGGCCAGCATCTCCACGTCCCTGTCGGAGAGGCCGGCGTTGCGGAAGTCGCGCTGCACCGCCAGCACCGCCTCCTTCGAGCCCAGTTCGCCGATCAGCTGCTTGCTGTAGACATGCGAGCAATAGGTCGAGGGGATGTCGCGCGCCGCGATCAGCGTAATCAGCCGCCATTCGCGCATGCCGAGCGAAAATCCGCCGCGGATGCGGTCGGAGAAATCGGTATAGGCGGGCAGCAGGTCGGGGCGGGCGGTGAAGCACCGGGTCGCTTCCATGACGAAGCCCAGTTGCGCCTTCTGCGCGGCGTAGATCTCCGCCACGCGCCCTTCCGCGTCTGCTTCCGCGATCGTGTTCAGGAACATGGAGCCCTCCTTCGACGGCGTCGACCCCAGTCTAGCAAAGCCGTTTCGCAAGGGAAGCGCCGGCGAGGCCATGCCTGCACGCCCCTTCCGGTCCGGCGCGCTTTCGCCTATCGCTAGTGGCCCGGAGGCCACCCTTGAACCCGATCATCTTCCTCGACTATGCCGGCGTCGCCGTGTTCGCCGCGACCGGCGCGCTCGCCGCGTCGCGCAAGCAGGCCGACATCATCGGCTTCCTGTTCCTGGCCGGCGTCACCGGGATCGGCGGCGGCACGCTGCGCGACGTCATCCTCGACGTGCCGGTGTTCTGGACCGTCAACCACGACTATCTGCTGGTCTGCGCCACGATGGCGGTGGTCGTCTACTTCACCGCGCATCTGATCGAATCGCGCTGGAAGCTGCTGCTGTGGCTCGATGCGGTCGGGCTCGCCGCCTACTGCGTGTTCGGCGCCTGGAAGGGGCTGGTGGTGACCGGCTCCGCCGTGGTGGCGGTCATCATGGGCGTGCTGACCGCCACCTTCGGCGGCATATTGCGCGACCAGCTGGCGGGCGAGCCCTCAGTGCTGCTGCGGCCGGAGATCTACGTCACCGCCGCGCTGGCGGGCGCGGTCGTCTTCACCGTCGGCTACCTCGCCGGCCTGCCGCTGCTGGCGGCGGCGGCTCCGGCCTTCCTCGTGGCCTTTGCCATACGCGGCGGGGCGCTGTGGTTCGGCTGGTCGTTCCCGCGCTACCGCAGCCGCCCTGGCAGGCCGCCCGACGACATCGACCTAAGCTAGAGCAGGCCGTTCTGCTGCGCCGCCTGGCGCAGGCTCGTCTGCGGGCGCGGGCCGATCTGCTGGATCACCAGCCCGGCCGCCAGCGAACCCAGCGCGCCGCAATCGGCAAGGCTGCGGCCAGCCGTGTAGCCATAGAGGAAGCCGGCGGCATAGAGGTCGCCGGCGCCGGTCGTGTCGACCAGCTCGTCGATCTCGATCGCCTGCACCACCACGGTCTCGTCGCCGCGCACCAGCACCGAGCCGTGCTCGGAGCGGGTCACCGCGGCCAGCCTGCAGTCCTTGCGGATCTGCTCCAGCCCGGCCTCGAACGAGGCGGTCTGGTAGAGCGACTTCAGCTCGCTCTCATTGGCGAAGACGATGTCGACCGTGCCGGAGCGCATGAGATCGAGGAACTCGTCGCGATAGCGGTCGACGCAGAACGGGTCGGACAGCGTCATCGACACTTCGCGGCCGGCCGCATGGGCGAGTGCCGCCGTCATGCGGATCGCTTCCTTGGCGCGCGGCGGGTCCCACAGATAACCCTCGAAATAGGTCACCTTGGCGCCGGCGGCCTTGTCGGCCTCGACATCCTCCGGGCCGAGCTCGACGCAGGCGCCCAGATAGGTGTTCATCGAGCGCTCGCCGTCGGGCGTGACGAAGATCATGGAGCGCGCGGTGGGCGGCGTGCCCTCCAGCGGGCGCGTGTCGAACGCCACGCCCTGGGCGCGGATGTCGTGGGTATAGATCTTGCCCAGATGGTCCTTCGACACCTTGCCGAAATAGGCGGCGCGGCCGCCGAAGCTCGCCACGCCGGCGGCCGTGTTGCCGGCGCTGCCGCCCGAGGCCTCGATGGCGGGTCCCATGCGGCTGTAGAGCAGCTCGGCGCGGTCGGCGTCGATCAGGTTCATCGCGCCCTTGACGATGCCGTTCTCGGTGATGAAGCCGTCGTCGCATCGCGCGATGATGTCCACGATCGCGTTGCCGATGCACAGCACGTCATACTGGCTCATACGGGTCTCCGGGCGGGCGGCTGGGGACAGGCGGCTGGAAAACTCCCCGCGCGGGTTTAGCCATTGGCGGGGGATTTGCAAGCCTCGATCGCCGCGTTGCGCGCCGGGGCCGGCGCGCCTATGTGCAGACGGAAAGGAGCCCGCCGATGATCCTCGACGCCGCGCGCGCCGCCATGTCCCGCCTGTTCACGCCCGAATTCCGCTCGGTGTTCCTGAAGTCGCTGGGCCTGACGGTCCTGATGCTGGTCGCCGCCTGGTTTGGGCTGGCGCAGCTGTTCGACTGGCTGGCCATGCCGTGGCTGGACAGGCTTCTGCCGGGGCTTCCCTCATGGGCCGGCTGGCTCGGCGTGGTGGCGGCGATCATCGCGGGAATCGGTCTCGCGCTCGGTCTTGCCATGCTGATTGCGCCTGTGACCGCTTTCGTGGCCGGCCTGTTCCTCGACGACGTGGCCGAACTGGTGGAGCGCGCAGACTATCCCGCAGACCCGCCCGGACGGGCGATGCCGGCGCTGCCGGCGCTGTGGATGTCGCTGAAATTCCTGGGCGTGGTCATCCTCGGCAACATCGTGGCGCTGCTTCTGCTGCTGGTGCCCGGCATCAACATCGCCGCCTTCTTCGTGGTCAACGGCTACCTGCTGGGGCGCGAATTCTTCGAATTCGCCGCCATGCGTCACAGGCCGGAGGCGGAGGCCAGGGCGATGCGGCGGCGCAACGGCTTCACCGTGTTCCTGGCCGGGCTGGTCATCGCGGCCTTCCTGGCGGTGCCGCTGCTCAACCTGCTGACGCCGCTTTTCGCCGCGGCGATGATGGTGAACCTGCACAAGATGGTGGCCGCCCGCGAAAGAGCGGCTGCCGGCGGCGGGCTGCGGGCCTAGAACCTGCCCGCGCGGTCCCGCCGGCGCCCCGCCGCGCGCAGGTGCAGCCGCGCCGCCGGGCTTGATCTGCCCACATGCAATCGCCATCTGGGAATTGCCGCTTGGGAAATCGGCAACCGGCAGGCTGACGCCGGCAGAGATTTCGACCACGTCCGGGAGGGAGATATGTTCGTCGATCTGATCCTTGCGATTGCGCATCATCTCCTCATCTTCGCGCTGGCGGCCGCGCTCGCGGCCGAGTTCGTGCTGGTCCGCCCGGGGCTCGCGGGGCGCGACGTCAAGCTCGTCGGCCACATCGACCAGGCCTATGGCGGGCTTGCCGGCGTGGTCATCGTCATCGGCGTGCTGCGGGTGATCTTCGGCCTCAAGGGCTGGGAATTCTACGTCTACAACTGGGCCTTCTGGGCCAAGATGGCGGCCTTCGCGGCCACCGGCCTCATCTCCATCCTGCCCACCGCGCGCATCCTTTCATGGCGCAAGGCGGCGGAAGCCTCGCCCGGCATCTACGTCGTGCCGGACAACGAGATCGCCGCCGTGCGCCGCTACGTGCGGCTGGGCGTCGCCACCTTCCTGCTCATCCCCGTCTTCGCCGCCATGATGGCGCGCGGCGTCGGCGGCTAGGCTTCCGCCTCCGCCGGCAGTTCCGCGATCTCGACCAGCGGAGCTGGGATGGCGCTGGTCTTCACCGCCGCCTTGCAGATGTCGGCGATCACGCAGGCCTGACATTCCGGCCGGCGCGCCTTGCACACATAGCGGCCGTGCAGGATCAGCCAGTGATGCGCGTGGCGCATGTATTTTTCCGGGATGACGGCAAGCAGCACCCGCTCGACCTCGTCCGGCGTCTTGCCCGGCGCCAGGCCCAGGCGGTTGCCAAGCCGGAATATGTGGGTGTCGACCGCCATGGTCGGGTGGCCGAAGGCGATGTTCAATACCACGTTGGCGGTCTTGCGCCCGACGCCGGGCAGTGCCTGCAGCGCCTCGCGGCTGTCCGGCACCTCGCCGCCATGCTGCTCCACCAGCGCCCGCGACAGCGCGATGACGTTCTTCGCCTTGTTGCGCCACAGGCCGATGGTGCGGATATGCTCTCCGACCTTCGCCTCGCCCAGCGCCAGCATCTTCTGCGGCGTGTCGGCGGCCGCGAACAGCCCGCGCGTCGCCTTGTTGACGCCGGCATCCGTCGCCTGCGCCGACAGCACCACCGCCACCAGCAGCGTGAAGGCGTTCACCGATTCCAGCTCGCCCTTCGGTTCCGGCCGCTGGACGGAGAAGCGGCGGAATATCTCGTCGATCTCCGCCTCGGTGTAGGCGGTCAGCGGCCGGCGCCTCGGCCGCGGGCGCGGCTTCACATTGGCGCCGTCGCGATATTTTGAACGGCCGGATGCGGTTGCGGGGGCCTTTTCCGTGGGCTTGGCTTTGTCCTTGGGCATGGCCGCTCTATAATCCGGTTCATGGCCGAATTGAATGCCGCGGAGACGCCGCTGTTCAGGGCGCTGCTCGTACCCCACCGCTCGCTCGGGCGGCGCGGCTTCCATGTGCTGATGGCCGTGCTGGTCGGGTTCTGGGGCGTGTTCGGCCTCGTCTTCTGGTCGCTCGGCGCCTGGCCCGTCTTCGGCTTCCTGGGGCTGGACGTGCTGGCCATCTGGCTCGCCTTCCGCTGGAACTATCGCGCTGCCCGCGTCCGCGAGGAGGTCGAGGTGTCGCGCGTGGCGCTCGACATCCGCAAGATCGCGCCTTCGGGGCGGCTGCAGAGCTTCCGCTTCAACCCGTTCGGCGCACGCTTCGAGGTCGCCCGCCACGACGAGATCGGCATCGTGCGCATGGCGGTCGCCGGCGAGGGCCGCAGCGTGGCGATCGGCGCCTTCCTCAATCCCGAGGACCGGGAGAGCTTCGCCGCCGCCTTCGGCCGCGCGCTGAAGCTGGCGAAGGCGGGGTAGAACGCAGGAATCGGGTGGTTTCGCGCAGCACGCCATACGATATTGGCGTTTCAGGAGACGAAGCCATGAACGCCCAGACCGCCATCAACCTCCAGCGCGACATCACGCCCGCCGGCTCCGACTACGATGTGGTGCGCGCCGTGATCGAGAAGATCAGCCTCGACTATCGCGACCAGCCCTCGCTCGAGACCATCGCGGCCGAGGTCGGCGACACGCCCACCGGCCTGCAGAAGCTGTTCACGCGCTGGGCGGGACTTTCGCCCAAGAGCTTCCTGCAGGCAGTCACGCTCGACCATGCGCGAAGGCTGCTCGACCAGGGCGCGCCGCTGCTCGACGCAGCCTACGAGGTCGGCATGTCCGGCCCCGGCCGGCTGCACGACCTGTTCGTCACCCATGAGGCGATGTCGCCGGGCGATTACAAGACGCGCGGCGCGGGACTGACCATCCGCTATGGCTGGCACATCTCGCCCTTCGGCGTCGCGCTGGTCATGGTCACCGACCGCGGCCTCGCCGGCTTGGCCTTCTGCGATCCGGGCGGCGAGCGCGCCGCCTTCGAGGACATGGCGGGCCGCTGGCCAAACGCTCTGTATGTCGAGGACATGGCGGCGACGGCGCCCTATGCCGGCCGTGTCTTCGATCCGGCGCGGTGGCGCGGCGAGGAGCCGCTGCGCGTCGTGCTCATCGGCACCGACTTCCAGGTGCGCGTGTGGGAGGCGCTGCTGCGTATCCCCATGGGGCGCGCCCGCACCTACTCGTCGCTGGCGAGCGAGATCGGCGCGCCCCGCGCCAGCCGCGCGGTGGGGGCCGCGATCGGAGCCAACCCGATCTCCTTCGTGGTGCCGTGCCACCGGGCGCTCGGCAAGTCCGGTGCGCTGACCGGCTATCACTGGGGCATAACGCGCAAGCGGGCGATGCTGGGCTGGGAGGCGGGGCAGCTCGACGCGCCCGGCGCGTGAGAGCCGTCTTAACCAACGGTTAACCATACATACCTAGGGTTGCATACTATAAATTATGCAACCTTAGGCGACCAGCATGCCTCGCCCGAAGCCCTGGACTATTCTGCTGCTAAGCCTGCCGATCGCCGGCACGGCCGCGGCGGAGACGCGCGACGTGCTGTTCAGCGCGAATGTTGCGGCCGTCTGCACGCTGACGGTCAATTCCAACGGCACCATGGTGGCGGCGGCCGACCTGCAGACGCTGAGCTCGAAGCTTGTCGGCGGGTCGCCTGCCTCCCTCACCCTTTCCACCACGGGCGGCGTCGACCTCAGCCTCGACCCGGTGACCGTCGTTACCGTCCCGGCCGGAGACGTCAGCGCCACCAGCTGGACGCCGACCTATTCGGCCACCGGGGCGCACGCCATCGCCGAGAAGGCGGGGGCCACCGCGCTCGCCGCGCCCGGCACCTCCACGCTGTCCATCCACCTGGTCGGCGCCAAGGGCGGTTCCGACCGCTTCTCGGCCGGCAATTACGAGGCGACGGTGACGGTGCGATGCGAATGATCATGCCCCCGCGCGCCGCCGCGCTGCTCGCTCCGGCCCTCGCCATCGCCGCCGCTGCGCCGGCTTCGGCGCAGTCGATGAGCCCGATGCGTGCCGAGATCACCAGTTTTGCCGAATCCTTCGCGGTGCGGGTCTTTCCCGCCAATCCCTACGATCATCAGATCAGGGTCGAGGTGCGGGTCTACGACCAGGACTTCGCTCCCGTCGCCGCCGAAGTCCTGCCCGGCAGCTTCATGCTCGGCGCGCAGGCCTCGCGCTCCGTCCTCGTGGTCGTGCCCTTCGCCGGCGCGGCCGACCGCAAAGTGCGTATCTGTACCGAAAGCGTTCCCTTCCCAACCGAGCAGACGCGGATCAAGGCACAGATATGCGGCAAGTTTTTCGCAAGGCGGCGCTGACGGCCTTCCTCCTTTGCGCGGCGGCGGGGGCATCGCAGGCCGGCGACGTCTACACGCTCAACCAGAACCAGACCGGCTTCTCGCTGCCGGGCGTGGCTCTGCCCCAGGGCCAGGACGAGGTGCGCGCCGCCGACGGCACCACCTGCCGCTCCGCCGTCTCCGGCAACGGCGCCTATATCGACATGGGCGTGATCGGAGGGCAGGGCATCGCGTCGGGCCAGATGGCCACATATGGCCGCGTGGTCATCCCGCTGGGGCGCACGCCGACGCGGCTCGACTGCGCAAAGCTCTACGCGCTGGAGGTCGAGCGGCTGAAGATGGAGCTGCAGCTGCTCAAGATGGGGCTGGCGCGCGGCGGCGGCGCCGGAGCAGGCGCCAATCCCGGCTGGGCGCGCGAGGGCTGGAGCGATGGGCGCTAGCCGCGCACGGTGTATCGCGGCTGCGTCGGCCGCGGCGCTGCTGGCCGCCACCCCGCCCGCGCACACGGCGGTGATCGGCACCTGCACCATAAACGTTCTGTCGCCCGGCGAGATGAGGGCGAACCCGGCCATCAGCCGCCTCGGCTCGAAGGAGGCCGGCGGCGAGCCCGCACGCGTGAGCATCAGGACGAATTCGCTCGTCTGCTACGTTCTGGGCCTGCTCGACTGCTACCGCATCTCGGCCCCGGCGCCGGCCGGTTTCCTGTCAGCACCCGCCGGCGGCGACAGCGGGGTGACCTTCGCCACCAGCTACCGCATCGGCGGCGGCGGGGACATCGCCGGCAACATCAGGACGGAAGTCTTCAACGGCACCTATCAGGTGGCGATCGACCTGGCCGCCGAGCGCGCCTCCGGGGTTTTTCCGGCCGGCGCCTATCAGGCGCAGGTCACCGTGCGCTGCGAGTAGCGACAGCCTCGCCCGCCGCGCTAGAGTGCCGGCGAATGGGAGGATTCGCGTCGGCATGATCACCGTCATCGGCTCCATCAATCTCGACCTGATCGCGCGCGTGGACCGCCTGCCGGCGCCCGGCGAAACCGTGCCCGGCCAGCGCTTCGACACCGCGCCCGGCGGCAAGGGGGCCAACCAGGCGCTGGCCGCGCGCCGCGCAGGCGCAGGCGTGCGCATGGTCGGCGCGGTGGGCCGCGACGCCTTCGCCGGCGAGGCGACCGCGCTGCTGGCGGCGGCCGGCGTCGACCTGGCGCTCGTAGACGGCGCGGATGCGGCGACCGGCGTGGCGCTGATTCTGGTGGGCGCCGACGGCGAGAACATGATCGCGGTCGTGCCCGGAGCCAACGGCACGGTTGTGCGAGAGGCGGTCGCCGCCGCCGGACTGGCGAAAGGCGGCATGGTGCTGCTGCAGCACGAGATCCCGCTCGCAACCGTCGAGGCGGCGCTCGATGCCGCACGCATGGCCGGCGCAACGTCCATCCTCAACACCGCGCCATTCCGCGCCGAGGCGGCACCCTTCGTCGGCAAGGCCGACTATGTGATCGCCAACGAAACCGAGTTCGACCTCTACGCCGACGCCCTGTCGCTAGCGGGCGGCAGCCGCGAGCAGCGCATGCGCGACTTCGCCGGCCGCACCGGCCGCGCCATGATCGTGACGCTCGGCGCCGACGGCGTGCTTGCAGCGGCGGGCGACGAATCCTTCCATGTGCCTGCCATGAAGATCACCCCGGTCGACACGGTCGGCGCGGGAGACACGTTCTGCGGTTACCTTGCGCAGGGGCTTGAGGCCGGGCTGCCGCTGAGGGACGCCATCCGCCGCGCCGGCGTTGCCGGGTCGCTGGCCTGTCTCAAGCCTGGCGCGCAGCCCTCGATCCCCGCCGCCGGCGAGGTCGCGGCCGCGCTTGCCTCGCTTCCGGCTTGACGCCGGGCGCGCGGTGCGCAAGCTGTGCTGCTGCCGGAGGAACGCCCCCAATGTCCCCAGACGTCTACACCGCATTCGCGCTCGCCTGCCTCGTGATCATCCTCGTTCCGGGGCCGACGGTCACGCTGATCATAGGTTCGAGCATGCGGCACGGTACGCGGGCCGGCCTGCTCAACGTGGCCGGCACGCAGGCCGGCATCGCCCTGATGATCGGCATCGTCGGTGTCGGCCTCACCTCCGCCGTGGAGGCGATGGGGCACTGGTTCGAATGGGTGCGCCTGCTGGGCGCCGCCTACCTTGTCTGGCTCGGCTGGCAGATGATCCGCTCGCGCGGCGAGCTCGCGCCCGGCGAGGCGGCGCCTGTGCCGCGCGGCGGCTTCTTCCTGCAGGGTTTCCTCGTCGCTGTGTCCAACCCCAAGACGCTGGTGTTCTTCGGCGCCTTCATCCCGCAGTTCATCGATCACGGGCTGCCCTACGCGCCGCAGGTGTTCATCATGGGGCTGACGGCGCTGGTCTTTGCCGCGGCGTCGGACTCCGCCTATGCCATCGTGGCGGGCCGGGCCGGCCGCGCGCTGTCGGCAAGCCGCGTTCGGCTGCTTTCGCGCATCAGCGGCGGCATGCTCATCGGCGGCGGGCTGTGGCTGGCCTTCTCGCGGACGAAGTGACCGCTCAGGCGATCCGGACGCCGGCGTCCTTCATCTTTTCGGTCATCGCGGCCAGCGAGCCGCCGAGGTCGATGGCGCGGCAGGCGTCCATCACCACGGTCGCCTCCAGGCCCAGCCTCGCGGCGTCCAGCGCCGAATAGGCGACGCAGAAATCGGTGGCCAGCCCCGCCAGCGTCACCCTGGCGATGCCACGCTCCTTCAGATAGCCGCCCAGCCCGGTCGGCGTGCGGTGGTCATTCTCGAAAAAGGCCGAATAGCTGTCGATCGCAGGGCGAAACCCCTTGCGCACCACCAGCTGCGCCTTGTCCCACTTCAGTCCGGGGTGGAAGCGCGCGCCCTCGCTGCCCTGCACGCAATGATCCGGCCACAGCGTCTGCGGCCCGTAGGGCATCTCGACGGTCGAGAAAGGCTCGCGGCCTGGATGGGTCGAGGCGAAGCTCGAATGCCCCGCCGGATGCCAGTCCTGCGTCAGAACCACATTCTCGAACCGTTCGATCAGCCGGTTGACCAGCGGCACGATCTGGTCGCCGCCCGCCACAGCGAGCGCGCCTCCCGGGCAGAAATCATTCTGCACGTCGATCACGATCAGCGCTTCGTCCGCCAAGCCAGCCTCCGGTCATCATCTGCCTGTGCCGAGCAGAGCGAAAAACGCCGGCTTTGACAAGCCGCATGCCGGTGATATCGTTTGCATACCAATGAATTTGGCCCCGCGCCGCGGCAATCGAGCCGGGCGCGAGAAGGCCGGAGTGGGAACCGTGGCGCGCTATGCGAGACCGCGATCGCTGGACGAGGCGCTCGGCCTTCTTGCCGAGGCGCACTGGCGGGTCCTGTCCGGCGGCACCGACTTCTACCCCGCCCTCGGCGCGGCCCCGCTCCGCGACGACGTGCTCGACATCTCGGCGCTGGCCGAGCTTCGAGGCATCTCCACCACCGCCACCCATTTCGCCATCGGCGGGCTGACCAGCTGGGCCGAGATCGCTGCCGCGCCGCTGCCGCCGGCCTTCGACGCACTCAAGCTCGCCGCGCGCGAGGTCGGCTCGGTCCAGATCCAGAACCGCGCCACGGTCGCCGGCAATCTGTGCAACGCCTCGCCCGCCGCCGACGGCGTGCCGCCGCTGCTGGTGCTCGACGCGGAGGTGGAGCTGCGCTCGGCAACCGGCATGCGCACCCTGCCGCTCAGCCGTTTCATCCTCGGCAACCGGCGCACCGCGCTTGCGCCCGACGAGTTGCTGACCGCCATCCGCATCCCGCGCGCGTCCGCCGCCGGCGGCTCCGGCTTCGTCAAGCTCGGCGCGCGGCGCTATCTCGTCATCTCGATCGCCATGGCCGCCGCGCGCATCGCCATCGGCGCGGGCGGGCGCATCGAGGCCGCCGCCGTCTCGGTCGGCGCCTGCTCGCCCGTCGCCGTGCGGCTGGCGGAGCTGGAGGCCGAGCTTGCCGGCCGCCCGGCCGACGCCGCGCTTGCCGAGATCGTCCAGCCGCGGCACCTAGCAGCGCTCAGCCCCATCGACGATGTGCGCGCCAGCGCCGGCTACCGGCTGGACGCCGCGCGCGAGATCGTGGCGCGCGCGCTGCTCATGGCGGCAGGGCGCCAGCCCGCGTCGGAGGCGGCCGCATGAGGCTCGCGCCCGCTCCTATCGCCATAACGGTCAATGGCCGCGCCGTCGCGGTCGAGGTTCCGCCGGTGACGCGGCTCTCGGCCCTGCTGCGCGACACGCTGGGCCTGACCGGCACCAAGGTGGGCTGCGACGCCGGCGATTGCGGCGCCTGCACGGTGCTGGTCGACGGCGCTCCCGCCTGCGCCTGCCTTGTGCCTGCCGCGCAGGCCGCCGGCACCGACATCCGCACTGTCGAGGGGCTGGCCAACGGCGCTCTTTCCGCCCTGCAGGCTTCCTTCCTGCGCCACGGCGCGGCGCAGTGCGGCATCTGCACGCCGGGCTTCCTCGTCGCGGCCACCGCGTTGCTGGAGGCGAATCCCAGCCCGACCGAGGCCGAGGTGCATGACGCGCTCGGCGGCGTTCTCTGCCGCTGTACCGGATACCGCAAGATCGTGGCGGCGGTGATGGATGCGCTCGACGCACCGCCCGCTGGCCTGCCGGCCATCTCCCCCTCATGGGGGGAGATTCGCGATGGGGCCGTCGGCGCATCCGTCCCGCGCCTCGATGGCCCGCCGAAAGTGCTGGGCACGGAGATGTTCGGCGCCGACGAGCGCCCTGCCGACGCGCTGTCGGTGCTGGCCGTCCGCTCGCCGCACTGGCACGCCGAGTTTGCGTTCGGCGACCTCGACGCCTTCGTCGCCACCCATCCCGGCATCGTCGCGGTCTACACGGCGGCCGACATACCCGGCCGCAACCGCTTCGGCGTCATCCCGCCCTTCGCCGACCAGCCGGCGCTGGCGGAGGGTCGCGCGCGCTTCCGCGGCGAGGCGGTGGCGGTGGTGGCCGGCGATCGCGCAGCGGTCGAGGCGCTCGACATCGCGGATTTTCCGATCGAATGGCGGCCGCTGCCGCATGCGCTGGGCATCGACGAGGGCAAGGCGGCGCCTGCCCTGCACGACAGCCGCCCCGGCAATCTGCTCACCACCGGCCGCGTGGTGCGCGGCGACGCGGACGCCGCACTCGCGGCCTCGCACGCCACCGCTTCCGGTTCGATCGAGACCTCCTATGTCGAGCACGCCTATATCGAGCCCGAGGCCGGCCACGCCTTCATGGATGGCGACACGCTGGTCATCAAGGCGTGCACGCAGTCGCCCGTGATGGACCGCGACGACACCGCCGCGATCCTCGGCCTGCCGCCGCATCGGGTGCGCATCATCCCCACCGCCACAGGCGGCGGTTTCGGCTCCAAGCTCGACATCTCGCTGCAGCCACTGATCGGGCTGGTGGCGCTCAAGACCGGGCGGCCGGCGGCGCTCTGCTACACGCGTCCCGAATCGATGGCCTCGACCACGAAGCGCCACCCCGCGCGGATGACCGCCACCATCGGCGCCGATGCCGAAGGCCGCATCACCGGCATGGTGTTCGACGGAGACTTCAACACGGGCGCCTATGCCAGCTGGGGGCCGACCGTGGCGACGCGCGTGCCGGTGCATGCGAGCGGGCCGTACTACACGCCGGCCTATCGCGCGCATGCCCGCGCCATCCACACCAACGGCCCGATCTCCGGCGCCTTCCGCGGCTTCGGCGTGCCGCAGGCGGCGGTGATGCAGGAAACGCTGTACGATGAACTGGCCGGCAAACTGAATATCGACAGGCTGGATTTCAGGCTGAAGAACGCCCTGCGCAACGGCCAGCGCACAGTCAGCGGCAATGTCATGGAAACCGGCGTCGGCATGGTCGAATGCCTGGAGGCACTGGCCCCGCACTGGCGGCGCGCGCTGGCCGAGGCCGAGGCGTTCAACCGCCTTGACGGCGTCGTGCGCCGCGGCGTCGGCGTCGCCTCCTGCTGGTATGGCTGCGGCAACACCGGCATCCCCAACCCGTCCACCATCCGGCTGGGCATCACGCGCGACGGACGACTGGTCATGCACCAGGGCGCGGTCGACATCGGCCAGGGCTCCAACACCGTCATCCCGCAGATCTGCGCCGACGCGCTGGGCCTGCCGCTCGAACAATTCAGCTACGTCTTCGGCGACACGCAGCTGACGCCCGACGCCGGCAAGACCTCCGGCTCGCGCCAGACCTACATCTCCGGCAAGGCGGCGGAAAAGTCCGGCCGCGCGCTGCGGGATGCGATCCTGCGCTTCGCCAATGTCTCGGATGCCGCGCAGCTGTCGCTGGAAGGCGGGGCGATCATCGTGCGCGAGGGTGCCGCATCGCGCCGCATCGCGCTCACCGATCTGCCGGCCGATGCGGACGGCTACGTCTTCCGCGCGGAAGAGACCTACGACCCGCCGACGGTGCCGCTCGACGCCGATGGCCAGGGCAAGCCCTATGCCGTCTATGGCTATGGCGCGCAGATCGCCGAGCTGGAGGTGGACACCGCGCTGGGCACGGTGAAGCTCCGCAAGATCACCGCCGCGCACGATGTCGGCCGCGCCATCAACCCGCTGCTTGCCGAGGGCCAGGTCGAAGGCGGCATCGCCCAGGGCATCGGCATGGCGCTGATGGAGGAATACGTGCCCGGCCGCACCGAAAACCTGCACGACTACCTCATCCCCACCATCGGCGACGTGCCGGAGATCGAGACAATCCTGGTCGAGGTGCCCGATCCGGAAGGCCCGTTCGGCGCCAAGGGGCTGGGCGAGCACGTGCTGATCCCCACCGCGCCGGCCATCCTCAACGCCATCCGCCACGCAACGGGAGCACTGGTGACGAGGCTGCCGGCGACACCTGATCGCGTGCTGCGGGCGATCCGGGAGGCGCGCCCATGAACGAGCTCGTAGAACGCTTCGACCCGGCCGAACCAATTGCCAAGCCGACGTCCGAAAAGCTGCGCTGCGACGCCTGCCCGGTCATGTGCTACATCGCCGAGGGCCGCACCGGCGCCTGCGACCGCTATGGCAATTTCGGCGGGCGCATCGTGCGCTGCGATCCGCTGACCATCCTGCACCATGCGGAAGAGATAGGCGTGCCGCTCGTGCCCTTCGTCGAAGGGCAGGCCGACGCCTGGGACGGCAATCCCGTCAACACCGGCCGCCGCTTCGTCTCGGCCATCGGCGCCGGCACCACCTATCCCGACTACAAGCCGGCGCCCTTCATCGTCTCCCAGGAGGTCGAGGGCGTCGATCTCGTGACCGTCGTCACGGAGGGCATCTTCTCCTATTGCGGCGTCAAGGTGAAGATCGACACCGACCGCCATATCGGCGACGAGACCGCCACGGTCTTCGCCGGCGAAGAACCGGTCGGCCACGTCACCACCGCCGAATACGGCTCGCAGATGCTGTCGCTCGGCGGGGTGCGCCACCTGACCGGCGGCTCCAAGTCGGAGGGCCGCGTCACCTGCGACACGCTGCTCGCGCTCTGCAACCGCCAGCCGGTCGAACTGCGCATCGAGGGCGGCTCCAGCCTCGTCGTGCAGGCGGGCGCGCCGCCGGTGATCGACGGCAAGGTCGAGGAGCGCATGCGCGTGGGCTGCGGCTCCGCCACCATCGGCATGTTCGCTGCCCAGTGGCGCGGGCTGGTGGACGAGGTGGTGGTGGTCGACGACCACATCACCGGCGTCGTCTCCGAGCATCAGGCCGGCAAGGTGCTGGGCTGGGAGGATACCGGCATCCGGATCGTCGGGCGCCGCTCTACCCCGGGCCGCTACTTCAAGGTTTCGGAGCCCGGCCTTGGCTGGGGCGGCACGCAGCTTTCCGATCCGCGCGCCATTCTCGGCGAATGGAACGCGAAGAAGGGCGCGCGGCCGGGCCTGTCGCTGCTGATGGTCTCCACCACCGGCGAGCAATACGCCTATTACGAGCTGGACGAGGCGCTGCGGCCGGTCGAAAAGCCGTTTCCCGAGCGTCTGCGCAAATCCGTCGCCCTCATCGAGGAGAATTGTGAGCCGGCTTTGTGCACCGTGCTGTTCATGGGCGGCGCGGGCGGTTCGCTGCGCGCCGGCGTCACCGAAAACCCGGTCAACCTGACGCGCTCCGTCCACCGGCTGCGGACCTATGTCACCATCGGCGGCGCGCCGGCCTATGTGTGGCCGGGCGGCGGCATCACGCTGATGGTCGACGTCACCCGCCTGCCGGAAAACGCGTTCGGCTACGTGCCGACCCCTGCGCTCGTCGCGCCCATCGAGTTCACCATGCGCCGCGACCACTATGTCGCGCTCGGCGGCTACGAGAGCGAGATACGCAGCGTCGAGGACGTGCTGGCCAGGGGTGGCGAATATTTCAACGAGCGCCGAGAAAACCCCGCGCCGCGTGGCAATCAATGGCCGCCGCTGGCGCAGGCACGGCGGGAAAAGCCATGAATGCGCCGCAGATAGCATGGCTGCCGGACGGCGGCCGCCTGCATATGAACCACGGGCCGATCGACCTCATCGTGGAGGCGTTCGGGGCCGAGACGGAGCGCCGCGCCGCCTATGCGCAGGCCGCCGTACGCTTCCGCACGATCCTGGAAGAACTGGTGGCGGAGCTGCCGGAGCTGCGCCGGCCAGCCCTGCCGGGGCAGCCCCGCGCTTTCGCCGGCTCGACGGCGCGGCGGATGGAGGCGGCCTGCGTGCCGCTGGCGCGGACATTCATCACGCCCATGGCAGCTGTCGCAGGCAGCGTGGCCGACGAGATGCTGGCCGCGCTGGTCGCCGGACGCGACCTCGAGCGGGCCTACGTCAATGATGGCGGCGACATCGCCATCCATCTTTCGCCGGGCCGCTCGATGCGGCTCGCCATCGCCGGCACCGGCCACGCGCTCACGGACCGCGCCGAGATCGGCGTGTCCTCGCCGGTGCGCGGGGTGGCCACGTCAGGCTGGCGTGGCCGCTCGTTTTCGCTTGGCATCGCCGACGCTGTCACGGTGCTGGCACGCAGCGCCGCCGAAGCCGACGCCGCCGCCACCATCATCGCCAATGCGGTCGACCTGCCGGGCCACGCGGCCATCATGCGAAAGCCGGCTAACGAGCTCGCGCCCGACACCGACCTCGGCGCGCTGCCGGTGACCGTCGGCGTGGGCGAATTGAGCGGTTCGGAAATCGAACGCGCGCTGCAGCGCGGCCTGGCCGCGGCCGAAGACCTCCGCCGACGCGGGCTGATCGAGGCGGCGGCGCTGTTTCTTGCGGGACGCATGACGGTCTGCGCGTCGGACGCCACCGCCACCGCCTTCGACGGTCCCCCTCCCCCGCTGCGCGGGGGAGGATCCTGCGTTGATGCCGCCCCCAGCGTGGATCTTCCCCGTTCGACGTGGGAAGCGGACAACGCGAAGCGTGGTCGATGCGGCGTTGAAGTTGCGGAGCCACAACCAGCCTTCGAGGTCATCCATGCCTGAATTCCCCATCCGCAAGATCATCCTGCTGACTGAGGAAATCCGCCACGAGGGCGGTACGCCCCCTGAAAAACCGCGCCTGCGCGCCGCCGCCATGGCGCTGGTGAAGAACCCTTTCGCCGGCCGCTATGTCGAAGAGCTGCAGCCGGCCATGGAAGACCTGAAGCCGCTCGGCCGCGAGCTCACCGACCGGCTCATTGCGGCGCTGGGCGGCGACGCCGATTTCATCGACGGTTACGGCAAAGGCGCCATCGTGGGCACCGGCGGCGAGATCGAGCATGGCGCGCTGTGGCATGTGCCGGGCGGCTACGCCATGCGCGAGCGGCTCGACAATTCCAAGGCGATCGTGCCTTCGGCCATGAAGGTCGGCGCCTTCGGCTCCAGTCTCGACGTGCCGCTTGGCCACGCCAACGCGGCCTATGTGCGCAGCCATTTCGACGCCATCACCGTCACCTGCCACGATGGCCCCCGGCCGGACGAGATCCTGTTCGTGCTCGCCATGTCGATCGGGGGGCGCGTGCATTCGCGCATGGGCGGGCTGGAATCCTGGCAGGTGAAGGGCGAGGACGGGCTGAGATGAACGCCGGGCCGCCCAGGCTCCGTCTGGCGGGCGACAGCCCGCGCAAGGCCTATACGCTGGACGAGCAGGTCGGCTTCCTGCTGCGCAAGGCGACCCAGCGCCACCTCGCCATCTTCAGCCGCGTCATACCCGACCTGACGCCGCCGCAATTCGCCACGCTCGCCAAGCTGGCGGAGATCGGCGAGGCCTCGCAGAACCAGCTCGGCCAGTCCATCGCCATGGACGCCGCCACCGTGAAGGGCGTGATCGACCGGCTCAAGGCGCGCGGCCTGGTGGAACTGGCCAATCACGGGTCGGACCGCCGCCGGCTGGTCGTCAGCCTGACGGAGCAGGGCCGCGAGACCGTGGCGGCGCTGCTCCCGCTGGCCGCCGCAATCACCGGCGAGACGCTGGCTCCGCTTACGCTGCGCGAGGCTGCGATTCTGAGGCGGCTTCTGGCGAAACTGGGCTGAGCCGGAAGGGCGACGCATAAGGGGTCGCGCTGCCTCCTACGAGTTCGGCGAGGGATGACGGGCGGCCGAGCAGGAAACCCTGCGCCTCGTCGCAGCCTTCCCGCTGCAACATGCTGCGCTGCTGGGTGTTCTCGATGCCTTCGGCGAGCACCGGAATGCCGAGGCTCTTGCCCAGCGCCAACACGGCGCGCACCACCGCCATTGCCTGCATGTCGCTTTCGAGGTCGCTGACGAAGGCGCGGTCGAGCTTGATCTTGTCGAACGGGAAGGTGCGCAGCGTCTCCAGCGACGAGTAGCCGGTGCCGAAATCGTCGAGTGCGATGCTCACTCCCATATCCTTGATCTGGCGCAGCAGGTGCAGCGAGCGCGCCTTTTCCTTGGCCAGCGCCGTCTCCGTCAGCTCCAGTTCCAGCCTCGCGGGCGGCAGGCCTGTCTCGCGCAGGATGTCGGCCACCATGCGCGGCAGGCCGAGGTCGCCAAGCTGGACCGCCGACAGGTTGACGGCGACGCGGTAGGCTTCGTCCCAGGTGGCGGCGTCCTGGCAGGCGCGCCGCAGCACCCATTCGCCCAGCGGCAGGATCAGCCCGTTCTCCTCGGCCAGCGGAATGAATTCGGAGGGTGGGATGTTGCCGCGCTCGGGATGGCTCCACCGCACCAGCGCTTCGTAGCCGCGCACCCTGCCGTCGTGCAGCGATACCTGCACCTGGTAGTGCACGGCCAGCGCGCCCTGTTCGATGGCATGCCGCAGGTCCTCCGCGAGCGAACGCATCGAGCGTACCGCCCGACCCATTTCGAGGTCGTAGAAGCACACGCGCTCGCCGGGATTGCTCTTGGCGTGGTACATTGCGAGGTCGGCGTTGCTGATCAGGGTTTCTACCCCATCGGCGTCGCTCGGATAGATCGCGACGCCGAGGCTGGCGCCGCATGCGGCATCGCCGTCACCGAGCAGAACGGGACGCTCGAACTGCTTTCCCAGCCTGTCGACGAAATCGAAAAGGTCGGACGTCTCGCGGAAGCGCTTCACCGCCGCGAATTCGTCGCCGCCGAGGCGCGCGGCGTATTCACCGTCCGTCAGGGTCGAGCGCATGCGCAGGGCATGTTCGCGCAGCACCTCGTCGCCCGCGCCGTGCCCGCGCGTATCGTTGATCTCCTTGAAGCGGTCCAGGTCGAGACAGATCACCGCGACCTCGAAACCCGCCTTCTCGGCGCGCTCGACCTCCTGCGCCAGATAGGCGTTGAAGCTGGCCCGGTTGGGCAAGCCGGTGAGGGAGTCGAACAGCGCCATGTGGCGCAGCTGCTCGTAGGAATCGGACCGCTGCTGGCTGTCGATGACATAGCTCGACAGGCCGGCGCCGACGATGATCAGCGCGACGATGGCGATCGACAGCGCCAGCGCCTGCATGGCGGCCGTGTCGGTGCCGAAGCTGTCGCCCATCGGAGTGACGCGGAATGCTGCCATCGCGGTGAAGTGCAGGCTGACGATGGCGAGCACCAGAAGGCCGGACGCCTGGTAGCGCGCGAACCTGGAAGCACGGAACAGCACATGCAGGGCAGCCGCGCCGAGCAGGGCGGCGAGCGCGATGGAGGCGAAGACGAAACGCTGATCCCAGTCGACCACGCCCTCAACGCGGTAGGCGAACATGCCGGTATAGTGCATGGCGGAGATGGCGAGCCCGACCGCCGCGCCGCCGATCGCCGGGGCAAAGCGCCGGGGCAGCGCCGCCAGACCGAAACCTGCCAGCGCGCCGCCCATCGCGATGAGCAGCGAAACCACCGTCAGCACCGGGTCGAACGTGACAGGCGCCTGCGGCTCGTATCCCAGCATGGCGATAAAATGGGTCGCCCAGATCGACGAACCGGCCGCGACCGCCGTCAGGAACAGCCATCCGAAGCGCTGCCCGCCCAGCGTCGCCGGTACGCGGTGGAACAGGCCGAGCGTCACTGTCGAGCCGCTGACGCACATCAGGGCGGCGAGCAGCACCAGCCACAGATTGTGTTCGGAGGCTACGCAGTTCAGCACTGTCATCATGGAGGAGACCCGGGAAGGAATGACGCAAGACCCCCGATGGATATGCTGAACAGATTAAGTTTCTCGCAGTTTGCAGGGTAAACAGAACCTCTCTGCCCGTGTCCCAGGGCCGGACGCCTGGCCGGCACCCGGCCTGCCCGGAGCGCCGTGCTGCTGCCGCTGGCGGCCGCGATCACCGGCGGGACGCAGCGCCCGCTCACGCCGCGGGAAGCGCGGTGCCGCTCAAGCTGCTCGCCAGGCTCGGCTCAGCGCCTGCGGTGCTCAGGGCTGCGCGCGGCTGCGCCTCAGGCGGGCGATGCCGCGCCATGCCAGCAGGATCAGCAGCGCCGAATAGGCCACGGTGGAGACGATCGCCTTGAGCACGCTCCAGCGGCTTGCGGAAGCCACCATCTCGCGTGTCACGCCCTCGGCGCCGGCGGCGAGCATCGCCGACACGCCGGCATTCTCGGCCCAGTCGAAAATTGCGGTCAGCACGACAGGGAGCGCGGCGACATATCTCCAGCGCCCCAGCCGCGCCGGCAGCAGCGCGGCGATGGCGAAATAGAGCGTGGCGGCGATCAGCCCGGGAAAGAAAAGGTCCAGCCTGTGCTGGACGTCGCGATAGAATGCGTTGCCCTGCGGCGACAGCGCGGCGAGGAAGGCCCGGGCCTCCTCGAAGCCGTAGCCGCCCGGCCGCATGTCGAACGGCATCTGGCCGCCGGCCTGCGCTGCGATGTATGGCAGCGACCACGACACCATGACGAGATAGACGGCGACCGTCGCCGCCGCGAGAATCCCAAAAAGCACCCGCCCCATGTCAGCCCCCTCCGGCTATCGCCGGGACCGGCGCCGCTCCGTTGCTTCGACATCCACCGTGGCGCCGTCCGACGACAATATCACACCGAAGCGGGCCTCAGCATCCGCCGCCGCGTAGTAGCCCAGCCGCAGGTCGGCCAGCACGGCTGCCGGGTCGCGCGTGAAGGGGTCGCCATAGCCACCGCCGCCGGGCGTAGCCACCGACACGCGGTCGCCGGCGCGCATGGGGATGTCCTGCTCCTTGGACAGATGCGGCGGCACATGCGCCTCGCCGCCGCGCCACACCGTCACCTGGTTCACCGCGCCGTCGGCGCCGCCCAGCGCCCCCTGCGGGCCGAAGCGGCCATGGTCCATGACGAAGGAGGCGCGGGCCTCGCCGCGCAGCAGTTCGATCTCGTATTCCAGCCCGAAGCCGCCGCGATGCTTTCCCGCGCCGCCGGAGCCTTCGCGCAGCGCGTAGCGGCGATAGAGCACCGGGAAATTCTGCTCCATGATCTCGACCGGCGGCGATTTCGAGATGCCGATGGTGGAGCAGCCATTGGTCAGCCCGTCATGGCCGGCATTGCCGCCATAGCCGCCGCCCGACAGCTGGTACATCACGAAGCTTCGGCCCCGCTCGGGATCGAAGCCGCCCAGCCCGAAATTGCCCGACGTTCCGGCGGGCGCGGCGGTGACATGCTCGGGCAGCGCCTGCGCCAGCGCGGCGAACACGGCCTCGGCGATGCGCTGCGACACCTCCGCCGCGCAGCCCGACACCGGGCGCGGGTAATGCGCGTCGAGGAAGGTGCCCTGCGGGCGCTTCACCGTCAGCGGCTCGAAGGCGCCGGCCGACAGCGGCACGTCCGGGAAGATGTGGCGCACGGCGAGGTACACGGACGACAGCGTCGTCGCCAGCACCGAGTTCATCGGCCCCAGGCATGGCGGGCTGGAGCCGGCGAAGTCGAAGGTCAGCGTGTCGCCCTTCTTCTCCACGGCCAGCGCGATCGTCAGCGGCTCGTCCACCACCCCGTCCGAATCCACGAAGGCCTTGCCGCGATAGGTCCCGTCGGGGATCGGCGCGATGCGCGCCCGCATCTGCTCGGCCGCGCGCCGGCGCAGCTCGGCGATCGCCGCCTCCACCGTCGCGTCGCCATAGCGGTCCAGCAGCGCGAACAACCGCTCCTCGCCCACCTCCAGCGCTGCCGCCTGTGCGCGCACGTCGCCGATCCGCTGGTCGGCCACGCGGATGTTGGAGGTGATGATGGCGTAGATTTCGGGGTCGAGAACGCCCTTCTTGAACAGTTTTACCGGCGGCAGCCGCAGCCCCTCCTGCTCCACCGCCGTGGCGGAAGCCGAGAAGCCGCCGGGAACCGCGCCGCCTATGTCGGGCCAGTGGCCGGTGTTGGACAGCCAGCACCAGATCTTCCCGCCGCGCCACACCGGCCGCGCGAAACGCACATCCATCAGGTGCGTGCCGCCGAGATAGGGGTCGTTGACAATGTAGACGTCGCCGGGCTCCGGCGGCAGGCAGCGGCCGTCGCGGATCATCTCGATCAGCGTCTTCGTCGAATATTGCATGACGCCGACGAAGACCGGCAGGCCGCCCAGACCCTGCGCGATCAGCGAGCCGTCCTCGGCCGAATAGATGCCGTCTGAGCGGTCGTTGGCCTCGGCGATGACAGGCGAGAAGGCGGCGCGCGAAAAGGCCAGATCCATCTCGTCGCAGACCTGGCTCAGCCCGGCCTCGATGACGGAGAGGGTGATGGCGTCGGGGGTCATTAGGCGCCCTCGGGGTGGCTGATCATCATCTCCCCACCTCCACGATCAGGTTCCCGTCCGCATCACCCCGCGCGACATCGCCGGGCTCCAGCACGGTCGTGGCGTCCAGCTGCTCCAGGATCGCCGGCCCTTCGACCACCGCATCCAGCGGCAATCTTTCGCGCGAATAGACCGGGGTGTCGTGCCATGTGCCGTCGAACCAGACTGGCCGCGTCTCGACCAGCGCGCCGCCGAGCGAAGCTGCGCGGCCGGCCGGGTCGATCAGCTTCGACAGGTCCACCGGCGCGCGCGCGCCGATCACCGAGGTGTTGAGGTTGACGAGGCTTGCCCTGATCTCCTGCAGCGACACGCGGAAGCGGGCGAAATACGCCTTCTCGAACAGCGCCTGCAGCGCCCCGCGCTCGACCCGCGCCGAGGGCAGCGGCACGTTGATCAGATGCGTCTGGCCGACGAACTGCATGTCGGCCGAATGCACGTAGCGCAGAGATTGCGGCCGCACCGCCTCGGCCTCGATCAGCGCCAGCCCGTCCGCCTTCTGCTCCTCCAGGATCGCCTGCATCGCCGCCTCGTCGAGGTCGGCCACCGGCCGGTTGACGGTGCGCACGAAGTCGTGGCGCAGGTCTGCCACAACGCAGCCCAGCGCGTTGGTGATGCCCGGCCGCGCCGGCACCAGCACCCTGGGGATGCCGAGTTCGCGCGCCAGCGCGCAGGCATGCAGCGGCCCCGCGCCGCCGAAGGCGAAGAGCGCGAAATCGCGCGGGTCATGCCCCTTGGCGAGCGACACCATGCGCACCGCGCCCGCCATCTTCAGGTTGGCCAGCCGCAGCACGGCGCCGGCGGCCTGCGTTCCATCCATGCCGATGCGGGCGCCGAGCTTTTCGGAGAAGGCGTCGCGCACGGCCTCCACCGTCACCGGCCTGTCGACGGAGAGCAGCCGCCCGGGGTTGAGCCGCCCCAGCACCAGGTTGGCGTCGGAGATGGTCGGCTCGGTCCCGCCGCGGCCGTAGCAGATCGGCCCGGGCGAAGCGCCCGCACTTTCCGGCCCGACGCGGATCAGCCCCGCCTCGTCCACCCGCGCGATCGAGCCGCCGCCGGCGCCCACCGTGTGCACGTCCACCATCGGCACGTGGATCGGCATGGCGTATTCGATCTCGATCTCGTTCGACACCGCCGGCTGCGCGTTGCGGATAAGCGCCACGTCGGTCGAGGTGCCGCCCATGTCGTAGGTGATGAGATCCGGAAAGCCCGCGCGCCGGCCGGTATAGGCGGCCGCCATGACGCCCGACGCGGGACCCGACATCACGGTCTTGGCCGCTTCGCGGGTGACGTTGGCGGCGGAGATCATGCCGCCATTGCCGTTCATGACGAGGAAATCCCGCCTGTAGCCCCGCGCCGACAGCTCCTCCCTTAGCCGGCTCACGTAGCGCTTCAGGATCGGCTGCACCGAGGCATTCACGGCCGCCGTCACGCCGCGCTCGAACTCGCGCGCCTCCGACAGCAGCGAATGGCCGGTGGTGATGTGGTCGTTCGGCCAGAGTTCCGCCGCCAGCTCCGCGGCCCGGCGCTCATGCGCCGGATTGGCATAGGCGTGGATGAAATGGATCACCAGCGACTCGCAGCCTGCTGCGAGCAGCCTCCGCACCGCCGCGCGCACGCCTTCCTCGTCGAGCGGGATACGCACGCGTCCCGACGCCTCGACGCGCTCCGCCACCTCCAGCCTGAGATCGCGCGGGATCACCGGCACGAACACGCCGGTCATCCCATAGGCCTGCGGGCGCGTGCGGCGGCCGAGCTCGATCACGTCGCGGAAGCCGGCGGTGGTGATCATGCCGGTCCTGGCCAGCCGCCGCTCCAGCACAGCGTTGGTGGTGGTCGTGGTGCCGTGCACGATCAGGTCGATCGCGCCGATGCCGGCATGCGCCTGCTCCAGCGCGGCGACCACGCCATGCGCCTGGTTGTCGATGGTGGTGGGGGTCTTGGCGATGGAGACGCGCCCGCCGGCGCTGCCGTCCACGAGGATCAGGTCGGTGAATGTGCCGCCGACATCGATGCCCGCGACGATATGGTCCCGCTCCCCTGACCCATTCTCATCCATGGCCCGAATCCGGAACGCAAACCCTTTGAATTGCTGGTTTTTGGAATGCCCGCCCAAGGCCTCGCCTTGACGCGATATTCATTTGTATACTAATAAAAATACCTGACAAGCCGCTCACATGGTGCCGTCCAGGGCGCCGCCGAGGGTGCCTTTGAGGGCTTTCCGCCCGGCGCCGTTTCGAATAGTCGCTGCGGCTTCCGCATCAGCTTCCGGGCCAGCGTCGAGGGCCGCCTTCCAGGGAAAGTCCAGCATGCAGACCGCCGCCATGCAGAATGTCGATGCAGCGCCCGCGCCGGAGTTTCCGGTGCCCGCCGGCGTGTTCGCCGAGAAGGTTGTCTCCGTCACGCACTATACCGACCGGCTGTTCGCCTTCCGCATCACGCGGCCGCAGAGCTTCCGCTTCCGCTCGGGTGAGTTCGTGATGATCGGCCTGCCCAATGCGGCCAAGCCGGTGTTCCGCGCCTATTCGGTGGCCAGCCCCGCCTGGGACGAGGAGCTGGAATTCTATTCCATCAAGGTACCGGATGGCCCGCTGACGCAGCACCTGCAGAAGATCCAGCCGGGCGACACGGTGCTGATGCGGCAGAAGCCGACCGGCACGCTGGTGGTCGACGCGCTGACGCCGGCCAGGCGCGTGTGGATGATCGCCACCGGCACCGGCCTCGCGCCCTTCGCCAGCCTCATCCGCGATCCCGAGACCTACGAGAAGTTCGACGAGATCGTGCTGACCAACACCTGCCGCGACGTCGCCGACCTCGCCTATGGCAACCAGCTGGTCGCCGCCATCAAGGACGACCCGCTGATCGGCGAGTTCACCGAAGGCCGCCTGCGCTACGTCGCCTCGACCACGCGCGAGGTCTCGCCCTCCATGGGCCGCATCACCACGCGCATCGAGGACGGCTCGCTGTTCCGAGAGCTCGGCGTCGCGCCGTTCGACCCGGCCACCGACCGGGTGATGATCTGCGGCTCGATGGACATGCTGCGCGACGTCAAGGCGCTGGTCGAAAAAGCCGGCCTCGAGGAAGGCTCGGTCAGCAAGCCCGGCCAGTTCGTGGTCGAGCGCGCCTTCGTCGGCTGACGCGGCACCCCTGGGGCGGGGGCCGCTGACGCGGCCTTCACAATCTCGTTTACCCGTCTTCGCACCTGCGGCAAAATGGCCGGCGGTGTCCTAAATAAGGGCTTGTCAACGCAAAAGCCGCTGACAAGATAGCGCGCCTGTGCCCGACCGTGGGGGTTAGGGGTCAGGCCAAATAAGAAAAACGGCCCATGACGGGAGCCAGTTCAGTATGATCGGACTCGTGCTCGTGACGCACGGTCAGCTTGCCGTAGAGTTCCGGCACGCGGTCGAACATGTCGTGGGGCCTCAGGAAAACTTCGAGACCGTCGCCATCGGCGCCGACGACGACATGGAGCGGCGGCGGGCCGACATCATCGACGCGGTCGCGCGGGTGGACACCGGCAACGGCGTCATCATTCTCACCGACATGTTCGGCGGCACGCCGTCGAACCTGGCGATATCGGTCATGCGCTCGGGCTCGGTCGAGGTCATCGCCGGCATGAACCTGCCGATGCTCATCAAGCTCACCAGCGTGCGCGCCGCCAACGACATGGGCAGGGCGCTGAGCGAAGCGCAGAATGCCGGGCGCAAATACATCAACGTCGCCAGCCAGGTACTCGCCGCCAAATGAGCACAGCCGGGCCGGCTCCGCGCGCCAGCGTCTCGCGAGAGCTTGAAATCGTGAACCAGCGCGGCCTGCATGCCCGCGCCTCGGCCAAGTTCGTGCAGGTGGCCGCCGGGTTCAACGCCGACATCGAGGTCGAAAAGGACGGCATCGCGGTCGGCGGCACGTCGATCATGGGGCTGATGATGCTGGCCGCCAGCCCCGGCTGCTGCATCACCGTGCGGGCTAAGGGGCCGGAGGCGGAAGCGGCGGTTCAGGCGCTGGCCGCACTGGTCGCCAACCGGTTCGGCGAGGAAATCTGAGGCGCTAGCGTCCGCCGCCTGCCTGCACCGCGGCAGCGAGGTCGCCCACTGTCACGATGCCTTCCACCTGATCGTCGCTCAGCTCGACGCCGAATTCCTCCTCCATCGCCATCACCAGTTCGATGAGGTCGAGATCATCGGCACCCAGATCCAGGAAAATATCCGCATCGGGCGTGACCGCCGCGCGGTCCACGTCCAGATGCTCGGCAATGATCGATTGCACGCGTTCGAACGTTGCCGCCGGGACGATTTGCGCCGCAGCCTGACCGGCGAAAAGAACCGGCGCATGGCCCGCCACCGAGGCGACGCGATCGAGCGCCGGCGCCGCCAGCATCGCCATGCCAAAAAACATGCCGATCCGTGCCGCCTTCGATTTCATGATCGCCTCCCGCCGTTTGCGCTGATCGTGGCATCGCGAAAGGCTGCCGGCAAGATGACGCCGCATGATATAAAGAAATCGTTATGTCCTATTGTGACGGCCGGGCGCGTCTGCTAGGACGCGCCATCCTGCGCCCGCCCTCACGGCCGGCGCCTTCCAGACGAATTTCCGGAGCAGATCATGGCGAACAATGACTATGTGGTCGCGGATATCGGCCTTGCCGGCTGGGGCCGCAAGGAAATCGAGATCGCCGAGACCGAGATGCCGGGCCTGATGGCCACGCGCGAGGAATACGGCCCGTCGCAGCCTCTCAAGGGCGCGCGCATCACCGGCTCGCTGCACATGACCATCCAGACAGCGGTGCTGATCGAGACGCTGAAGGCGCTTGGCGCCGAGGTGCGCTGGGCTTCCTGCAACATCTTCTCCACGCAGGACCACGCGGCCGCGGCCATCGCCGAGGGCGGCACCGCCGTCTTCGCGGTCAAGGGCGAGAGCCTCACCGACTACTGGGACTATACCGACCGCATCTTCCAGTGGCCGGACGGCAAGCCCTCCAACATGATCCTCGACGATGGCGGCGACGCCACCATGTACATCCTGATCGGCGCCCGCGCCGAGGCCGGCGAGGACGTGCTGTCCAACCCCGGCAGCGAGGAGGAGGAAATTCTCTTCGCGCAGATCAGGAAGCGCATGGCCGCGACCCCCGGCTTCTTCGCCAGGCAGCGCGACGCCATCAAGGGCGTGTCGGAAGAGACGACCACCGGCGTCAACCGCCTCTACCAGCTGCAGAAGAAGGGCCTGCTGCCCTTCCCCGCGATCAACGTCAACGACAGCGTCACCAAGTCGAAGTTCGACAACAAGTACGGCTGCAAGGAATCGCTGGTCGACGGCATCCGCCGCGGCACCGACGTGATGATGGCCGGCAAGGTCGCCGTGGTCTGCGGCTATGGCGACGTGGGCAAGGGCTCGGCCGCCTCGCTGGCCGGCGCCGGCGCCCGCGTGAAGGTCACCGAGGTCGACCCGATCTGCGCCCTGCAGGCTGCCATGGACGGCTTCGAGGTCGTCACGCTGGAAGACGCGGCCCCCACCGCCGACATCGTCATCACGACCACGGGCAACAAGGACGTCGTGACGCTCGACCACATGCGCTCGCTCAAGGACATGGCGATCGTCGGCAATATCGGCCACTTCGACAACGAGATCCAGGTCACGGCGCTGCGCAATCTCAAGTGGACCAACGTCAAGCCGCAGGTCGACATGATCACCTTCCCGGACGGCAAGCGCATGCTGCTGCTGTCGGAGGGCCGTCTGCTCAACCTCGGCAACGCCACCGGGCATCCGAGCTTCGTGATGAGCGCCTCCTTCACCAACCAGGTGCTGGCGCAGATCGAGCTGTTCACAAAGGGCTCGAAATACGAGAACAAGGTGCATGTGCTGCCCAAGCATCTCGACGAGAAGGTGGCGCGCCTGCATCTGGCCAAGCTCAATGCCCGCCTCACCGAGCTGTCGAACGAGCAGGCCGCCTATATCGGCGTGACGCCGCAGGGTCCGTTCAAGCCCGAACACTACAGGTACTGATCGCCCCACGATCTTACACAACATATTGGCGCCGGCGGATTGACTTTCCGCCGGCGCCATTTTTGTCGCAACCACTTCTTCACGCCGATTCGGCGAAACTGTAGATTGAAGTGATTCGCGACGTTTCCAGGTGGATTGCCGGGACAAGAGGGACGCGCGGCAGGGCGGTCCTGGCACTCACGCGGCGGAGAGGTAACGGGAAATGCCACGAGATGTCCCGCCAGAGGCGGGAAGGGCCAGCGATGGCACGAGAATCGATTCCGCGCGCCGCAACGCGCAGCGGCCGGCCGCTCCCGCCCGCGAGCGCGCTTCGCTCCTGACCCGCCTTTCGCTGGCGCTCGCGGCCGGCGCCAGCATCGTCCCCTTCGCGGCTTCGGCGCAGGAAGGCGCCGCCACCGTGGCCGGCCTGTCGGTCGGCGCGCTGGAGGTGATCCAGCTCGCCGTCTTCGCCGGCATCACCGGAACCGCCATACTGTCGGCCATCTGGCTCATCCGCGAGCGGGCGCGCACGGCGGCCGAGAACATGGAGATGCGCGGGCGCCTCGCCGAGCTCGGCACCTCGCTGCAGCGCGCCGAAAGCCTGCTCAACCTCAACGACCAGCGCATCGTCGTGTGGGCGTCCGACGGGCGCAAGCCCGACCTCGTGGGCAGCCTGCCCTCCGCCAGCGGCGCGCCCGACGAGCGCAGCCAGTTCCTCGCCTTCGGCCGCTGGCTCGAGCCGCGCTCCGCGGCCGAGCTGGAGCATGCGCTCTCCGCCCTGCGCGACAAGGCCGCCACCTTCGAGATCATCGTGGAGACGCAGAACGGCACGCTGCTCGAAGCGCAGGGCCGCGCCTCCGCCGCCGCGCGCGTGCTGCGCTTCCGCTCGCTGTCGACGGCCGAGCGCTCCTTCGCCCAGCTGCGGCTGGAGCACCAGCGGGTGCTGGCCGAGCGCGACAGCCTCATCGGGCTTGCCAACGTGCTGGCCATGCCGGTGTGGATGCGCGGCGCCGACGGCGCTCTGCAATGGGTGAACCACGCCTACGCCGCCGCGGTTGAGGCCGGCTCGCCCGTCGCCGCCATCCAGGAGGGCCGCGAATTCCTCGGCACCCAGGCGCGCGAGGCGGTGCGGCACCACCAGAAGGGCGAGGCCGTCTTCGCCGACAAATTGTCCACCGTGGTGGGCGGCGACCGCCGCGTCTACGCCGTGACCGACCATTCCAGCCGCGAGGGCTCGGCCGGCATCGCCATCGACATCTCCGACATAGAGGGCGTGCGCGAGGAATATGAGCGCATGGTGCGCAGCCATGCCGACACGCTCGACCAACTCAACACGCCGGTCGCCATCTTCGACGCCGACCGCAAGCTGCGCTTCTTCAACCACGCCTTCCAGAAGCTTTGGGAGCTGGACATCGCCTTCCTGGAGAGCGCGCCCGAGCATGCGCTGGTGCTCGACCGGCTGCGCAGCGACGGCAAGCTGGCCGAACAGCCGGAATGGCGGCGCTGGAAGGAAAACCTGCTGTCGGCCTACCGCTCGCCGGATTCGCAGGAGCACTGGTGGCACCTGCCCGACGGGCGCACCATCCGCGTGGTGGCCAATCCGCAGGCCAATGGCGGCGTCACCTGGATCTACGAGAACCTGACCGAGAAGATCGACCTCGAGAGTCGCTACAACACCGCAGTGCGCGTGCAGGGCGAAACGCTCGACAATCTTGCCGAAGGCGTCGCCGTGTTCGGCTCCGACGGCCGCATCCGCCTCTCCAACCCGGCCTTCGCGACGCTGTGGGGGCTGGATTCCAACCTCATCCAGCCGGGCGTGCACATAGCCAGCGTGCGCGACGCCTGCCGCGAGCTCGCCGCCGCCAGCCCCTGGGGCGACTTCGTCGCCGCAGCCACCGGCTTCGACGACGAGCGGCGCGACCGCCACGGCCAGGTGGAGCTGCGAAACGGCACCGTGCTGCGCTACGCGGTCATCCACCTTCCCAACGGACAGGTGATGATGACCTTCGTCGACGTCACCGACAGCGTGAACGTCGAGCGCGCGCTGAAAGACAAGAACGAGGCGCTGGAGCGCGCCGACCAGCTGAAGAACGATTTCGTCCAGCACGTGTCCTACGAGCTGCGCTCGCCGCTGACCAACATCATCGGCTTCACCGAGCTGCTGCGCATGCCGCAGTTCGGGCAGCTGTCCGATCGTCAGCGCGAATATGTCGACCACATAGGGTCGTCGTCCTCGGTGCTGCTCACCATCGTCAACGACATACTCGACCTCGCCACGGTCGACGCCGGCATCATGCAGCTGGACATCTCGGAGGTGCCTTTGCGCGCCACGGTGGAATCGGCGGCCGAGCTGGTGGCCGAGCGCCTGCGCGAGCACCGCATCCAGCTGTCGCTCGACACGGCCGATGCGCCCGCCACCTTCCATGCCGACGAGCAGCGCGTGCGCCAGGTCCTGTTCAACCTGCTTTCCAACGCGGTCAACTACGCGCCCGAAGGCAGCACGGTGCGGCTCTCCGCGCGCAGCCATCCGGGCGGGGTGGAATTTTCCGTCCACGATGACGGTCCGGGTATGCCGGCCGAAAAGCTTGAGGCGGTGTTCAAGCGTTTCGCGCCGGGCGCGTCCGGCGGGCGCAAGCGCGGCGCCGGCCTCGGCCTGTCCATCGTCAAGAGCTTCGTCGAGCTGCATGGCGGAACGGTCGCGATCGACAGCGGCGAGGGGCGCGGCACCACCGTGACCTGCCGCTTCCCGCTGGCGCCGACGGGCATGCGCGCCGCGGCGGAATGAGCGCGTGAATGGGCGTGCTCGGGCGCTTCCTCGCGGATGAAGCCGCAACTTTGCTGGCCGGCGACGACATCGCCGCCGCGCTGCGGCCCGGCGACGTGGTGGCGCTGCACGGAGACCTCGGCGCCGGCAAGACCACGCTGGCGCGCGCGATCGTGCGCGCGGTCGCCGGCGACCGCGCCATCGAGGTTCCCAGCCCCACCTTCACGTTGGTGCAGGCCTATGAGGGGCGTTTCCCGGTCTCCCATTTCGATCTCTACCGGCTGAGCTCCCCCGACGAGCTCGACGAGCTGGGCTTCGACGAGGCCGGCGAAGGCGGGGTGGCGCTGGTCGAATGGCCGGAGCGGGCCGGAAGCCGCCTGCCGGCCGCCGCCATCCACGTGCGGCTCACCGAGGAAGGCGCCGGCCGGCGCATGGAAATATCCGCCGAGGGGCCGGCGCTTGCGCGGCTGCGGCGATCCTTCGACATTCGCGACTTCCTCGCTTCGGCGGGCTGGGGCCACGCGGTGCGCACCTTCCTTCTGGGCGACGCGTCCACCCGCGCCTACGAGACGGTGGCGCTTGAAGGCTCGGCGCCGCGCATCCTGATGAACGCGGCGCGGCAGCCCGACGGCCCGCCCATCCGCGACGGCAGGCCCTACAGCCAGATCGCGCGGCTGGCCGAATCGGTGACGCCATTCGTTGCCGTGGGCAGGGCGCTCAAGGGCGCCGGCATCGCCGCGCCGGAGATTTTCAGCGCCGACCTCGACCGTGGCCTGCTGCTGATCGAGCATCTTGGGTCCGGCGGCTTCCTCGATGCGGCGGGCGCGCCCGTGGCGGAACGCTATCGTGCGGCCGGCGAGCTGCTGGCCGGCCTGCATGGCGTGCGGTGGAACCCCGTGCTCCCGGTCGCGCCGGGGGTGGACTACACCGTTCCGGCCTATGACCGGGAGGCGATGGCGATCGAGACCGAACTGCTCATCGACTGGTACATGCCGCATGTGCGCGGCGCGCCCGCCAGCCCGCAGGAACGCCGCCTTTTCGGGCAGGCCTGGGCTTCCGTGTTCGACCGGCTGGCCAGTGCGGAGACGTCGCTGGTGCTGCGCGACTACCATTCGCCCAACCTGATCTGGCGGCCGGAGCGCCGCGGCAGCGACCGGCTCGGCGTCATCGATTTCCAGGATGCGCTGATCGGGCCGTGCGCCTATGATGTCGCATCGCTGGCCATGGATGCGCGCGTGACGATTTCGCCGGAGCTGGAGGCCGAAACCTTCGAGGCCTATTGCGCAGCGCGCGCGGCCGCCGGCGCCTTCGACCGCGAAGACTTCGGGGCCGCCTATGCCATCATGGCGGCGCAGCGGAACTCCAAGATCCTCGGCATCTTCGTGCGTCTCAACAATCGCGACGGCAAGCCGCAATACCTGAAGCACCTGCCGCGCATCCGCGACTATCTTTCCCGCGCGCTGCGCCACCCGGCGCTGACCCCCGTGCGCGATGCCTATCGCGAACTGGGGATCGTCGGGGAAGAATCCGCGTCTTCGGGAGACCTGCTGTGATGAACCACTCCAGGCCTGATCGACCCTGCAAGGCGCGGTGCCACCCATGACCGCGCCGCGCAAGGCGATGGTGCTCGCCGCCGGGCTCGGCAAGCGCATGCGGCCCATCACCGACACCATGCCTAAGCCGCTGGTGCCGATCGCCGGCCGCACGCTGCTCGACCGCGGGCTCGACATGCTGGCCGCCGCCGGCATCGACGAGGCGGTGGTCAACGTCCACCATCTCGGCCACCAGATCGAACGCCACGTCGCCGCGCGCGAGCGGCCGCGCATCACCGTGTCGGACGAGAGCGAAAGACTGCTCGATTCGGCCGGCGGCATCGTCCGGGCGCTGCCGCTGCTGGGCGACGACCCCTTCTTCGTGCTGAACGCCGACACGTTCTGGGTCGACAGGGAAGAGCAGAACCTGGCGCGCCTCGCCCTTGCATGGGACGCGCGGCACATGGATATTCTGCTCATGCTGGCCGACCTCGCCGACGCCACCGGGCACACCGGCGGCACCGACTTCCTGCTTGCCGAGGACGGGCGCCTCGCCTGGGCCAGGGGCTCGGCCGACGGGCTGGTCTATGCAGGGGCCGCGATCCTCGATCCGCGCATCTTCGCGGGCGCCTCGCCGGAACCGCACTCCCTGCTCGACTATTTCAACCGCGCCATGTCCGCCGGGCGCCTGTTCGGCATGCGCATGACCGGCCACTGGATCACGGTCGGAACGCCGGACGCCATTCCGCAGGCGGAGGCCGCGGTCGCCAAGCATTCGCGGTGATGAACCCGCCGCGTCTCTTCACCATACCGCCGGGCGCCGCCTTCCTGCCCACGCTGGCGGAAGCAGCGGTTTCGGGGCGGCTGGTGCCGGGCTTCGCCGCGTCGGGCGACCCGCTCGCACTTGCCGCGGCCACCGTCTACGTGCCCACCCGGCGCGCCGCGCGCGAGCTGCGCAGCATCCTCGTCGATCTCGCCGGAGGCCGCGCCGCCATCCTGCCCACCATCCGGCCGCTCGGCGAGTTCGAGGAAGATGCTGCCGCGTTCGAGCCGGGCGGCGGCGAAGCGCTCGATCTCGCGCCGCCCATCGGCGCGATGGACCGGCTGCTGCTGCTCGCCCCGCTCATCCAGCGCTGGAAGGGCACGCTGCCCGGCCACATCCGCCAACGCTTCGCCGAAGAGGTCGTGGTGCCTGCATCCGCCGCCGACGCGGTGTGGCTGGCGCGCGACCTCTGCGCGCTGATGGACGAGATCGAGACCGAAGGCGCCGACTGGTCGCGGCTGGCAGCCCTGGTCGACGCCGACCTGTCCGGCTGGTGGCAGGTGACGCTCGACTTCCTGGCGATCGTGACCGAGCATTTTCCGGCCGCGCTGGCAGCACTCGGCCTGTCCAACCCAGCCGCCCACCGCACCGCGATGATCGACGCCGAGGCGGCACGGCTGAAGCGCAACCCGCCGGCCGGGCCGGTCATCGCGGCAGGCTCCACCGGCTCGATCCCGGCCACGGCGCGGCTTCTCTCCGTCATCGCCCGCCTGCCGGCGGGTGCTGTGGTGCTGCCCGGCCTCGACCTCGCGCTGGACGACGCTTCGCTGAAGGAACTGCATGCGGACGAGCCGCATCCCTCCATCTTCGGCCACCCGCAATTCGGCCTGCGCAAGCTGCTGGGCGCGCTGCGGGCCGACGCGTCGGAGGTCGAGGAAATCGGCGCCGTGCCGCCGGCCATCGCGGCGCGGACGCGGCTGGTGGCCGAGGCGCTGCGGCCGGCCGAGACCACGCATCTGTGGGCCGGCGCGCGCGGGCTGGCCGCGGGCCTCATCCGCCAGGGCGCGCTTGACGGCGTGACGCTGGTTGAGGCCGCCAACGAGCGCGACGAGGCGCAGGCCATCGCGGTCGCGTTGCGGCTCGCCATCGCCGAGGAGGCCGGCGCGGGCGCAACCGCTCCCGCCGCGCCTCCCACAGCTGCGCTGGTCACCGCCGACCGCGCGCTGGCGCGGCGCGTCGCGGTGGAGCTCGGCCGCTTCGGCATCCGCGCCGACGATTCCGGGGGCACGCCGCTGGCGCGCACCGCGCCGGCCGCGCTGCTCACCCATCTGGTCGCGGCAACCTGCGCGCCCGGCGATCCGGTGGCGATCCTGTCGCTCATCAAGCATCCGCTCGTGCTCTGCGGCCTGCCGCGGGCGCTGGTGCGGCGGGCGGCCGGCACGGTCGAGCTGGTGGCGCTGCGGCGCGGCACCGGGCGGCCCGAGCTCGCCACGCTGGCCCCGCATTTCGAGCAGCGGCTGGAATGGCTCTCCTCGCAGACCCACGAGCCGTTCTGGCTGAAGCGGCTGGCGTCGGGCGATCTCGCCGAGGCGCGCCGTTTCCTGGCGGCTCTGGCGCAGGCGCTGGCCCCGCTCACAAGCCTTTGCGGGCAGGCCGAGGTGACGCTCGGCGAGATGGCGCGCGCCAGCGTCGTGGCGCTCGAAAATCTCGGCCGCGACGCCGACGGCCTGCTTTCCGGCGCGGACGAAGACGCGGGCACCGAAGCTGGGGGCGAGCGCCCGGGCGGGCTCTATTCGGGCGATTCCGGCGAGGCGCTGGTCGCCTTCCTGCGCGAGCTCACCGCCTCCGAGACGCCGCTCGTCTTCTCGCCGGCCGACTGGCCCGACATGCTGTCGGCGCTCATGGCGGGTTCGGCGGTCAAGCCGTCGCCCGGCGCCGACACGCGCGTGCACATCTGGGGAGCGCTCGAGGCGCGCCTGCAGAGCGTCGACACGCTGGTGCTCGGCGGCCTCAACGAGGGCAGCTGGCCGCGCCGGCCGGAGCCCGACCGCTTCATGTCGCGCATTATGAAGAGCGGCATGGAGCTGGAGCCGCCGGAGCGGCGCATCGGCCAGGCGGCGCATGATTTCATGATGGCGCTGGGTGCGCCGAAGATCGTGCTCACCCGCTCGGCGCGGGCGGGCGACGCACCGGCCGTCGCCTCGCGCTGGCTGCAGCGGCTCACCGCCTTCATGGGCGAGGACCAGGCCGCGCTGCTGCGCGCGAAGGGCGAGCGCCTGATCCGCTGGGGCCGGCTGCTCGACCGGGGGCACCCCCAGCCCTTCGCCCAGCGGCCGGCGCCCACCCCGCCGCTTTCGGCGCGGCCGCGGCGCATTTCCGTCACCGAGGTGGAGACGCTGCGGCGCGACCCCTACGCCGTCTACGCCCGCCGCATCCTCGAGCTCAGCCCGCTCGACCCGCTGATCCGCGATCCCAGCGCGGCGGAGCGCGGCTTGCTTTTCCACGATATCCTGCATCGCTTCGCGCAGGCCGGCGTCGATCCGCATGCGGCCGAGGCGCATGACCGGCTGCTCGCCATCGGCCGCGCCGCGTTCCATGAGGCAGCACTTCCGCCTGATGTCGACGCGGTCTGGTGGCCGCGCTTCCGGCTGCTGGCGCGCGGCATCGTCGACTGGGAGCGCCGCGACCGCCCGCGCGACGCGGTGCGGCTGGCCGAAGCGCTGGCCGGCCCCACGCCCATCGGCGCGACCGGGGTCACGCTGTCGGGGCGCGCCGACCGCATCGACCTGCATGGCGACGGCCTCGCCGACATCCTCGACTTCAAGACCGGCTCCTACCCGTCGAAGCGGCAGGCGCACATGCTGGTGGTGCCGCAGCTGCCGCTCGAAGGGGCGCTGCTGGCGCGCGGCGCCTTCGGCGATGCCGGCGCGCGCGCGCCTTCCGAACTCGCCTATGTGCGGCTGAAGGCCAATGGCTCGGTGCTGGAGGAGACCGTGCTGCACTACCGCAACCAGAAGCGCACCGCCCCCGACATGTCGCAGGATGCCTGGGACCGGCTGGAACGGCTGGTCGCCTGGTACCAGGACGAGGCCAATGGCTACCTGTCGCGCGCCCTGCCCTTCAAGGAGCACGACGTCGACGGCGACTACGATCATCTGGCCCGCGTGCTGGAATGGTCGGCCGGCGGCGAGACCGACGAGGATGCGCCATGAAGCGGCCGCGCATCGTCCCGCCCGAAACGATCCGGCTGCAGGGCCTGGCGTCCGACCCCGAGCGCTCCGCCTGGGTGTCGGCCAATGCCGGCTCGGGCAAGACGCACGTGCTGTCGCAGCGCGTGGTGCGGCTGCTGCTCGACGGCAACGAGCCGTCGAAGATCCTGTGCCTCACCTATACCCGCGCCGCCGCCGCCAACATGGCCAACCGCGTCTTCCGCGACCTCTCGTCGTGGAGCCTGATGCCGGACGCCGAGCTGCGCAGGCACATCGCAGCCCTCACCGGCCGCGCCCCTTCGGATGCGCGGCTGGCGCTTGCCCGCCGCCTTTTCGCGCGCGCGCTGGAGACGCCCGGCGGGCTCAAGATCCAGACCATCCACGCCTTCTGCGAGGCAGTGCTGCAGCAATTCCCGCTGGAGGCCAACATCGCCGGCCATTTCGAGATGCTGGATTCGGAAATGGAGGCGGCGCTGGTGGCCGAGGCCCGCCGCGACATGATCTCGGGCGCGGCGGCCGGCGAGAACCGCGATCTGGCCGAGGCCTTCGCCGACGTGCTGCAGCGCGGCGGCGAGTTCGGGCTGGACGAGCTGCTGTCGGATGTGGTGGCCAGGCGCGACGCGCTGCGCGGCTTCATCGACCAGATGGCCGGCGGCGAGGAGCCGTGGGCCGAGCTGTTCGAGGAATTCGGCTTCTCCGTATCCGACACCGGCCAGACGATCGCGGCGGCCGCCTGGCCGCTGCCCGGCTTCGATTCCGGCTTCGTCGCCGCGCTTCAGCGCGAGGCCGAGGCCACCGACGCCGCGACCGTCAGGAAGAACATCCTGCCCGACCTTCTGGCGGCCTTCGCCGAGCACTCCGCCGAGCGCCGCCTCGATCTCGCCGCGAAGGGGCTGCTCAAGAAGACCGACGGCGCGCCCTACGCGCCTGGCGCGTTCAAGAAGGCGCTGATCGCCCGGCTGCCCGACCTGCCCGAGCGCTACGCCGAGGCCGTGCAGGCCGTACTCGCCGCGAAGGACCGGCTGGCGCTGTGCAACATGCTCGCCGCCACGCGCTCCGCGCTCACCGTCGCCGCCTGGCTGATCGGCCGCTACGAGCGGCTGAAGAGCGGCCGCGGCTTCCTCGACTTCAACGACCTCATCAACCGCACCGTGCGGCTGCTCGGCCGCGACGAGGCCAGCGCCTGGGTGCAGTACAAGCTCGACCGCGGCATCGACCATATCCTCATCGACGAGGCGCAGGACACCAGCCCGCTGCAGTGGGAGGTGGTGAAGAAGCTGGCGGGCGAGTTCTTCGCCGGGCAGGGTGCGCGCGACAATGTCGCCCGCACCGTCTTCGCCGTCGGCGACGAGAAACAGTCGATCTATTCGTTCCAGGGCGCCGAGCCCGCCGCCTTCGCCGAGACCCGCCACGAATTCGGGACGCGCATCGCGGGCGTCGCCGGCGCCTTCGAGGAGGTGCGGCTCACGCAGTCCTTCCGCTCCACCCGCGACGTGCTGAAGGCGGTCGATCTCGTCTTCGCGGCCGACGCCCACCGCCAGGGCCTGACCCGCGACCCGGAACCCATCCTGCACGAGGGCATACGCGAGCACGAGCCGGGCTATGTCGAATTGTGGTCGTCGCTCGGCCCGGTGGCGGTGCCGGAGCCGGACGACTGGACCGTCGCCATCGACCACGCGGCGGCGCCGGCCGCGCGGCTCGCCGAGACGATCGCCGCCACCGTGGACGGCTGGATGCGCGACGGCGAGATGCTGGAGGGGCAGGGCCGCCGCGTGCGTCCGGGCGACATCATGGTGCTGGTGCGCAAGCGCGACAGCTTCGTGCATGCCCTGTCGCGCGCGCTGAAGAACCGCGGCGTGCCGGTCGCCGGCGCCGACAGGCTGCTGCTGACGGACCATATCGCGGTCAAGGACCTGCTCGCCATCGGCCGCTTCGCGCTGCAGCCGCATGACGATCTGTCGCTGGCCGCACTTCTGCGCAGCCCGGTCTTCGGCCTCTCCGACGAGCAGCTTTTCGGCATCGCCCACGGCCGCGGCCGAACCTCGCTGCTCGCCGCCATGGAGGCGAAGGCGCAAAACGATCCGGGGCTGGCGGCCGTCGTGGCCACGCTTGCCGAGTGGCGCGCGCAGGCCGGCTTCCGCCCGGCCTTCGAGTTCTATGCCGGCATCCTCGCCGGGCGTCCGGGCCATGACGGCGCGCGCAAGAAGCTGGTGGGGCGGCTGGGGCCGGAGGCCGGCGACATCATCGACGAGTTCCTGTCCTTCTGCCTGGCCATGGAACACACCGGCGGCGACGGGCTGGAGGCGCTGATCGCCACGCTCGACATGTCGGCGCCGGAGATCAAGCGCGAGATGGACCAGCGCCGCGACGAGGTGCGCATCCTCACCGTGCACGCCTCCAAGGGACTGGAGGCGCCGGTGGTCTTCCTGGTCGATTCCGGCGGCAAGCCCTTCGTGGAGCAGCACCTGCCGCGCCTGCTGCCCTTCCGCTCGAGGATCAGCGGCTGGCAGGGCGACGGCTTCCTCTGGCGCGCCGGCGCCGATCTCGCCAACAGCGCCTCGCGTGCCATCGGTGCCGCCATCGGTGCGAAGGCGGAAGAGGAATACCGCCGCCTGCTCTATGTCGGCATGACGCGGGCCGAGGACCGGCTGATCGTGTGCGGTTATCACGGCGCGCTCGGCAAGCCGCCCACCACCTGGCATTCCATGGTCGAGGCTGGGCTGGGGCCGTTCGCCACCGAGGAGCGCACGCAGCCCGAGGCATGCCTGCCGGTGCGGCGCTATCGCGCCGGCGAGCCGCAGCCTGTGGATCTGGCGGCCATGCCGCCGCCGCTGCAATTCGACCTCGACCTGCTGCCCGCCGCGCTGTCGCGGCCGCTGCCGCCGGTTCCGCCGCTGCCGCGCCCGCTGAAGCCCTCCGGCGCCACTGTGGCGATCGAGGCTTCCGCCGAGCCCGGCAGGGGCCGCCTCTCGCCGGTGCTCGATCCGGATGACGATTCGCCGGCACAGGCCTGGGGCACGGCGCTGCACCGGCTGCTGCAGGTGCTGCCCGACCTGCCGGAGGCCGAGCGCGAGCCGGCCGCGCGGCGCTGGCTCGCCGGCTTCGGCGCGCGCTGGAGCGAGCCGGAGCGCGAGCGCGCCTGGGCGGCGGTGGCGGCGATCCTCGCCGATCCCCGCTTCGGGCCGCTGTTCGCGCCGGGTTCGCGCGCCGAGGTCGCCGTCATGGGCACGCTGGAGCTGGCCGGCCGCCCGCGCGCCATCTCCGGCAAGATCGACCGGCTGGCGGTCACGCCGTCGGACGTGCTGATCGTCGATTTCAAGACCAGCCGCGCCGTGCCGGACGACATTGCGGCGGTGCCGGCGGAGCATGTCGCCCAGCTCGCGCTCTACCGGGCGCTGCTGCGGCCCATCTATCCCGGCCGCGCCGTCTCGGCCGCGCTGCTCTACACCGCCGCGCCCGCCCTAGTCGCCCTGCCGGAGGCGGCGCTGGAGGATGCGCTTGCCCGACTCACCCGCACGTGAGAATAAGGTTGCTTGATTGCGAGGCGGCGCCGCCCCACATCTAGGCCAAGTTCATTTCCAGGGAGTCCCGTCATGGCGACCGTGAAAGTCGACAAGAGTAATTTCCAGTCCGACGTGCTGCAGTCCAGCGAACCCGTCGTCGTTGATTTCTGGGCGGAGTGGTGCGGTCCCTGCAAGATGATCGCGCCTGCCCTCGACGAAATCTCCAACGACCTCGCCGGCAAGGTGAAGATCGCCAAGGTCAATGTCGACGAGAACCCGGAGCTCGCCGCGCAGTTCGGTGTGCGCTCCATCCCGATGCTGGTGATGTTCAAGGGCGGCCAGGTCGCCGACACCAAGATCGGCGCCGCGCCCAAGACCGCGCTGTCGGCCTGGATCAACAACGCCGTCGCCTGATCGCCGGCGCACTGACGGCACGATAGCCGGACTGATGAAACGCGGCGGCAACGCCGCGTTTTTCGTTTCCGGCGCCGGTTCCTCCCCTGCGAAGCGGGGGAGGGGGACCATGCGAAGCATGGTGGAGGGGCGTTCCCGAGGGGGCCGCAGGAATGAAGACTACCCCCTCTCCGTCTCGGGCTCCGCCCTCGCCACCTCCCCCACTTCGTGAGGGCAGAGGATGGGCGTCCAGCCAGGCTCCCATCCGCTCCCCCTGCAAGGGGGAGAGGTGGCGCCGCGAAGCGGCGACGGAGAGGGGGTGGACGACGCCCGCATCGCGGCCGCGCGCCTATCTCCCCCGTTGCGGGGGAGAAAGCGATTTCAGCGCCTTGGCGAGCCGGGCGAAGCCCGTCTTCGCGAGCCAGGTGCTGGAAATCGCAAGAGAGGGGGTCTTTTCCCGCCCCGCCCCCAAACCCGTGGACAGACCTACCCCTCTCCCGCTCTCAACCCGTTGATCCCGCACCACAATCCAAAATTCCTCATCCACACCCCCCGCACCTTCCCCATAATCGCGCCCAGTTGCCGTGTGGGAACCGGGTGCGCACCGGGTATCAGGGCGGCAACCGGTGCCGGGTTGGGCCGCGCTACGGTCGCGCGGTCTGGGTGATGAACCCCTACATCCGGGCCCGAGGTCAGCCGCTTTCCGTCTTCGGGCCGGACTGGCGGCAGACGGCGACAATGCCGGCTCCCAGGGATGGGTTTCCAGGGCAAGACACCGGACGGGCGGCCGCGAGGCCGCAGTATTACTTAGATGAGCGACCGAACGGCCG